>ERZ1023970.204-NODE-204-length-22365-cov-17.971806_pt1 | contig 22365 bp, 20 predicted proteins | sample MGYA00380430_ERZ1023970 | MGnify/ENA primary metagenome ERZ1023970 (study PRJEB33179, sample SAMN07449052) | human gut metagenome | biome: Human-gut; feature: Human associated habitat; material: Faeces | host: Homo sapiens | place: India:Kasaragod | collected... | reverse complement strand
CGGATGAACGCTACCTGTGGCCGGAAATGTGCCGCGTTATTACCGAGCTGCGGCCCCGTTGGGTGCTTGGGGAAAATGTTGCTGGCTTCATCAATATGGGGCTCGACAAAACGATCTTTGACCTGGCAAAAGCGGGATACGCTGTTCTCCCATTCGTATTTCCGGCTTGCGGTGTCGGCGCATGGCATGAGCGCCAGCGAACTTTTATCGTCGCGGCTGATGTTTCCCACACCCCTTGCCTCCGACAACAACACCGCCAGGGACGCGGCAAGCCTGGATGTGTTCCTGTCGGACAATGGGATATTCCGCAAGAGGAACCGAAACGGGGCGATCTGGAGCCTGAGCCTGTCGGCGGCGGTATTCTATCTGACCCCGGTGGCGTCGGACGGTTTCCGCTCGACCTTGAAGCCATCGGCCTTCAATCCGGCGAAGAAGGACGGGAACCTGTCGGCGCAGATCATCTCCCAGGAACAACCGGTGTCCGAAACGGCGGCGCTGAACCCGGATTGGGTGGAATGGCTCATGGGCTTCCCGAAAGGATGGACGGACGTATCCTCTGGGCCACCGAACCGGAAGGAATCCCCCGCATGACCGAGCGCATGGATGACCGAGCGCTGCGGCTGAAAACTTTGGGAAATGCGGTCTGCCCGCCCCAGGCCTATCCCATTTTTCGCTATATCGCCATGATCGAGAATGGCACCTGCGGTGACTTCTGCCCCTATGGAAAGGAAGGTGACTGCCTATGAGGGAACTGAAAGCAACCGATAAGATCACGCAGAAAATGACCCGTGACGGTGCGGTATCGGAAAACCTTGCCACGGGCGAGGTGGAACATATCAGCAGCCGGGAGCCGGAAACGGAACTATCCGCTTCTTCGGAAGAATCCGCTGGCGCTGCGGCTGACCTTGCCCTGCGTGCGGCGGAGCACCATGAGAAGAAAAGCGCACGAAAGGCGGAAAAGGCTGATACCCAGGCAGTGCGGGATGGTTCTGCCGCAAGGCAGTGCCCGTCCTCCCGCCTGCAATTTACCGAGGAAGAACGTTCCGATCCAGCACTTGGAAAGTACATTGACCGTTCCGACCGTGCGGCGGACAGGCTGGACGCGGCAAAGGCCGCTATCCCCACAAAGAAAGTTCTCCGTACCGAGCGTGTTTTTGACGAGACAGCCGGAAAAGGCAAAACGCAGCTTCACTTTGAAGAAGTGGAGAAACGCCCCAATGGACGCCTGCGGCACAATCCGCTTTCTCGGCCGGTCCATGAGATCGTCCATGCCGCCCATGCGAAGGTACATGAGATGGAACAGGAAAATGTGGGTGTGGAGGCCGGACACAAGGGCGAGGTGCTGACGGAACGTGGGCTTGCCTACGGAAAAGGCAAAGTCCGTGCCGCCGTCCACCATCACCGCACAAAGCCCTGGCGTGACGCGGCGAAGGCAGAGCAGGCTTCTTTTAAGGCAAATGCCGACTGCCTTTACCAAAAGGCACTGCATGATGATCCTGCATTGGCGGCTTCTAACCCGGTATCCCGCTTTCTGCAGAAACAGCGGATCAAGCGGAACTATGCAAAGGAGCTGCGACAGGCAGAGAAAACCACAAAGAACACAGCGACCACGGCGAAAAGTGCGGTGCAGAAAGCAAAGGACGCCTTCAAGGAAACCTTTCTCTACATCAAACACCATAGCCGGGCGGTGCTGTTGGTGATCGGCATTGGCGCCTGTGTTGCTCTGCTGTTTGGCGGGGTATCTTCCTGTTCCATGATGGCGGGCTCCGGCGTGGGCGGTGTATTTACTTCCTCTTATCTCTCCGAGGATGCGGATATGCTGGCTGCGGAGGCGGCCTACTGCGAACTGGAACAGGAACTTCAATATGAGCTGGACCACTATGAGGCTCTGCACCCCGGATATGACGAATACCGTTTTAATCTGGACGAGATCGAGCATGACCCTTATGTGCTGATCTCCATTCTCACGGCGTTCCATGAAGGGGTGTTCACCATCGATGAGGTTCAGGCGGAGCTGCAAATGCTCTTTGAAAAGCAGTACATCCTGACGCAGACCGTGGAGGTGGAGGTACGCTATCGGACGGAGACGCGGACAGACAGCGAAGGAAACGACTATGACGTGGAAGTACCATACAACTACTATATTTGCAATGTGAAGCTGGAAAACTTCGACCTTTCCCATGTGCCGGTCTACATCATGGACGAGGAAATGCTTTCCCTGTATGCGGTCTATATGGCAACGCTGGGAAACCGGGAAGATTTGTTTCCTGGCTCCGGCTATGTAGATAAGTACACCAAACCGCCCACCACCTATGATATCCCGCCTTCCGCACTGGAAGATGAAACCTTTGCGGCGCTCATTACCGAGGCGGAGAAGTACATCGGCTATCCTTATGTCTGGGGCGGCAGCAATCCGAACACTTCTTTTGATTGCTCCGGCTTCGTATCCTGGGTGCTGACGCAAAGCGGCGTCTGCAATACGGGCAGACTGGGAGCCCAAGGACTCTACAATATTTCCACCCCGGTATCCTCTGCCAACGCAAGACCCGGCGACCTGATCTTTTTCGTCGGTACTTACGATACACCGGGCGTTTCCCATGTGGGTATCTATGTGGGCGGCGGAAAAATGCTGCATTGCGGCGACCCCATTCAGTATGCAGATATCAACACAAGCTACTGGCAATCCCACTTTTACGCTTTCGGGCGACCGCCCTACAACTAAAAAACGATATGGAGGTAATTTGATTTATGGCAACGACACAGAAAATCCGCAATGACATTGCGAAAACCAAAGAAAAGATTACGGAGCAGCAGAAACGCCTTCGTGCGCTGGAGGCTCAGCTTGCGGAGGAAGAAAATCTGGAAATCGTCCGCATGGTGAAAGCCGTGAAGATGGACAACAAGGAACTGACTGCCTTCCTGAAAGCCTATGCCAGCGGTATGATCTCCCTGCCGGAAGGTATGCTGCAGGAGGGCAACACCGAGAATGAGGAAACGGAGGGATACGAGGATGAAGCATAACTTTATGACAAAAATGGTATCGGCTCTTTTGGCGGTGGTGCTCAGCACTGCCGCTTTTTCTGTCACCGCCTTTGCCAGCGGCGGCGAGGAAAGCACGGAGTCCGTGGCTGAACAGGAAACGGCCGGTGATGTCTCTGATCTGCTTTCCGCTCTGGCCGGCAGCCGGGTCACGGTATCCGTCACCGAGGATGGTATCCAGTTCAGTTCCGGCGAAAATGACTCCGGGCAGACCGGCACCGTCACCACGGGCGGCGGCAATCTGAATGTCCGCACGGGTGCGGGAATGGACTACACCGCCTTCACCCAGCTTCCCAACGGAACGACCGTGAAGGTGATCGGCACGGACGGCGACTGGCTGAAGGTCATCCTGCCAGAGAAAATCGGCTATGTCTATTCCGGCTACATGACGGTAAATGACGGCGAGGCTGGTTCCGGGGAAGGTTCTTTCTCTCTGGACGCGGAAACGCTGGAAAATCTGCTGGGGAGGCTGGGCGGCGGTCTGAATGGCGGTGCCGCCCTGACGCCGGACGGGAACCTGTCGCTGATCGACGATATTGGCAGCCCAACCACCAGCGGCAAGCAGTTTATTACAGTAGAAACGAAAAACGGCAATGTGTTCTATCTCATTATCGACCGTGACGACGAGGGCGAGGAAACCGTGCATTTTCTGAACCAGGTGGATGAAGCCGATCTCATGGCACTCACGGAGGACGGAGAAAAGGCGGAAACGCCTATTGTCTGCACCTGTACGGAGAAGTGCCAGGCCGGAGCGGTCAATACCGCTTGCCCGGTCTGCGTAAAAAACCTTAGTGAATGTGTTGGCACAGAACAGAAAGCTGCGGAGCCCACCGAGCCGGAGAATCCGAAGCCTGAAAAGAAAAGCAATACCGGGGCGATCCTGGCGGCGCTGCTGATCCTTGCAGCCGGAGGCGGTGCGGCGGTCTATTTCCTGGTACTGAAACCGAAGCAAGGTAAGAAAGTTCCTGCTGATCTGGATGATTTCGACCTGGAGGATGAAGAAGAATATCTGACCGAGGACGAGGAAACGGAGGAAAAGAATGAGTAAACTGATTATCGCAGAAAAACCGAGCGTAGCAAAATCTATCGCGTCGGCCCTGGGTGCTTCATCCAGGGCCGATGGCTTTTATGAGGGCAGTGGCCTTCTCGTATCCTGGTGCGTGGGGCACCTGGTATCCCCAATGGATGCGGGCGGCTATGACGAGCGTTTCAAGAAATGGCGTTATGACGATCTTCCCATTCTGCCGGAGCCATTTCGCTATGTGCTGGCACCAGGCAAGGAGGATACTTTTGAAAATCTCCGTGCCCTGATGAACCGCCCCGATGTGGATACCATTGTCAATGCCTGTGACGCCGGGCGGGAAGGTGAGCTGATCTTCCGTCTGGTGTATGAAATGGCCGGCTGCCGCAAGCCGGTTCTTCGGCTCTGGATTTCCTCGATGGAGGACAGCGCTATCCGGGAGGGCTTTTCTGATCTGCGCCCCGGCGCCGATTATGAAGCCCTGTATCAATCCGCCCTCTGCCGCCAGAAAGCGGATTGGCTGGTGGGGATCAACGCCACTCGTCTTTTCTCCGTTCTCTATCATCGTACCCTGAATGTGGGCCGTGTGCAGACACCTACGCTGGCAATGATGGCGGATCGTGACGCAAAGATCACACTGTTTCACAAGGAAAAATATCATCTGCTGCGCCTGACGCTGGACGGAGCCGAAGCGGTGTCAGAGAAGTTCACCGATCCGGCAGAGGCGGAACAGGCAGCGGCTATGTGCAAGGGTGTGACCGTCACCTGTACTTCCGTTACGAAGGAGCAAAAGAAGGAACAGCCGCCGAAGCTCTATGATCTTACCACCTTGCAGCGTGAGGCAAACCGCCTGTTTGGATACACGGCGAAGCAGACCCTTGACTACGCCCAGAGCCTCTACGAAAAGAAACTGCTGACCTATCCCCGCACGGACAGCCGTTATCTGACCTCCGACATGGCGGAAACGGTCTCCTGTGTGATTCATCTGACGGCGAAACTGCCGCCTTTTGATAGCTGCACAGACTTCTTTCCGCTGGTGGAGACCATGGTCTCCGATAAGGATGTATCCGACCACCACGCCATTATTCCCACGATGGAGATTGAAAAGGCAGATATCAAGGGTCTACCTTTGGGCGAGCGCAATTTGTTCCTGCTGGTCTGCTGCAAGCTGCTGTGTGCGTCGGCGGAGCCGTATGTGTATGAGGCGGTCACGGCAACTTTTGATTGCAGCGGTTATTCCTTCGCCGCAAAAGGCAAGCGTATTCTCTCCGAAGGCTGGCGGGAAATCGACCGCATTTTCCGTACCTCCCTGAAAGAAAAGCCTGTGAATGGGGACGGCGGCACGCTCCCGGACTTCACCGAAGGGCAGACTTTTGACGGTGCAGAGGTTGCTGTCACCGAGCATTTCACCCAGCCGCCGAAGCTCTACACAGAAGATACCCTCCTGTCCGCGATGGAGAACGCGGGCAAGGACGACAAGGTGAATTGCCCCAAAGGGGCAAGAGAGGGTGGCCTGGGCCATATTCCCGATGAGGCGGAGCGAAAAGGTCTTGGCACGCCTGCGACCAGGGCGGCTATCATCGAAAAGCTGGTAGCAGCCGGATTTGTGGAGCGCAAGGGCAAAAACCTGATCCCCACAAAAGCCGGTATCAACCTTGTCACAGTCTTGCCGGAGCCGCTGACCTCTCCCATGCTGACGGCGGAATGGGAACAAAAATTGATGGAGATCGCAAAGGGCGGCGCTGACCCGGATACCTTCATGGACGGTATCCGCACGATGGTCCAGGAGATCGTGTCCACCTATTCCTGCATTTCCGAGGATGGCAAAAAGCTGTTTGCCCCGGAGAAGGAAGTGATCGGTACCTGCCCTCGCTGCGGCCAGCCGGTTTATGAGGGCAAGAAGAACTTTGCGTGTTCGGATCGATCCTGCGGTTTCGTTCTCTGGAAAAATGACCGCTTCTGGACGAGCCGCAAGAAGGAGCTGACAAAGAAAATGGCAGCGGACCTTCTGAAAAAGGGACGTACCAATGTCAAGGGAATGTGGTCTGAAAAGAAACAGGCTGCTTATGACGCTGCGGTGATCCTGAACGACACGGGCGGCAAGTACATCAATTTCAAGTTGGAATTTCCAAAAAGAAAGGAAGGTGTCAATGGCAGAAAATAAGACTTTGGGACATTTACCCGAAGTGAGGGCGGCGGTGGCTGCCCTCTCCCCGGAGGACCGGAAACTACTGGCGGCGGTGCAGGCATCGCCTTTCAAGCTGACAGCGCCGGAGCAGTTCAAGGAGTTTGCGGCCAACATCGACTATTTCGTATTTGAGCCCAATATCCACGATCTGAACGATTTGGGGTGGCGGTATCTGGCACAGCACATGGATATGCTGCTGCCCCCGGAACTTCTGAAAGCGATCGACCCTGTTCCGTTTGGCAAGTACGCCATGCAGGAGGAACAGGGCCATTTTACGAAACACGGATATATTTCTCTCTCCGGCGACGAGTGGAACCATGAACGCCCTGCGGAGCCGGAGAAAAAGCCCTCCATCCGGGAACGGCTGGAACAGGGCAAGAAGGAATGTGCGGAGAAAAACAAGGCGCAGCCCCATAAGGAAAAATCTGCGCCGGAACTGTAAGGAGGTGCTGATATGCCATATTACGATCACGACAAGGATTATCCCTTTGCCGCCTTTATCACCAATCTTGGGAAGTACAATGAGGGCGAGCTTGTGGGCGAGTGGGTGAAGTTTCCCACCACCGCCGAGGAATTGAAAGAAGTGTTTAAGCGGATCGGGATCGGCCAGAAAGATGACTTCGGCCATCCCTACGAGGAATGGTTCATCACGGACTATGACTGCTATGTGGACGGTCTTTACAGTAAGCTGGGTGAATATGAAAATCTAGACGAGCTGAATTATCTGGCATCGAAGCTGGATGAAATGAGCGAAAGCGAATACGCACAGTTTCAGGCCGGTATGGAAATGGGCGACCATTGCGGCAGCCTGCAGGAGATCATCAACCTCACCGAGAATCTGGATTGCTATGAGGTTTACCCCGATATCCATGACTATGACGATCTGGGCCGCTATTACATCGAAGAACTGGACGTTATGCAGGTACCAGAGCATTTGCAGAATTACATCGACTATGAGGCCTACGGCCGGGACGTTGCGTTGGAGGAAAACGGCACCTTCACGGATCAGGGCTATGTGCGTGATACGGGTGACAGTTTCCATGAGTATTACGACGGTGAGCGCGGCAGTATCCCCGACGAGTACCGGGTGATGACCTTCCAGGACGATCTTCCCGAAGAAGAAAAATCCGAGTGGGCTATGGATATCGCCTTTGACATGGACGAGTTTTTCCGTCAGAACGATCCTCAGTACGCAGCGGAGCACCCGGAGGCGCACGCCGCAAAGGAAGAAATTTACGAAAGCCTGATGGCCGGACGCATTTCCGCTTTGGATGAAAAGCTGGCGGCGCTGGGACAGACGCAGGAAGACTATCTTCCTTCGGAGATTGAAAAGTTCAAGGACGCCACGGGCTATGAGGAATTTCTTGATTTTGACCCGGCGGAGGTCAAGACCGCTTTGGATGACCCGGAGAAGTCCCATGCGGATGAAATGCTGTCCGCTGCGGAGAAGGTTGCCTCGGAAAAGATGACTGTGCTTGTAGTGGAACCTATGAAGGAACCCTATGTGAAGGAGATCGACCCCGACCTTCATTCCCTGCAGGCAGAGGTTGGCGGTGATATTGGGGCAACCTATCCCTATTCTGACCCGGTGGCGCTGGTCTGCAATGATGAAGGAAAGCTCATAGGGCTTGAACTGAACCGTGGGCTGCGGGATAAAAATGGAGAAATTTATGATATCGTAGCAGGGACTTTCCTGGTGGTTGGACTTGGTGAGGAAGATTTTGCCTCCCTGTCCCCGGAACTGATTCAGAAATACACGGAACAGTTCAAAACGCCGGAACGATTTATGCAGATCAATGGCAATATCGTTGTTCTCCCTGTCCCAGCAGAGAAGCAAGACCTCGCTTATCTGCCAGACCGTTTTGAAACTGGCGAGCGTGTGCAGACACCGAGGGGCAGCTTTTATGTGACTGCCATGAGCCGGGAGCAGATGGAGGCGGCCGGTTACGGCGTCCACCATATTTCCGATGATGGAAAGTATCTTATCATGGGAAACGGCACACGGGCCTTTGCCGTGGCAGCGGAACAGCCGGAAAAGGACAATCCTCTCCGCACCGCTGAAATGACGCTGGAGGATGACTACGGCATGATCGACGGCGTTATCAACAACGGCAGACGCGGCGAAGAATTGGAAAAAGCCCAGGAGTATGCAGAGCGGACAACGCCGGAGAAGCCTTCCATCCGTGAGAGGTTGGAGGACGCAAAACGGGAGTGTGCCGAGCACAAGCCCCCGGAGGGCAAGAAGCCCGGCCGTGATGTGCCGGAGCATGACTGCCTATGAGTCGAAGCAAGAAATGGCGGCTGGAATGGGCGTTCTTCCTGGGTGAGAACGGCAGGCGGCAGTATAACCATATCTGTAAAAAATGTGTTCACGGCTGCAAGCAGAGTTTCCGGGTATGTCTGGTCGCTTGTCCGCATTACAGTTCCAAACGGTCTAAAATCTGTGAGGATAAGGGGGCGAAAAACGCAGAATAATTCCCTGTATTCGTATTTTCAAAGGGAGCCTTTATGATTTCTCATGTGTTGGTCTGCTTGCTGTCACATGAAGAAAAAGGCTCGATTTCAAACACTTTCTGTCACACAAAACGGGAGTACAGCTTTTCGGTTCGTCCGATCGGCTGTACTCCCGCTTTTTCTTTTTAATCAAATTATTTTAACAGGGGTACAAACTGTACCTCAGTTAGAGAAGGATTTCCATAGTATTTTTTAGGATTGGATAGGAAAGGATGGATAGCCGCCGTAGTAGGCGTTGTGGGAATGTGCGTAAACTGTCAAGATTGCGAGGCTGTGGGAAAGCTGTTTGCAGACCTGTGGGAAAAGGCTTGCCTTTTTCCATCAGGTTGTGAATGGCTTTTCCATCGGCACGAGCGACAGTTTTCAATATTTCCATGACGCAAAAATCAGCCTACAATCAGCCGGTACACCGTCAGCGGCACATACCATACCGCTACGATCAGCCGCCATACCAGAACGAAACCACCTATCACGCCGCCGATAATGAAGTTCAATGCAAACAGGGCGATCCCTCCACCCAGGGAGCCGCCGCCAGGCACGATCCAGAGGCACATCCGATGGAGTCCAAACGGCAGCCCGCAGAGTATCCAGAGCCATACATAGTCAAGCTCTCCGTTCTTCACGCAGGCGGATTTGAAGATACAATACAGGATCAGCGCCACGGTCACGGGCAATACGCTTTTGAAGAAAAATGCTTTGATTGCTTCGCTTCTTATCATCGGTAAAACCTCCTTCCGCAGTTCCATTATACAGGATGCCGGGAGCTGCGCCCAGCGTCTTTCAAAGAAATTTATTCCAGTTCATGCCGCCGCTGTTGTTCCTGTTCCTTTGGAACGGTCAGCAGCGCATCCACATTCTGCTTGACGGTATCGTATTCCTGGGCTTCGGTTCTTGCGGCTTTGTATTCAGCAAGGAGCCGTTCCTTTTCTGCGTTGAGATTGGCAAGCTCCGTTTTCATGTTTTCCGTTGTCGGCAGCGGCACAGCACCCAGCCGTTTCAATTCTCTGGCGGCCGCTTCAAAAAGGATGATCTCGCTCTCATGCCCCCGCAGGAACTTTTCTTTATCATTCGATTTACGGTATCGGTCATAAATTGGCTTTAGCTGGCGGTAAGTGCCGGCGTGCTTCATCACAAGAGTAAGTTCGGCACTTCTGCTTTCTATCTGCTTGATCTCTGCATGAGCGGTATCCCTGCGTGCGGATACTGCGCTCAGTTTGCCTTCCAGTTCCCCATAGCTGCTTATCCCATGTTCGGTCAGGAAATTCATGGTCTTGGCGGCCTGTTTCAGATTGTTCAGTTTCGCCCAATGGGTGAAGCCTGCGCTCTGCTGTGCCTTAATGTTATTCTGGATATCAATGAGCAAGCTGATCTTTCCGTCCTGCTGTTTCGGTTGGCGGGAAGGTCTGGATCGTCCGGCGATCCGGGCGGCAAGGGCTTCTTCGGTATAGTCAACCCCCAGCGTTTTCAGACGGGTGAACCGTTCCTGATCCGGTGCTCTGGCAGAGATATACTTGCCGTGCTTGATCTCATAACCTTCTCTCTGCAGGCGGCGAAGCAGTTCTTCCAGGTTGGAACAGGCTGGCAGGAGCCGGTCGATGGCCGCTTTCAGCTTTGCCTTATAGCTGGTGCCGTTCTGCGCAGCCTGATGTTCAATATAGCTCTTGCCCTTGTCCTGTCCAGGAATAATGACAGACAGACCATGTTCCTTGCAAAGCCGGTCGGAGGTGCGGCGGATATAGTGATAACTCCGCTTGTTGGAATGATAATGCTTGTGATCCGCAAAGCTGACCGCATTGAAAATCAGGTGGTTATGAACATGATCTTTGTCTATGTGGGTGGTAAGGACAAACTCATACTTGCCGCCCAGGATTTCTTTTGCGAGCTCCATGCCGATCTCATGGGCCTGTTCCGGCGTGACCTCCCCAGGCTGAAAGGCTTGGATCAGGTGGCGGCCCAGGTTTGTTCCCTTGTCGATGGCGTGGCGGCGGGTCCAGGAAAATTCGATATCCGCAGTTTCGGCGGCGCAGCCATAGGCGGATACCAGGAGCTTCCCGTCTGTTTTCTCCGGGTTGCAGATATAGTCAATGGCTGCTTTCAGCGTTGACTTGATAGGATGTGTCTTTGTAACTGCCATATCTGATCCAGCCTTTCCTGTATCTCGTCCATGTCGGCCTGATACGCAGGACCTCCGGCGTTAATCCGCTTGGCGATCTGGTTGATGTTCCGACCGATGGCGGAAAGCTCTCTGGTAAATGCCTTGATATCTGCGGTGTCAGTATAGATGATATACCCGTCAATCGCCATCTTGCGGAGGTAGGCGCCATATCTGCGTGTGGGGAGCTGGCTCATTTTCTCGTCTATGAGCCGCTTTTCGTCCTCCGTGACATAGAATTTCATTTGAATATTCCTCTTTCGGTTTGCCATGCGCCGCCTCCGTTCTTTATAAGGGTTTGGGACTATCCCAACAAGCAATTTTGAATTTTCGGGCAAGGGACCTGAAAATCTCAAAATTCGCAAGCGGGTACTCGCTTGCTGTGCTTGCTACCGTAACCCTTCCCTCGTTTTTCCCCTCTACTAATACTACAATTCGGAGGCTTGAAAATGGCAAAGAGGTGAATTGAATTTTGATGCAAAAGAAGATATAATTAGTTATAACAAACTTGGAGACCAAGTGGACTTAGGAGGAATACAATGTTCGATATGACCAAAGAAACAGGGGTATTTCATAATATATACAAAACAGGAATAGGAGCAGAAACAGAAAAAAGAATACTGCATGAAGGAAACGAGTCAGGCGAAGGAACGATGCGGCGTTTTGAGGTGGCTCCTGGCATTCAAATTACCTATAACGATTTGAAAATGGACTCCTGTTTCCGCCCCATCCGATTTGAAAAAGACTTTTTGCAGATCAATCATTGTCTTGAGGGCTGCTATGAATGTGAACTGGAAGGTGGCTCAGTCAGCTTTTTAGGCGAAGGCGATCTTTGCGTGGATTACCTCTCCAAAGATAGACAGGTGTTCCTTGGCTCCCGTATCCCTCTGAAAAAATACCGAGGCATCACCGTACTGCTGGAAATGGAAACCGCGCAGCAAACCTTGGATCAGGGCTTTCAACAAGCTCATATCAGTTTGGAACAGATAAAAGAACGCCTGTGTTCAGATGGACGTTCCCTTATCATCAAATCCAAGCACGAAATCGACCATATTTTCAGCGAGCTTTACTCGGTGGACGAGCGTATCCAGGTTCCGTACTTTTGGATCAAGGTCATCGAATTGCTGCTGTTTTTAAGTCTCCTGGATGGCAGCGCAGTTTGTCGGCCGCAGCAGTTTTCTGCGGACATCTCCAAACGGACACAGGAGGTTTACCAGTACATTATAGAAAATCCCTTTACCAAAGATACCATTCAGGATCTGGCCTGTATGTTCGGACTGGCAGAGTCCAGCTTAAAAAGATGTTTCAAATCTATTGCCGGGACCTCCATCGGCACCTTTGTCAAGACGAAACGCATGGAGGCTGCTGCCGATATGTTGGTTTCAGAGCCGACTTTGAGCATTGGGGAGATTGGAAGTGTGGCGGGATATGAAAATCAAAGCAAGTTTTCTGCTGCATTCAAATCTGTTATGGGAGTGACCCCCCAGGCATATCGCCACAAATATTGCTGACCTGATTGGAGCAAAAACCGACCTGTTCGGTTATAGAATGTACTACCCTGGTATGCTATAATTGTTGATGTGCCAATGGTGAGTACGCTGTGAAGCAGCCGCTGAACCGCGGCTGCTTTTTTTAACCAATAGTTAGCACGGCCTAACCAAAGTCTGGAGGGATGTACTATGCGGATTGCGGGAGGAACCGCAAAAAGAATTACCAAACGCATCATCAATTTTATCCTTGTCATTTGGGGCGTCGTTACTCTTAGTTTCTGCCTGCAAGTTTTCACTGGAACCGATCCGGCAGAGATGATTGTCCGCAAGGTCAATGTCTTTGCAACTGATGAGCAGATTCAGGCTGTGCGGGAGGAACTGGGACTGGACGCCCCCTTTCTGGAACGCTACACCGACTACATAAAGGGCGTGCTGACCGGCGATCTTGGAACCGCAATCACAAACCGCCAGCCGGTCATCGAAAATATCAAAGATGCCCTTCCTGTAACTTGTATGCTGGTAGTTATGGCAATGGCTTGGGTCATCATCTTCACGGTATTGATAGCCGCCATCTCTGTCATACGAAAAGGCGGGATTTTCGATAATGTCATGCGGATTATCTGCATCATTGGGATCTGTGTGCCGAGCTTTTGGCTGGCGCTGATCCTGCTGACCGCCTTTGCGGTTCAAATCCCCATTTTCAGTGTGATCTCGGACGGCAGTTTCAAATCTTTGATTTTGCCATCGGCAGCAATGGCGTTCCCTATTATCTGTATTGCGGCCAGGGTGCTGCGGGCGGCAGTGCTGAATGAACTCAAAAGTGACTATGTGACCTATGCCAGAGCAAGAGGGTTTTCTAATGCACAAATCGTTTATGGCGAGGTGCTGAGAAATGCCCTCCCCGCAGCCATCACACTTTTCGCCCAATACTGTGCTGCTCTTTTTGGGACTTCGGCACTGGTAGAAAGCGTTTTCTCCATCCAGGGACTTGGCATTTACCTGACGAAGTCCTGCGAGAGTATGGACATCTATGGGATTTCCGGTTCCATCCTGGTGTGCGGCGTGTTGTTTGTCCTGTTCAACACCCTGGCGGATTTGCTTTCGAGTGCTATCTGCCCTGCGTATAGGAGGAAAGCAGCATGAAACGAAAAGGACAAATCATTGTTGGATTGGCTCTGATCCTGATTTTTATTCTTATGGCTCTGGCGGCCCCGCTACTGGCCCCCAATGATCCAAATGCCACAGGTCTTGCGCTGAAAAATGCTCCGCCTTCTTCGGAGTACCCTCTTGGCTGTGACCAAATGGGCCGTTGCGAACTATCAAGACTTCTCTATGGAGCAAGGTACTCTATGGGGCTGACCATTCCGGTACTGATCGTACTGGCCGCCTTCGCTCTGTTCGTGGGATGCTATTCCAGTTATAAAGGCGGACTAGTAGATGAAGTCATACGGATACTTTGCGACATCCTCATGGCCTTTCCTCTCATCGTCATTGCGATGGCGTTGGTGTCGGCGGTGGATAATTCTGTGGCAAGTGTCATTATTGCCATCGGGATTTCTATGTTAGCGTGGTTTCTGCGGATGGTACGCTCCTATGCAAAGACTGAGTGCGGAAAGGAATACATTGAGGCGGCCCGGATCGCCGGTGCCTCCGGCCTTCGCATCGTCCTGCGCCACTTGATCCCCAATGTGTTCCCGCAGTTTGTGGTGTACTTCACCACCGGGATTGCCACGGCGATCATGTCAGTGTCCAGCTTTGCTTTCCTGGGCGTAGGGCTGATTGTCGGAACACCGGAATGGGGTGCGATGCTCAATGAGGCACGAAACAGTGTCTACTCAAATCCCGCGCTCCTGATTTATCCGGGCATCTGCCTCATCGTCTGCTGTGCAGGCTTCAACCTGCTGGGCGAGGGGCTGCGGGATGCCATTGGGAAGGAGGATGATATTCGTGTTGCTTGAGGTCAAAGACCTGAATATCTCTTTAGCCTCCGGGAAATGCGTGGCCGAACATATATCATTTCAGTTAGACCAGGGGGAAATGCTCTCCATCGTTGGCAGCTCCGGCGCGGGAAAGACCACTATCTGCAAAGCAATTATGGGACTGTTGGGGAACACTTACCGCGCTGATGGCGAAATCCTGTTCCAAGGGGAAGATTTGCTCGACCTGCCGGAACGAAAGCGACAGACCATCTATGGGAAAGAAATCTGCCTGATTATGCAGAACCCCATGACCGCCTTTAACCCATCCATCCGAGTAGGGCGTCAGATGGAAAAGACCTATTTGCTCCATCATGGAAAAACGCCGAGGCAGGAAATGCAGCGCCTGTTTGCCGCCATTTTGCAGAAGCTGGGGCTGGAAGATACCCAGCGGATTTTGAACAGTTATCCCTTCACACTGTCTGGCGGAATGCTCCAGCGGCTGATGATCGCGGCGGCGCTGATGTGCCAGCCCGCCCTTTTAGTAGCGGATGAAGCGACCACCGCCATTGATGCCTGCAACCGGATCGGGCTGATGCGGGAACTGAAAAGTTTTTGCAAGGATGGAATGTCTGTGCTGTTCGTGACCCATGACCTGCGCTCTGCCTCGGTGTCCGACCGCATTCTTGTGATGGATCGCGGACAGATTGTCGAACAGGGCAAGACAGAGCAGATACTAAACACCCCTAAAGAGGACTATACAAAATATCTGTTGAACGCCTGCCGGTTGGAAAGGAGGGAGATGTCTTGATTGAACTGAAAGAGGTTAGTTGTTCTTTTTCTGACGGCTTTGGCGGAAAAGGACTGTTTACTGCTGTGTCCCCATTGAGCGCCCATTTCAGTGATGGAGGCCGGTATGCAATCGTTGGAGAGTCCGGTTCGGGCAAAACAACGCTGGCGCGGATGATTGCGGGATTGCAGCGGCCAAGCGGCGGTTCCGTGTTTGTAGATGGCGCACCTGTCTATGGGCGGAAACGAGCCGGGAAAGAACATTTCAGGAAGGTGCAGATTATTCAGCAGAACTCCGCATCTGCCCTGGACCCCAAAATCCCGGTGGGTAAATCCATCGAGGAACCGCTACATTGCTTTTTCCACATGGAGAAAGAGAAACGGCGGGAACGCTGCCGGAATTTGATGGAACTTTGCAATCTATCGCGGGACTACTATACCCGCCTTCCATCGGAGCTGTCCGGCGGAGAACAAAAGCGGGTGGCAATCGCCAGAGCATTGGCCGTTGAACCGCAATGCCTGATCTTCGACGAGGCCACCAATGGATTTGACTTGCCGCTGCGGAAGAAAATCATTGATGAAATTATAGACCTGCAACAGCAGCTTGGTTTTACGCTGATTTTCATAACACACGACATGGAGCTGGCAGTGGTCGTGGCGGACGAGATTTTTGTCATGCGAAATTCTAATCTGGTGGAGCGTGCCGCGTTCTCCGGTGATTATTCTGTATTTCACGACCCATACAGCAGGATGCTCTTGGAGGCAAGCGGTTTAGTGGACACTTCAACAGAATAGAATGATAAAACGAAAGAAAGGATTGATTTGAAATGAAACTGAAACGAATTGCCGCTATGCTCACGGCGGCGGTCATGGCGGTATCTCTGGCCGCCTGCGGAGGCAACACCGGCACCAACACAGAGAGCAGCCAGAACCCGAAGGAGAACGCCGAGGCTCAGGCCGTACATCTGAACTTGGCGGAGAGCTGGGGCTTTGAGTATTTTTACACCATCCTCACCCCGGAGGTATCCTCCTCCAGTTACGACATTACCTACTATCTCACCAGCTTCTATGACACCCTGTTTGAGTACAATTCCGAGGGCGAGGTCGTGGGCTTGCTGGCCGAAGATTGGTCCATGAGCGAGGATGGAAAAACCTATACCTTCCAGATCAAGCATGGCGTCAAGTTCTCCGATGGCTCTGACCTGACCGCCGAGGATGTGGCAAAGTCTATTTTGGCTGTTCCGGTCAACCTGGGCCAGTACAACGGCTCCTATGGCCGCCTGTCCACAATCATTGAGGATGCGGTAGCCACCGATGAGTACACGGTGGAGCTGCACCTGACCCAGCCCTACTACAACACCCTCCGGGAACTGTGCCTTGCTAACCCCTTCGGCATCGTATCCAGCGAGCAGTTCAATGAGGATCTGACTGCCAAGCAGGAGAGCTTCCGCAACGCCACTTATGGAACCGGCCCCTATATGTATGCCGGGGATAATGACGGGCAGACCTGGAATTTTGTCCGCAATCCCAATTACTGGGGCGATGCTCCCGAAGTAGATAGCTTCTCTATCAAGTACATCCCCGACAACGATGCCAAAATTTTAGCCATGCAGAATGGTGAGGTGGACTTCCTCTCCGGCATCAAGAATGTTTCCGCCGAGAGCTATGCTCAGATGGAGCAGACGGATGGATATGGCGCTCAAGTCGATGAAAAGTCTTTGCAGACTTACTATGTGGGCTATAACCTGAGCAGTGAGATTTTTGGCGACCAGGTGGTTCGTGAGGCCATTTCTTCCGCCATTGATAAGGATGCCGTAGTAGACAACATCTACGGTGGCCTGTTCGACAAGGCAGATACCTTCTTTTCTCGTGACCTGCCCTACTGTGATGTAGAGCAGACAGTGTACGGCTTTGACCTGGATCATGCCAATCAAATCTTGGATGAGGCTGGCTATGTAGATACCGATGGCGATGGCATTCGTGAGAAGGATGGAGTCAAACTGTCCGCCACTTTCCTGTATCAAACCGGCACCGCCTCCGATGACAACATGGTTGTCTACATCTGCGACCAGGCCAGCAAAATCGGTATTGAGCTGACCCCGAAATCCGCACAAATGATGGATTGGTATGCCATGATCCAGAGCGGTGACTATGGCCTGACCATCTTCAAGACCCAGGGTGGCTACTATGACCCGGCTATGGTCATTACCAACATCAACCCGTCTACCTCTATGGACCCCATCCTCATGCAGATCGGGGCGTCCCAGCCGGAGCTGGCGGCGCTGGTGGACGAACTGGACTCTGCTACTGATGAGGCCCGTATTCAGGAAATTTACAACACCATCCTGACTACTATGGCAGACCAGTGCCTGACTACGCCGCTGATCTATACCCGGCAGCTTGCCATTTACAGCGATGCGGTAGCAAGTTATACCTTCCCCACCGATGCCAGCTTTACTTCCGTTCAGAACATCCACCTGAACTAAGCTATTTCAGGCAACTAACAAAAGGAGCAAGCCTTTAAGCGGGTTTGCTCCTTTTGCTTGGCCTGATTGGAGCATAATATACCTTATAGGTCGTAGACGAAAGCGACCTAAAGCAGTAAACTAAAATCAAAAGATTAGCTGTAACTAATCGAAAATGATAAGGAGGTCTTGTATCTATGAAACAAAAATCCGGCGGGATCAAACGGTTGATGGAGTTCACAGGAAAGCATCGTGGGCTACTCACCGTTTCCCGCATTCTATCCGGTATCAGTTCGGTCTTTATCCTTGGTCCTTTCCTCTGCGTTTACTTTGCAGCGCGTGACTTGGTGGGTGTATTTGCCGGGACGCCGTTAGACACGAACAGTCTTGTTCGCTGGGGCCTGCTTGCTCTGGGGCTGGAGCTGATTGGTCTGTTCCTTTATTTCTCAGCATTGCTCTGCTCCCATGTCGTAGCGTTCCACACAGAGAAAAACCTGAAAATGGCGGCACTGAAACATCTCGCAAAAATGCCTATGGGATACTTTGACGCCAATCCCAGCGGAAAACTTCGGAAGATTATTGACGACAACAGTTTTCAGACTGAGACTTTCATCGCTCACCAGCTCCCCGACTTGGTGGGAGCGCAGGTCACGATGATCGTGAGTTTGGTGCTGATGCTGGTCTTTGACTGGCGTGTAGGTATCCCGCTCCTGCTGCTCTTTGGCATCGGTTTCTTCTTGCAGGGGTCCCTCATGGGGAAGGACAGCATGAAATTCATGCAGACCTACCAGGACTCTTTGGAAACGATGAACCATGAGGCGGTGGAGTACATCCGGGGCATTTCGGTAGTCAAGGTGTTCGGACAGACAGTGCAATCTATCACCAAGTTTAATGACGCCATCAAATCCTACCGGAAGTTTGCTCTGGCTTACACGATGTCCTGCAAAAAGGGAATGGTGGCGTTTAACTCAGTCATCAATTCCAGCTTCCTGGTGCTGGTACCTACGGCGCTTATTATCGGGTTTGTTTCCAACGACCTGATCAGATTTATGCAAAGTTTTCTGTTCTATGTGATCTTCTCTCCTGCTTGTGCAGTCATGCTCAATAAGATCATGTATATGACCAGCTACAAAATGCAGGCGGAGGAGTCCATGCGCCGCATCGACATGATCCTGACTGCCGAACCGCAGGTGGAGACTTCTGCACCCAAACATCCCAAGACTTATGATGTGTCCTTTGAGAATGTGACCTTCGCATACGAAAATACGGACCATCCGGCGGTATCCCATTTGAGCTTCACGGCCAAGGCTGGGACAACTACCGCATTGGTCGGGCATTCCGGCTCCGGAAAAAGCACAACGGCCAGCCTGATTCCCCGTTTCTACGATGTGCAGCAGGGGGCAGTCAAGATCGGCGGTGTGGACATTCGGGAAATTCCTCATGCTGACTTGATGAAGATGGTTGCCTTTGTATTCCAGGACCCCAAATTGTTCAAGGACACCCTTCTGGAAAATATCCGGGCAGGCAGACCTTCCGCCACACGGGAGGAAGTCTTGCAGGCGGCGCATCTGGCCCAGTGTGATGATATTCTGGAGAAGTTCCCGGATGGCCTCGATACCGTGGTGGGCGGTAAAGGCGTCTATCTTTCCGGCGGCGAAACACAGCGCATTGCGATTGCCCGCGCCATTTTGAAAGATGCCCCCATCGTGGTCTTAGATGAGGCCACCGCCTACGCTGACCCGGAGAACGAGCAGCAGATCCAGAAAGCCTTTGAAGGGCTGGTCAAGGGCAAGACGGTCATTATGATCGCACACCGGCTCTCCACCATTCAGGACGCTGACCTCATTCTGGTAATGAAGCAGGGTGAATTGGTGGAAAGCGGAACCCATGACGCGCTGGTGAAGCAGGGCGGTGAGTACGCCAAAATGTGGAGCAACTACACAAAGACTACCAAGTGGCACATCGGGAATGAGGTGAAAGTATGCTGAAACGGATGTTTGCCCTGAGCAATCAGGGATCAAGAGATTTGAATAAAGGAATTGCAGCCACTACGCTCAGCAATCTGTGCCTGATTGCCCCGGTCAGCTTGCTGGTCATGGTGATATGGGAACTGTTGAATGTGATTTCCGGGCAGGAAAGCAGTATGCGGGATCATGCGGCATTGTTTATATGCGGCACTGTGGTCGTGTTTATCATTGTGTTTCTGACCCAATGGCTCCAGTACAACAAAACTTATACCGTAGCGTATGAGGAAAGCGCCAATCGCCGGATTGTCCTAGCAGAGAAGCTGCGGAAACTTCCACTGTCCTTCTTTGGCCAGCGCAATCTTTCTGACCTGACTACCACCATTATGGGGGACTGTACGGCTCTGGAGCGCGTATTTTCCAATGCGATCCCGCAGCTCTTTGGAACGATTTTCATGTTTATGATAACGGCTATCGGCCTGCTGGTGCTTGACTGGCGGATGGGCCTTTGCATCGTAGTGCCGGTGCCTGTGGCAGCCTTGGTAGTCTTTGCGGCAAAGAAAGCTCAGTCCAATGCTGAGAGCACCAACATGGATGCCAAGAGAGCTGCCTATGACGGCGTGCAGGAATACCTTGATACCATCCAGGAGCTAAAATCCTGCTCCCGTGAAGAAGAATACCTAGAGGGGCTGGAAAAGAAGCTGGATTATGTGGTAAAGTGTTCCTTCCGCAACGAGATTGCTCCCGGTGCTGCTACGACCACAGCTCAATTTATCCTTCGGTTTGGCCTTGTGGCGGTCATGCTGGTGGGCGGTATTCTGGTGACGGCCGGCTCGTTGTCCATCCCCCTGTTCATTCTGTTCCTGCTTTTTGCCGGCCGCATTTACGATCCTTTCACCAGTTGCTTCATGCTAATGGCAGAAGTGTTCTCTGCCCTTGTCAGCGTCAAGCGGATGAAGCAGATCAATGCGACCCCGGAGCAGACCGGCACCAATGTCTGCAATAACAAGGGCTACGACATTGAGTTTAAGAATGTGGTATTTTCCTACAATGAGGAGCCGGTTTTGAAGGGCGTGTCCTTTGTGGCAAAACAAGGTGAGGTTACGGCGCTGGTAGGTCCGTCCGGCAGCGGCAAGTCCACCGCCTCTAAACTGGCGGCCCGTTTTTGGGATGCGGACTCCGGGACCATTACCCTGGGCGGCGTGGATGTCAAAACAGTAGAACCGGAAACGCTGTTCAAGAACTATGCCATTGTGTTCCAGGATGTCATGCTCTTTGATGAGACTGTCATGGAGAATATCCGGCTGGGACGGGGCGATGCTACTGATGAGGAAGTTATGGCTGCGGCCAGAGCTGCCCAATGCGAGGAATTTATCCAGCGCCTCCCTCAAGGGTATCAGACGAACATCGGGGAAAACGGCAGCACCCTGTCCGGTGGCGAGCGTCAGCGCATTTCGATTGCCCGCGCCCTGTTGAAAAATGCTCCCATTGTCCTGCTTGATGAAGCAACTGCTTCTATGGATGCCGAGAGTGAAACACTGATACAGGATGCCTTGTCGGTACTGCTGAAGGATAAGACGGTCATGGTGATTGCCCATCGCATGAGGACAGTGGCAAATGCTGATAAGATCGTGGTTCTGGACGATGGCAAGGTCAGTGAGATGGGTACACCTGCTGAACTGATGAAAAAGGGCGGTCTATATGCACACCTTATTGAATTACAGCAAGGAAAATAGAAAGGAAATCTTATGGAACAACACTGGAAGTTAAAAGATTTAGGTCTGACAATCGTATTTTCCGTTATTTACTTTGCTGTGGTTTTGGCAGCTACGATTATGGGCGGCATACACCCATTGCTCTATCTGTTTGTAACAGCTTTAATTGCTCTCGTGGCATGGATTCCATATATGTATGTTATGGCAAAAGTGCCGAAAGCAGGCGTGGTTCTCATTATGAACCTATTTGTAGCAATCGCTTTCGTGGCTTTTGGGGAGCTTGCGAATCTGTTGCTTGGGAGCTTGATTGTTTGTTCTATTTTAGCGGAAATCATTCGGAAATGGGTCGGATATAAGAATTACAAAGGTATCGTGATGAGTTATATCCTGCTTTCGTTAAGCAATATCGGTTCTCCGTTGTATGTATGGGTATTCTCTGACTATGCCATTTCAGAGGCATCCGAAGAAATGTCTGCAAATTATGCTGAGATATTATCAACCTTGACTTCTCCGTGGTTTATGGTTCTTGCTATTGCCGCAACCGTAGTTATCTCAATAATTGTCGGAGTTATTGCAAAAAAGGTTTACAACAAGCAGTTTGCAAATGCTGGGATTATGTGAGTGGGTGATAGAATGAAGATTCATGCGTCGGCGAGGACTATTTAGAGGCTGTGCTGATGCTGCAAAAAGAAAAAGGCATGGTTCGCTCTGTTGATTGAACCGACACATGGGCTTTTCAAAACCGAGTATCAGTCATGCAGTAAGCGTCCTGCGGGACGGTGGTTTTCTGACGATGGACGAGGATGGATTTCTCCACCTGACCGACATAGGCCAGGAAGTGGCGAAAATAATCTATGAACGCCATCAATTCTTCACAGAGCAGCTCATCGCTGCCGGTGTTGACCGTGAAACGGCGGAACAGGACGCCTGCCGGATGGAGCATGTCATCAGCCAGGAGTCCTTCGAGCATCCGAAAAATGCTTACAAAACAAAAGAATAATAAACTGCCCGCATAGCAAACGGGTGAAACAGTAACGCGGCCGGGCACATCGAACCCGACCGCGTTACTCGTCTTTCTGGAAGGCTTCCGCCTGTTTGCAGAGCGCGATAAA
>ERZ1023970.202-NODE-202-length-22459-cov-10.152785_pt1 | contig 22459 bp, 22 predicted proteins | sample MGYA00380430_ERZ1023970 | MGnify/ENA primary metagenome ERZ1023970 (study PRJEB33179, sample SAMN07449052) | human gut metagenome | biome: Human-gut; feature: Human associated habitat; material: Faeces | host: Homo sapiens | place: India:Kasaragod | collected... | reverse complement strand
GAGACAGATGAACAATATCTTACTGCTAGTAATTATAATTGGAATGCAGGAATCTTTGTTTGGAATATCAATACTATCAGTAAAGCAATTCATACTTCCCCACCTGCGAGAAGATAAGCATTGACTATGCCGTAATGGAGAAGTCGAAGGAAATCTATACTTTGCCAGCCGAGTTCGGATGGAGCGACTTAGGCAGCTGGGGTAGCCTCCGTACTTTGCTTCCAAAAGATGAGGATGGTAATGCCAAGGTGGGCAAGGACATCCGTCTGTATGAATGCAAGAACTGCGTGGTTCATGCAGCCGATGAGAGCAAGGTGGTAGTCCAGGGCTTGGATGGCTATGTTGTAGCCGAAAAGCATGGACAGTTACTTGTTTGCGAGCTAAAAGAAGAACAGAGAATCAAAGAATTTAGCAAATAAATAACAAGACAATGAATAATTTCAACGATATAAAAGTAGCAGTAGCCGGAACAGGCTACGTCGGTCTGAGCATAGCAACCCTGTTATCTCAGCACCATCACGTAACAGCAGTAGATGTAATCCCCGAAAAGGTGGAGAAACTCAACAATAGAGTTTCACCTATACAGGACGATTACATTGAGAAGTATCTGGCAGAGAAGAAACTGAATCTGACAGCAACCCTTGATGGCAAATCAGCTTATGCCGATGCCGACTTCGTGGTGATTGCAGCACCAACCAACTATGACCCGGTAAAAAACTATTTCGATACAACCCATGTCGAAGAAGTGATTGACCTGGTATTGGAAGTGAACCCAGACGCTGTGATGGTTATTAAGAGTACCATTCCTGTAGGTTATACCCGTAGCCTCTACCTGAAGTATGCCAAGAAGGGCGTCAAGAAGTTCAATCTCCTTTTCTCCCCAGAGTTCCTTCGTGAAAGCAAGGCACTCTACGACAATCTCTATCCCAGTCGAATTATCGTAGGCTATCCTAAGATTATCGACCGTCCTGAGTTTGCTGAGGAGAACGAAGCAATCATGCAGGTAACAGATGTTGAGAAGCTGAAAGAAGCAGCCAAAACATTTGCAGCCCTTTTGCAGGAAGGTGCCATTAAGGAAGATATCGATACACTCTTCATGGGCATGAAAGAAGCCGAGGCAGTGAAGCTCTTCGCCAACACCTATCTCGCCCTTCGTGTAAGCTACTTCAACGAACTTGATACCTATGCAGAAGTAAAAGGTCTCGATACCAAGGCCATCATTGATGGAGTAGGACTTGATCCACGTATCGGTACACACTATAACAATCCAAGCTTCGGTTATGGCGGCTATTGCTTACCCAAGGACACCAAGCAACTCTTGGCAAACTATGCTGATGTACCAGAGAACCTGATTGAGGCAATCGTAGAGAGTAACCGTACACGAAAGGACTATATCGCTGATGCTGTTCTTCAGAAGGCTGGTTACTATAGCTATGCTGATGAAAACTGCTATGATGCCAGCAAGGAGCACAACTGTGTGATTGGTGTTTATCGCTTGACCATGAAATCAAACAGTGATAACTTCCGCCAGTCTGCTATCCAGGGCATCATGAAGCGTATCAAGGCAAAGGGTGCAGAGGTCATCATCTATGAGCCTACATTGGAAGAAGGCAGTACCTTCTTCGGTAGTAGAGTAGAGAACAACCTCGAAGTCTTCAAGGCACAGAGCCATGCCATCATCGCCAACCGCTACGATGCTTGTCTGGATGATGTAAAGGATAAGGTATATACACGAGATATCTTCAGAAGAGACTAACACATCTATAGATTGGACTAATTAATATCAAATTAGCATTATATAAATTTGTATGCATTGGCTTTTTACAGAATAGTATTCTGTTTATAGTTATTATGTATCATTATTTTTGTTTTCAAAAAAGAATTGTGATGTATAATTTTTCGATAATAATACCTCATAAAAATATTCCCAATCTCCTAAAAAGGTGTTTGGATAGCATACCTAACAGAGAAGATCTACAAATTATTGTTATTGATGATAATAGTGATTCAAAAATCGTAAATTTTAAAGAGTTTCCTGGTACTGATGATAAGCGTGTTGAATTAATATTTGACAAAACGGGACGCGGAGCTGGACATGCAAGGAATTGTGGATTAAACATTGCAAAAGGAAGATGGATATTATTTGCAGATTGTGATGATTTTTTTTCTGATAAGTTTGATACGTTCTTAGATAAATATTTGTCATCAGAAAGTGATGTTGTTTATTTTCCGAATGATACTGTAGATTGTGAAACGTTAAAACCTTTGAATTTGGATCTTAAAGTCCAATCTTTATTGCCGTTATGTGAGAAGAAAAAAAATTATGACCCTTTGCGCTATCTTAGTCATAATCCTTGGTGTAAGATGGTCAAACATAATTTAATTGTAGATAATAAGATTCGGTTTCAAGAGGTCAAGGCGAGTAATGATGTTTGGTATAGTACAATGGTCGGGTATTATGCTAAAAAAATAGAGGTAAGTGAAATACATGTTTATGTTCGTACAGTCCGTCAAGGATCTCTACAATATTCTTTAAATGCAGATAGCCTATTATCTCGAATCCATGTCGGTTATAAAGTAAATAATTTTTTAAAGTCAATTGGTAAAATTGAATATTATAATGAAACATGGGGGTATTTTTGTAATTTACGAAAAATATCTTTTTTGTTATTTTTTAAAAATATGCCAAGCTATATATACAATACCCCGTGGATAGCATTAAAGAAAAATATAATTGATTTTTTACGGAAATGAAAAATATATTATATAGAATTAAAAGGAAGATTCTGAATATTTTTTTGTCAAAGGAAAAATACTTTTCTTGGGAAGAAAATGAAAACTTTATGAAAAATGTAGTTGAAGTACATTATCCTATAATTAGTGATAAATACTTTAGAAACAATGCTCCTCTAATCATATCTGTTTTCAATGGTTTTGAAAGACATGGTGGACTAGCAGATCGATTTCGTGGCATTATAAGTGCTTATAAATATGCAAAAGAGCATAAACTGACATTTGCGATATATTGGGCAGAGCCATTCGTTCTGCAGGATTATTTGATTCCAAACAATTATAATTGGATAATACCTAAAGAACAACTGTTATATAGTCGCCCAGGTTCTTGCCCAATCCATATAGGAAGTTTTTATAAGCGTATAGGAATAGATAAATATAGAGAAGAATTATTCCAACAGAACTTGTTGGATAGGTTAGTTAAGAAAAATTCCAGTTCAGCGCAATTTCATTTGTATAGTAACGCACATTTTGGAGATAAAGTTTATTCTTCTTTATTTCATGAATTGTTTAAGCCATCTTCGCGTTTACAAAAACTCATAGACATTAATATAGAACACATTAAGGGAGGGTTTATAGCTGCATCGTTTAGGTTTGTACAACTTCTTGGCGATTTTAAAGATGAGTGTGAAGGAATAACGTTAAGTGATTTTGAAAGAGAAAAATATATTTCGGATTGTGTAAAAACTGTAGAGAAATTACATTCTGACCATCTCTCCGATAAAATATTAATTACCTCTGATAGTTCATTATTTTTAGATGAAGTAAGATTTTTATCTTATACATATATTGTACCAGGAGAAATTTCTCATACGGATGGGAAAAGTATGGATAATTCCCCAACTTTCGATAAAGAGTTTTTAGATTTGCTGCTTTTATCAAAAGCAAAAGTAATATATAGAATCCATAAAGGAAAAATGTACTATTCTGGTTTTCCGCTTACAGCAGGAATGATAGGAAACGTAGAAGTAAAAACAATTGAAATAAAATGAGAGAAAGACTTGTTTGGGGAGATTGGGCACGAATATTGGGTTTATATTTAGTCATCTTGGGGCATTTTTTCCCAGGCATGGTGAAAAGTTTTATTTTTTCTTTCCATGTTCCTTTTTTCTTTTTTATATCAGGGTATTTTACTACCTATAAAAGTAATAATTTTTGGAAGCATTTGACACAAACCTTAATTGTTCCATACTTGCTTATTTGTATGATTAATGCTTACATAGGAATTGACAACACAAACTCGATAATTCCTACATTTGCCAACATACTTTTAGGCTTTCATGGATTAGACAATTTGATTTTCCGGGGGGGGAATGGATGTCAAGAAATGTGGTTTGTCTATACACTAATTTTGATAAAGATAACAGATCATTATATTTATGAAATTCGTTATCAAATAGTAATTTCGATAATTTCTATAATTTTTGTATATATGTTGAATGAGAAAGAAATTAATATAGCTTGGAGCGTAACAGATTTTTTTATCTGTTTTCCATTTTTTGTAATGGGCAAATGGTTGAAATTGAGTAACAATCTGAACAATGACTGTAAACTAAATGCTTTTTTTACAAGAATTTTGTCAAAGGGAAGTGTGTCATGTGGAATAATTATACTGCTATTGATTTTTCAATATGTCATATCGTACATAAATGGTGTGGCAACCGTGGTTATCGCAGATTATGGTAAAAATATTATTTTGTTTTATATCTTAGGTTGCACTGGCAGCTTTATGGTCATACTAATATCCAAATACAAAACCATTTTCAAAAGTTGGAATAGGGTAAGAATACTTTCCATGGGAAGTATTTTAGTATTAGGATTCCATATGCACTTCGTGAGATTGTTTAATAGTGTAATATTCAAAGAGTTAAATATTCCCTCTGATTATGGATGCTATATAGCATCAGCTATAATATTATTGTTATTTATTCCAATTACATCATTTGTGATGAAATGTGTACCATTTTTAATAGGTAAGAAATATGAAAAGATATAAACATTTTCTACTGACGCGCTTTAATGTTCCGTTTATTCGAAAAGAGAATATTGATTTTCTTTTTGAAAAGCAGTATTTGGACAATAGATTCGATATATTTAAGAAATGTTGCTTTTCATCGATAAAGCAACAAACCAACCAAGATTTCATTTGGATAGTTTTCTTTGATTCAAGAACGCCTGATGCTTATAAGGAAATTAACAAGTCACTGAATCAAGAATATAATAATTATTGTCCTGTCTATATAGACATAGAAAACCTGCCAAACGGAAACAATTTCTATGATAATGAAGCCTTAAAAGCCACAGGCAAGAAAAATATCGTTGATTTAACTTATAGCGAGAAAATTCAGAAAATAAGTTTGGCAGCAGAATTTAGCAGGATAATTAATTCGTTTTGTGGCGAGGAAGACGATTGGATAGTGACAACTCGTATCGACAATGACGATGCTTTTCACAAGGATATGATGAAGGAAGTCATAAAAAACATTCCTGATAGTATTGATGAAGACAAGTTGTTACTGTCTTTTGACAATGGTGTTCAATATGTTGATAACACCTATATCCTGCGAACTTTCCATTATCCGAACAATCATTTTACAAGTTTGGTTGAAAAAAGAACGCCACATTTGTTCACAGTGTTGTATTGGGATCATTTTTTTGTTGAGAAATACATTAAAGTAAAGCACATTTCAGCAAATCCGTTATGGATGGAAACCTGTCACAAGGCAAATGTCATAAATTCTATATCACTAACCCCTGAGAATAATTTTGTTTGGGGGAAAGTTAGTTTGAACAATTATGGAATAAGAAAAAAATGGAATGGTCTGGCAACTATACTTTGCCTGATGACGCATCCATACATATATATAATTCCAAAGATTAAATATTTAATAAAGAAAGTATTGTAATGATTTCAATTGTAATTCCCGTATATAATGCCGCCCGTTATCTTCCAAAGTGCTTGGATAGTTTGATTAGCCAAACATGCAAAGATTGGGAGGCAATATTGATAGATGATGGTTCTTCTGACGTTTCTGCACAAATCTGTGAACAATATGCGACAAAAGACGAGCGCATATCTTTCATCCTAAAAGAAAATGAAGGTGTGTCTAAAACACGAAATAAAGCATTGGGCTTATGTAAAGGCAGCTATGTTTTTTTTCTTGATGCAGACGACTTTCTGTTGGATATCCATTGTCTGAGTGACATGGAATGTATCATCAAGTCACAGAATGTAGATTTAGTCAGAATTGACTATTGCGCTGTTGATGAAACTAATAAAAAGCTATTTGACAATAGAAACAGTTTGCTTAGACGCAAATATTACAACAAGCCAGTATCTGTAGATGTGTATTGTGATAAAGTGATAAAAGGTGAATATTTTTTATGTTTGAATTTACTGAGAAACGAGATTCTTCAAAAGCAAAAGATCCGCTTTTTAGAAGGTTGTCGTATGCGCGAAGATGCAGCCTTTCTACTGGAATATCTTAGTTATTGCAAAAAGGCAATATATTTACCGAAAGTGTATTATGCATACCGAAAGCATAGTGGAGCAGCAACTGCCAATAATGCTCATGGCAAATATTCCAAAGATTTAAGCATGGTTTTTGATTCTGTATATGCCATTTATCAAAGAAGCAAGAACAGTCTCTTTAAATCTTATTTGGAATACTTCCTTACGGAATTAACTGTCGATTTGAGAAAATCAGAATATTTTGGGGCACGTTATGAAATATGCAAAGCCTTTCATAATAAATCTACAATGTTTAAATGTTTGGGCTTTGGTAGAGTTAGTGAATCTATGCTTACTCTAACATCGTTAGTCAAGCATGTCTTGGTAAAAATGAGAACCTATGCATCCAACTCGTAACTATTCTATAGATTCGCTAAAAATGTTTTGTGCGATATTGGTCGTACTAATACATTCTCAATTTTTGTTTAAGGATATAGTTTTCCCTTTATTACGCATTGCAGTACCTATATTTTTTATGATTTCTGGGTATTTTATATATGATAATAATGCAGGCAAGAGAATAAATAGGTCTATAAAAAGTATATTTTCCATTTTCATTTGGAGCAATTTATTATTTCTCTTTTTTAAGGAAGTATTTTCTATAGCTCATCATGTTATTTATGTTCCAGACACAAATGAGTTACTTAAATTTATTGTATTCAATGAAGACCCTTTTGGTTGGCACTTATGGTATATTGGTGCTTATCTGTACTTACTTGTAATAGTTCGGTTTATCAATAAACATAACAAATGGACCTTGTTGTTCAAATCTATCCCTGTTTTGTTAATTGTCCATTTAGCACTGTCATATGCTGGTGTTGATAGAATATATTATCGCAATTTTTTGTTGATGGGCTTACCGTTCTTTTCTATTGGTGCTTATATACGAAAGACAAATATTCAATCTGCAAGCACAAACAAGTCGTTTTTTTGCATTTTACTATTTGCAATAGCATCAATAGCAGAGAAACAACTCACATCTTTAAATACAGAGATTTATGTAAGCACTATATTCTTATCAATCCTCATATTCAAATGTTTTGTGAATTGGAAGCAAACAAAGCCATCTATTGTTTCCTGGGGGGGCAAAGAGTACTCTTTAGACATTTACATCTTTCATGGTTTATTTGTTTTATATTTTTTCCCTACTCTAAATGGGCATTGTGGCATCCAATGGAATAGGATATACAATTCGCTCTCACCTGTATTTATATTGGGCGCAACTTTAATCTTTGCAGTTATATACAAAAAAATGAAACAGTTGATGTTTCAATCATATATTAATGGAAAATAAAACATCGAATAACAAACGCTTGGTAAAAAACTCTTTGATGCTATATCTAAGAATGTTTGTAAACATGGCTGTAAGCCTATTTACATCCAGATTGATATTGAACGCACTAGGAGAATCTGACTTTGGTATATATAATGTTGTTGGCGGAATCGTTGTTATGTTTACATTTATCAATGGCTCAATGACAAGTTCAACATCAAGATATTTGACCATTAGTTTGGCAAAAGATTCATTTGTGAAATTGAAAAACACATTCAATTTTGCAGTTACCATACACTTTATACTTGCACTAATCATATTTGCATTGTCTGAAACTGTAGGTCTATGGTTCTTTTATAACAAATTGGTTATACCAGAAGAACGTATGCAAATTGCTTTTGTTCTTTATCAACTGTCTATTGCAACAACCATGCTGAGCATTATGAGTGTACCTTATAATTCGTCTATCATCTCACATGAAAGGATGGGGGCATTCGCATACATCAGTATTTCAGATGTGTTTCTTAAACTATTGATAGTTTACGCTGTAATATATTTACCATGGGACAGATTGTTGGTATACGCAATACTCTTGTTCCTCACGCAAATTATCAATCAATTTGTATATATCATATACTGTCGGATAAAATTTAAGGAATGTAGATTCTCTTTCAGATGGGACAGGACCCTATTTAGAGAAATGTGTGGATTTGCTGGTTGGAATATGGCTGGAAACTTTGCCTTTATCTGTTATACACAAGGATTAAATATCTTGATAAACATGTTCTTTGGTCCATCTGTTAATGCGGCACGCGGCATTGCTGTAAGAGTACAGGGAACAATTTCAAACTTTTCTTCAAATTTCCAGACGGCAATAAATCCCCAAATTACCAAAAACTATGCGACAGGGAACCTTGGGTATATGCGTACATTAATTTACGCAGAATCCAAATTTTCGTTCTTCTTACTTCTCATATTATCATTGCCGATAATGATAGAGGCAGATACGGTATTGACTTGGTGGTTAGTAAATGTGCCTCAAAATACCGTGATATTTATGGATATCATGTTACTTACTACCTTTGTCGAAACATCGATAAATCCATTACTTATTGCAGCCTTGGCTACTGGTAATATAAAGAAATTACAGATGGTTATCTGTCCAATTCTGCTTTGTATATTGCCAGTATCATATATTTGTCTAAAATTAGGAATGCCATCTTATTCCGTATTTGTTGTAAATCTATCATTGTTGTTTGTGTCCCTATTAGTCAGAGTTTATCTGTTACGCTCTTATATAGGTATCTCTTTAAGATATTACATGATAAATATTTTCGGAAGATGTGTTGCAGTAGGAATCGCTTCATCCATCCTGCCCCTTGTCGTCAATACATCAATTGATGATAAAATTGCTAATTTCGTAATAGTATGTTTGGTAAGTGTTGTTAGTACAATATGTTGTTCTTTCATATTAGGATTAAACCATAGTGAACGTAGTTTTGTTTTGAACAAAGCAAAGACTATTTTTCGTAAACTTTCAAAAAAATGAAGAAGATAAATCTAATTTATTGGAATAAAGATAATTTTGGAGACCAATTAAGTCCGTATATAGTAAGTAAACTCTCTGGAGAAACTATCCGTTACAAACGAGGAACAGCCAGTTTGAGATATTCTTTTAAAGAGATTCTTTCTCATGCCTTGAGATTAAAAATCTCTAAAATATCAGAAATGTTATTCAATTGGCAGGACAGTTTGTTGGCGGTCGGTTCTATAATTAATTTGGGTAATTCCAAGTCAAAAATATGGGGAAGTGGTTTTATGAATGAAAACCAACCATTCTATGGTGGTAAAGTTTGTGCAGTAAGAGGTAAGTTTACTGCACAAAAAATAGCGCAAATGGGGTATGAGACTACTGATGTCTATGGAGACCCAGCACTATTACTACCACTGATATTTACCCCCCCCATTTTAGGCGACAGACAAATAGCTATAATCCCTCATATCACAGAATTTAAGTATTTTGAGGAAAAATATGGAGCTAAATATGACGTTATAGATTTCAGAACAAGAAATATAGAAAAAACAATATCTGAAATATGCCGCTATCGTCTGATTTTGTCCTCTTCGTTACACGGCTTGATTGTAGCTCATGCCTACGGAATACCTGCCCTTTGGATTAAACATGGGTATATACATACAGATGGTATCAAGTTCAAGGATTATTTCAGTTCTGTAGGTATTTCATGCTATGACGGCTTTGAGGATATTGATGGGCTAATGAGTAAGAATCCTAAAGTGATAGAAACGTTTTTTATAGATAACGAAAAAATAGCAAATCCTCAGGTTTCATTGTCTGCTTTACAGAAAAAGCTCATAGAGGTTGCTCCATTTCCTATAAAACCTATTTTTAATATAAAACAAAATGAAGTTTAGTGTCATCGTTGCAGTATTTAATGGTGAGAAATACATAAATAGGTGTATAAGCCATTTTTTAGCAACAAAATCCATTGATTTGGAAGTCATTGTAGTTGATGATGGGTCAACAGATGGAACATTAAGTGAATTGAAGTGTTTTGCCACGGACGAAAGATTAGTTGTAATATCGCAATCCAACCAAGGAGTCAGTATGGCAAGAAATAAAGGTTTGGACAATTGTCATGGAGATTGGATTTATTTCTGCGATGCTGATGATTGGGTAAATTCAGAATCTTTTGAAAGGGTAATACATAAAATTAGTTTGGTCCACGATGATTGTGGTGTTTGTGTTATTGGGTCAAGTTTTGTCTTTTCAAATAGAACCGAGATACATCGTCCTGAATGTCTGTGCATGACAAATGAATTATTCCTGCGAGGTGTAAGCTTCCGTTTGGCAAGCTGGAACTATTTCTTCCGTATGTCCACTATAAGAAGCTGGCATATACGCTATCCTAATGGCATTATTTGTGCGGAGGATCAAAATTTCAATCTGAAATGCATTTGCTGTTCTCCGCAAATATGCTCTTTTGAAGATGTCGTTTATAATTACAACCAAACAAATATAAATTCTGCGTCTAAGAAAAGGCATAATGCCAAATGGATTAAAAGCCGTTTGTTGGCGGTTGATGATTTGATTCGCTTTTGTGAACAAAACAGAATCGATATAAAGATACTGAAAAACCAAGTAGAACGGATGTATGAGTCTTACTTATATGATTTTACTACAGACATATCCTTAAAGGAAAAACAGAATTTTTATATAATACAATATCGCAAAATAGTGAAGCAATATCCGATATTGCTTTCCAAAATGAAATTCAAAATAGGAGCTTTATGCTTTCCTATGTGTAATTTATTGTTTTATCTACATAAAAGAATAATAGGATGAAATTTCTTTCAAAAATAAAGGAGGTTTTTTCTATAGTCAGAAACCTTCATGCATTCATCAATGATGTCGTTGCTTATAATCGTAAAGTGCTGATGGTTGATTTGCTCTATAAGCAAACGACCAATAAGGGAATAAGTAACAATTTGATTAAAACAAATCTGGGGGGCAAGCTTCTTTAACAGTGTCTCTTACGTCGTATGGAAAACGGGCACATCAATGTTACCGCACGATAGAAAGCATTATGCAGAATACAATTCTACCCAATCGCATTATTTTATGGTTGGCAGAAGATGAATTTTCAGAGGAAACAATTCCTGCGAATTTGGTGCGTTTGAAAGAACGTGGTCTGGAAATCGGTTTTTGTAAGGACATAAGATCTTACAAGAAACTGGTACCTTCCTTGAAAAAGTTTCCAAATGATGTAATTATAACAATAGATGATGATGTTATTTATCATGAAGAGACGATAGAGATTTTGTTAAAGCATTATGCCAAAGACCCTCATTCGATATGGGCCTTTACAGGTAGTAAAATCATGTTTGCTCCTGATGGAACCTTGTTGCCTTACGTATCTTGGTATGATGCAAAAATAAAGTCAATGGAATCTGACACATGTAATTTTCCTACAGGAGTTGGAGGAATATTATACCCACCAAATTCATTGGATCTACGAGTCATTGATGACACATTGTTTATGAAGCTATGTCCTACGGCCGATGATGTATGGTTCAAAGCCTGTTCTTTGATAAAGCATACTGAATGCAAGTTCGTATTCACATACGAAAAGCCAATGGAAATGCATACTACCGTGCGTAATGTTCAAGATATGGGGCTTTTCAAGCAGAATGTAGAAGGTAGCATGAATGATAAATACATAAGGGATGTCTTTGAATATTTTGGTTTAGATAAAGCTACAATTTACGAATGTCTATAAAAGTAGAAAATGATGAGTATAAATTTGATAGAAAAGTATAACAATCATAATAAAGAATCTGTGAAGTGGGGAAAGTTAGCTCCATGGATAGTAATGTTCCTGTTATTGCCACTAATCGTAGGGTTGCCAGTCGTTATATATCATATATGGAACAACAAGACAAGAACTAAAACAGACTATTATGCCTTCATGTTTTGTATAGCCATATACATGGGAGCAATTAATGCAACAAAAATACCTGGTGGCGACCAAATGCAGTATCATATGGCCTATCTGAATGTCCCCATTCAGGGATTTATAGGCTCACTGACATATATTTATGGCTATAATGCTTTTGAAGGTGGGGCTACGGGGCTTTCTGGCGAATTTATGAATGGAGTTTACAACTATATAGGGTATTATGTAACATTTGGCCATTATCCATTATTTGCCGCTCTTTTGACATCTGCTGACTATATGTTGGTTTTTGCAGGATTATATAATGTGTGCCATTCAATGAAATTTCCTCATAAACCAATTGTTTGCGGTGTATTAATATTATCATTTTTTTATCTGTTTTTCAATTATACCTTACAGATACAAAAACAATTTTTGGCTCAATGTATTATGATGTACGCATTAGGCTTGTATGCGGCAACGGGTAATAGGACTTTGAAGATTTGGCTAATAGTCTTATGTGCGGTGTTTACTCATGCCTCAACTTATTTCTTTGTTCCATTTTTTGTTTTTAAACAATTACGCAATCGTTTAACTAAGAGATGGCTGCTGTTTATTGCTCTTATTTTATTAGCATTTATCATTTATGGACCAAGTATAGTTAGTGATGTGTCGTCAGACAACAGCTCAAGTGTTGTTGGTTATGGTGCTCAACGTTTGGCTGATATAGAAGGACAAACAGACTTGGTCAGTGGCCTTCAAACATCCCAAGTTATAGTAATTGCAGTACCAATGTTTCTCATTGTTTTCCGACAGTTATGGATAAAAAGACATAGTTTTATCGATTCTTCACAAGCATTTATTTTAAACATTACGCTGTTTCTGCTATTGGCCATTACGTCAATGTACAGTAAACCGTTTGCACAATATCGTTATTTCATGATGTTATTGGCTTTTATGCCTTTTGTTTATCCGTTTATATCTACGAATATAAAGAATCGTAATAGATTTTTGTGCATCATTTCTGTGGTTATGGTAGTTTGGTTTTATGTCGCATTTAGATATATTCCTTGGCATTACGCTGATGAATGGAAGATAATAGCATATCCTCCTGCTGCTCTAATAAGTATTGGATATTAAAACAAAAAGAATGGAGACAATTAAATCAAGAAACGAATCATTAGATATAGCAAGAGGCTTATCCATATTTTTGATAGTGTTAAGTCATATGGGCATAAGTTGGGGATTCCTATTTGATTTCTTTTACGTGCAAGTCTTTTTTTTTCTAAGTGGCATATTCCTAAAACCTAATGCTACATTTGAGAACAGTTTGTACAAAAAGACACGAGGTCTGATTTATCCTTACTTGTTCTTTGGAGTTATTTGCTCTGTACTTGTATTAGTTACCAGACGCACAACCATATCAGAATTACATATATACGATCCTGATACTTTTGACAATGGCCCTCAATGGTTTTTGATCGCTCTCTATATTTTGACCTTGATGATGATTGGTATTAATCAAACAAAATCAATATGTTGCAAGATCCTTGTAATATGTTTCATTTTTGGTTTTTGTTACTATTTAGGGAAAAATAGAATTGATGATTATACAGATTTTACGAAAGCAGGGATTTCATTGCCGTTCATTTTCTTAGGAGGCTATTATTTGAAAGTAGAGAACTTTCTGAAGATGCATAAATGGCTATTATTTTGTATAGGTTCCATAATATGTTTGATATCTGTATTCTTTTTGAACATAACTATTGGCATTCGATGGCTGAAACTACCGTCTAATCCTCTATTATATATGCTTGCGTCATCTGGGGGGGTACTCTTGATACTTTCATTGGGTCATATTTTGGAGAATAACAAGCATGTTAATAAACTGTTGTCATACTGGGGGTATTATTCATTATTTATTCTGTGCATGCATTGGCCTATTGTCAGGATATTGTATGATAAAATTTTACCAGCTTGCATGAAAACAGATATTATAAGTTTATTCTTTACAGTTCTGGTATGTAGCATAACTGCTTGTATAGGGAAAGTATTGAAAGTGAATTTTAAATGTATTTTCTGATATTTTTGTAATGGCAAACTATTCGATAAGTATTATTCTTCCTTGTTATAATGTCGCTCAATATATAGAGCGTGCAGTAGATAGCATCTTGCTACAAGACTTTATGGATTACGAGGTTATAATTGTCAATGATGGGTCACCTGATAATTTATTGGAGATATGTGAGAATTGGGGGGCAAGTCTAATTTTACAATAGTAACTACTCCTAACCAAGGGCTTTCGCAGGCAAGAAACGAAGGATTGGAACGAGCTAAAGGCGAGTATGTCTATTTTATGGATCCAGATGATTATATCAATCCAGGAATGTTTGGTGAAGTGATGAAAAAATGTCATGAAGGAAATTATGACGCAGTACATTTTGGATTCCAAACCATTTATGAAGATCAAGGAAACATCCATTATGACAAGTTTGAGAAGCCCCATGTATATGTTTCTAATCAAGAAATAATCAAAGAATACCTTCCCAAGTTTATTGGTTTTGGGCAAGATCATATCAACCATTGGAAAGATGGCGATATTTGGTCGAAGAATGAATTTTCTGGTGTTTGGAGATTCTTTTTTAAACGTTCTGTACTAATGGATCATAATATACGTTTCCGAAAAGGAATCACAATGTTTGAGGATAGACTCTTTGATTCTCTCTTTTTCCTTTATGCCTCATCTATAGCAACGATGGATAAGGTTTATTATAATTATATAATCAAGAATAAGGGATTGCTTACAGGGTCTATCAATAATCATCCAAAATTAGTTAAAGATAAAATTAATGGTGTAACGGAGAGAGGACTGCTTCGTAAACTATATATGAAAGAAAAGGGTATCGATATATTCCAATTATACAATGGTACTGTTGTTATAGGTGCTTTAGAGATTATCGTTCGTGGAGCTCATTTATCAATCTTTAAATGTATAAAAGCTGTAAGGCAATATTTGTCATTGGAAGATGTGAAAGAAGCATATAAAACAACAAACTTTAAAGGTTTTTCAAATAAAATGAAATATCCTGCACTTATGGTGAAATATGGATTAATGCCTTTACTTGTGATATTAATACATTTGGGAAATAAAATAGGTTTTAAGTTTAATGCAGATTAAATGAATTCACTAGTGTCTCGTTTTAACGGGACACTAGTGGCAAATGGTTTTTAAAACAAAAGAATTATTATGAATAGAATAGCTTTAATTATTCCGTACTTTACAAGTACCCCCCCATATGGTTAAACCTAAACTTCTATACTTGTTCTAAACAGAGCAATATAGATTTTATATATTTCACAGATTGCGATGAGATTATTCATTTGGCAAGTAAATATTCTAATATTATTTGCCATAAGATATCGTTTGAGGATTATTGTGATAATGTAAGTAAACGTTTGAAAGTTGATTTTCATCCAGAGCATGCTTACAAGTTGTGTGATTTAAGGCCTTTTTATGGGTTTATTCATCAGGATATATTGGAGCAGTATGATTTCTGGGGATATGGTGACAATGATTTAATCTATGGAAATCTTAATGTGTTGACTAACGACAATATGCTCAATTCGTATGATGTTATCACTACCATGTCTGAACGTATAGCCGGGCATTTTGCGATATTTCGTAATAATGAAAAATACCGATTACTTCCGTTCAAATGCTCTCAATGGAAGGAACAACTATTATATGCAGAGCATGTTGGTTTTGATGAGAGCGATTGGGTGAGATTGGTTTTGCCTGAAAAAAGAATTTTAACTGCAATATATAAAAGTTTGTTTAAGCCATTTATGTCCTATGGGAAATGGGTAGAAATGACCTATAGACTTTATAGTAATAAGTGGAATCGTAAATTTACTAAGGAGATGTTTACCACACCTATACCAAAGGATGGTGATGTCTGGACTTACGATAACAAAACAGGAAAAATCATAGCACCAGATGGTCGAGAACTTCCTTATCTTCATTTCTTGTTCTTCAAGAAAACGAAGTATCTTGAAACGGATAAATATTGGAAAGATGATTATTGGAAAATTGACAACGTAGGGGATTGCTTTGAAATAATGGATATTTATTTTTCAGTAAATGAAGTAAATGATAAGAAATAAAAGATGACAATTCACGAACTTATAAACATAATTCATGAAGAGTGTTTAATACGTGATTTTAGGCATGAAATGACTCCAGGCAATAGTTCGCTTTTCAAAAATATGTGTGAAAACACATTTGAAGCAGTTGAGATAAATTCCAGTCTGGAAAAATGTTTGATTCCTCAGGTAGGTACGCTATTTTTTTTATATCGAGGACAAAATAAAGAATATATTCCGTGTGTTCCTTCTTTGTATAGAGGGAATCCTTCTGATGTAGATATTTTTATAGAGCGTATGCGATTAGTTATGTTTGAAAGACTATTAGAAAGTCATCCTGTTATTGTTGATTTTTTTCACAAACATCATTTTAAAGTTGATGTAGAAGGATTAGCTCAACACTATGGTTTGAAAACATCTGTATTAGATTTGACAAGCAACCTGGATATAGCTTTGTTTTTTGCAACTTGTTGGTATGATGAAGATCATGATGAGTATCATTTTTATGACGACGAACAGGAGCATGAGGCCGTTTTGTATGTTTTTGTCCCTATACTTGATAATGAACCGACCCCTTCTTCGAATGAAGCGAATTATCTCAATCATAACATAAGACCTATAGGTTTACAAGCATTTCCGCGACCTGGTGCACAAGAAGGATATGGGTTACACATCCCAAAAGGAGGAAGTACAAAAAGTTATTTATATAGGTTTACATTTACCTGTGAGGATTCAAAGTATTATTATGAAAAATTTAAAAAGGGTGAGTCCTTGTGGATTAAAGACATGCTGATTCATAAGACTAATAAAATAGCTTCTTTAAATGAATTTTCATATAGTTTGTTTAATGAAACATATAAGCGATATAAGCCAAAAGGTTATTCTGCATCTAAACTCAAAACAGAGTTATCTAAAAAAGTAACCCTTGATGTTAATATACCAGACGTAGTCTTTTCTGAAGAAGAGAAGCGTTATATAAAAGATGATTGGAATAACGAAACAGGGGCTTTGATGGCATCGAAAATATTTAGGAAACGATGGTTTGAACATGATCCCATTCCTGAGGAAAATTTCGCTACTTCATCTTTTACATTACAGGGTATAACCAATGAGCATAGCTATAGAACACTTTCTAGAATTAGTATAAACGAAATGTTGAATTTTATGGCTTGTCCTGATCCTTTAAAAAAGGCAGAATGGAAAAATTATACACATACAGCAAGGCCTATGGAAAGGCCTAATAAAAATGATGGTAAATGGATTGAAGTTCCTGCGTCAATGGAGGACTTGTTCGGTAAGCCATTTCTTGCAGAAAAAGATTGGAAGATTGTTTAAACTAAGTTTTATTTATGCACATTTGTTTTGTTTGTCGTGAATATCCACCGTCTCTTCGGGGCGGTGGTATAGCTTCATATATAAAGGAAGTGGCACATGGGTTGCACGATGCCGGGCATCGTGTGACGGTGATTGCTGCTTTTGATGATACTCGATTGTCTTCGGATGAGAATTAAAGATGGTAGTTGGATTCTTGCAAAAACAAGTTAAATACAAGGAAAAGTTTGTTTTTTTCGCTATTTTTTCTTAGTTTTGCCTAATAAAAGAACTAAACAATGAAAGATATTATCTTTAAAATACATAAGTTAGGACCTGTAGAGAATGTGAAAGTGAAGTTCGCTTCTATGGTAATTCTTACAGGTGAATCAAGTTTGGGCAAAAGTTATGTCAACTATTTGTTCTACTATTTCATGTCTTTCTTCTATTCAAACAAGATAGATGATTTAATAACTGTTCCCATAGATGTTGCTAAAGGAATGCAATCTTTTGTCATCAAGAAAACGATACTTGAAGATATGTTACATGAAGGGGTAGAAGGTTTTATGCGTAACTTTTTAGGTGATGATGGTTTCACTTGTGATGTAGATTTTTCTCTTCCTTTACCAGAGGTAATGAACTATTCATATAGTTGTAAGGTTAATGCTCCTTCAGATTTCCAAACAGCACAGAAGAACAATGAGTTTTCGTTTAAGTTTAATAATGAAATTGATATGGTATTCAGGCTTGAGGCAATAGACGAAACATCTGTTATTATTGGCTTAGTTTATTGTTTGGCTTATTCTCTTTTTGGTAAGTCGTTGTATGCGCCTGTGATTTTGCCTCCAGGTCGAGGAGCATTTGTGGGAGAGAATTTCTCAGTGAAGAATAGAATATCTTCTTCTATGGGCATGTATAATGATTTCTTTTCTCAATATGATGAGGCGACATTGCCATCGGGCAATGGACAAAAAACTGATGAAGAGTTTGTTGCACTTATGCAGAAACTGATAGGTGGTCAATTGAAGACAGATAAGAATCGTCAATATTTTGTGATGGCTGACGGCACGCAGATTTCATTGAATGCTGCTGCTTCTTCTATTAAGGAGATAAGTCCTTTCTTATTCTATCTCAAAAACAGGTTCAATAACTTCTGCTCAGTTTGCTTTGAGGAACCAGAGGCTCATCTTCATCCTAGTATGCAGATAGCTGTGGCAGATTTGGTTGCAGCCTATAAAAATAAAGGGGCTTTCTTCCAGATTACCACTCATAGCGATTATTTTCTGGCTCGTATTAACCAATTAATTAAACTCAATGAGTTGGAGTCTCAAAAAGAAGAATTGGCAAAAAAGATAGAGGCTCCAATTATATCTGTTTTGGACAAAAATGAAGTCGCAGCTTATTATTTTTACCGCAATGCTGAAGGTAAGGTTGAGGTGAAGACTTTGGAGGTTACTGCCCATGGGATTCCATTTGCAACATTTTATGATGTGGTGAATGAACAGCAAGAGCAGAATGACGTTCTTGACGAAATGTTGTTTAATACTAAATAGAGCTGCGGAGCATGATTACACTTGATGATTTGAAGAACTCTTTCTATGCAGAGAACTTATTTTCTTTGCATCAGGGGAAAGTAGTGATAGAGGAAAAGAAAAATAAAGGGCAAGAAGGTAAACTGCAAAAGGTAACCTTATTATCAGATGGACAGTTTGTCGAATGCTCTAATGCCTATTTGCAGAAAACCAAGGAGGTTTTCAAGAAAGTGGACTCCAATTTTAGCTTTCAAAAGGACTGTGATGGCATCTTCTTGCTGGATAAGGATGGTAAACAATATTTTATTGTAATTGAATTGAAATCAGGTTTTGACACAAAGGCTTTCTACCAGATTGCTTCTTCGTACATAAGGTGTAAGGCGATGTTAAGAAACATTGCAACGTTTGACGCTTCGCTGAATTATGAGGAAAAAGCTTTTATTATAAGCTATTCTGATAAGGAAAAGAAATACGATTCCACGTCTAATGCTTCTGTTTTAGCATCAAAACGATGCATAATGGATTCTGTCAAGGGTGAGGTCATCAATAACCTCCGTATTCGGCTGAAAACGCAAAAGAAAGTGTCGTTGAAAAATAGTGATTTTGGCCTAAAGAATATGGCTATTGCAAAGGATTTATTGCTGGATAACTTGGAAGTGAATGGTATTACTTTGGAGGATGGAATTACAGCAGCAGAGGTAGATATTGATAAATGGCTGTAAAAAATACCACAACTTTATTGCGAAAAACACATTGTAGAAGGCAAAAAAAATGATTATTTGAACTAATGATAGGTAGGCAAAAGTGTAATCTTTCCTACCCTCTAACCTGTTATTTTTTTATGTGCATAGTCCTTATGATTGAATATAATCTCTTTGATTCTATACAAAAGCATAGCAATATACTGACTCCTTGGTTGAATACTATGCATTTCAGTAATGAACAAGTTGATTCTGTATCACCTATGTTTGTGGGGGAAGAAAATCGGATTCTGTCAAAGTTGGATGCTATTTACCGGGATGGTGTAGGCTACCATGATACAATCGGAACTATAGCATTTCCTTTGATAATTGGTTTGTTTGCATTCTCTTTTCCGTTTATCTTTCAAATGATTAACCATATCAATGATAAATATGAGTCTAAACTTTTGTCTTATGTCTTTCGGACTGCATTTGGTTATAAACTCTTTTGGTGGGTTAATGTTTGTAGTATAAATTATATGTTGTTTTATGGGTCAGGAACCTTATTTTGCAAAGAGTTTTTCTTGGGAACATATGGTAGATATTGGAATTTATTCTCTTTGTTTATAGTAGCTGTATATGTTTTTAGTATCTTGATTTTCGTTTCCTATTGTGTAAAGTTTAATAATCCAGACCGTTTAATTGGCATATTAGGAAAACGGAAAAAATATGAATCTTTAATTGTTCGTTGGCGCAAAATTAAAATTTCAATTAAAACATATAAAAGGGTATTGTGGCATATAAAAGATAAAGCTGGAAATAAGATTTTTATGTCGACAAAACGATTGGTAGAACAATGGAATGACAAAACTCCTCAAGATAATTTTAATGACCGATTGGTAGAAGTTGCCAAATATGCTATCCGAAAAGGGGATGCAGGTTTACTAAGAAATGTATTAGTTGCTTTTCAACCGACAATAGAAGAAGAGAAAAAATCTGTTTATAGTTGGAGCAAAAAGCATAGAGGAGGTATTATAGAAGCTGGAACTCATTTCCAAACACTCAAATTTTTTGAGGTGATATTTTCACAAAGTCAATTAAAAATGTTAGACAATATGAATGAAAGTTCTCTTGTCTTTACATTATTGAATAGCTTCGATAAAAGTAAATATGTTGGATATGGAAATTGTTTGTTGCTTTGCAAATGTTTGTGCCGTTTGGTCGATAGTGAGAATATAACCCTTTTGGAAAAATATATAGAGCGTTCAAGATTCTATTTTGAGTATATCAGAGAATTGCCGAAGAAAAGTTTTGTACTTGGAGGTTTTGTAAATGAACGAAATGTTGTTGTCATTAATTCAAATGATGATTGGAAATATTTGTGTTGTTGTCATTTCATAGCCTTTGCGTATTGTTTTGAAAAAGGACACTGTTCATTATTGAAACTTCTTGTAAAAGCAAGTAACCAAGGGCTGTTCCCTAATTCTGGAGCTGATGTCTTGCTTCAATATGCTTGTTGTAAAAAACAATCTTGGCGTTTGCATATAGACCAGTTGTTTGATAGTGAATATGATTTGGAAGTGTTACTGGCTAGATATACAGTTGCTTTATTGTTGATTCTTGGTGAAAGAAAATCTATCTATATATCGGGGGTAGTAACAATGGATATAATAGATACGATAGAGGCGAATATGCCTGTCTTGAGACAGGAGGCTGTGGTTGTCGTTAAGAATGGAGATCTGCTAAACATGTTTCCGCAAATAACAAAATGTGATTTTGAAAAAAACTTGAACGAAAGATTGTACGATTTGAAGCATATAAATGAACACTTGTATGAATATGAGACACCGACAAAGACAAAAGGAAAATTCTCTGTGTCTGCTTTTTTGTTGAGAATGTTCGGGAAGTCTTCGGCTCAAAACAAGACCGAACAAAATCTGTATTCTAAAGCTCTTGATTCGAGTTTGCTTACTCATTTTGAATCTCTATTTGGACAATTTGAAAATAATATAGTCGGGGCATTGCCTAAATCGTTGTTTTCAGAGAATGTTACTAATAAGTTGGAAAGCTTCAATGTGAATCCTTGCCAACTCTTAATCTCCAAATATTGTTTTATTTATCCAAATTATTATCAAGATGGCTATCGGTTATATGGAGAATATGTTGAGGAATTTGCGGCAAGATTTGTTTATTTGGCATTATCTGCATTCCGATATATGAATATTCAAATGGAAGTAGTAACGTCAGCTGATTTTGATATATTTTTTCAAGATTTCACCAAGGGAAAAATAGAGGACTATGTTTTAGTAGGTATTGAAACTCCTTTTGAAGCAATCTTGGAAATAAGGTTTCATAGTAATGGACTTTTTTATAAAAAAGTTGTACCATACATGTCTATAGAAACGATAGGAAAATACAGGCTGCTTAAAGACTTGGATGATTATGAATATTTTAGGGGTAGCTTGTTGATTGTGAAAAAGGATGACCTTCCTGCAATTGTAGATGTTGACGAATATAAGGATGTGGTAGTGAAGTTTAAAGACCTATCAGACCAGAAAACAATGAGTTTTGATGTGGAAACTACTGTGATTTTTAGCAAGAAAGTAATTTATAGTAAGCAATCGAAAATTGCAATAGTTAAACTCAAACAACTTCAAATGTAAAAAATACAAAGCCGTAAAATAGCTGTTGTTGCGACAAAGTGTGTCGTTCTGTAAATGAATATGTAAATTTTAAATACATGAAATATGATTATTTGATAG
>ERZ1023970.200-NODE-200-length-22561-cov-20.629121_pt1 | contig 22561 bp, 22 predicted proteins | sample MGYA00380430_ERZ1023970 | MGnify/ENA primary metagenome ERZ1023970 (study PRJEB33179, sample SAMN07449052) | human gut metagenome | biome: Human-gut; feature: Human associated habitat; material: Faeces | host: Homo sapiens | place: India:Kasaragod | collected... | reverse complement strand
TACGCAATTTTTTCAGATGCGTACGGAGCAATCAAGTTCGCATTGTGCGAACTTGTCGGGGCGAGGCCCCTCCATCTTGCTGGCGCAAGACCGTTCGGTCACTTAAAAGCCCCACTGGGGCTTTCATTGCTTCGCAAACGTGAACTTGATTAACTCTCCCGCAGGAGACGTTCCCCCTCGGAGAGTCCTCGAAGAGCCCGCTACACTTTGCAGACCATAGGGATGAAAGTGTTATAGTGGGTTATTACACTTCCGAAGAAGTGCATCTTCGTTCCCCGTCACCTCTCGATGAACCTTGAAAGGAGGGATGCCCTTTGGCAAGAAATGATGGCATTGACCGCACCAGTGTCCGAAACCTCGCCGTTTCGGACAAGGCCGTTGGCAACACCCAGCAGCACAACGAGCGCGAAAAGGACAGCTATCGGAACCCCGACATTATCCCCCAGCGCACTGCATGGAACGTCCACTTCAAAAAGCCTACCGCCAGCTACACTGACCTGTTCGCCCAACTGGAAGCCGTTGGAACCATTTCCACGCACGGCCTGAAGCCGGATGCTACCCACTACTGTGAACTTGTCTTTGATGTCAACTCTGCCTACTTTGACAACCACGGCGGCTACGAGTTCGCCAAGCAGTTCTATGCGGATGCCTACAAAGCTGCTGTGCAAATCGTAGGCGGTGAACAGTATATCCTCTCGGCTGTCATGCATGCCGATGAAATCAACCGTGCCATGACAGAAGCATTAGGCCGGGAGGTCTACCACTACCATCTCCATGTGGTCTATGTGCCTGTGGTGAAAAAGCAGATTCTCTGGTCGAAACGCTGCAAGGACAAGGCACTGGTCGGCACAGTCAAGGAGACCGTCATGCAGGTCAGCCGAAGCAAGAAATGGGCATCCAAGCCCCCTACTGGACGATGCCGGAAAGCCTGTTTTGCAAAAGAACGGCAAGCCAGTCCTGAAGAAGTCGTACAGCATCTTGCAGGACGATTTCTTCAACTATATGCGCAACGCCGGGTATACGGATGTGGAGCGTGGCGAGCGTGGCAGCACCGAAGAGCACCTGACCGTCACCCAGTTCAAAGTCCAGCGGGAGCAGGAACGTCTGGACAGCCTGACCGCCCAAGCCGACCAAAAGGCGCAGTCGCTTGCCAAAACCAGTCAGACCCTCTCCAAAAAGGAGAAGGAACTTGCCGCTGTGCAGAAAAAGGCCACGCTCACGAAAGAAGCCCTCATTCATGCGCGCGATCTGGATTATATCGGCAAGCGCACCATTCTCGGTAACTACTCGCTGACCGAAGAAGAATTTTCCAAGCTGAAAAAGCAAGCCGACCACGGCTATATGATGGACGTGGAGAACCGCCGCCTGAAAGAAGAACTTTCCACCGCCAAGAAGGAAGCCATTCATTGGAGCAACAAGTACCACGACCTGTGGTACGATGTAAAGCCCTATCTGGATGCGCTCCACCGTGCTCCTGAACTGGTGCGCGGTTTTCTGGAAAAGATTCTTGCTCCCAAGCAGGAGCGCACCATGAATGTGCCACAGCGAAACCGCAAGCGTGGGCAGGATGTAGAACTTTAAGCTGAATTTTTAGATGATATGACAATATAAGGAGCAATGCTTATGGATTTTGACCGTAATTCTATGACCGTCCCTGTGCAATCTTCCGATTATACGAATAAGTTCTTGCAAAAGGACTCGAATCTCACTACAATGGAGGTGGTCACTCAAACCAATGCCGTCAAGTCTCCGACTGACAGCCCAGCAACCACGAAGCTGGTGTACACGGTGGAAGAGATCGCACGAATGCTGGCCATCAGCCTGCGCTCTGCCTACAACCTGTGCAACAGCACCACCGAGTTCCGTGTCCTGCGGGTAGGCGGAAGCATCCGCATCCCGAAAGACGGTTTCGATGCGTGGCTCAACCGGGCAGCTTGATAAGGAGGCAACAGTATGGCATATATTACGAAGCGTGGCAACTCTTACAGCGTCCGCTACACCTACGAAGATGAACACGGCAAGAGCTGCGACAAATGGGAGAGTTTTCCCACAAAAGAGGAGGCAACAAACCGAAAAAAGCAAATCGAGCATGAACTGGCGGCTGGTACTTTCCTGATTCCGTCCTCTGTGACGGTAGCAGAGTTCCTCATGGATTGGTTGCCCAAGCAGTGCAGCAAACACAAATGGGCACCCAAAACCTACGAATCCAACCTTTCCACCATTCAGAACCTTATTATCCCCTATATCGGCAGCATGGAGATGCAGAAACTCAAGCCCTACCACATGGAAAACCTCTATACGACCCTGAGCAAAACGCCCTGCGGTTCGTATATCGAGGGAAAGAAGCAAGAACTGACCGAAAAGCAGAAACAGCGGTTTCTTTCCGGCACGACTATCCATGAGGTGCACCGGCTGCTGGGAACAGCGTTCCAGTATGCCGTGGAGTGGGGAATCCTGATTAAGAGTCCTGTTCCCGTGGACAGCCCCAAGAAGTCCACGCAGGAGCGCTCCATCTGGACGGTAGAGGAAATGCGGGCGGCTCTGGACAGCATGGATGACCCTATCCTGCATCTGGCAGTCCACCTCACACTGGTGGGCGCACTGCGAGAGGGCGAGATCGTAGGTCTGACCCCAGAGGATATTGACTTTGACGCTGCGGACGGCATCGGAACATTCCGTATCAACAAATCCATGCAGCGAGTGCGTAAAGAAGCCCTGAACCAAGTGGACGATGGCTGTATCATCAAGATTTTCCCGGACAAGCTGGAACGCAGCACCACTTCCCTCATCCTGAAAAGTACCAAAACGGCATCCTCCTGCCGCACTATCTTTATGACCTCTGCACTGAAAGAGGAATTGAAGAAGTGGCTGAATCAGCTGGTGGCAGACGAGAGAAAAGACCCGACACGCTATCATGATAGCGGAATGCTGTTCCGTCTGCCCAACGGTCTGGCGGTGGAGCCGGTACTCATCCGCAAAAAGTTCCTGAAATGGCAGGACGCACACCCGGAGTTCCCCCGCATCGTCTTTCACGGCTTACGGCATTCCAGTGCGACCTACCAGCTGATGATCTCCGGCGGCGATGTGAAGGCTGTGCAGGGCACCACAGGACATGCTACGGCGGATATGCTGGTGAACACCTATGCGCGTATCCAGCAGTCTTCCCGTGTAGAGCTGGGTAGGACGTTCGAGGAAGGTTTCTACGCCAAACAGGAAAGTCCCAGCCCGCAGGTTGTACCCACTGAAGGCGAACCGACCATCTCTATGACTGCTCTGCTGGAACTTCTGAAGAACGCAGACCCCGAAGTAAAGGCGCAGCTCCGTCTGGCTCTGTTGACCTGATGCAAAATTTACCACGCATTTCAAAGTAATTCCAGCCCATGCAAAGGATTCCCACGAAAAAGCCAATCGTGCAAAAACCGTACATTGACCGTGCAGACCCCGATTTTTCGGGGTTACATAACAAAAAAGAACGCCAAATCTTACGATTTGACGTTCAATATCTGGTGCACCTCCAGGGACTCGAACCCTGGGCCCACTGATTAAGAGAAACCAACGTGCAACAATCGTCAATTTTCAGAATTACGCAAATTCGTTATTTTTATCGTTTCACCGTAAATTTGCGTTTTGCATCTGCTGCATTCTTTGCACCTGTTATCCTCTCTTGCATCCGTTATCAGCCGTTCCGGTGTGCAAAAAGTGTGCAAAAATGTGCAGAGCCAAAATCAACCCCTTAAAACAGGTATCGGATTTTTATGCAAAGCCGGGAAACCGGTCGGGTTCGAGCCCAAAACAGCAGCTGAAATCTTGCCTGTTTAGACCAAGCATCAAATGTACATTCACAACTATGATTCATGGCAGGGATTTGGACAATCGAACAGACATCACCTTAATATAGAAAGAGGTTTCCTATGAACAAATTGCTTTCCTGCCACTATAACATGGATACCAACCGGGTGGAAGCCCGGTTTACGGACGGCTCTGCCGTTGCCATCGACTGCACCGCCATCGAGGACGAGTACGGCAATACTCCGACGCAGCGGGCAGAGTTGGACTGGCTGCTATACAATAAGTCTTTGGAGTATGCCCAGCTTGTGCTGGGTGGGAAGATTGGACATTATCTCTCGCTTGGTTGCGACCACGGCAGACTGGAAGAGCAATGACATAACAAACACAGCCCCGCTTTGGTGAAGAAGAAGCCAAAGCGGGGCTGTATTCAATGAAGGAGAAATGATGGGAATATCAGGTTACAGATTCAGTTCAAACTGTTCTGCCGTAACAGTTGCTTTGCCCTCGGCAGCAAAGGTGATGCCATCGGCAGACTGCGGCGTGTAGATCCATGCGGTCATGGTCTGCTCACCATCGTTGACAAAGACCTCCACGCTGTTTTTATCCAGCAGGATGCGGAGCTTGAGCGCACCGTTCTGGCTGCGGACCTTGCAGCTGCGGGTATGCACGATGTCGGCACGGGAACCGGCATGGCTGCGATCCAGCGTCAGCTGCGAGGTGTAGGGGTCGTAGGTCAGGCTGGTGTGATAGTCTGCATCGGCGGCCAGCTTCAGGGTGAAGGAGCGGTATTCGCCGGGCTGCACCGTGATGGTCAGGTCGGCCACACGGCCCTTGATGCCCTCCAGCGTTGTTTCGCTTTGCACCGTCACATTTTCGTGGAAAGTGCGCTTACCGTGGACGGCATCCAGCTCCCGCACCGGGGTCTGGAAAATGCGACCATCCTTGATATGCAGCTCCCGAGGGCAGATGGTCTGCCCGAACCACTTGCAGTCCTTCGGCTTATCCTCGGTGTCCGACCATGTTTGCAGCCATGCGGTCATGATGCGGCGGCCATCCGGGGCAAGGGTGGTCTGGGTGGCGTAGAAGTCGATGCCGCCATCCATCAGCTGCACATTTTCCTTGGTGAAGGTGTGGGTGGCTTCGTCATAGCTGCCGATGAAGGCAATGACGTTGTGACCATTGTGGAACTCGCCCTTGGGCAGCATCTCCATGGGGCCGAGCATCAAGACCTGCTTGCCATCCAGCGGGAAGAAGTCCGGGCACTCCCACATTTTGCCGTACTGATTGTTGCAGCGTTCCAGCACCGTGACAAAGTGCCAGTCGAAGCCGTCCTTGCTCTGGAACAGTGCCGCTGCGCCGCTGTCGTCCTCGGCCCGGCAGACGGTGACGACGGAGTAAGCGCCGTCGGCCTCACGCCAGATCTTGGGGTCCCGGAAGTCAAACTTGCTGAAGCCTTCCGGCAGGTCTTTCTGGGTCAGCACCGGGTTGCAGGCAGGCTTTTCGTAGTCGAGACCGTCACCGATGGCAATGCTCTGGGTCTGGATATCCCGCATCTCCCCATTGGGCTGCTTTTCTGCCACCACGCTGGTGTACATCAGCAGCTGCTTGCCGTCATCCATCTCGGTAGCAGAACCGGAGAAGCAGCCGGGGCCGTTGTCCGCCGGGGAATCCGGGGCAAGTGCACAGGGCAGATACTCCCAGTGCAGCAGGTCGGTGCTGACGGCGTGACCCCAGTGCATGGGCGCCCACCGCACATCGTAGGGGTTATACTGATAGAACTGGTGATACTTCCCTTTATAATAAGAGAAACCGTTGGGGTCGTTCAGCCAGCCCACATAAGGAGTCATGTGGTAGGCAGGGCGTTCCGCCGGGGAAATGGCAGCGCCATGCTCGGCCTCGTAGGCACGGGCTTTGTTCAAAATTTCACTTGGCATCGCGGATGCCTCCTTGCATTACAAAATCAGGCGTTCGCCTTGTAGCGGTCGTATGCGCTCTGGTAAGCTGCCAGCAGCTTATCCATGCCGCAGCTATTGGTCAGGGTGTCCAGATAAGCTGCCCACTCGTTGTCGGAGGGGCCGCCGTCCTTCAGCCACAGACCTTCCTGCTCAGAGACTGCGTTCTCAAAATCAGCACGGTAGCGGTCGATGGTGTCCAACTCTTCGCTGGTGAACACGCAGTCGATGGGGTAGGTAGTGGCGTCATCCACAAAGGGCATCCAATAGTTCTCAAGGTCGGTAAGACGCTCGATGGCGCGGTCCTCCATGTAGAAATACTCATCGTAGTACTCGCTGAGGATCAGCTTGGGACCCCAGACCTCGTAGGTAGACTTCAACTCACCGGCACCCTTGTTGTACTTTGCCTTGGCCTCCTCCTCGGTGATGGACTTCCACTTGCCGTTGGCGTCCTGCTCGGTGAAGAACACGCCAATGGGGCCGTACTGCAGCTGCATCACGGTCTCGCCGTCATACCACTGGTCAAAGAACTTCAGCAGGTTGGCAGGGCTCTGGCACTTGTTGGTCACATTCAGGTTGCCGCTGTTGGTACCGCCGCCGGTACGTACGGTGACGTTGTGGGTGCCGTCCGGGCCGTCCAGCACGGGCAGGAACACATAGTCCTTGGCGTAATCGCCCATCAGTTCCTCGATGTACCACCAGGTGGAAACGCCCAGATAGCCCTGTGCGCCCTTAGCCAGCAGCTGGTTGGCATCCTGACTGAACATCTCCACGTCCATCAGACCCTCGGCGTACCAGTCGTGGAAGTAGGTGACCGCCTTGCGGTAGTTGTCCTCGGCGCAGACAAAGCGGCACTTGCCGTCCTTCTGCAGAACCAGATCGTTGCACACATCGTTAGGCCAGTTGGTGAAGCCGAAGCCTGCGTAGAAGATGTTCTGACCCCAGCACCACTCGTCAAAGCCGGTGGACATGGGGATGGTGCTGCCGGGTGCATTACCGTAGACCTTGGCAGACATATCGTTGTCCTTGAAGGCCTTCAGGGCGGTGTGCAGCTCGTCCAGCGTGGTGGGCACTGCCAGCCCCAGCTCGTCCAGCCAGCGCTTGTTGATCATGGAGAACTGCGGAATGGTGAAGATGCTGTAATCCTCGTCGTCACCGATACCGGCAGTGCCCATCTGCTCGGCAGCGGGCAGACCGTAGATGCAGCCGTCGCTCATGGTGATAGCTGCACGGATGTTGGGGTGCTCGTCCAGGATCTTGGTCAGGTTGGGCATGATCTCGGCGTTGATATAAGGGGTCAGGTCCAGGAACGTGCCGTCTGCACCGTAGTTGGCGATATCGTAGTTGGAGAAGCCCACACCCATAAAGGCATCCGGCAGCTGGTCGCCTGCAATGCGGATGTTCACCTGCTCGCTGAGGGAGTCGCTCATGGTCTCGTAATTGAGTTTGACGCCCACGTTATCTGCCAGCTTCTTCAGCACCTCGTTGTCGTTGTAGCCGGGGCTCAGGGCAGACTGACCGCCCACGATATCAAAGCTGGTCTGGTCGGTGTTGGAGGGGTCCGGTGCAGCAGGCTTTTTGCTGCCGCCGCAGGCAGACAGCGCCACGGCAGAACCGGCAACGGCACAAACCTTCAGGAAATTGCGGCGAGAGATCATCTTTTTCATAGTTGTTCTCCTTTTCTGTAATGTTATATCAGATTCTTTTCGTTTTCTGGAATGGACAGCGGATTCTGCGCCCTGTTCATCAAGCTCCGTCGCTTTCTGTTCCGGGCAACGGCTTCAGCGCCCTCTTGCGGTGCCCTGCATCCGCTTCGACCCTTGGGCGGGTCTCGCGTCTTGCAGACCGCTGCGCCAAAAATTGCTCCCTGTTTCCGCCGCAGGCGGCGGTCGCAATTTTAGCCTTTGACCGCACCGGCCATGAAGCCTTTTTCAAAATACTTCTGTACAAAGGGGTAAACGATCAGCATGGGGGCAGCTGCCACGATGATGGAAGCAAACTTGATCATTTCGGTCAGCTTATTCAGTTCTGCAAAGCCGCCCGCTACCATAGAGGACTGGCTGGCGCTGGTGGAGCTCTTGATCAGGATATTGCGCAGCACCAGCGGCAGCGGAGCCTGATCGGCTCTCAGGTAGATCAGAGCGGTGAACCAGTCGTTCCAGTAGGCCACCATGCTGTACACCACCATAACGGCCATAATGGAACGGCTCAGGGGGATGACCATCTTTACAAAGACGGTCCACTTGGAGGCACCGTCGATCTCGGCGGCCTCCAGCAGCTCCCGGGGAATATTGTTCTCAAAGAAGTTGCGGACGATGATCACGTTGCCCACAGCCACCACACCGGGCAGGAACAGGGCCCACATACTGCCCAGCAGACCGGTCTGCTTGACGATGAGGTAGGTAGGCACCAGACCGCCGCCGAAATACATGGTGATGACGAAGAACAGGCTGATGTACTTGCGCCCGGGCAGATCCTTCACGCTCAGCGGGTAAGCCACAAGATAGATCATAACCACCGAGTAGATGGTACCGATGACGGTGTACTTGATGCTGTTCATAAAACCGGAGAACAGCGCACTGTCTGCAAACACAGCCTGATAGCCCTTCAGGGTAAACTGGCTGGGCAGCAGGAAGGTCTTGCCGGCGTACACATCGTAGGGATCCGAGAAGGATGCCACCAGAACGTAGTACAGCGGGTAAGCCACGATGAGCATGACGGCGGCGCAGATGACCACCAGAACGATGTCGCTGACCTTATCGGACAGACCGCCGGGCTGTTTTTGACGGGATGCTGCAATGTTTTTTGCCATAACGGCTCGCCCCCTTTACACAAAGCTGACGTCCGCCGCCTTTTTAGCGATGCGGTTGACGATGATGAGCAGGATGATGTTGACCACCGTATTGAACAGACCCACAGCGGTGGAATAACTGTACTTGGCGTTGATAATGCCCTGTTCGTAGACATACACGGCAATGATATCGCTGGTTGCCTTGTTCAGTTCGGTCTGCAGCAGCAGCACCTTTTCAAAGCCCACGTTCATCAGGTTGCCTACGCTCATAATGAGCTGCAAAACGATCATGGGTACCAGTTCCGGGATGTCGATGTGCAGGATGCGCTGGAACATGGACGCGCCATCGATCTTAGCGGCTTCGTACAGGCTGGTGTCCACAGCAGCCAGACAAGCCATATAAATGATCGTGCCCCAGCCAGCCTCCTGCCAGATGCCGGAGGCCACATAGATGGTGCGGAAGGCAGTGCTCTCCGAGAGGAAGTCCACGCTGGTGCCCAAAATCAGGTTCAGCAGACCGCCGGACGGGCTGAGGAAAATTTTGATCATACCACAGATGACCATGGTGGAGATGAAGTGGGGCGCATACAGCACCGTCTGCACCACCCGCTTGAACTTTGCAAAGCGCAGCTGGTTGATGCACAGGGACAGGATGATGGGGATGGGGAAACTCCACAGCAGGCTGTACAGGCTCAGCAGCACGGTGTTCTTGATCATGCGCACACAGTTGGGTGCGGTGAAGAACCGCTCAAACCAGTACAGACCGACCCACTCGCTGCCGGTGATGCCCCGGCTTGCCTTGAAATCGCGGAAGGCGATCTGGATGCCGTACATGGGCCAGTACTTATAAACGATGGTCAGCACCACCGGGATCAGCAGCATCACATAGAGCTGCCAGTTTTCCCGCAGCCGTTGGCCGAGGCTTTTGCGGTGGACCGGGATAGCGTCCAGCTGACATGCAGCAGCTGGCGAGGTCTGCGTCATAAAAACTCCTCCTTCTTGTTTTTACGCTGCCCACAGGCCCGTGGGCGGGGTCCCCTGCCGTTCGGGGAATCGGTTTTGCTGTTTATCGTGAAACGTTACACGGCCTGTGACACAAAGATAACACGCCAGAGTTTTCATGTCAACAGGATTTTATGTAAAAGTCGTCTTGTATACCTGTTTTCAACGTTTTGTACACTCTTCGATAGATGTTTTTGTGCAAATTGCAGCATTGCGCAGCCGTGAAACGATTCATGAAATTTCACGAAAAAGCCTTTACATTCTGGCAGAACCATGCTATACTGAAACCACAGAGACCTCAGAACAACAGGGAATGCAGCAAGATTCCCTTTGATATATCCGCTTGATATAGAAACGTTTCACAAGAAAAGGAGTGGACCGCATGGCAAAACAGAATGCCGCACCTACTATGAAGGACGTGGCCAGAGAGGCAGGGGTCTCTCTGGGCACTGTATCCAAGGTCATCAATGGCATCCCGGTGGGTGACGAATACCGCAAAAAGGTAGAGCAGGCCATCAAGATGCTGGACTATCACATCAACGCCTACGCCAAGGGGCTGAAGAGCAACCGCACCTACACCGTGGCGGTCATTCTGCCCAATCTGCTGAACCCTTTTTTCAGCATGGTGGCACACTACATCAACCGGGCACTGGTAAAGCAGGGCTACCGGATGCTGCTGTGCGACACCGACTACGACTACACCAAAGAGCAGGAAATGGTGCAGATGGCGGAGCAGAACAAGGTGGACGGCATCATTGCCCTGACCTACAACCCCGACCTGAAAATTTCGCCGGAGGTGCGGTCGGTGTCCATCGACCGCTACCTCAGCGGCAGCACCCCCTGTGTGGCATCGGACAACTACAACGGCGGCCGTCTGGCGGCCCAGAAGCTGGCGGAAAACGGCTGCAAGAGCCTTGCCTTTCTCCGCATCGGCTCTCCCCTTGCCAGCGAGACCAACAAACGCCGGGACGGCTTTGTGGCCGAATGCGAGGCACTGCACCTCCCCTGCACCCAGAAAATTTTGATGGATGGCGCTCCCTTCAGCGAGTTCGAGCATTTTTTAGAGGAGAACCTGCAGGACGGAAGGCTGGCCTTTGACGGCATCTTCTGCGTCACCGACAAGCTGGCGGTGGACATTATCAAGACCCTGCGCCGGATGGGGCTGCGGGTGCCGGAGGATGTACAAGTCATGGGCTACGACGGTCTGCGCGCCTTCGGGGATCAGGATTACTACTGTTCCACCATCGTTCAGCCAGTGGAAGCCATGGCGGAGACTTGCGTGGATCTGGTGCTGCAGGACTCCCACGCCAACACCCCCTCCCTGCTGTGCCTGCCGGTGCGCTACGCCTATGGCGGCACCACCAAGGCATGACCGCCCCGGAAAAAGGCCGGTTGTACTGGGCAAAAAACTGGCTGCACTACCACTGGCTCTACCTTATTATTGCAGCTGTGGCGCTTTGGGTCGGCATCAGTTGGCTGGCAAACGCTCTGCACTGGGGCGAGAACCTGCCGGACTATCAAATCGCCTATGTGGGCAAAAGTGCTCTGCCGGAGGATACCGCCCACGCCATCGAAGCCGCTTTTGCGCAGTATGGCGAAGACCTGAACGGCGATGGCACTATCTGCGTCCGGCTGCGCCAGTACGTCAGCGATACAGAGGACGTGGAAAACGCTTCCACCTATGCGCTTGCGGCGCAGATGCAGTTTCTTTCCGATATGAACGCGGAGGAAAGTTATTTTCTGCTGCTGGACGACCCGGCGCATTTTCAGCTGGACTATCAGGCACTTGCCAACTGGGACGGCACCCCGCCGGGCGACAACGACTATACCGCCGCCGGAAAGACCGTGTCTTGGGTAGACTGCCCGGTGCTGGCCGGATACGACCTTGGAACGTATCAGACCACCGTGTTGGGAACCACCGTTACTGGCAGCAGCACAGAACTGGTAAACGGATTATTTTTAGGCCGCAGGGCCTTTTATGAAGAGCCCAAGAACGAAAAAGCCGCCCTTGCCCGGGAAGGAGCACAGCGGCTGTGGGAGATTCTGACGGAAGGAGCAACTCCATGAAACGGAACTTGTTGTGCATAGTGGCTCTGGCGCTGGCGGCGGTGCTCTGCACCGGCTGTGGTGTCAAGGATGAGGATTTGAAAAGCGACCCGCTGGTGAACCCCGACGGCACCGCCCCGGTAGGCAAAACACTGGTTGCCCCTGCCCCGCCGGAGGGCTTCACCCTGCTGGACAACAAGGACATTCTTGCAGCCAACGGTCTGTACTATGCTTCTTGGGTCAACGGAGAACCCCAGCCCTATGAAAACAGCGAGGGTAAGACAGTCGATCTCTACGATGCCCAGCTGACGCTGGTGGTGCAGGAGAACAAGACCGGAGAAAAGGCAGCTTCCGCTGTTTCCGGCTGGCAGGAGCTGGCGCAGCAGAACTACGATATTTCCGACACACAGACCCTGACTGACGGCGGGCAGGAGTACACTGTCATTCAGTTTGCCTATCAGGACGAAAGCAACCCCTATGCCTTTGGCGTTGCCGCCTTTGGACAGAAGGGCACCAGTGCCATAGAGTGGGAGCTTTCCTGTCAGGAGAGCTACACCGGCGATGCACTGGCTGTACTGACCGAATTTCTGAACGGCTGCACCTATTAAGGAGGCGTAGAAATGGGCTTATTCTTTCCGAGTGACCCGGTCATCCATGGTCAACGCGCCACTGGTCTGCCCCGGTATCAGGAGCTGCTGGAACGAGACTGGAAAAGCTTTCTCTTTGCGGATTTTGTCACCTTGGGTCTGTGCATCCCCTACGGGCTGGGGGTGGGGTACGCCCTGCTTTCTTCCAGTCTGCTGGTGCTGATTCCCGTCTGCGTGGTGGGTGGACTGCTGGTGGGCCCGGCGATCTCCTGCATGATGGACGCGCTGTTCCGCAGCTACCGGGATGCGCCCCGGGGCTGGTGGGAGAACTACTGCAAGGGCATGAAACAGAACTGGAAAGCATCCCTTCTGCCCGGTGTGGTGTTCAGTCTGGCACTTGGCATCGAGCTGTTTTTCGGCATGGTGCTGTTCTCCGGGGAGCGTCTGCCCGGTATCGGAACCATGGCTGTTTTTCTGGCAGGTCTGCTGATTTTGCTCATGCTGTTTACTGCGTTCTGGCCGCAGGTGGTATTGTTTGAAAAAAGCAACCTTCACCGCCTGCAAAATGCCGTGCTATTCTGCCTGAAATACGGCAAGCACGTTCTGGGTGCAGCCGCACTTCAACTGGTATGGTGGCTGCTGTTTGTGTTGTTTTTGCCGTGGACGGGCTTTCTTGTGCCTTTCCTCGGTGTGTGGTTTATCTGGTTCGTCTGCTTCTTTTTGCTGTACAACGATTTCAATGCTGCCTATGGCATTGAAGAAAAGATCAGCCAGCAGTTCCCGGAGCAGACACCCCGCTATGATGAATGATAAGGAGAGCAACCATGGACATTTTAACGATTGGCGAAGTTTTGATCGACCTGACCCAGACCGGCAAGGATGAAAAGGGCATTCCTCAGTTTGCCGCAAACCCCGGCGGTGCCCCGGCAAATCTGGCTGTGGCTGCCGCCCGGCTGGGCGCACAGACCGCCTTTATCGGCAAGGTGGGTGCGGATGCCTTTGGCCGCTACCTGAAAGAGGTTCTGGCAGAGAACAAGGTGGACGTTTCCGGCATGGCGGTGGATGCAGACCACCCCACCACCATGGCGGTGGTCTCGGTAGATGCCACCGGCGAGCGGGATTTCAGCTTCTACCGCAGTGCCAACGCTGACGTGATGCTGTGCAAAGAGGACATTTCGGACGAGGCTCTGAAAGCTGCCAAAATCGTCCACTTCGGTTCTGTCAGCCTGACCGCTGACCCCTCCCGCACTGCCACGCTGGACGCTGCTGCCCGTGCCAAAAAGCTGGGTGCTACCATCACCTACGACCCCAACTACCGTGCCAACCTCTGGAAGAACAAAGAGGACGCCATTGCCCAGATGAAAGCACCCCTGCCGCTGGTGGATATTTTGAAGGTTTCGGACGAAGAGCTGCCCCTGCTCACCGGCACCACCGACTGCGAAAGCGGCACGGCACAGCTGGCACAGAACGGCATCCGGCTGATTTTTGTCACCTTGGGTGCAAACGGCGTATTCTACCGCTTTGGGCACAGGACCGGCCATGTGGCTGGCGTTCCCTGCAAGGTGGGCGACACCAACGGCGCAGGCGATACCTTCTTTGGGGCTGCCCTGTCCAAGCTCTGCAAGGAGGAGTTGGACACCCTGACTGTGGACAAACTGGAAAGCATTCTGGCCTTTGCCAACAAGGCCGCCAGCATCACCACCAGCCGCCACGGCGCTATCCCCGCCATGCCCACCCTTGCAGAAGTGGAGGGCTGACCTATGGCAACAAAGCAGGAATTTGCGTCCCGGTTCGCCAAACATAAGGATGAGCTGGAATGGCTGTTCATGGAACTGTACCACAACCGGGAAGGACTGGAGGTTCTGGAGCGGGAGATGGCAGAAGCCTACAACGCCCGCAGCGCTGAGCTGAAAGCACTGGACAAGGCACGCTCTGCCGACCCGGAGTGGTACAAGCGGGGCAATATGTTCGGCATGACCATGTACACCGACCTCTTTGCCGGGAATCTGAAAGAACTGGCAAAGAAACTGCCCTACCTCAAGGAGCAGAAGCTGACCTATCTGCACCTGATGCCCCTGCTGCAGATGCCCCACCCCCACAACGACGGCGGCTATGCGGTGGAGGATTTCGACACCGTAGACCCTGCCCTTGGCACCAACAAGGATCTGGAAAACCTGACCCGTGAACTGCGCAAGGCAGGCATCAGCCTGTGTCTGGATTTTGTCATGAACCACACCGCCAGCACCCACCGCTGGGCCATGGCGGCAAAGGCGGGCGACCCGTGGTTTCAGGCGTATTACCACCTCTACGACGACCGCACCATCCCCGACCAGTATGAGCAGACCGTTCCGCAGGTGTTCCCCAACACCGCACCCGGCAACTTTACATGGTGCGAAGAAATGCACAAGTGGGTGCTGACCACCTTCCACGACTACCAGTGGGATCTGAACTACGCAAACCCGGCGGTGTTCGTGGACATGACCAAGAGCATTCTGCATCTGGCAAATCTGGGCGTAGAGGTGTTCCGCATTGATGCGGTACCATATATCTGGAAGCAGCTGGGCACCACCTGTCGCAATCTGCCGCAGGTGCACACCATCGTGCGGATGCTCCGCATGGTGCTGGAATGCGTCTGCCCGGCAGTCATCCTCAAGGGCGAGGTGGTCATGGCACCCAAGGAGCTTGCCGCCTACTTCGGCACCCCGGAAAAGCCGGAATGCCACATGCTCTACAACGTGTCCACCATGGTCAACCTGTGGGGTGCCCTTGCCAGCCGGGACACCCGACTGCTGAAAGCGCAGCTGGATGCCCTGCATGCCCTGCCGGACAACTGTTGGTTCGTGAACTATCTGCGCTGCCACGATGACATCGGCTGGGGTCTGGACGAGGCGGTGGAAAACCGGCTAGGCATCGACCCGCAGAAGCATAAAGAATATCTGTATCACTTCTATGCGGGCAATTTCCACGGTAGCTGGGCAAAGGGCGAGCTGTACAACTACGACCCCGCCACCGGCGATGCCCGGAGCTGCGGCACCACCGCCAGCCTGTGCGGCGTGGAGCAGGCACTGGAAAAGGACGATAAGATCGCACTGGACTATGCGGTGAAGCGTGACCTTTTGCTGCACACTGCTATGGCGTTTTTGCAGGGCTTCCCCATGCTGAACTGCGGCGATGAAATTGCGCAGCTCAATGGCTGGGATTACAAAAACGACCCTGACCGTGTGGAGGACAGCCGCAACCTGCACCGCAGCAAATTCAACTGGGAAGATGCCAAGCAGCGCACCCGGAAGGGCACGCTGCAAAACCAGCTGTGGCAGGGCATGGAGCAGCTGCGCCAAATGCGGGCAGACCCCCGCTTTGCCCCGGATGCGTGGGTGACCACATGGGACAGCCACAACCCCGGTGTGCTGGCGCTGGTACGCAAGCACGGTGAGGAAACGCTGGTGGGACTGTTCAACTTTACCGAGTACCCGGCGGGGGCAAGTCTGGACGCTCTGGGCGGCGAGTATCACACCCCGGAGGGCACTTCCGTCTGGCTGGCGGATGTGGAGCTGGAGCCGTATCAGGCACTGCTGGTAAAAAACAAATAAGTAAAACGAGCCATCCGGCTCTCTCTTTTCGACAAAGTTTTCAGAGCATTTTCTCGCAATCTGCCGAAAGTAGCGTGTTTTCAAAACTTTTTTGTTGACACGGCTCGATTTTTGTGGTAATCTATCCCAACAATTTAATATAACATATTTATTTAGAGTTCCAGCTCGGTTCCCGAAGGAGCCGGAGCAAGTTTTTGACTTTCTTATCGCTACATAACGAACCCGAACCAAGGCTATCCCGGAAGGGATGGTCAGGTTCAGGTTGTTGTGTGGCGATTTTTTATTGCCAAATCCAGCACCGCACCTTGAAAACAGAAAGACCGTCTGCATGGGATACCCGGCGATGACCCCGCAAGGGAGAGCCAGAAAACGCCGCCGAGAGGGGGCAGGAAAACCATGTGGGGAGAACGGCACACTCAATATCAACTGGTCAAAATGGCCAGCTGATGTGGTGAATGACGCAAAACGTCATTCACCAGAATAACCTTCTGCGTTACGGCTGACCCCATGTGGACATTTTGACCACATGGGGTGAATTGCCGCAACCCAAGTCAATGTGTTCAAATTTAACACATTGACTCTATCCGTGTTACAGCTGACCTCGACTTGACATTTTGTCAAGTCATTGTGAAAAGTGGTAAGTGGACAAGCTGTCCACTTACCACCCAGCCATAACGCACAGATTTTAGTTGGTGATCATTTTGATCACCAACCAGACAATCGTAACGCTTTATTGTGCAAAAATGGCTGTTACCATTTTGATAACAGTCACGCTTCCGTAACACTTTTGGCAAATAATGCTTTTCATTATCCACCACACACCCGTAACAGCCAAAGGAGGATGCCGATGACAACAGAACAATGGGAACGCGAAAATCAGGACACCCTGATGGAATATTTCATTGATGGCGACCCCAGCGTGCGCAGAATCCAGTGTGAATACTGCCGAAAGGTCCTCTACACCCAGACCCGAAACCGCAAATATTGCAGCTTCCAGACCTGCGGTCACAAGATGCTGAATCTGCGGAAAAGCCTTAAAAAGCGTGCCGACCGTGGAACGTATACCTGTGCTTGCTGTGGGGAGCAGTTCTTACCGATTCGGGCAGATGCTAGATATTGCAGCAATGCCTGTCGGCAGAAAGACTACCGCCAGCGTAAAGCGACAGTTCACACTTCTCTTTTAGGAACTTGACAAAGTTTGTCAAGTTCCTCATCGGTGCTGCTTTTATCTAGTAAAGTGGCACTTCCCATTCTGGGAAGTGCCAAAATACCGTAACGCTTAATTGCTCACTCCCAAATCCCCAAAGTGGGAATTTGGGCTGTCATCTGAAATCAAATTATCAAAATGATAACTTGATTTCATCCGTGGCAGAGCCACCGGAGTTCTCATTTTGATAACTTCGGCTTTACCTGTAACACGTCACTCCCACTCGTAAAAATCAGGTGGTCAAGATGACCACCTGATTCCACCTGTAACGCTGCAAGGCCTATTGAAAATCAGGTGCCGCCACCCGGCACTTGATTCTACCCGTAACGGAATCAGTGGGTCAAAGTGGCCCACTGAAAAAGCCGGACGAGCTGTTTTTCTGGACAGCTTGCCCGGAGCAAGAGTGCAGAGGTGCGGGTCGCCAGTGGCGACCTCAAAAGGCCGCAGGCATTTTGAAGCACCGACCGAGCCGACAGGCGAGACCGCAGCCCTTTGAAGGGAGTCAAGGGGGAACGCCTTGCCCAGTGATATGATGCTGTGCGTCATATCCTACTGGGTATTATCTGGCGCAAAACGGCGGCAGATCCAGCAGCTCCGCTGCTGCGTTCTCCCACGCCAAGCTGTTGAAACGGAGGAATGTCTATCTGAAATTAACACGACACAACGGACGAGCCGGGACCCACGGCACCTATAACCCCAAACACAATGACCGGAGTTTCAACCTTGCCAACAGCGAGCACATCGACCCGGAACGAGCCAAGGGCAACATCTACTGGGATTGCTTCCACGGTTTCCGTTCGGCTCTCGACCCACAAGACCCGGACGATCTGGGGGCGACCTTCTCGGATGTGGAACGGCAGTTCTATGAGAGCCGCTATTCCAACTTTGTGGAAAGCCAGAACGAGCGCAACGCCAAGATCCGGCACACGGAACGCAACCGCTCCATTCCTGACCTGTTGTCCAGCCGCAAGACCTGCCCAGAAGAAACCATCTATCAGCTCGGAACGTTGGATGAACACGCCTCCGCAGAGGATTTGCTCAATCTCGTCACAGAGTTCATTGAGGAGTTCAAAGCCAAGTATGGCGAACACGTTCATGTGCTGGACTGGGCACTACATTTGGATGAAAGCACGCCCCACATCCATGAGCGTCATGTGTTCGACTGTGAGAACCGGTATGGCGAGTTAGCTCCCCAACAGGAAAAGGCACTGGAAGCGCTGGGCTTCGACCTGCCCGACCCGGGCAAGCCCCTCAGCCGCCGCAATAACCGCAAGATCACCTTTGATGCCGCCTGTCGGAAGATGCTGTTTGAGATTGCAAAACGGCACGGGCTGGAACTGGAGGAAGAAGCGGAGTATGGCAACCGCAGGTATTTGGAAAAGCAAGACTATATCCTTGCCAAGCAGAAGGAGCAGCTTGCCGCCCAGCAGAACAGGCTGGACGAACTGACCCTCAAGGTCAACGACATGGAAACGCTGATCGATGAAGTTTCGGCAGCGGCCTACGACAAGGCGGTAGAGGTCGTAACCGATGTGGTGCGCACGAGACACGCAAGGAAGATATGCGTATGATCGAGGACACGAAGAAGTGGGTGCTGTCGCCAGAGAGAAAGGCTCCCAAGGTTACACGGGAGTACACTGCCAAACATCTGGACACCGTGCTGGACAAGTTCCTCAAGACCATGCAGACCACCGCCGCACGTCTGCAGGAGAAGCTGCTGAAACCAGAAGTTCGGCAGAAAGGCAAAGAGCAGGTCAAGGAGAAAGCGCGGGATTCCGTTCTGCAACTGCTGAGTCGCTTGCAGGCAGAGCAGGCGCAGCGGAAACCCGAAGAGCCGCATACTGCTGAAAAACCAGAAAATTGTTTTCAATAATAGTACGAGGTGATGTTTATTGAGCAAAGAAGTCAACGAAGAACGTGCTCCCCGAACCGTTGAAGATGTGAAGGAGATGCTGACCAAGCACTCCAACGGAGAGATCCAGCGGATAATCCAAAACTGCATCACGATTTTGCAGAACGACTATGTGCTTGCTGATGCCATCCGGCTGAACCTGTTGAGCGAGCGCATCGACATTGTAAAGCCTGTGGGCTGGCCGCGCTCCGGCAAGACCCTGAACGACACCGATATGAAGTATATCCTGCGTCGGATGGAGAAATACGGCATTTCCAGCGAGAAGAAAATTGAATCGGCCATCCGCATCGTTGCCAACGAGAACCGCTATCATCCCATCCGGGACTACCTGAACGGCCTGAAATGGGATGGGACGGGGCGGATAGCCCATGTCCTGCACCACTTCCTCGGTGCTGCGGAGGACGAGTACACTTGCGAAGCCATGAAGATTTTCCTGCTGGGAGCCATTAAGCGCGTGTTCCAGCCGGGAAGCAAGTTTGAAACCATGCTCTGTCTGGTGGGCGGTCAGGGTGCGGGAAAGTCCAGCTTTTTTCGGCTGCTGGCGGTCAAGGATGAATGGTTCTCAGACGATTTGCGGCGGTTGGACGACGACAATGTGTACCGCAAATTGCAAGGTCACTGGATCATCGAAATGTCGGAGATGATTGCCACCGCCAATGCCAAGAGCATCGAGGAGATCAAGAGCTTTCTCAGCAAGCAGAAGGAAACCTATAAAATCCCCTACGAGACCCATCCTGCCGACCGTCTGCGCCAGTGCGTCTTTGCTGGTACAACCAATCGGCAGGATTTTTTGCCCCGTGACCGCACGGGCAACCGTCGATTCATTCCCATTCCGGTTGATGCGGAACTGGCCGAAGTGCACATTCTGGACGATGAAACCGAATCCCGCACCTATATCGACCAGCTTTGGGCGGAAGCCATGACGATTTACAACAGAGGCGACTACAAGTTGGCATTCAGCCCTGCCATGCAGGAAACGCTGCAAGCCCACCAGCAGGACTTTATGCAGGAGGATGCGCAGGCTGGTATGATCTACGCCTTTCTGGAGGACTACGCAGGTGACCGGGTGTGTTCCAAGCAGCTCTATGCGGAAGCACTGGGCAACACCAATATCCCGGCAGAGTGGGAGACCCGTGCTATCTGCGAGATCATGAACACAGGAATTTCGCGCGGCGATATCCAAGGCTGGCAGGCGCACAAGACCGCCAAGCGTTACCCGAAGTACGGTGTTCAGAAAGGTGGGGAGCGCGTAACCAGCCCCGAAACCGGGGCTGAAAATTTCTCCGAAATGACGGATGCGGAAGCCCAGCAACTGGGATTTCCCTTCTGATGGACAGCGGTTACACGGTCAGTTACAGGTTTGGTTACGCTGCAGTTACACCGAAAAGTCCGCATGACTGCTGCGTTTTCCTCTTTCTGTAACCATGTAACCTTAAAAAGATAAGAAAAAGTATAAAGCCCACCGGATGCCCTGTGTGCAGAAAAAGAGAGTTTTCCTACCCGGTTACAGGCGTTCGGTTACAAGGAAACGGAGGTCTGCCTATGAATATGAATCGGCCTGACATGACCGAAGATGTGAAATCTAAAGATTATACGAATAAGTCCTTGCAAACGGACTCGAACCCGGTTACAATGAAAGCGTCAGGAGCATCCTGCTCCATGCGAATTTTCTGTCAGAAATCTCAAGCGATTTCTGACGAAACTTCGGACAAATCCCCTGCCACAGAATCTTCTGACCAGACCAAAGCAGCCAAGCACGAACCCCTTGTTTACCGGGTAGAGGAGATCGCCCAACTTTTGGCGATCTCTCCTCGCGCTGCGTACAACCTGTGCAACACCACGAAGGATTTCCGGGTGCTGCGCATCGGCACCAGCATCCGGGTGAACAAGCAGAGCTTCGACAACTGGTTTGCAGCGGTCTGAAGGAGGTAATCTATGGCATCTATCATGAAGCGCGGAGATTCCTACTCCGTCCGTTACAAGTACAAAGACCATTCCGGCAAGCCCTGCGAGGGATGGGAGAGTTTCAAGACCAAAAAGGAGGCGCAGGAGCGAAAGATCACGGTCGAGAAAGAATTGCTGGACGGCACATTCCTCGTCCCCGACACCATGACGGTGGAGGAGATGTTGTACAAATGGATTCCGATCCAGTCCACAAAGCACAAGTGGTCCCCCAAGACCTACACCCAGTCCGTGGCGATGGTGCAGAACCTCATTGTTCCCTATATCGGGAAGCGGAAGGTGCAGGAGCTGTGCACCTATGACATTGAAAAGTTCTATGCTACCCTTGCCAAGATCCCCTGCGGGCAGTATGTGCACGGTGTGAAGCAAAAGCTTTCCGAGAAACAGAAGAAGCGGCTGCTGTCCAGCACCTCTATCCACGAGGTCCACACGCTGCTGAAAACTGCATTCTCCTATGCGGTGGAGTGGGACCTCATCCACAAGATTCCCCTGCCCCGTGATGCGCCCCCAAGGTCAACATCGAGGAACGCACCATCTGGGACGAGAAAACCATGCTGGCAGCGTTGCAGACCATCGAGAACCCTGCCCTGCATCTGGCGGTGCACATGAGCATGATCCTTTCACTCCGTGAGGGCGAAATTCTCGGCTTACAGCCGAGCGATTTGGATTTTGATGCCGCCGATGGGCGTGGCACCATCTCGGTCAATAAGACCATGCAGCGAGCTAACAAGGACGCTCTGGAAAAGCTCGACCCCAAGCAGGTCTACTACACGTTCCCGGACAGGCGTGAGGGCAGCAAGTCCTCTCTCATCCTGAAAAAGCCAAAGACCAAGAAGTCCAACCGCATCCTGTATATGACCAAGCCCTTGAAAGAGGAGCTTCTTGCATGGCTTGAAAAGCTCAAGCAGGACGAGCAGAACGCCCCAGAAAAGTACAGCAACTGTGGGCAGCTGTTCCGGCTCCCGGATGGCTTGCCCATCGCACCGGAGCTGCTCACCAAGTGGTATCGGCGGTGGCGCTCAGCGCACCCGGAGTTTGAGCAGATCGTGTTCCATGGTCTGCGGCACTCCAGTGCCACCTACCAGCTCTTGCAGTCGGATGGCGACTTCAAATCGGTGCAGGGCAACACCGGCCATGCGACTGCCGCCGTCCTCATGGACACCTACACCCACACACAGGACAAGCCCCGGTTGGAGCTGACCGAGAAGATCGAAGCAAATTTTTATTCCCAAGACCTGACCCCGGCAGCACCTCAGCCCCGGCAAAACGAAAAGCCGGCGGCAACAAAAATCTCCGGTAAGGAGATCCTTGAAGCCATCCGGCTGATGGACGCAGACGAACGCAGAGAGTTGACGAGAGCCTTGTTTGCCTAACTTCTCTTCTTTTTATGCAAAGGAAAGCAGGCTGTGCAAACCATGCGCAGAAACACCCTTGATTTGGGCAAATGTGCAAATGGTGTGCAGAAAGTGTGCGGCCGCTTTCCTGCAAAAAAAAAAAAAAAAAAAAAAAAAAAATAAAAAAAAAAAAAAAAAAAAAATAAAAAAAAAAAAAAAAAAAAAAAAAAAAAAATAAAAAAAAAAAAAAAAAAAAATAAAAAAAAAAAAAAAAAAAATAAAAAAAAAAAAAAAAAAAAAAAAAAAATAAAAAAAAAAAAAAAAAAAAAAAAATAAAAAAAAAAAAAAAAAAAAAACAAAAAAAAAAAAAAAAAAAAACAAAAAAAAAA
>ERZ1023970.178-NODE-178-length-23693-cov-8.717489_pt1 | contig 23693 bp, 19 predicted proteins | sample MGYA00380430_ERZ1023970 | MGnify/ENA primary metagenome ERZ1023970 (study PRJEB33179, sample SAMN07449052) | human gut metagenome | biome: Human-gut; feature: Human associated habitat; material: Faeces | host: Homo sapiens | place: India:Kasaragod | collected... | reverse complement strand
CATGCAATTCTCCTTTCGCGTTCTTATTTGTTTCATGAAGCGCATGAATGAACCGTTAGTGAAATTTTTTTCATTATATCAAAAACCACCGCGCATGTCAAACAGGGAGCAGCGAAACAGGCTTTGAAAAAACGCAGAACGCAATGCCCGGCTGCGCCTCCCGAAAGAAGCGCAGCCGATTCTCTTCATGATGTCTCCTGCTTGCCCACGCCCATAAAGCCTGTGATGAGCAAAAGCACAACGGCGATCAGCACCAAAATGCAAATGGTCAAAATGCGCGGCACCTGGCTGGGATCGCCAAACATGACGATGCCCTGATACCAGTCGGCAAAGGAACCGGCGGAGGAAACCGCCAGCTGCAGCATCCCGCAGCTGCAAAGTGCCGTATCAGCCACCAGCAGCAAATCGCTGCTGAAAAGCAGGGCGGCAATCCCCACCAGACAGCCAATGCCAAGTCCCAGCGCCACAAGCGTATCAATGCCTCCGGCGCCCGGAGCCCAGACAAGATAATTGACAGCGGAAACCAGCTGAAGCAGGATGGAGACAATCAGAACATACACCCCAGCTTTTCTGTTGGTCAACAAGCTTTTCATTTCTTTTCCGCTCCCTTCTGCTTTTTGTAATAAGCAAGCTTAGCAGCCAGCATAGCCAGCACTGCCAGACCCGTTACCACGGAAACGCCGATGGTCACGCTTCGCAGGGCAGGCTGCCACCAAGGAATGATCTTCACAATCCGGGTATTGTTGCCGATACCGTTCATCATGCTGCTGTTGGCGTCATTGTACAGAATATTCTTGGCGGCCCGGCGCAGCTGCTGGAGCATAAATCCATCGTTATTGCTTCTGATAGCCTGCACGATGGCGGCGCTGGACTGATGCTGGGTATCCAGGCAGAAAGAATCCGTACCGGCAGCCATCATGGCTTCAAATGCGGTCTTGTAGCCCGTGGTCACCGCGCCGATAGCGTCTGTTTCGATATGCCCCACATAGCCCCATTCACCGCGCACCACATCGGTATTCAGCGCCTTGCTCAGGGAGCAGCCAGTGAAGCCCAGGCGATTGAAGGCCTGCATCAGGGAATGGGCCTTGCCGTTCACCACGCTGCCCTCCAGTCCGCGCAGCGCGCCTTCGCGGAACGCCTGCTCGTTGAAGAAGTTCACCACGCCTTGACGGTTATTCTCCTGATCGTTGCCAGTCAAATGCTTGGGACCGGCGTGCACGCCCTTTTCCTCGATTGCGGACACGATATGGGAGGCCGCCAGATAATTCAGGTTGGCATCCTCGGAAAAGTATTCAAAGCTGCGGCCGCCAAAGGGGGTGCGGTGCAGGTTGCAGCCGGGGCCCCAGATTTCCACCAGGCCCATGAACAAGCCTTCTTCGCCCAGCAACGCGCCGCGCTTATCCAGCAAGTCCTTGTTGAAGGCGGCGGTCAGCAGGCTTTCATTGGGATAGGACGTGGTTTTCAAACCCTTCCCCAGTTCGGCGGAATAGTTATCGGTATAACCGCCGATGCCGTCCGGGCCATCCCCCGCAGGGGTAGCGGGCTTACCAACGGAATCAACGGCTTCCGTGCCAAAGTTGTTGGCAATCAATGCAGCCATTTCTTCAATGGTCATCTGGCTGATGAAGGTTTCCCACAGGTCGTCGTTGTAATCCAGCCCCTTCATGGTAATCAGCATGATGCCCTGCTGGTCGCCCTGGGGAATGGCGTCCACGGCGGGAGCATTGTCGGGCTTTTCATAAATCTTGCCATCCAGGATTCGAATCATTTCATCGTTCAGGGTCAGGCCCGCCACAGGCTGAACGGGATAGGTCCCCTGCCAGTCACTTCGGGACAGATAGGTGACCAAATCGGGATACCAGTAATTCACGTCCGCGTCCTCAAACTGATTGGTCACCCTCGCGCCAGTGGCGGAATAGCGGTAGGTTTCATCGTCAAAGCTGCCGGTGAAGTGGAAAGCCTTGGCCGCCGTGCCTTCCGTGGGATTGCCCTGCACATCTACCATACCGGTGGCACCTTTGGCTGCCAGTACGTTGTTCAGGGCGTCGTGCGCATCATCGCCGATAGCGATGTAATAATCGCCTTCGCTGAGGATATAGCCCTTTGCGTTTGTATAATCATAGCTGGCCAGCAGATACTTGTCGCATACGATTGTCAGCGTTTCGGAAGCGCCGGGCTGCAGCAGGGCAGTCTTGCCGTAATCCAAAAGCTGAATGGAGGATTTTTCTACCTTGTTTTTCTGCTCATATTCGCCATAGGGCGTTTGGGCATACACCTGCACCACGCTCTTGCCGGGCACGCTGCCGGTGTTCGTAACGGTGACTGTCACCGTCACAGTTTTATCTTCCACCGTCACACTGTCCAGCTTCTGATCGAAGGTGGTATAGCTCAGGCCATAACCGAAGGGATAGGAAACCTCCTTGGCATAGTCCCAGGTACCGCCATCAATGGATCCTGCGGAACCGGTGGCGTTGAACCGCCCCAGCACCTGGTCCTCATACCGGGTTTCGTAATACTTATAACCGATATAGATTCCCTCGGTCTGCACGGTGTAATAGGAAATTTCGGAAGCGTTGGAGGAGGATTTCTGCAGCGCTTCTGTCAGGTTGGCCCATTGCTGGTTGTTGAAGGTATTATTGACCACGGCTGGGGCGGACAGGGAGCTGACCGCATAGGTGTCCACCAGCTTGCCGGAGGGATTGGCGTTGCCAATCAGGATGTTCGCCACGCCGATGAAGCCTTTTTCACCCGGACAGCCAATCCACAGCACAGCGTCCACGTCATACTCCTCGACCCAGTTTACCTCCATGGGGTTGCCTGTATTAAGCAGCACAATGGTTTTCTTGAACGAGCCGGAATCCCGAATCATGGCCAGCAAATCTTTTTCATCCTGGCTCAGCGCCAGCTGACTGATGCCTTCCGTGGGGGTTTGGGTGTAGAGCTCTACGCCTTCGCCGCCCTCCCGGGCCAGCATCACGATAGCTACGTCGTTAAAGCCGGTTGCCCAGGAGGATTTCACATCGTCAGTGTAGAAACTGATGGGTTCCTCACCCAGCGACCATAATGCGGACGGATCGGCGTTTTCCGCAAAGAACGTGCCTGCGCCGGTTTTTCTCTCGGTCTTGCTTTGGCGGTATGCGTTGTACAGCTTGGGGTTCACCTTGAATTTCAGGGTGCCCAACGCCTTATACAGGTCAACGCCCGTTTTAGTGGAATAGGCGCGGGAACCAGCAGATTGATTGCGGTACAAGGGCTGCACGACTGCATGGCCAAACAGAGATATTTGCTCATCCTTGCTTAGCGGCAGAGCGTTGTCCTTATTGTAAAGCAACACGGTGCCTTCTTCCTGCTCCTGCACTGCCTCCGTATAGGTGTCTTCCTTGAGTACCTTAAGCGTTTTTGCGTTGATGTCGCCATAAGCGCTCTTATAATATATCGTATCCTCATCCTCGACACTTTCATCGTTGATGACTTTGCTGGTCTGCACGCCAAGCATGCCGTTGACAACGGTATCATAGCTCATGGCCAGGTTCGAGCCGAATATCACGAAGCACAGGATGAAAGCCATCAGACATGACAGCCCGGTTGTTATTCTCACCTTTCGCATACGCATGCTCCTTATCTTGATGGATCATACTATTTCCAGATAAGAATGCGCCAAGATGCGCCGCGAATTTTTCATTCTGGCTAACGCGAATGAAACGCAGCGTAGCAGCGCTACGCTAAGTGGAATGAGCGGACGCCAGAAGGGAAAAGGCGCAAGCAGATGGCGCAGGTGAATCTGGAAATAGTATCAGTCGTTCAGAAAGAAAACGGCGCCGGGGAGAAAGCCAATTTGCGAATGCAGGAATGGCTTGCAGCACCAGACGCCGCCGCTGTCATGAAGCACAGCGGAGAAGAAAGGAATTTGATCAGGTTTGAGGAAAGGAGGATTCAAAACGATCTATCGATTCCTTCGCTTCCCGCCGAGCGTCCATGCGTTTTCAGAGCGTTTCCCGCAGGTTGACGACGGCGTTCAGACGAGCGGCCTGCCGCCGTCAAATTTGGCGGGGTGCCGGGTCAATCAGCCCGGCACGCCCTGCCAAGCGGAAGTTTTCTTGCAGGGAACCAATTGATGTAGCTGATTTATTCCAGCGGATTAGTGCCGACGATGGGTTCCACGTTGTACTTGGCCACGCGCTCGTCGTCGATCACACCGCTCCAGTTGAGGCCGAAGGTGAAATCGTAGGTGTTGCCGTCGGCGTCCACATAGCAGTCCATATCCCGGGGAACGTCCTCGTACTGGGCTTCCACGGTTTCCATATCGAGGGGCTGCTGCATGGGCAGCAGGGCGGAGGGCTCATAGTTGCCGGCGATGATTTCAAAGAGGATCTCGTCGCGGGCGGAGTGGGTGCGGCCGCCGCCGAAGGATACCAGGATCGCGTCCGCGGAGGGCTCGATTTCGGACCACACCATGGAACTGTTGAGGTTCATCACCAGCACCAGGGGAACATCGCCGGTGAGCTCGTCGATTTCCAGCACGAAGTCCAGGTCCGCCTCGTTGCTGACGGTGCCGGTCTTGCCGAAGTAAGAGCGGTTTTCCTTAACATAATCGTACTCAGTGCCGTAGACGCCCTCGAAGGCTTCCAGCGTGATCTGACCGCCGATGGACTCGAAGCGGACGTACGCGCTGTCGGCGGTGTAAGGACGATACTGCAGGGAACGGGGAATGTACTCGTAGTCAGCGGGTACCTTCATGTTTTCGTCATAGCCGGTGGTGGGAGCGTTGCTTTTGGGGCTGGCGACGCGTACGATCACCAGATCGGCCTTCGCAATATCCTCGGCGGAAGCGCGGATTACGTCCCCGGGCAGATAGGTGTTTCCTTCACCGCTGGGCGTTCCAACTGTGTCAGTGATCACGTTGAAGTACTGAGAGGCCACGGCAATATCCATTGTAGGAGCGAAGGAAGCGGGGGTGGTGCCGCGGCGGCTCGTGGTTGCGGGAGAGTACTTGTAGGGAATATAAACGGTCAACTTTTCATCGCCCGCAGGCTTGATCACGCTGTTATCAGTATTCTTGAGCATCACGATGGACTTGAGCAGCGCTTCGCGGGCCATGGCGGTATGTTCTTCGTTATTGGGCACGGAAGCGGCAACCGCTTCGGAAACGTAGGGGTTATCCACGACGCCCACGTTGAAGAGGGTGTCCAGAATGTGGCGGGTACTGTCGAAAATGATCTGGTCGGCAGCTTCCTTTCCCAGGCGTTCCACACCATAGTTGTAGGCTTCCACAGCAACGGCAATATCTTCTTCATACTTGCCGCCCATATTGCCCCAGGCGTCGACGCCGGCTTCCAGTTCCAGCCAAAGGCGCTGCGGAACGGTGTATTCTTCCATGCCGAAGCACTTATCAACGTGGGTGTTGAAGTCCGTCAGGATGTAGCCGTCCCAGCCGTTGGCGGCGCGCCACAGGCCGTTGATCTTTTCGGCGTTGTAGCTGGTTGAAACGCGTTCGCCCAGGACGGAGTCGCCGTTTTCATCCACGCCGATGGAGAAACTGGTCATTGCGGAGGACACCATGCCGGTCTTGCCGGGCAGATCCTGCGCCGCGAAGTAAGGCAAGATGCTGGTATAGAACTGGCCGCCGGGATACACGGCGTAAGCTCCGTCCAGCGAATGGGCTTCACGGCCGCCCTCGCCGGCGCCCTCGCTCATGATGTGCTTCACCTGGATATTGACGGAGTCCTTGCCCCAGCCCAGGTCGTTGCCGTCATCGTCGTAGGTGGACTGCCAGGCGTTGATCATAGCGCGGGTCATGTCGATAGAAAGCTGAGGATCCTCGCCAAAGGTCATGTCGTTGCGGGACCACCGGGGTTCAGTCGCCAGGTCAACCTGGGGGCCGACGTTCATGGTCAGGTTCATGGAATGCCATTCCTTGGACAAGGTACGGCCATATTCATGGGCCAATTCCGGATCGAAGGTGGCGGCCAGCGCCAGGTTGCCGGGCCAGTCGGTCACGCCGCTGCCTTCCAGCGGGTCGGCAATGAAGGTGGCAGGGATAGCAACCACGTCGGTATTTGCTTCGATGTGCTTCTGAATCTCGTTGTTCCAGGTGGTAATCAATTCAGCGCCTACGGAGCTGAAACGGATGTGGCGATAGCCCAGATCCAGCGCAGTCTTGGTGGTATCCGCCAGGGTTTTGGCAGGAGTGCCAACGCTAAAGGGGTTCATTTTCAAGCCCAACTGGAATTCCAGACTCAGGCCGCCGTTCGTGACCAGGTCGCGCGAGCGTTCTTTGTAGTCCACGCGCCAGTCTTCAAACACGTCCAGTTCGCCGTCACGATCCAAATCCTTGAAGGCGTAACCATCCACTTCAATCAGATCCACGCCGCCGCCCTTGGTGTAACTCAGGGTTGCGCCGCCTTCATTTTCAACCAGTGTCCAGCCTTCCGGCTGCAGTGTTTCGGTATACTTCTTGCCGCTTTCGCCCATGGCAAATCTGGGCAACATCACAACCATCATCACGGCTGTGATTATCACGCTGACTACCCGCTTCGTGTTGATCTTCATCAATGATACCTCCATTGTTTTCTTTCCGGTGTGTGAACAAACAACCCAGATTATTCTCGGGGAACTTCGAGCTCTCAATCCTCCGCCAGGGTGCACCTCCTATAGCGGCAATTGGAAATCCCCCGATATCTGATTTTATTATAACCACAGAAAGAAGCAATGGATTGTTCTTCGACCAAACTGTCGTTTTTCGCTACCAAATTGAAAATATGTGCTTTTTTGCACCATTTATTGCATGTATTTTGAATATACCGAGGGATTCATGTGCAGCCTCCGCTTTTCATTACAACGGCGACAGATATAAATAAGCATGCTCCGCTTTCGATAAATCAATGTTTGCTGCCATGGCATTTTATCTAGTCCCCTTCGCCAACGTCGGAATTTGTTAGACGAAAATGCGTATATGATCATAACAGAGTGGAAGTAAAGCGGAAAGTCAACCGCAATGCCAACTTCAACACCATTCATCCTGACCGCATCATTCCTGACTGGAATGAGCAGACGCCAGAGCAGAAAAGGCGCAAGCAGATAGCGCGGTTGAATCAGGAAATCGTATTACGCATGATCTCGCGAGCGTTCCCGATACTCCTGCGCGGTGCAGCCCATCCATTTCCGGAACCATCGGGCAAAATAGTTGGCGGTATTGAAACCCGTCTGCTCCGCAATAGAGGCGATGGACTGGTCGGTTTCGCTGAGGAGGCTGCACGCCTTCTTCAGCCGGGACTGTGCAATGCTGTCGCTGAACGACACGCTGCTGCATTCACGGTACACACGCGAAATGTAGGTGGGATGGAAATGCAGCGCGTCCGCAATCGCGGTGAGCGACAAATCGCCGCTTAGATGCTCGGCTATATACTGGTCAATCTGCCGCACAATGTGTCGCTGACGGTGCATTTGCTTTTTGGAGCGTACATTGAATACCTCCTGCGCCAGATGGTTCAGCTTGCGCTGCAGCTCGCTGAGCGGCGTTCCGGGCTTAATCACCAGCCTTTCCAGCGCGGGCGACGCAATGTCGCCCGTCAGGAAGGCGCCGCTGCAATCGCGCATGAACTGCGCCAGCGCCTCGTAAAGCTCATCGGTGCTTCGCTTATCGCTGGTATCTGCCAGAAGCTGAAAAAAACGCGGGGTTTCTTCAGCAAAGAGATCCTCCTGACCGGTAAGCAGGTATTCCTTCATGCGGATAAGGCTTGCCTGTCCGTCGCTGACGGATACCAGCGGCATCGAGGACGTTGGCTGCGTCTGCGTCGCGTGCAGCGTGACCAGTTCGCCGGACGCGGGGCTGACCTGATTGATCAGCTCCAGCATCTGCGCCGCTCCCTTCCCCAATGCCTTCCATTCTGTTTCGCAGTCCATCAGGCAGAGCGTCAGCTGCTGTCCCTGCTGCTCGATCATCCGCTGCGCATTCTCCAGGTGTCCCTCCAGCAGCGCGCTGTCCTCCTCCGAGGGCTGAAACACAATGGAGAAGCAGCGGGCATTCATGTCGGTCAGCAGCATCGGCAAATGGGGGCGCATCAGCTCCTCGATCAGGTTCATCGACTGATGCAGAAGCTCGGGGCGCATGGCTGCGCCGAACATGCCATATCCCATACGCACCGGTCGATGTGCGTCAAAGGGAAAACCGCTGTCCTTGATGGCGGCAAGCAGCGATTCCTCTTGCAGCTGTCCGCCGTGCATGGCATGGAACACCAGCTGCCGCAGCTGCCTTGCATATTCGCTCGCCACCACCGCCTGCCGCATCAGCCTCGCGCTTTCCTCCTGCAGGTTCTCTACCGCTCTTTCCACCGTGCTGATAAGCACTTGGTCGCCTTCGCTTTTGAGTACATACGCAAACGCACGCTGCTTCAGCGCTCGGCGCGCATAATCAAAATCGGAATAGCCGGTCAGGTAGATAACGCGGGTCATCGGCCAGCGTTCGCGCACCATGCGGTGAAGCTCCAGCCCCGACGCTCCGGGCATTTCAATATCGGTCAGCAGAATATCCACGCGGTTGCGGTTCAGCACGGCGCACGCCTCGTCGCAGCTGTAGCAGCGGCGAACCTCCAGCCTGTCCTGAAACACCTCCTGAAGCATATGGTACAATCCGTCGGCAATGATAACCTCGTCATCGACAATAAGAAGCGATTCCACGCCGCCTCACCTCCCTGTCCTCGGGAATAGGATTGTCACAGACAATCCGTCCGCAAAGCTTTCCAGTTTCAGCTCATAATGATCACCGTAGAGCAGCTCCATGCGGCGATACAGGTTATACAGCGCGCTGCCCTCCGCCAGTTCTCCGGCGCGCATTCGCTCGTCCAGGCGGCGCACGTTCTCCGCATCCATCGTTCCGCCGTTATCATATACCGTTACGCCGAAGCGATCCTGCTCCATGATAAAGCTGACCTCCACCACGCCGCCGCTTTGCTTGTTCTTCACGCCATGCACAAAGGCATTCTCCACCACCGGCTGAAGAATCAGCGGCGGTATGTTTTCCTGCGCGATTTCCTCCGGCAGTTCGTTCATATGCACGCGCACACGCGGAGAAAAACGCATCCCCTGTATTTCCAGGTACTGCCGGATATGGTTCACCTCGTCGCACAGGGGAACGTCATGCTCCGGAATGGTCGTGATGTAGCGGTAATAGCGGCTCAGATTCAGGCTCAGCCGCGCAATGTCTTCGTTGCCGTCCTGCTGTGCCATGCGGTAGACCATAAAGAGCGTGTTGTAAAAGAAATGCGGATTGATTTGCATTTGCAGCTGCCGAATCTCCGCCTGCTGTGCGCGCAGCCGTTCCTCATAAACCTGCGCCTTGAGGCTTTCCAGATTCTCCATCATGGAGTTAAACTGGGCGTAGAGGTCGTCAAAGCCCGCATCCGAGCGGTCAATATGGAAATGTCCCGTTTCGCCCGCCTGACGCAGGGAATCGGCGATGGTGTCCAGCGGCTGAAGGATATATCGCCGGAAATAGGTAAGATAAATAATCAGCAGCACCAGCGCCAGCGCGGTCAGCAGGCAGACCCACATACGATGGCGCATCAGCGGCTGCAATTCATCCGCTATCGTGCCGACACAGCGAAGCGTAAGATGCAGCAGCGGTATTTCCGCCTCTGCGGAAAAAGTGCTTTCCCCCTGCACGCCCAAAAGGCTGCTGCCCTCCTTTCCGGCGGACAGCAACCCATTTTTCGTTCCGGCACTGAAAAGCACCGTGCCTTCCGGCGTATACAGCGTCATGTCCAGCGCGTTTTCGCTGGCCAACAGGCGCATTCGCCGTTCGAGACGTTCCGGCGATATGCAGACAGAAATGAGGAACATCGGCTCGCCCCGCGTTACAGGGCTGCAAAGCATGTACAGATTGTCCCCATGCTCTGCGATGCGCAGCAGCTTTCCGTCCACCAATTGCCGGAAAGTCGCGTATTCGCTCCGATCCATCGTATCATAGATGGATTTTTCCGTCGAGATAACGCGGTCGATCTGCGGCAGCAGGATCTTTGCGTTTTCCAGCAAATCACACGAGCGCTTCATGCGGAGCAGCTTATCAGACAGCCCGCTAATGCTGGCGATACGCTGATAGTCGCTGAGCCGCGGATAGGCGATGACATACCGCAGCAGCTCCTTATCCGCCGCAAGCTCCTGACACTGGGTAATCAGATTTCCGACCTCCAGATTGATTTGCGACGCAATATAGCTGCATTCCCGTTCGCTAAGCGCCTCCATGTTCCCATGAAGGGTCTGCAATCCCATATGGTTCAGGTAAAGCCCGATGGCATAGAACACCAGCACCACGGCGACCGTGATGGCCAGCAGGCGGATGAACCCACGGCGATTTAGACCCAGCGGCTGTTTATGCATGCGCAATTATCCCTTCACAGACCCCAGCACCATGCCCTTGACGAAGTAGCGCTGCAAGAAAGGATACAGCACCAGCATCGGGAAGCATGCTACAAAAATCATGGCGCATTTCACGGTTTTGTCGGATACCAAGGCAAGCGCCTCCCAGTCGCCGGCACCCATCTGCGTGAGCTTCTGGTCAATGACGATGGTTCGCATGTAGCTCTGCAAAGGATATTGCTCCGGACCTCTGCTGTAGATGATGCCGTTGAACCATTCGTTCCAGTGATACACAGTGGAGTACAGGGCGACGGTGGCGAGCGCCGCCTTGGAGGTGGGCACAAAGATCTGCCACAGAATGCGCCACTGGCTGGCGCCGTCCATGATGGCGGCCTCCTCCAGCTCTCGGGGCGTCTGACGGAAGAAATTCAGCAGCAGAATAATGTTGTACACAGGGACAGCGCCGGGAATCACCAGCGACCAGAAGGTTCCCTTGAGTCCAGTAAGGTTAATGACCATGTACAGCGGAATCATGCCGCCGGAAATCAGCATGGTAATGAAGAAATACCATGCATACACCGTGCGGGCGCGGAACTGGTTTGTTTCCTTGCTCAGCGGATAGGCGCAAATGATGCAGAAAAACATGTTCAGGCTCACGCCGACCAGCACGCGCTTGAGCGAAACAAGCATCGCCGCCCAGAAGGGAGCGCGGTTGATGACATACTTATAGCTTTCCAGCGTGAAATTCACCGGCCACAGCGTAACCAGTCCGCCGGAGGCAGAGGACTTATCTGACAGGGAGATGGCGAATACGTGAATCAGCGGAATCAGGCAAGACGCGGCCAGCAAACCGATTACCAGGGCGTTGACCACAACGAATACCCGGGCTCCGAAGCTCTTTGACTTAACCATACCACGCGCCTCCTCATCAGAAAACTCTGTAATCTGCGAACTTGTAGGCGCACAGATAGCTTACAGAGATAAAGAGTGTCGATACAACGGATTTGAACATGCTCACAGCGGCGGACTGTCCCCACAGACCGTTCTTAAAGCTCAGGCGATAAATAAACGTATCCAGAATATCGCCGGTGGAATAAACAGCCTCGCTGTACATGTTATAAACCTGATCAAAACCGGCATTGAGCACGTTGCCAAGGCTCAGCACCATCATCAGCACGATAATCATGCGCATATTGGGCAAGGTGACATGCATGATCCGCTGAAAGCGGTTGGCGCCGTCAATGGTCGCGGCTTCATACTGGGTGGGATCAATGTTGGTAATAGCAGCCAGATACACAATCGAACCAAAGCCAAATTCCTTCCATACGTCAGTAAGCACCAGCGTAAATCGGAACCATTTGTTGCTGCCAAGGAAGAAAATCGGTTCAGCGCCGAATAGCCCCAGGAAGCGATTGACAAGACCGCCGTTGGGCGACAGCAGGTCAATCAGAATACCCGCCAGAATAATCCAGCTCAGGAAGTGGGGCAGATAAATCAAGGTTTGCGAGATGCGCCGGAAGGCATTGCTTTGAATCTCATTGAGCAAAATGGACACGATGACAGGCACGATCAGATGCAGCGCCATTTTCCACGCCGAGATGATGATCGTGTTGCGGAGCGCAGGCATCGTCTGGGGATTTCGCAGCAGCATTTGGAAGTTCCTCATGCCGACAAATTTCTGAGGACCAAACAGTCCCTTCGCCGGAATAAAGTTCTCAAATGCGATCTTCAGCCCAATCATGGGAAGGTACATATAGATGAGGACAAGAATAACGCCGGGCAGCAGCATTAGATGAAAGGGCAGCTCGCGCCGCAAGCGTTTTCTTCTCCGAACGCGCTTCAGGTTGACGTAATTTTTGCTTACAATGCTTTTTTCCACAGTCGTCGCCCCCTGCTGGGATTGATTTGAAAGCGGGGGCTGATGTTGTCACCAGCCCCCGTTAGTCAATCGGTCAGATTACTTCAAGGAAGCATACCATTCGTTGACTTCTTCAGTAATCGCGTCGCCGCCGTTGGCGTAGAAGTTTTCCACAAACTGGTCGAAAGCGTCAATGGTTTCCTCGCCGGTGATGATCTTCACGAAGGTTTCGTTCTGCAGGTCCTTGAGGTAGCTCATGTACAGGGTCATGCTTTCGGTGGGTGCGCCAACGAACATCATGTCCTGCGTCAGATTGTTTTCCTTGTAGTAGTTCAGCACGCCGTAAGCGCCTTCCGCACCGTAGATGCGCTCCCAACCCCACAGGGCGAAGCCTTCCTCGGAGCCGGATTCAAACGCCTGAAGCTTCTGAAGGATGGAGTAGCCTTCACCGGTGACCTGAGAGAAATCGCCGGACTGACGCGCCGCTTCCAGATCGAGGAAAGCGTTCAGGTTCTTGTCAGGCTTGGTGGGGGTCACAGGGGACAGCTTCCAGATGGATTCGGAATCCAGGGGCGCGTAGTACACGCCGTTCTCGTTGTTGGGGCCCCAGCACTTGTCGATGAAGAGGTTGTACATCTTCACAACGGCTTCGGGATGCTCGCAGTCCTTGCGAACCACGGTCCAAGCGGTAGTGCCGACGTCCGTCTGCGCCTTCGCCTTGTGGTCGGTAGCCGTTACGATGGGGAACGCCTGCCACTGTCCTTCGGGCTCAAGGTTCTTGCTGTTCTGCAGGGGGTAAATAGAGTTCCACTGTGCGCCAAACATGATGCCGCACTTGCCGGAAGTGGTTGCTTCCGCCACCTTGCCGTCGTCCTTAACGGCAAATTCAGGATCCAGCAGACCGTCCACATACATCTGATGCAGCGTCGCCAGCGCGTCCTTGGTACCGGGCAGCGTAGAACCGTACACCAGCTTGCCCGTGCCGTCATCCACCCAGATTTCGGGATAGGAGTCGAACGCATTGAAGAAGCCCTTCAGCGTGAACAGCTGATCCCAAGGCGTCTTGGACACGGCCATGCCGATGGTGTCGTTCACGCCGTTGCCGTCGAAGTCAGCCTCAGCGAAGGCCTTCGCCGTAGCAATCAGCTCGTCCATGGTGGTGGGAACGGGCAGGTTCAGCTTTTCCAGCCAGTCCGTGCGAATCCACATCAGGTCGGCAATCATCAGCGTTTCGCCAACCACGGGCAGCGCGTAAAGCTGACCGTCGAAGGTGACCGCGTCAAAGGGAGAAGTGCCGGTTTCCAGCATGACGCGCTTGGTCTGCTCGGTTGCGTACTCGTTGTAGATTTCGTCGAGCGGCATAATCAGACCCGCCTCATACAGCTGCTTGGCTTGCAGAGCGGTCACGTTCACGAACTCCGGAATGGCGCCGACGGCCAGCTCCGCAGCCAGCTTCTGGTCGTATTCGTCGCCGCTCTTCACGATCCAGTCGTATTCCACGTTGATGTTCAGCTCGTCGCGGAACAGATCGCACCAGAGGTTGTCGGTCATGGTCTTGTCGGGATGCTGCGAGAAGTAGTTCGCGTCGAGCGTGTCGTCCGTGGAACGAACGAAATGCACCGTCACGGGTTCATCATATTTCTGTTCGTTCGCCAGCGCGCTGGTGCAGAGCATCATGAGCGCCATCAGCAGAGATACGACGGAGAGGAATTTCTTCATAGGGAAGCCTCCTTTGCAATTGTTGAACCGAATTCCTATCGGTTCTATTGATAATAGTATAGCACAAGTTTTCACCAGAAACAATAGAATATCTTTGACACAATAGCACAAATGAACACAAAATAACATATTCGCGCAAAGGGCGTTTTTGTTTTTTTTCTTTTCTTTGCTTCACCAGTTGCGACATTCTTTCATTATTTCGCGCAAAAAGTCCGCGTCACACCGAACCTGCGCAAAAAAGGCGGCGAACGACGTCGCACAAGCAAAAAGCAATTCTATTATAGCAAAACGCCCTGCGAAAAGAAAGTCCCGCGCCGAAGAGCAATATCAAGTGAGTATTCTTCCCCTTGGAAAATGACGCATGCATAGCCATCATGGAACTATACTTTCAATATTTGATTGCAAAAATGAAGATTTTCCCCGTTTCTTTTGAAATATCGTTGTAGATTGCATTCCTTCGTATTGGAAAATTGATGCTGCCCGTCGTCTGATTGCCTTGCTATTTCCCGAAATCAATAGTAAAATAAGAGCAGGCTAAGGGGTGATTTCATTGAGCAGTCGTGGAAATCAAAACCTCAGCAAACATCCTTCGGAAAGGAGCAGAGGCAATGGGGCGCTTTGTGAATCCGAACAACAGCGCTTTTCAGGTTGCGCTGAACTCGCAAATTTATGTTGACAAAACCGGAATGATTGCATACATCAATCGCGTTCTTGGCACGATGGAAGGGTATATCTGCAACAGCCGTCCGCGACGGTTCGGGAAGTCCATCACCGCCAATATGCTGACGGCGTATTACAGCAAGGGCTGCGACTCGGAAGCAATGTTTGCTGGATTGGAAATCAGCAAGTCTGCTGACTTCAAGAAGCATCTGAACAAATACGACGTGATTCACATCGACGTTCAGTGGTTTCTGGCAAACTGCGTTGACGCGGCGCATGTTGTAGCGTACATTACGAGCAGCGTGCTGGCTGAACTCCGAGAAATCTATCCGACCGTTTTGCCTTCTGAAGTGTCTCATTTATCAGATGCGCTTTCGAGAATCAGAGAGAAAACAGGGCAGAAATTCATCATTATAATCGACGAATGGGATGTTCTGATTCGCGATGAATCCGCCAATGCGAAGGTACAGGAAGATTACATCAACTTTCTTCGAGGCATGTTCAAGGGAACGGAGCCGACGAAGTATATTCAGCTGGCTTATCTGACAGGCATTCTTCCTATCAGGAAAGAAAAAACGCAGTCGGCGCTAAATAACTTTGATGAGTTTACCATTTGGGATATAACGAGGATTCCGAAACGGCATTCATTCCCAACGAGGAAATCAGGCAGGAATTGATTACCGCCGTAAAAAGCAGCAATTGGAATGAACTGATTGGCTTCCAAGAAGAATCGCGGAAACTGCTGATGGCAACTTTGGCAATGTATGTAGAGAGCCGAACTCCTACACCACCGTGCCTACCGACCGATACACGGCGGTTCAATCGCATAAGAGCAAGAACTCGCAGCGGCAGGATACCAAAGTCTCCTGCCGCTGCGAGTCTTTCGTTTATAATGGGATATGTTAAAACTTAGCTTCCAACTATTCTCCAATAGCCCAATCTAAAATGCCCCACTGGTATGCCTTATCGTTCGGAATTTGCAGATTTTTTCGCTGACATCCAGCTTCCTTCAGGTTCCACCTCTCGATGGATACCCTCGACTAACGCTTCCTACTGCCAAGCACGTTGTGGTCTTTCACCACTTAATTATTGACCATACCGGTTACACAGAAACGGCACACAACCGAGTGGGAGTCAGTTGTGTGCCACCGAGGACTGCTATCTATTTTCCCTATCTATTCGCACAAAAACACCAATGCCGTCATTCCGTCAACGTAATTGTTTTGAACGAATTCGTTGATAAATCCAGCGCCAAGATTTCTCTTCCGGGTTTCGTATAGAAAAAAGCGTTTCCATTCTGCACATTCAGGTTCCAATCATAAACATGCGGGAGCGTGACAGATGTAACTTCTTCCGGGTGATTGAGGGAAATATAGTGCAGAGTAACTGCCTCCGAAGAGGCATCCAGCGCACATAAGAAGCCGTCCTTCATTGAAATAGACTTTGCTCCCGCAATAAACGGAACCGAGACGACAGAATTATCTGGGCTATATAGCATCATATTTTCTTCATCGAGCATATAGCCATTGCTGATTCGTGAAATATTCTCCGGAATCACAACGGGAATGGACGTACCCGATTGAAACAAAAAAGCAAATGTAGAGCCATCTTCCGTCTGATAGATACACTGTTCATTATCCTGTGCTATTACATCTCCCTTAATAATTACTGTTTCGGACTGGCTCGTGCTGTCGTATGAACATAAGCCAATGTCTCTGTAATATAGGGGAGCATTATCCATTGCACCACACAGGACATAGGAAACGCAGCGTTTGTTTTCTCTGCTTTGGGTATGATAGTAGTATATGTCAGATGAAGTATAAACGAAATAAATTTCTCGTTCGTACAAAAGTCCTTCTGGCGCAGCAACCATGCTGTATATCGAGTGCATTGTTTCAAATTCAAGTGAAATATCCGACCAGTCCTGTGACATTCGATATACTCGATAGCGATGCCGAACCGTAACGCCGAAAATTTGGTTTACTACATGAATCATTGCCCAATATGTTTGGGATTCTGCGTCGTAAGACATCAGGAAGTTCCCATAATATGAACTTCTGGCTCCCGGATCAATCATATTGATTTCGGCATGAGCGGAAGACATAAACAAGCATACCACAACCATCAGCACAGAAAGCAGCTTCATAGAACGAACCTCCTTTTTTTATTAATATTCCATACCAATTGGCATCATTTCGGTTTTTACCGTCGGAAAACCTGATACTTCAAAAGTCCACCCTACATATCTTGGGACGGTATCAAGAGAAGCACTACCAAACATTAACCACATTATTGGGTTTTCAAAGAACGGGTTTGAAGCTTGCATAACAGCAGCGGAAGCTTGCATGCAATTTGTGTATAAGACATTATATGCAGGTACAATTCTATACATACTATCTTTATCTGTATATGTAGGACGGAGTAATTCAGCATAGTCAACTGATCTGCTATAGTCTCCAGTAAACAAAGTGGCACGATCATACTTGCGTCCATATAATGGCTTTTTATCTTTCATCCGTGTATGATTCAATGTGTCATTCAGCGCGTCAAGATTCAGCAAACCATTGCTATCAAACGAGACTGGAACATTCTGCAGAATCACTTTTGCTTGAGTCCAAACAGGCACTCCCACCGCTTCAGGCCCCCAGTAGAAGTAATACCATGTGCCATCATCATCCTCAATGAGTAATGACGTATGACCCAATCCGCCTACATTGCCCGAATCCGTCAGCCAATATGCATCCGTTCCTTCAGCATCCGCCTGCGTCAGAATGTTATTAATGCAGTATGCATATACGTTATTCTCCAAAACACACCGTGAGATTTTAACGCCAATATCCATATTGGTAAACCGTCCCCACCGCGGATTATAATACCGGCTCCGCAGATAGTACAGCCCTGTCTCCTCATCAAACACATACCCGCGATACCTAAACGGCTGCGCCTTGCCCAGCGTTTCTGCCAGCTCGCCAGTACACCACAGCGGCATACCCCACGCATCGTAGCCGTAGCTGACGACGGTATTGCCATTCTCATCCAGAATCGCAACAATATCGCCCTGCAAGCTCTTGACATACGCATACGCCGTGCCGTTGTACACCACCACCGCCGGACGATTCTGCGCATCGTAGAAGAAATGCAGCTCGTCCGTGCCGTGCGTCATATGCACAACATTCTTACCGTGCAGCGTGTACTTCGTCGCTACGCCGTTGACCATTTTCTGCACACGCAGCCCGTCCGCGTTTGTAAACGAACCGTGCATCTGAGCCCCAGGCGCACCGATTGAAAGTAGAGCTATCCATCGCAGCGTCTTTCATGGAGGAAGTTGCGATGGACACTCTTAGATGAGTAGTTTTATTTCATGGTCGATGATAATCATGCAAAATGCGAACCGATACAATTAGCCGTGACTTTTCCAATAGCCGCACTTCAAGCCTGTCTTTTTTTAGATCAAACTCTGGAATATCGCCAGGGAATGCGAGCGGTTCCGGATAGCTACTCGTTTTCATCATGGAACCACAATACGGAAAATAGTGATTAGGAATTATAAATATACTGTTTACATGCAATACTCGTTGCTTTGTCCCATGCCGTATAAAATCCCATAACGGAACAACCACACATTTATACAAAAACAAGTACGCACATAGCGCAGCGAGTGCACCAAAGGTTAATTGAAAATGGACAAAATCAGCCGTTCCACTAAAGTAGTTTGCTTTGTATATTGTTCTGTAAATATATACGGCAAAAAAAGGAAAACCCAGAAGAATACCGTGGATAACGCTTCTGCGAAGTCCCATTTTTCCTCTCCTTTCAATGTGGAGTCGAAATTATTCTGAAGAAATTTGCATCATAAACCAATTTGTCGTTGTAGAGTAAGTGGCAGGCATGATTGTATGCCGAATAAAGAAATGGCTGGCAAATTCGTCAATTGGCATGTTCATAAATTGCTTAAGAGCCTCGTTGCGTCCTCCTGAAAACCACTGTGTCGCAAGTTCTTTTCGAGCATATCTTGGCATTTTATGAACTTTATAATCATGATCCCAAAGAAGTTTATCACCAATGATTTTCCCCACAACATTGCCATATGCGCCGGATGCAGCAGATAGTCCAATATTTTCTATTGCTCGACGATCGCCAGACAAGGCACCTTCAACATCCAATTCTCCAGCAATCCAACCATCAACAACATTTCCTGTAGCCCCCATTACCCCTGTCCACAAAAGTGATGAACAACCAATTCCAGCAATAGCACCGCCAACAGCTGCTCCTGCATATTTTTCAGCAGGTGAATCCGGGACAAACATATCCCAGCCGCGTTTTCCCTTCTGGTAGTTTTCAACTACATCATCAACGTATTCGCTTGCACAGTTGACAATGGCTCCAACTACCGCACCAACCACGCCTTGACTACCGTAGCTCCTATTGCTGCACAAATGGCTGCCAGAAATTTCCCGTCAGCATCTGCATTCATTACTGGTGAATTTTTGCAGTAACAGAGCGGGTTGTGACTCAAAATACCATCCGAAGTCCCGCCAAGCCATCGATCAATGCACAGAAAACGGGAAATGCTTGCATGATAATACCTACTTCTTAGATAATACAGCCCCGTCTCCTCATCAAACACATATCCGCGATACCTAAACGGGTTGAGCGTCCCCAGCGTCTCCGCCAGAGTCCCACTCTTCCCAATGGGCATACCCCAAGCATCATACGCATAGCTAACAACAACATTTCCAGCCGCATCAAGAATCGCAATCACATCACCCTGCAAGTTCTTGACGTAAGCATAAGGAACACCGTTGTAAGCCACGACCGCTGGACGATTCTGTGCATCATAGAAGAAATGCAGTTCATCGCTTTCCCGCGTCATATGCACAACATTCTTCCCATGCAGGGTATAGTCCGTTACCACCCCATTTACTGTTTTTTTCACCCGTAATCCGTTTTCATTATACACAAACTGGGCGTCGGTGTCAACGCTCTGCATCCGCGCACGCCGCTATCGTCAATGATGGAAAGCAGGATTTATCCACCAAGCTTCCTTTGAAGAATGTAATTTCGCAGCAGCATTCTACTCAGGGAAGATCAAAATGAATCATCTTTGGAATGTTTAATTTGCAGGAATATCAAAGATGACCGTTATTCCATCGACTTGCTGTATTTCCTCAATCCATGCGGAAACATCGCCAATTTCTTCAGAGAATACATCTTCCCGGAAGTGCAGCATCAGGTTGTCTCCTGCTTCCAACGAATCTGGCGTAAACACATCATATCCGCACTGAATATACATAGAGTGTACGAAAACTTCTTTTACACCAGAATATGCAAAAGCTTCATCGCCAACAAACCTTAGTGTTTCAGGGAAAGCTACTTCTTTAAGACTCCATGTGTCACAAAATGCTTGCCACCCAATGCTGTGAAGGTTCAATGGCAAATCAATATCTTCCAATAAAGTACATAGCGTGAAGGCATTTGAACCGATAATTAACAATGAATCCGGAAGATGCACTGTAGATAATCGGCTACAACCTTCAAATGCGTTGTCGCCAATCACAATCACACCATCAGGGATAAATACATCTTGTAAAAAGTCATTTTCAGAAAAAGCACCCTCACCTATCGCACAGCAACGAGTATCTACATAATATTTCGTCAGTTCAAGCTGCTCTGGATAAGAGACAAGGACACCATTGCAATAAGTAATGCCGAATGTATCAGCGAAGCACTCGTTATTGCTTGTGTTGCAGTGTTTACACACAGCGGCATTTGAAAATGGAAACAGCTCCATCAGCGTTGTACAAATTGCTAAAACGAGTGCGATTGTTTTAAAATGCATTATTATTCTCCTGATTTAATTTGTGTAGTCAATTCCTTTCATGTAGCCATAATGCGTAAATGGGTCGTTTATTGCTTCAGATTCGGATAATTCGCGAATTATTACGCCACCATATACAGATTCAATAACAGCATTCTCATATCCGGGGAAATAGTTACCAACATATACTGCAAAGTGCCCATCATCGCCAAATGGATTACGAAACAAGCCCATTCCAATTCTAAACTCAGTGTTTGCGTCGATTTTCCCTTTACCAACAACGTTTTTCTTCGGATCCGTTTTGTTATATACAGAGTTCCTATATGTTCCCTCAACATGCGTAGAAATTTTCAACGCCTTCACTGAACTTGCAGAATAATACCAATACATGGTATAACGATATATGCCAACACAATCGACACGACCATACGCAGTATCGTGATCATATTCCCATTCTTCAATCCGCATTTGCTCAAGAAGCGCCATGAATTGACAGACCTTCATTCGTCCATTCTTATAATTCTTTTTCTGGACATGCTCCATCTTATCCCCAAACTCACCAGCGAAAAGGAGGTGTTCTTCACCGCATTCTTCGCAATATGAACAAGTAACACATGTGCCAGATGTATCTAAAAAATAAATCGGGTTGTTTGAACAGTATGTATAGCCATTGTGAGCAAAATTTTCTGTTTTGAGCAACACTGCATCGGAATTGATAAACCGGCAGATTCTTATCGAATAGTACCGACTCCGCAGATAGTACAGCCCAGTTTCCTCATCGAACATATACCCGCGATAGCGGAACGGCTGCACCTTGCCCAGCGTTTCCGCCAGCTCACCGGTACACCACAGCGGCATACCCCACGCATCGTAGCCGTAGCTGACGACGGTATTGCCATTCTCATCCAGAATTGCAGCAATGTCGCCCTGCAAGTTCTTGACATAAGCATAGGGAACTCCGTTGTACACCACCACCGCCGGGCGATTCTGCGCGTCATAGAAGAAATGCAGCTCATCCGCGCCGGAAGTCATATGCACAACATTCTTGCCGTGCAGCGTGTACTTCGTCGCCACGCCGTTGACCATTTTCTGCACACGCAGCCCGTCCGCGTTGTACACAAATTCAGCCGTCACGCCCGACTTCTGCATCTTTTGCAGCTGTCGGCCGTTCTGCCAAGTGTACGTCCACGTTCCGTCATTCAGCGGATTGCCAATCGCATCATAGGCAATGGCGTTCCCGTTGACCGCCGTGAGCTTGTCGCGCCAGTTCGCGTCACCGCAAGTATTGGGCAGCATTTCTATACAATTGTTCCATCAGGCTACATCCTGTGCCTTTCGTTACATTGCACAATCAATCGAGTGTTTCCCATTCTACTGTAAATACATATTTGTCAAAGTCGGATGGCTTATCTTGGAATTCCACTCGTCTACCCGCTGCGTTACAGGCATATTGAATCTTGTTTGGCGCGATTTCTGTCCGCGTCATTGCCAAATCCGGAAAAGCTGTACTTTCCCACCAGCGCGACATTTTTAATTCTGCTGGAATCCAGCTTTGAAACGAAACAGGCAACAAGCCGGTATTCGATTCACAAAACAAGTGTCCCGGATATTTTTCAGCAATGCGAATGCTCAGTTTTGAGCTTTTCTTTGTACTCAAGTTGGGAATCTGCGGATATTTTTCTGCATTCACTGTGATATACCCATCATAACCATTGGGGATGGAAAGTGTTGGTACAGTTGGATATGCCGACTCGCTATGAACACACTCAACCGTCAATTTGCACTTGCAATTTCGAGGAAGCTCCAAAATATCTCGCTTATAATATAATTTGTCGTTTTTTATGACATACACCGGGTTACATTCAAGCCATTCCTTCTCCTCCATTGTCATTTCTTTTCTTCCCTTTTCAAGAAGAGATTTACGATATTCCACTGATTCTGTCGGATTCACATTCGCTTCCCCTTTCACTATATTCTACGTACTCAGTAATTGTTAAGGCAACACCGCACAAATGAGGTTGTCGTCTGGCGGATGAATTTTTCGTCAGATGCAATTGCAAAAATCGAAGGTTTACTGGCGGTAAATCGAGATTTTTGCAAGCAGCAGATGGTTGCCGAATGAATCAGCGTTCCCGTGGTCTGATTCCCGACCTTGACCGCCGTCTGACGACCCAGCGCGTCCTGCTCGAAGCTGTACACCACATCGTTCGCGGTGTTCCCGTCCGTATTGTGACGGATTTCGACCAGATTCCCACGCTTTGCGTCATGGGAATATTCGTTATGTGCTGTCGGAATTCCTTCTTTTGCGCCCACGTTTGCAGAAGTTTTTACAATTCACCGTAGAGCATCTTCCGCGTCTTGCGGTTGCCATTTTTGTCATAAATATACTGCGTGCCGAAGGCTTCGGGGTACAGGTAGATGCCGGTGAAATCCGCGAAATTCATCTGCCGGTTCATTTGCAAGACCACACGGATGTAGGTGCAGTTGTTGGGCGCAACAATGCCCGCGCTCGCGAACTGCCAGTTGCCTTCTTCCGCGTTGAAGACCGCCGAGCCGCCAGTCGCCCAGTAGCAGTTTGCATTGTCCGGGTTGCCTGCCGTAAACAAAACGGTAATTCGGCAATAGATGTAGTTGTCCGGGTCGTTCTTTTTCGCGAACGAGCTGCACCAGCCGCCCACCGTGAACCGGTCGCCGATTTTGCCGTAGTGCCGGAACTGCTGGTAATACGTTACCGTGCGGTCGTAGCGACCCAAGAGATGAATTTTCTGCGTATTGTCATGTTTCAGACACTCCGGCGCGTGAAATTCATCCTTCGGCGCGTCTAAAGGCAGCACTTCAACATAAGATGCATCGTTTTTGCCAATCGTCCATGCCTTCGGCTTGCCATCCGTGCCGGTCACAGAGAAGTCACTGTTCTGCCGCGCAGTGTTAGGAGTGAAAGGAGGGTTGATAATTCACGCACCGTTCGCCAAGGCAGCATATGCCGCGAAATGCTGACTGTCATTGCGGGAAGGAGGTTTTGGGAAAATGAGTGGCACAAAGAAAGAACACGTCAAAATCATCTTGCAGACCATCGAAAACGGAACTTTGAGTGAGGCAGAAACCGAGCAGCGACTGCTTGGGCTCGTCCGTCAAGAAGCAGAAAGGAAAGACCGTCCAGCTGATTTAGAGCTAATTCGGGCGTGCTTGGAATTGGGTGATCAGCTGCAAGGTCGCAGTGGTGACGTGGATTCCGAGAGGATTGACAAGCTGAAGCAGTGAATTGCTATCGCTTGCGAAGAGAGG
>ERZ1023970.109-NODE-109-length-30433-cov-18.116861_pt1 | contig 30433 bp, 34 predicted proteins | sample MGYA00380430_ERZ1023970 | MGnify/ENA primary metagenome ERZ1023970 (study PRJEB33179, sample SAMN07449052) | human gut metagenome | biome: Human-gut; feature: Human associated habitat; material: Faeces | host: Homo sapiens | place: India:Kasaragod | collected... | reverse complement strand
AAAACGGGAAAACGATCATCTTAAAAACGAACCTCATATCCAGCACCTGCCCTTCAACTTTATTATAAAGGCATCTCCACACCCCTTGCAAGGATGTCACCCCTTATGTACCCCCGCAGTCCTCCAACTGCGGGGAAAAATTTAGAGTTCTGCCAGTCGGGAGAGAATCTGCCGACCAATGTCGATCAGCTCGCCCAGTCGCTGCCGCAGATCCTCCATGTCGGCAGCGTAGACCCGACCATTTTCGTTTGCGGCTTTGGCGTACTGGTTCAGATTGTTGCTGCACATCTGCAAAAGATACGCCATGCGCCGCAGTTGCGGCAGGTCAAGGTTCAAGCAGTAACCGTCCAGCGCCATTTTGCGGATATAGGCACTCAGGCTGCGGATGCCCATGCCCAGCATCTTTTCATAAATGCGGTTCTTCTCAGCTTTTGTGGTTCTCAGGATGATGATCTCGTCCCGCTTTTCCCTCACCGGGCATCACCGTCCTTGTCGTAATAACTGCGGAAGGGCTTCACTGGCTCCGGCTTATCAGATTTTTCCTCCAGTGCCGCCAGCACCGAGGGGCGGCGAGGTGCATCCTCCTGTTCTTCCTCATCCTGTTCCGGGTCGTGGCTCTTTTCGTCCACATCCAACTGAGCGTTCAGCACCGCAAGGCGAGCGGATTTCTCCGCCAGCTCTTCTTCCTGCGGGAAGGGCTTTTCCACCTCAATCTGCGCCGCCGCCTGCTGCTGATGCAGGGTATCCAGCTCGTTCTCGGCAGCAGTGATGCGCTCCGGAAAGTTGTTCAGAGCATTGTCCAGACGAATGATATTGCCCAGAGGGTCAGTGCCCAAGGGCACCGTGTACTTCCGCTGCCCCTTCAAAAGTGCCTGATACTCGCTGCGGAATGTGTCGAACCGCAGCGACAACTCAAAGCCGCGATAGCTGCCGATGACTTTTTCTTCGGCGTTGGGCAGTTCGGAACAAGCGAGCACCAGACGCTCACCAGCGGTCTTTTTCTCGTCGTAGGCAACGCCCTTGATGGTCATGCCGCAGAACTCCTCCTTGCCCTGCGGGTGGGCGGCAGCAAGCTGTGCGTCAGCTTTCAGCCCGGCAATGTGGGCGTTCGTCTCCTGAATATCAGCCGGGAATTTGGTCAGCAGCTTGTCTTGCAGACGGAACTTCTGGCTCTGGTGGTCGGCTTTCAGAACCTTCAGCTTTGCCACCTGTACGTCCAAATCCATTTTTTCTTTAATCAACGGATTTCCGGCACACAATGCCTTGATCTCCGCATAAGAAAGTGCCTGTTCGTCCACATCCTCGCAGGAGCGCACCGGGGATTTGCTGGTCATGATTTGGCTGATAAATCGCTGTTTATTTTCCAAAGTTTGGAACAAATAACTGTCAAATGTTCCTTCCGTGACGTAATTGAACACCTTGACTTCCTTGTTCATGTTGCCCTGCCGGATGATGCGACCATTGCGCTGGGTCATATCACTGGGTTTCCAGCCGACATCCAGATGATGCACTGCCACAAGACGCTGCTGCACATTGGTTCCTGCGCCCATTTTTGCCGTGCTGCCCAGCAGGACGCGCACATCGCCGGAGCGCACTTTCGAGAACAATGCTGCCTTTTTCGCTTCGGTGTCGGCGTTGTGGATAAACTCGATCTCGTTTTCCGGCACACCGGCGGCAACCAGCTTCTTGCGAATGTCATCGTAGACGTTGAAGTTGCCGTCATTTTTCGGGGTGGAGAGGTCGCAGAACAAAAGCTGTGTCAGTTTCTGGTCTTTGCCTTCCTCCCAGATCTTCAGCACGTTCTGAACGCATACGTTCAGCTTGCTGTTGGGGTCATCCGGCAGCATGGGGTTCATCAGGCGAACATCCAAGCCGATTTTTCTGCCGTCATTGGTGACGCAGAGCATATTGTCCTCAGAGGCATCTACCGTACCGGAATGAATCTTTGCGGCACGTTTGCTCAGTTCCTGCACCATCTCCTTTTGGATCTCGGACGGTTTCGCCACCACGGTTTCAAACTTTGCATCCGGCACAGGCAAGTGGAGCTGGTCGCTGGTCTTGATATCCGCAACCTCCTTGAACATGGATATCAGTTCCGGGAGGTTGAAAAACTTGGCGAACCGAGTGCGGGCACGGTAGCCGGTACCCTCCGGGGCAAGTTCAATGGCCGTGGTCGTCTCACCAAAGGTGGATGCCCAGCAGTCGAAGTGGGTCAGCTTTTTCTGCTGCAAAGTGCTGTACTGCAAATACCGCATGACCGTGTACAGTTCGGTCACGGAATTGCTCACGGGCGTGCCCGTGGCGAACACCACGCCCCGCCCGCCGGTGAGCTCATCCAGATAGCGACACTTGCCGAACATATCGCTGGATTTCTGCGCTTCGCTGGTGGATAATCCTGCGACATTCCGCATTTTTGTGGTCAAAAAGAGGTTCTTGTAGAAATGGCTCTCGTCCACAAAGAGCCTGTCAACGCCAAGCTGTTCAAAGGTGATCACATCGTCTTTACGCTCATCGGAGCGCAGTTTTTCCAGCTTGGTTTCCAGCGTTTTCCGGGTCTTTTCCATCTGCTTGATGGAGAAATTCTCGCCTGCGTGGACTTTCAGCTCGTTGATGGCGGCAAGCGTTTCATAAATTTGCTCCTGAATGATGCGCTCCTGCCGCTCAAAGGACAGCGGAATGCGCTCAAACTGGCTATGCCCGATGATGACGGCATCGTAGTCCCCGGTGGCGATGCGGGCGCAGAATTTTTTGCGGTTGGCGGTTTCAAAGTCCTTGCGCCGTGCCACCAAAAGCTTGGCATTAGGGTAGAGGTTCAGGAACTCGCTTGCCCATTGTTCCGTCAGATGGTTGGGCACGACAAAAAGGCTTTTCTGACACAGCCCCAGCCGTTTTGCTTCCATGGCAGATGCCGCCATTTCGTAGGTTTTGCCTGCGCCAACTTCGTGCGCAAGCAGCGTATTACCGCCATAAAGCACATGAGCAATGGCGTTGCGCTGGTGTTCCCGGAGAGTGATCTCCGGGTTCATGCCGACGAAATGGATGTGGGAGCCATCGTATTCACGGGGTCTGGTGCTGTTGAACAGCTCGTTGTACTGCTTCACCAGCGCGATGCGCCGCTGAGGGTCCTGCCAGACCCAGTTGGCGAAAGCATCCTTGATGACCTGTTGCTTCTGCTGCGCCAGCATGGTCTCCCGCTTGTTCAGCACACGTTTCGGCTTGCCCTCGGCATCCTCAATGGTGTCGTAGATGCGGACGTCCTTCAAGTTGAGCGTTTCTTCCAGAATCTTATAGGCGTTGGCACGGGACGTGCCGTAGGTCTCGGAGGAGATAATATCGCCCCGTCCCGTAGCCGTCTTGCCCTCCACACGCCACTCGGCGGTATACGGAGAATATCTCACCTTGACCGCATGGCGCAGATAGTAGGGAATCTGGAAAGTCTCGGTCATAAATTTTTGAATGATTTCAGGCGCAAGCCATGTGGCACCCAAACGCACATCAATTTCAGATGCCTCCAGATCTTTGGGCTGTGCCTTGGTCAGTGCATCCACATTAACCTTGAACTCCGGGTGATTTTCCGCAGCAAGCTGTGCCATCCGCAGCTTTGCCCGGACATCGCCGGAAAGGTACTCGTCTGCCATCTGCCAGCCCGCTTCGGGGTCGGTAGGGTCGGCGCTGGGGTCTTTGAAGATCACGCCCGAAAGTTCGGTGGTGATGCGCCCGTACTCGCCGGGTGTACCCAGCAGTTCTGCCATATAAGGCAGATCAACCTTGCCATGCTCCCCGATGGACACTGCCAGTGCTTCACTGGGGGTATCCACGCTGGTGACGGTGCGCTCCGGGCGAATGGTGCGCTTGGTGAACATCGCCGCCTTAGATTTAAGCTGTCCCTGCTCGTCCAGATTTTCCAGCGAACACAGCAGATAGTAGGAGGAATCCTGCTCAAAAAGCCGCCCGTTTTTGCGGTCGTTCAGCAAGCCATATTTGGCGGTAAAGGCATCGTAGGCGGCGTTCAAACGCTCCTGTGTTGCCTTGATGTCGGCATCGGGGTAATCCTCCAACTGCTGCTGAATCAGTTCGTTGACGATCTGCCGCAACTCCACCATGCCGGTGACACGCCCCTTAGCGGTGTCGGAAAGTTCCACCTGCGTCATGACCGAATTTTCCCGGTAGAACACCTCGCCGTTCACCACCGTGTAGGAGAAGTTCTTCACCTCTGGGTCGGCAGGTAGAGTGCGCCGGGTGGCTTCTTCTTCAGCAATGTCGGGAGCATCCACCTCGGCGGCGGTGTACTGCCCCTCGATATGCTGCACCGCCTCAGCAAGCTGGTTGGCAAGGCTGGTGCCCTCGATGGGTGCAACGGTCAATTCCTCTCGTCCGTATTGGGTGCTTTCTGCGGTCAGTTCGCCCAGCACCATCTCCGGGTGGTCTGCGAAATACTGGTTGATGGCAAAGCCGTCCTCGGTCTTGCCAAGCTGCACCCAGTCCGGCTCGTTGTCGATGGGGCGGTCACGCTTCTGCAGGAAGATAATGTCGCTGACAACATCCGTACCAGCGTTGGCACGGAAAGCGTTGTTGGGCAGACGAATGGCCCCCAGCAAATCGGCTCGTTCTGCCATGTGCTTGCGGGCAGAAGAATCTTTACTGTCCAGCGTGTAACGGCTGGTAACAAACGCCACCACGCCGCCCGGACGTACTTGGTCGATAGCTTTGGCGAAAAAGTAGTTGTGGATAGAAAATCCCAGCTTGTTATATGCCTTATCGTTGACCTTATACTGACCGAAAGGCACATTGTCCACCGCCAGATCGTAGAAGTCACGGCGGTCGGTGGTCTCAAAGCCGGCAACAGTAATGTCAGCCTGTGGATACAGTATCTTGGCAATGCGCCCGGTGATGCTGTCCAACTCCACGCCGTATAAGCGGCTGTCTGCCATGCTGTCCGGCAGCATTCCAAAGAAATTGCCCACACCCATAGACGGCTCCAAGATGTTGCCAGACTGAAACCCCATTTTCTCGACTGCATCATAAATGGAGCGAATCACAACCGGAGAGGTATAGTGGGCGTTCAGGGTACTGGAGCGGGCGGCGGCGTATTCATCCTCGGAGAGCAGCCCTTTCAGTTCGGCGTATTCCTTTGCCCAACTATCTTTGCCGGGGTCAAAGGCATCCGCCAGACCGCCCCAGCCCACATACTGTGCCAACACTTCCTGTTCCTCGGCAGAAGCACCCCGGTGCTCCTGTTCCAGCTTGAACAGGGTGCGGATGGCTTCAATGTTCCGGGCATATTTCTGCTTTGCACCGCCCTCGCCCAGATGGTCGTCCGTGATGCGGAAGTTCCCAGCAGGCTCCGGCGCAGGTTCAGCATTCCGAGCTTTATCCAAGGTAGCGGCATCCGGGAAGGTCTGCACTTTTCCGTCCACCACCGTAGAGATGGGAAGTTCGTCCAGTTCCTCATCGGAAAGTTCCGGCTCAACCTGCCGCAGACCGTCCTCGAATTGTCGTTTGCTGATAACTTCGTTATCCCACGACTGCCCGTGTGCGCTGGTGTCGATGCGCACATCGGTTTCACCTACATAGCCGATTGTTCCTTCGATGGTTCGGGTAGGAAGGTCAACTACAACTTCGTCCCCGACCTTATAGCTGACCTCTTTTTCGGGAACCAGATCAATGGCTGCGGCCTGCTGTTCTTCGTACAGTTCTCTGATGTGCGGAAGATGCTCATTGCGGAAAATGGGCAGTCTGTTTTTCGTCAGCTCCATGTCCTGCAAGCTGACGGATTTGAACGTAAAATTAACGTGTTCCACCCGAAAATCCCGGCCATCCAGCTTGATGATGCTGCCGATTGGCAGATAATCCGATTCCCGGAGATATTTTGTCTGGTGGTGGGAGCCATCTTCGTTCAAGCCAGCCAGATAGACATTGTTGCCCGCTGCCCACAGCTTTTTAGATTCTGCTGCCCATTGCTCGCTCGGAAAACCAGTTACTTTGACTTTGCCAAGCACATTTTCCTGTGACAGAAGATTGGTGCGCAGAATCCGCTCCACAGCAACGGCATCTTTGTCATAGAACAGATAGTTACCGTTCAGTTCAAAGCCCACGAGGGTGTTGGGATGCTGTTCTTTCAGAGCAGTGTACTCTGCGGCAACAGTGCCATCCAGCATCGGAAGCTGACACTCATCTTCCTGTCTGGCAGTACGCTGTTCCTTCTCCTTGTCGGTGAGGTAGCGGTCGGATTGGATCATCAGGTCGATATATTTTTCCACCTGCGTCCAGCTCAACGTGGTTTTCTGATGTTCCGGGTAGTGGACAAATTCCAAGCCTTTTCCATCATGGTTTACAAATCCGCTGCTACCATCCAGATAATCGTGGGAATGCCCGCCGATACCGTATTCCTTTGCCAGTGCTTTGGCACGGAGCTTTCTGTCGGGCTGTGTCTGGTACAGTTCAACAATTCGCTGTTTACCATCCTGATACCCAGAGCCATGCTTGCGCAGTTCATGCTCGATTTCAGCTTGCGACAAGGAAAAAGCGGAGGGCGATTTCTCGTTCTCCGCTCGGTCGATTGCTTCAATTTGCTGGGCTTCGGTGGGGAGGACGGCATCCAGAAAACTTAGCTGTAGATCAGCTCCGTCATCACCAGTTCCTCTGCCTGCGCTTTCAGGCTGTTCAAGCCAAGCTCCCCAGCCGGACGTTGCTTCCAGCTTTTCGCCTCCGCCTCGCGGTTTCGGCTTGACCCTTTCGGGAGGGCTACCTTTTCTCGTCATGCTGCCACACGACCGTTGCCAGCCGCTTCGGTGACGATAGGCTACTGCTAATGGAATAACAGGTTCGGTCAGCGCCGAACAGTTTAATTACGCGACCTCGTGTCGCGCATAGACAAAGGGGTTGTACTTCATGGACTTGGAAAAGTTTATCGTGTTCAGGATTTTCAGCTTGTAACCGTTCTTCAGAAGTGCGTTCCCGCACTCGACCACGATACTACCTTTCGGATCGGTGCAGACATAGGACGAATGAGCTTGCAGCAGCGACGGCTTACAGAAGAACCGCGTCTTGCCGCTGCCGGAACCGCCGATCACCAGAATGTTTTTATTTCTGGCATACTTCGGCTGCTTTGGACGGCTCGCCATCGTGATCCGCTCTGTCTGCGTCATAGGGATGTTCTGGAAAAAGTCCTTGTCCATGTAGGGAGCAATATCCGCCGCCGTACCCCACCGGGCAGAACCATACTCGATCCCGTGGCGATACTTCTTGGCGTTCTTGCCTTTCAGGTAGACCGCCATGCGAAGGACCACCGCACCGGCTATGCCGATCAGCAGATCCGTGGGATGGAAACTGAGCCACGGGGAGGAAAACGCCGCCGTGAAGCCGTCTCCGATGGAGAGCAGCTTGCCGGAGAGGTCAGCGCCGGGCGCAAGCCGGAAAGCCTGTGCCAGCTTATCGAAGGGATACACGAACAGAAGATACGGAAGGTTCAGCAAAAACAGTTTTTTCATGTTCATCTCTGCACGCTCCGATCTTTGACCTTTACTTTCTCCCGGTCAATGGTGCGGTGTTCCGCTTTCTCCGCCGTCTGATCCTTCGCCTGGGTCAGCCGTTCCCGGATGGAGGGCTTTTCCTCACGGCTTATTTTCCGGCTGGCAAACTCCTGAAATGCCGCTGTGATGGCATCCGCATCCCGGCTTTTGAAAAAGACCAGGTAACGGGGCTGCTCTGCGGCGGTGTCTTTCTTCAAGGCAAAATCCACATGATATTTCTTCGCTACACGGGAGAAAGCCTTGATATTCTTGTCACTGATCTCGATATTGGCAAGACCGGCGTTTTGGCTGGCAAGCTGTTTAAGGCTCTGCCTGCCGCGGTAGATTTTGGGCTTCTGGCTTTTCTGGATTTCCTCCAGGAACTTTTTGACGGTCTTTTCAAAGACCTGCTCGCTTAGCTTGGCTCCGTCAACAATGAGCATCACGGCACCTCTCGTTACTTCCTCCTGCATTTAGCCTCGCCCCCTTTGCCCGTCCCCGTACATATCGTGCTGCACCAGGGAAGAATAGTAGCTGTTGATGGTGGTCGGGGCGTTATACAGCGCCGCCAGAAGATATTTCTTGATATTGCGGACATAGGTGGTGTTGTCCTTCATGCAGTCCATAACATACTGAACATGGGAACTGTCCAGCTTCATAAACCGGGACTTTACCACCTCCGCCGGATAATCGTCTCCGGCAATGCGGATGACTTTGCGGGCAGAACACACGGTATCCACGATCAGGTCAACAATCTCGTCAAGCTGCTCACGGTCGATGTGGCTGTCCTGCACCAGATAGCTGTACTCGATGTTATCCAAAATCACTTCACGATAACATTCTCTGGCTCCCATCCGATCCGTTCCCATCCTTGCCCCTGCGGGGGTAGGGGGATTTGATTGGATAGGATTTGATAGTTCCGTACTTGATAAATCAGTCTTTGTTTGATTAGTATTTAATTGTGCGGGGTTTTCCGTACACGGTTCCGCCGTATCCGGGATACCCATATCCGGGTTTTCCGTATATGGCTTTGCCGTACCCGGTAAAGGCGTACCTGGGCTTGACGACGGCTCGCACTGAGGCATTTCGTAAATGACATACTCGGTATCCGTGATCTTGCCTTTTTCATCCCGAAGCTGGGTGCGCCGGATATACCCGTGGTTTTCCAGCTCCTTCAATGCCGCGCCGATGCTGTCCACACCTTCCCGGCAGATCGCCGCAAGACCTCTGGTGGTGTAATTCCACTCGTCAGGGAGCGACAACATCATGGACAGCAGCCCCTTGGATTTCAGGGTCAGCGTCCGATCTTTCAAGTGATGGTTTGACATGACCGTATAATCACGGGTCTTTTCAATACGAAAAACAGCCATCTTCGCACCTCCTTCCTGTGAAAATAAAAAGTGTTGATTTTGAGCGGTTTATCTGTCTGTACGCCTTCATAGCCTCCCGCATGGGAAAACATCCACGCCCTATTCAGAACGCAAGCCACAGAGGAAGAAACAGAAGATATCCCACTGATTTTGATACAGTTTTCAGTCGGCTACCTCTCACGGTCTTTATGGTCATAGTGGAGATCGCCGGAAAGTACCTTCGCATGGCTGCGGACTTTGATGTGCCCCTTTTCCTGATTTTCCAAAGCCTTGCTGTATCCGGCGTCAGTCAGGAACAGGCGCATTTTCTCACCCTTCCAGCCAACAGGCGAGTCATGGGTAAGAACATCAAAGACGATCATGTGTCTGGTTGCCGGGTCGAAACGCTCCAAAGCCATAATGTCATGGCCGGATAACTTCTGCGCCCCGGATTGCTGTCTGGCCTCTGCCAGCATTTCCCCGATGGTGCGGGCTTTCTCCGGCAGACGGTATTCGGCCTGCACCTTGCGGATCAAATCCATGCACTCCTGATCCGACAGGGGACGGAGTTTGTCCAGAAGGCTTTCCGCCGTTTCTTTCGTCGCCGGATTCGGCGCATAGCGCCATGTCATGTAAATCTCATTCAGGGCGGCGTTCTGATTGGTACTTTCAATCTGAAACACCATCCTCATTTCTGCTTCTGTCAGTTTCATTGCCAGCCTCCTTCAAAATGGGTATAAAAAAACGCCATAGGTTTTTTGAGCCTACGGCGTTTCTTGCGATATTCACAATTCTAAACTTTCCAGCCACTCGTCAAAAGATTTCTTGGAAACGCGGATCGCATTGCCTATGCGGACGATCCTGAACTCCTCCTGCTTGACGAGCTGATATGCGGTTGTGCGGCCAATGTTGAGCATGGCCGCAATCTGTTCCACGGTATATGTGCGCGGTTCCGGCAGTGACTTTTTCTCTTTCTTGTCCATAGTAACCTCCATGTATTTGCCTTGTCATTTTGACTAAGGGAGTGAAGAATGGCAGTAGCAATCGGCTTTGGCTGGGTGTCCTCTTGCTAAGAATTTGCTAATAGGACCACCCAACGGACACATAAAACTGCGTCAGAATAGGTGTTTTGCACCATAAAGTTCGTTTACTACAAGTCATTCTGCGTAAGGGATGATATTGGAAGTTACATCCGAACCGTGTATCACATGGTAAGCCATACTCCTAAGCGAAACGCCCCCGGTTCGAACCCGGGTAGGGACATCCTTTTAAGAAATGCGAAGGTCATTTTTCCATGTGAAAGACGATCTTCGCATTTTTCATTTTGAACCTATCACCAAAATTAGCCAGCTAATGCCATTAGCAGAATTTTCGGTTCCAGCTAATAAAATCAGGCTTCCAGCTAATGAAGCTCCATAAAGCACCTTTTGAACTCTGTTTCCCGGCTCTCTGCTAAAATTGGTAGCCGCTTTTCTGTAAATCCATGTAAATACAAGATAATTTGTGTAAATCTATTTTCCACATTCCTACCAGAAACCGTGCAAAACACTTTTCTCCATACATAGCGCGTTCACTCGCTGTTCTCTCGGAACAGAAAGAGGAACGCGCTTTTTTGTTTTCGGGCTGAACTTCCCGAATCCACCAAAGGAGGGTTTACCGATGAAAAAAGTTCTGACCGTCACGATGGACGGTATCCGCTACCACGCTTCCCGCCCGGCAGATTGCCGGCACTGCTTCTTCTGGAAGAACCGAAAGAAGGGCTGCGTTCTCGGCAAAGAGAACTGCTACTATCTGATTGAGCCGCCCAAAGGCCCCAGCAAGTGCGAAGGATGCCCCTACAAGCGGGCAAAGCCCTGTGTGCTGGTTCCCTGCTACAAAGACCTGATGGCACCGCTGGAGAAACGAGGTGATGCCAAGTGAGCCACAAGCGAAACGAAGCTCTGCGCCATGTTCAGCACTCCATGCACCATGTGATCGCCGCTGGCGAAGGTTCCGACCGTGCCCCGGACAGCTGCAAGCTGTGCCCGTACTATCGACCCGATTTCAAGTTCCGCACCTGCCTGTATGCCCACTGCCCTTATAAGAAGCAGGTCAATGTATTCCGTTCCACACCTGAAAAATGGGATATTCTCTATGCCCGAAAAAAAGCCGACAAGAACCGCAGACCTTGATTACTTCTATGGGCAGTCCAGCGAGCTGTTCTCCTTCTACCGGATTCCCAAGCTGTTGTTTCAGGATAGCCGCTTCCAACTGCTTTCCACAGATGCCAAAACGCTGTACGGTATCCTGCTCGACCGCATGAGCCTTTCAGCCCGGAATGGTTGGTTGGACAAAGCTGGGCGGGTATTCATCATCTATACCGTGCAGGAAGTGCAGGATTCACTGGGCTGTGCCGATAAAAAGGCGACCAAGCTGCTACGAGAACTGGAAGAGTACGGCCTGATCGAACGCAAACGAAGGGGGCTGGGCAAGCCCGATCTCATCTATGTGAAGAATTTTTCGTCAGAATCGTCAAAACTACGCTTTCTGAATCGTGATAATGACGATTCTGGAGTCGTCCAGAATACGCTTCAAGACCCGGCCAAACTACGATGTAATAAGACTGAGAGAAATAATACAGAGATAAGCGATACTGATCCTATCTCTTCCGATGAAAACGACTGGATGAGCGAACGTGAACAACTGGAGGAATATTTTTCTCAATCTTTGGAGGTAGACCTTCTGCTCCGGCTTTGCCCGGACGATGAGGATACCATCTATCAGATTATGGATTTGCTGGTGGACACCTGTGCCACCAACCGCAAGCTGTTGCACATCGCCGGAGACGACAAACCCGCCGAGGTGGTACGCAGCCGGTTTATGAAGCTGAACGCCGACCATATTTGCTTTGTGCTGAAGTGCCTTGCAGAGAACAGCAGCCCGATCCGAAACATGAAACAGTATCTGCTTGCTTCTCTATATAATGCACCCACCACAATGCAGCTTTTCTATCAGAACCAAACCAACCATGACTTAGCGATGCGGAGGTGATGAAAATTTCAAAGAAAGCAACCACGATTGCCATCGTCAACCAGAAAGGCGGCACCGGCAAGACCACCACCTGTGAAAATCTGGGCATCGGGCTGGCGATGGAGGGCAAAAAAGTCCTGTTGGTGGACGCTGACCCGCAGGGCAGCTTGACCATCAGCATGGGCTGGCAGCAGCCCGATGAACTGCCTACCACCCTTTCCACCCTGATGGCAAAAGCCATGAACGATCAGAGCATTCCGCCCGGTGAAGGCATCCTGCACCATGCAGAGGGCGTTGACCTGATTCCGGCAAACATTGAACTGGCAGGGCTGGAAGTTTCCCTTGTCAACTGCATGAACCGGGAAAAGATGCTGAAACAGGTGCTGGACAGTGCAAAGCACGACTATGATTTCATTCTGCTGGATTGTACCCCTTCCCTTGGGATGCTGACTGTCAATGCACTGGCAGCAGCAGACACCACCCTGATTCCCGTGCAAGCGCAGTACCTTTCCGCAAAAGGTCTGGAACAGCTTTTGCAGACCGTGCAGAAGGTCCGGCGGCAGATCAACCCCAAGCTGAAAATCGAGGGCATCCTGCTGACTATGACCGACAGCCGCACCAACTACGGACAGCAGATTGACAACCTGATTCGAGGTGCTTACGGCAGCAAGATCAAGGTGTTCGACCAGACCATTCCCCGGTCTGTCCGTGCTGCGGAGATCAGCGCCGTAGGCAAGAGCATTTTCCAGCACGACCCCAAAGGCAAGGTGGCAGAAGCCTATAAATCTCTGACCGAGGAGGTGATGGCGAATGCCGAAAGGCAGCTTAAACGTGTCGCTGAAAGGGGCAGATGACATTTTCTCCACGGAAGAATCCCGACAGGAGCAGCAACGAGAGCAGGTGCAACAGATCCCCATTGGAGAGCTGTTCCCTTTCAAGAACCACCCCTTTAAGGTTTTGGATGATGAGTCCATGCAGCGCACGGTGGAAAGCGTAGAACAGTACGGCGTGCTTTCTCCGCTGATTGCACGTCCACGCCCGGAAGGTGGCTACGAGATCATCTCCGGGCACCGCCGTCAGCACGCTGCACAGCTTGCTGGGCTGGATGCCCTGCCTGTTATCGTCCGTCAGATGGATGATGATGCCGCTGTTTTGCTCATGGTGGATTCAAACCTCCAAAGAGAGAACATCCTGCCCAGTGAAAGGGCTTTCGCCTACAAAATGAAGCTGGAGGCTCTAAAAAATCAAGGTGCTAGGTCAGATTTAACTTGTGGCCAAATTGGCCACAAGTTAATTGGTGCAAAAGCGCGAGATATTGTCGCTGATGAATCAGGTGACAACGCTCGAAATGTCCAAAGGTTTATCCGTCTGACCAGCCTCATCCCTGAACTGCTGGACATGGTAGACGAAAAGAAAATTGCCTTCAATCCCGCTGTGGAATTGTCCTATCTGGACGAAAGCCAACAACGGGATTTTTTAGAAGCGATGAACGACACCCAGAATGCACCGTCCCTTTCCCAAGCGCAGCGGCTTAAAAAGCTGGCGCAGGAAGGGCACTTCTCGTATGACGTTGCCTTTGCGGTCATGGGAGAAGAGAAAAAGGACGAACTGGACAAGGTTGTCATCAAAAACGACACCCTGCGGAAATATTTCCCGCGCAGCTACACCCCGAAACAGATGGAGGACACCATCATCAAGCTGCTGGATCAGTGGCAGCGTAAACAGCAGCGGCAGAATGAACGCTGATACACCTTTTGAACGTAAGACCCGACCGGGTCTTTCTTTTTTGCAAAAATTAGGAGAAAAACACTATGAACACTACCATTGATCTCAAGACCGCAAAGACCATCGAAGCCATGAATCAGAAAATCAACCACATGGACACTGCCGTGACCGACTTCTTTAATAAGATGAGCGATGTGTTGGAGCGGCAGCTCGGCGATGATGAAGCTTACGCCGCTGTGATTGCCCCGGAGATCGAACTGACCATCACTCCGCTGGCGAACGTCCGCAGTTACCTGCCTTGCTTCGATGAAGCAGATTCCTGCTACAGCATCAGCGACGATGTGCCGCTGGCTCTCTGTTACGACCCTCGTCAGGTCATCACACTGGCTGGCAAGCGGTATCTGTCCGGTGCCGTTGTCTTTGTACGCTACGACACCGATGGCAATTTTGTTGCACTTACTACCGCCGACCTGTACCTGATCCAGTGTTATCTGGGCGAGAACAGTGTTCCTCTGATGGCTGGCCGCGAGAAGATGGTCTGCATCTGCATTGACTGAGAGGTGCAGTATGGATACTGAAATGACCTGCTATGCGAGTTTCGCAGAAGTCACGGAGGACTTTTACTGTTCCGCCGTTGATGTTTTGAAGATTCTGGTTCTCCGTCTGCACGACTACCATGCTCGTTGCTTCCATTCTCTGCGGGATGCTCTGTACGACTATTTTTCTACCGATGCCGCACCGCATACTCATGCCAATGTTTCCACTAAGCATACCGTCACCGCATCTAGCGCTCCTCGTCCTCCCTGAGAGGATTCTTCTCACAGTTCAGTCAATGTAGGAGGTTCGCTATGAATTTTATTTATTCGTTTATCATTTTTGAAGCTGGTGCCTTTTCCGGCTTCTTTGTGGCAGCTCTGTTGAACGCCGCCCGTGCTGGGCAGGAAATCACTATCAAATTTGAGGAGGAAGATAATGGAACAGAACGAGAACACTCTGTCGGTGCTGAAAATTGCACCGGGACAGTATCCGCAGCAGGTCGAGATCGATAACGACCTGAAAGCCTTGCAGCAGGCGGTGGGCGGCTCCATCGGCGCAAGCTACCCTTTTGAAGATCCGGTTGCCATCGTTTATAACGATGACGGCAAGCTTATGGGTCTGCCGCTGAACCGGGCCTTATGGGACGAGGACGGGCTGATGTACGATGTTATTGCCGGAACCTTTCTGGTGGTGGGACTGGGAGAGGAAGATTTTGTGTCGCTCTCTCCGGAGTTGGCGCAGAAGTATGAAGAAGAATTCCATCAACCCGAAGCCTTTCTCCCTCTGGGGCGTCGCCTGATGGTCATTCCGGTTCCGGATGAATCAGTTCAGAGTGATGCAGAAAAGGCTGTAAACAAGCCCCCGGTGGAACATGACCGCTAAGGCGATTTTCTGCACAGGAGGTGGTAACGATGCAGGAAGAAATCGAGCATAAGACGGTCAACCTTGCCATCTCGACCACAAAACTGTCTGCCCGCACCCTGCTGCGTGGGATGCAGTTTCTGCTGCGGCAGTACGATAAGCACGCTTCGCAGGGAAAGCAGTCCATGAAGCGGCTGGTACGGCAGAACCGTGGCGTGACCAATGTGGAGATTCAGAAAACCGGCATCAAGGACTTTGACCGTTATGCCAAGCGGTATCACATCGACTACTCCATCCAGAAAGACCTGTCCTGCAAGCCGCCCCGGTATCTGGTCTACTTCAAGGCACAGGACACGGATGCCTTGAATGCAGCTTTCAAGGAATATTCGGCATCAGTGCTGGATAAAACCAAGCGTCCTTCCGTGCTGGCAAAGTTGCACGATTTGGAGCAGTCCGTTGCAAACCTGCCGGATAAAGTGCGGCATAAGCAGGAGGAACGCGGCTTATGACCACGAAAAAGCTGACAAAACTGCTGGCGCTCTATCTGCCCTATCTTCTGCTGGGGCTGGTGGCAACGAACTTTGGCGAGGCATGGCGGCTTGCCAAGGGCAAGGAACTGGGCGATAAAATCATGTCCATGATGGGCACTATTCCGGTGGCGTTTGCGAACTCTCTGCCCAGCCTGCATCCCCTTGACCTGTTCATTGGTCTGTGCTGTGGCGCTGGGATACGGCTGGCAGTGTATCTGAAAGGCAAAAACGCCAAGAAGTACCGCCACGGCATGGAGTACGGCTCTGCCCGGTGGGGTACACCCAAGGACATTGAGGCGTTCATGGCTCCGAAATTTGCCGACAACATCATCCTGACCAAAACGGAACGCCTGATGATGTCCAACCGCCCGCCTGACCCCAAGAACGCCCGAAACAAAAACGTGCTGGTGGTGGGCGGCTCCGGTTCAGGTAAAACACGCTTTTGGCTGAAGCCGAATCTGCTTCAGTGCCACAGCTCCTATGTCATCACCGATCCGAAGGGTTATAATTATCAAGGATAAAGCAAAGATGCGTTTACAAAGTTAGAAAAATATCGTATCTTTGTTACATATCGTGCCTCCACTAAAAATAAAAGAAGGTGAAACTATGGCGAAATCCAACCAAGGAAAAATCACGGCACTGTACGAAAGGCTTTCCAGAGATGATGAACTGCAAGGTGAATCTAACAGCATTCTGAATCAGAAAAAGTATCTGGAAGATTACGCTCGCAAAAACGGCTTTAACAACATCCAGCATTTTACGGACGATGGATACAGCGGAACAAATTTCAATCGTCCCGGCTTCCAGTCCATGATTGCCGAAATTGAAGCCGGGCATATTGCAACTGTCATTGTAAAGGACATGAGCCGCTTTGGAAGAAACTATCTGGAAGTTGGATTTTACACAGAAATTCAGTTTCCATCAAAGGGTGTTCGATTCATCGCTATCAACAATAATGTTGACAGTGCCAATCCCACGGACAATGACTTTACTCCGTTCCTGAACATCATGAACGAGTGGTACGCCAAGGATACCAGCAATAAAATCCGTGCCGTTTTCAAATCACGGATGCAGGATGGCAAACGGTGCAGCGGCAGTATTCCCTACGGTTATAAGCGGGTTCCCGGCGATAAGCAAACCCTTCATGTAGATGAGGAAGCAGCTTCCGTTGTCCGCAGGATCTTCGATATGGCAGCCAGCGGTGCCAGTCTTGCACAAATCGGACAGACGCTTTCGGACGAAAAAGTGCTGATTCCGTCTGCATATGAAGAACGGTATCATCCTGAATCTGCTCGGCACCATTCGTACCACGACCCCTATCGGTGGAATACAACAACGCTGACCTATATCCTCGACCGGCAGGAATACCTCGGCCATACAGTGCTATGTAAAAGTATCCGTGAGAACTTCAAACTGAAAAAGCGCCGTGCTGCAACCCCGGAAGAAAGGATCGTCTTCAAAAACACTCATGAAGCTATCATCGACCAAGAAACATGGGATAAAGCACAGCGTCTGCGCAAGAGGAATCCGAAAAAACTTCCGAGTGGAACATACTCGCACCGTTTAGCCGGGATGGTGTTCTGCGCTGACTGTGGTTCCCGAATGAGCTTTTCCAGCCCCGAATCCAAACATCGGGATTCTGATGTGGTGTATGATTCGGATTCTTCATGGCAATGCAGCAAATACCGCAATATGTACGTTTCCTGCACATCCCATTTTATCAAGACCTCAACCATTGAAGCCACTATTCTCAATGCAATCAAAGCGATGACAAAAGAAATTATTGAAAATGAGGATGAGTTTGCCGAGCAGCTTCAAGCTGCATGGGAAAACCAAAACACACAGGTATCTTCCGAGAGTAAAAAAGAACTGCATTCAGTTCAAAAAAGAATGGACGAGTTGGATGCTTTGATTCGGAGCCTATATGAAAACAGCGTCTTAGGAAAAATCCCAGAACGACAGTATCAGCGTTTGATGGCACAATATGATGAGGAACAAGCTGTCTGCGAAGCTCGCATTGCCGAGTTGAAGAAAGAACTGGACGTCGTTGAAACAACGAAGGTTGATCTGAAACGCTTTATCAAACTGATTCGGAAATACAAGGACTGTGAAACGCTGACAGATGAAATGCTGTACGAACTGGTAGAAAAAGTGGTGATTCATTCCGCATCCGGCGGGCGGACGATCTACCGTCAGCAGCAAATCGACATCTACTTCAATTTTATCGGTGATACGTTTCCTAGTCAAATTGAAATCAGCCACGGTGACAAGAAAAATCTTACAGAGCAGCAACTTGCTAAACGCAAGAAATATCAGAAAACTTCCGGGGAAAACCGCAAAAAGAAACGTGCTGCTCTGCGTGAAGCGGCTAAAACTGATCCACAGGCGGCAGCAGAGTATGAAGCCCTCTTGCAGAAAGGCCGTGAACGATGCCGCAAGTATGCCCAAAATAAAAAGCTGGCTCAACAGGAGCCTGCTGATACAGTCCCCATTCAATTAGAAACGTCTTTTGAAACGCCTGAAAAAATGAAAGGAGAACCCGCATGAACGAACTGAAAAAGCACATCCATGACAATGCCAACGGTCTGGACTATACCCTTGTCAACGACCACTATCTGCCGAACCTGACCGTAGCAGCCCCGGCAGAGCACCCCACCGGGCGGTGGGGTCGCTTACATAAGAAATTTCTGAAGGAGCAGCACCCCATCCGGTATAATCAACTGCTCCTGTCCGGTGAGCTGGGCAACTATCTTGCCAAGCTGGACAAGCAAGCCGAGGAACAGCTTGCATTGACCATCCGGCAGATGCAGGAAGCTGAGGGCGTGACTGAAGCCCTGAAAGCCACCGATCAACTGGAATGGGTGCGCAGGATGAACAGCATCCGCAACCGTGCCGAGGAGATTATCAAGACCGAGCTGATTTTCGTCTGATACAATATCACATCCCTGACCGCCCTGCACAACGCACGGCGGTCTTTTTGCTACATCGGGTCTGCACAGGGCAGGCCCTTTTTTAATACGGAGGTACAAGCCTATGAAACTGACGTTTGAAGAAAAAAAGCTGCTCTACACCTATGGCTGCGCCGATCTGGAACTGACCCACAAGCGGCTGTGCGGAGTTGCCGGGCTGACGGTTGATCCCGACCAGAACAAGCAGGTGTATGACTTCTGCCGGAAGCTGGAGGACGAAACACTGGCAGACTGGTACGACCAGATGTTCTACTTCGTCCGTTCCGAGATGGAGCATTATACCATGATGCAGAAAATGTCACGGGACATCGAGGAGGACGAGGACTGGGGCCCGACCATCTTTGACGAATCCGAGGAGGAAGAACTGATTGACGATGTTTAAGCTGGAAACCATGATCTACGCCAGTGAGGACGGAACAAGCAGCGTGTTCACGCTGAATCCCGCCCTGCAGAAGCAGCTTGATGTCCTTGCAGCGCAGCACCCGGAGGTGTGCCAGAGGAAAGCAAGAGGCGAAACTGGCGGGGTGACGTATCAGGTTAAGGGTGCTGCGCTGGCTATCCAGCCGGTGCGGGTATCTTGAGAGCGATAACCGATCTGCTATGGTAGAATAAAGATCAATGGGCAAAGCGTCAGGAGGGATGCTTTGCCCGTTTTACATAGAACAAAATTTACTTTTAGCAGAAAGGGGCGATTTATTGGGGAATTTATATGGCTATATCCGGGTCAGCACCCGTGACCAGAACGAGGACCGACAGTTGATTGCACTGCGGGAACTGAAAATCCCGGAGAAAAATATTTTTATGGACAAGCAGTCCGGCAAGGACTTCAACCGTCCGCAGTACAAGCGGCTGGTGCGGAAATTGAAAAAAGACGATCTGCTCTACATCAAGAGCATCGACCGTCTTGGACGAAACTACGCTGAAATCTTAGAGCAATGGCGTCTGCTCACCCAAACAAAGGGCATTGACATCGTAGTGCTGGATATGCCGCTGCTGGACACCCGGCGTGGCAAAGACCTGATGGGCACTTTTCTGAGCGACATCGTGCTGCAGGTACTTTCCTTTGTGGCTGAAAACGAGCGTACCAACATCCGGCAGCGGCAGGCGGAGGGCATTGCAGCGGCGAAAAGCAAGGGAGTCCGCTTTGGACGTCCGCCCAGCCCCCTGCCGGAAAACTTCCACAGTGTCTATCAGAAGTGGTGCTCCGGCAAAATGACAGGTACAGATGCCGCGAAAGCGTGCGGAATGCCACTGTCTACCTTTCGGTACCGTGCCAAAATCTACGAAAAAGCCACTTTTTTGTAAACGCTTCTTTTTACAAGAAAGTGTACCTTTTGACAAGCGGCTCAAGAGATGAAACGAATAGCTAAAAATCTGTGGATTTAACCGGGAAATATGCTATAATTGGTGCAAAAGCAAATCTGAGGGCATTTTGCAAGAAGGTACACTTTTTGGCAAGCCCTTCAAAGAGGTGGAACGAATGGCAGAAAAACAGGTCAAATCCCGGCAGCGGGTGGCAGACCACGGTGAAGTCTTTACCGCAGAGCGAGAAGTGCGCGCGATGTGCGACCTTGTAAAGAGCGAGACGGAGCGCATCGAAAGCCGTTTTCTGGAACCCGCCTGCGGCAACGGTAACTTTCTGGCGGAGGTGCTGCGCCGCAAGCTGGCGGTAGTGAAAAGCCGTTACGGAAAAAATCCCAGCGACTACGAACGTTACTCTGTGTTGGCGGTGACCAGCATTTACGGCGTGGATATTCTGGCAGACAACGCACAGGAATGCCGGGAACGGCTTTTTGCGCTTTGGGATGAGGAATATACCGCCGTTGTAAAATCGGCAGCCAACCCGCAGTGCCGGGAAGCGGTGCGGTATATCCTGCAAAAGAACATCCTGTGTGGCGATGCGCTGACCATGGAGCAGTCCGACGGCAGTCCCATCGTATTTGCGGAGTGGAGTTTTCCCACCGGCAACTTTATCAAGCGGCGAGACTACCGGCTGGATGTCCTGCTGAAAGAAAACACTGACAACGATGCCTATTCCGACCAGCTTTCTCTGTTTGCCGATGAACCGGACGGCACGGAAAACTGGATGATAGACCCTGTTACCCACGAAACCATCCCTCGCCCTCTCCGTGAATACCAACCGGTGGATTACAGGAGGGTGCAGGAAAATGGCTGACGTTTATCAGAATCTTTACAACCCCGATGTGCTGTCCTGCCTTGCCAACCTGTCCAACGACGAGGTATTCACTCCGCCGGAGGTGGCAAATCGGATGCTGGACCTGCTGCCGCAGGAGCTGTTCCGCAGCCCGGACACCACATTCCTTGACCCTGCCTGCAAATCCGGCGTATTTCTGCGGGAAATTGCTAAGCGGCTGCTGGTGGGGCTGGAAAATGAAATTCCAGATTTGCAGCAGCGGGTGGATCATATCTTCCACAAGCAGCTCTATGGCATTGCTATCACGGAGCTGACCAGCCTGCTTTCCCGCCGTAGCGTCTATTGCTCGAAATATCCCAACAGCAAATATTCCATTACGCATTTTGATGATGCAAGTGGAAACATCGAATACAAACGAATATCCCACCGATGGTCAAACGGTAAGTGCGCCTTTTGTGGAGCATCTGAGAGCGAATACAAACGCTCCGATGATCTAGAAACGCACGCCTATGAGTTTATTCATACGATTCGACCGGAGGATATTTTTAAGATGAAATTCGATGTGATTATTGGAAACCCGCCATACCAGTTGAATGATGGAGGTGGAAACGGAAAAAGTGCTCGTCCGATTTACCACTTGTTTGTCTCAAATGCCAAAAAGCTTAATCCTCGATTTTTAACAATGATTATTCCTGCAAGATGGTTCTCAGGGGGAAAAGGATTAGATGACTTCCGAAGGGAAATGCTGAACGATAAACGAATTCGAAAAATCGTCGACTATGACAATTTCAGAGAAGTTTTTCCGGGTGTTGACCTTGCAGGCGGAGCCTGCTATTTCTTGTGGAACAGAGATAATCCGGGAACTTGCGAAGTTACCAATATCAGTGGCGGAAAAAAAGATATAATGGAACGACCTTTGGATGAATACGAAATATTTAATCAAATCATTTAATAGATTTCTAATTATCTCTTTAGATGTTCTTATATGCCGGTATAGCCCGTTACTTCGGGCTTTTCCGGCACTTTTCATATCGGAAGAACCTCACAAATCTTTTTATTACCCCTCATGTTTTCACTCTCAAAAGTAGTAAAAGCAGTAGTAAATTCTGCGTACTACTTATGCCGCCTTGGTTTCCTCGGCGCTTTCCGCCACAGCTTCCGGCTTGGCCTCTGTGGTGGGTTTTGCCTTGGCTTGCAGCCGTTCCATTTCCTCCTGTGCGGAATGGAAAGTAGCGTGGGCGTAATAGTTCAGCGTCATTACAATGTTGGCGTGTCCCATGATGTACTGCAATGCCTTGGGGTTCATGCCCGCGTTTGCCATTCTGGTACAGAATGTATGCCGCATGGTGTGCGGCGTCATCACATCGGGCAGCGGCTCCTTGTGGCACTTGTTGTACTTCTTTGCAAGGCACTTGAACATGGCGTCATAGTTGACGGCGGTTTTGGGCAGGCCGTCCCGGTTCAGGAACAGGAAGTCCTTATAACCATCAACCTCAATGCACCTGCCGTCCCTGCGCTTCTTCAACACGCGCTCAAACGCTTCATAGGCGGCTGCGCTCATCGGCACTTGACGGAATCCGCTTTCTGTTTTTGGCGCTTCGATATAGTAGCCGTCCTCGGTGCTTCTCAAAAGCTGGTGGTCTACATTCACAAAGCGCTTTTCAAAATTCAGGTCGGCGGGCGTCAGACCGCAGAGTTCGGAAATACGAAGCCCGGTTTCCAGCAGGATCACCACCTCGTCATAATACTTGACATAGACGGGATCGTTCTGCATGAAGTCCAAAAGCTCGTTTTCCTGTGTAGGGGTAAGCGGCACCTTTGGTACGGTATCGTCGTTGATAACCTCATTGATCTGGAAGTCAAAGGGATTCTTGCGGAGGCAGTCGTCCTGTACGGCCATATAAAAGATGGCTTTTAAGGAACGCTTGCTGTTGCAGATGGTGTTGTAGGCAACGCCTTTTTCCTGCATACGCAAGGCCCATTCTTTTGCGTCGGACAGCTTCACGCTGTCAATGCTGGCCGCGCCCAGCTTATCTTCGGACAGAAGTTTCATTAACTGCTGGCGGCTCTTTTGGGTTCCTTTCCGCACATTCCCGCGCTGCCGGGTGTACTTTTCATAAAGCTGGCACACGGTCATTTTCTTGCCGATGGTGTCTATCCCGTCGTCAAGGTCTTTCTGTATCTGCTTGATCTTCTCGCGCAGGGAAAGACAGGGCCGTTTCCCGGCAGGTACTTTGTCGGTAGGTACTAACTTCCATGAGTAAACAAACTGGGTTTCTCCAAAGGTGTCAATGTATTTGTAAGCGTATCTTCCATCTGATCGCTGGCTCTCTCCAGACTTCAAAAGGCGGCCTTTGTTGTCCCGTCTTTTTTCATCTCGTTCTTTTCTTGGCATTTCGTCATGCTCCTTTCCATGACGGAAAGAGCCTTGACACGCTTATAACCTATTATAACACGAGCAAGGCCCTTTTTCACTATATTGTGTCAAGGGAATCAATGATTTTTTCAAACTGCTTCCGTTTGATCTGGATGCGGTTGCCGTTCAGGATCACCCAGCCAGCGGTGGGGTTTTCCTCGGCCAGCCGACGCAGTTTGTTTTCCCCGATCCGAAAATATTTGGACGCTTCCTCAATGGTGAGCGTGTATTTTTCCCAAATAGGCACATCGTTATTACTCATAACATGGCCCCCTTTCTTTTCAAAACAAAGGTTGTTTTTTGCGAAAGTGGGCAGAAAATAACGGACGGCTGCTGGCACAGCTCCACGGGAATCTCACCCCCGCGTGGTTCTCACGCGGCCCTGCTCGTTGCCTGCGACGCTTCAAACGCTCGGACTACGACGGCAAGGGAGTATCATTGTCCTATCTGCGCGTCGTCGCCCGCAGGCTGCCACACCTGCTTTACGGCCCGGTAAAATCGCTCCGCTTATCCCAATGAGGGAAAACCTCTTGGCGCACCTGCCGCCCGGCTCGGCGCAGACAGAATGTATCCGTCTGCCCTATGACGCGCCGCCATTGTCCTGCGGGCGTATTTGTCAAGGAGCAAAGGGGCCGCCGGGAAAACAGGCAGGCGGGGAAAGGGAAAGCCGCCTGTCTATGGCCGGGGCCTTAACCGTCAGTCGCCAATGGGACTAACGATGGAATGGATCAGCTTGATTTGCAATCGGCGCTTCATATACTCGTCAATGCAGATATGAGGCTGACCGCTGCCGTCATAGAGCGTCCGGGTACACAGCTTATTGATATAGCCGTCATAATGCTGCAAGACACGCTCCACGGCTTCGGCGTTACCGGCGCAGGCCGCGTCGATCACAAAATCAGGCAGAGGGCTTTTGCCCTTGTAACTGGATTGCTTCATCCGCGTTTAACCTCCCTCCGGCATGAACGCCATCAATTTTACACGCAGGTCTTTTAAGGTGCTTGTCCTGTGGCGCTGTACTGCGCTGCGGGACATTCCCATCAGGCGGCCAATTTCTTCGTCAGTCAAATCCAGAACAAAGCGGAGAATCAAAATACTCTGCTCGTCTTTTGGCAGGCTGGCAAACACTTCGGCCACAAGCTCGTTGTCGATATGTAGGTCATAGCCATGCGAACTGAATGTAAAGCTGTCGCAGGAATACCGATCTACGGTCGAGAGCTTGTCCCAATCAGCCGGGGAAAGAGCGTCCAGCGACACTTCACGGTCGCGGCGGCACTTCATTTCCCGCAGATAATCTATCGCCTCATGGTACAGAACCAGCTTGCAGTAGCGGTCAAACTGGCCCCATTCACCGTATTTGCGGGGGATCGCTTCCATCTTCTCACCCCCTTTCTATGGGGATGTGGTGGTTCTCTCCCTTTCCGCCAATAGAGCGAATGGAATCTCTCTGGCTGCCCGCTAAACGCCTCCTTTTTTCACTTTTTTGAAATTTCTTTTTGCGCCGGATAGCAGACCGCAGGAAATAACAAAATTCGCCCGGCAGATCAAAGACCCGCTGGGCGAAACAAAAAGCAATATGTTCTTTTCCTACATGGTATAGTACATACGCACAGCCGCTTGTCCCCGCTGCCGGGGGACGGCTTTTTTTGACAGGCTAACCCCTGTCGGAATTTGTCGAAGTAGTTTTCGTTGCATAGCGGCTCCCTCCTAAAGCCGCCATGCCAGAACACGGTGCAGGGGTCGTCGAAGCAAAAAAACGGCGGCCTTGATCTACTCAAAACCGCCGTATCAGCTATGTAGGTTTGCATGGGAAATGATCTGCCTGCCAGCGGTTTTTTTCTTTTCCCCGCTGTGGAGGCAGATGTTTGAATATGTAGGTATGTCTTATTCCGCAAAGGCCATAACATACCATGTTAGTCAGTCAATTTGAATTAGAGTTCAATTCTTGCTTTCGATGGCTTATCTTCTTTAGGATAATGCCATGTGCTTTTTGAACAAGTAATAAGTCGATACAAAATAACTGATTAGGATTCCGATAAAGGCTGCATAAACAACAGCAAAAATTGCCAGCATTTCATTTAGAGAAATATAGACGATATATTCCTCATATCCAGTAAGCGTTAAAAAGAGAAGTGTTCCAATACTGAAAATCAAAGATACCATTACCGGCAAACCAAACTTAAAGATCATTTGTTGACGAATATACCGCCCACAATCTGCTTTATTTACTCCCAGCTTTGATATAATCTGAAATCTCTTTTTCTGTTCAATCGTATCTGTAAGTTGCTGTACGGACAAAATCGTGAAGCAGATTATAATAAGCACCAACGCAGCATATGTCCCTACCAGCCGCAATAACAAAGCATTAGAGATTCCCTCATTATCTTGCAGAGTTCCTAATCGTACATAAAGCTGGTTTTCTGAAAAAACTCCAAGTCCAAATTGATACTTCCACATTTCCTGATCGAATCTTTCAGCGAAATCATATGCCAGCGGCTTTTTTGTGTTGCCCGCATAAAAGGAGGTTGCCATCAAAAGATTATTACATATTTCATCAGGTACGATATACACAGCCTGCATACGGCTTGTAAATAACACCATTCCTGTTGGGTCTTGATAATCCGCACCAGATTTTTTGTGTAATGTTGAATTTCCAGCATGAATAGAGGACACTTCTTGATTAAACTGTGTAATTGTTTCTGGCAAGGTATCAAAACTCCATGCAATTCCATATTCATCTGAATCAAGTGTAATTGCAGGCAGATCAGACAAAGCACGCATTTGATTATAACTGTCAACAGAGATTGCAAGCAGAGGCGCATTTTTAACAGTTTTATCTATATCACCAGCTTGTAAAAGATACAGTTGTCCAGTGGCAGCTTTAGAAAGTGGATAGCCGTTTTCGTTCAGATACTTTGTAATATAGTCATAGTCTAAAGTGGTTTTTGGCAATTCCTCCAAGGATGAAGCTGAATAAGTTGTAAGAACCTGAACATCAAAAGGAGAGGTAATTTTCTGATACTCACTGGCACGAATAGCGTTGACCGGGAGCCAAGCCATCAGCACAATAGAGAGAATCAAAATACAGCTAATTACCCCCATTGTCTTTGCGGAGCTTGCCATTTTGCTTTTAATCTGTCCAAGGACAAACAAGTTTTGATAGTAAAAGTCAGATGGCTTTTTTATGGTCTTTGTCAATATCCACGACATATTTGAAAATAGGGCGAGGATTGAAAACGCAAGAAGTACAATCGCTAAAACGGGTGGCATTGTATAATAGGCTTCAATAGCTAATCTTTGTCGGACAAGGCTTTCAAAAACTTGATTTAATATCAAAAGTATAATTCCTTGAATAAAGCATGGAATTGTTAAAAATAGTAATGGTATGCTGCCAGATTTTCCATGCCTACATTCTATGAAAAACCAGATCGCAGTCACTATCGAAAGCGTAGCTACTATTACCAATGTAATAAGTTGCCAAAGAATATGCGGTTGAATTGACACTTTCATTATGAGTGCGAACATCATTCCAAAGACAGCGATTGAAGTTATGACTGCTATCACAATCCATCTGGAAAGTTGATGGTATAAAGTGAATTTTTCATTTCCTCGCTGGCTATTATGGAGCATATCAATTATTTTTAATTGCCGTACTGTGCGAATGTTTCTAATCCCCATTACAATAAAAATCGCACCAAAAAACAATAGAGTAAAAAGTATCGTATCTGGAAACAAAGACAAATATAGCTGCCACTCAACCTCAAAAGACTGCACAACAATATAGCCAACAATTTGAGATAATCCGATTCCCAGCAGTATTCCCAAAATGATGGATATTGCCCCCATAATCATGGTTTCCATGAAAAAGATAAATGCAACTGCTCTTTGTTCCATCCCAATAATTGTCTGGACAGCAAACTCTTTCTGCTTTCTTCGGAGCATATAAGTATTGACATAGGAAATTAGAAAAATCACCAATAAGGCGACTATGGGAACCGCTATTCGCATGGCTTTATTTAATATTTCCAGATTGATTTTAACAGGCAATGATTCATTATAATAAGGGCTTGCAATAGACATGAAGCCATAAAAAAGCCCTACCGATAAAATCAAGGTAATAACATAGATCAAATAGTCCTTTGCAGACCGTTTCACATTCCGTAAAGCCAATTTAGCGTACATCATTCACCCCACCTCCCAGCGTATTCAGTACCTCTAAAATCTGCTCGAAAAACTCTTTTCGGGAAGAAGAACCTTTCATAATTTCTTTATAAATTTCACCGTCCCGCAAAAACAAAATACGATTTGCATAGCTGGCCGAAAAAGCGTCATGCGTTACCATCAAAATAGTGGCGTCCATCTGCTCGTTCATTTCCTGTATAGTAGACAGCAGCATTTGGGATGAATGGCTATCCAATGCCCCAGTCGGTTCGTCAGCTAATATCAGTTTGGGATGATTGATAATTGCCCGCGCACAGGCACATCGCTGTTTCTGTCCGCCTGAAACCTGATAGGGATATTTGTTCAAAATATCTGTGATATTCAGCTTTGCGGCGATCTGCTGAATCTGGCTGTCGATCTTATTTGCGGAAACTTTATTGATTGTCAATGCCAGTGCAATATTTTCTTCAATCGTCAGAGTATCCAGCAGGTTAAAATCTTGAAAGATAAATCCCAGTGATTCACGCCGGAACCGCGCAATATCCTTTTCTTTGATTTCCAGAATGTCCTTACCGTCTAAATAAATATGCCCATTTGTCGCCGTGTCGATGGTGGAAATACAATTCAAAAGAGTGGTCTTTCCAGAGCCGGAAGCTCCCATTATACCGACAAATTCTCCCTTGTCCACTTCAAATTGAATCCCATTCAGCGCATGGGTGATATTTGGTTCTTCTCCATAATCTTTTTTCAAATCTACGGTTTGTAAAATGCTCATACTCAAAACTCCTTTCAAGGCTTCCTGTTGCTAATAAAAAAGCATAGCCAATCATAAAAAGAGTGTTCTCTTTTTATGTTATCGGCTCTGCGGCTGTGCGTCTGGCGCTTTGATAACGGTTATATGGAATTGTTCAATGTCGATTAGACACTCACTTTTGCATTTTGGACAAAAGAGAGGAAAATTTTTAAGTACGGTATCTTCCCGAATTTTGTCGCGTGTTTTATTCCCGCAGACTGGGCAGCGGATGAACTCTGTTTTCTCCATATTGTTCATCCCGAATTGCGATCATTCTTTTTCTTATCCCGATATTTCCGTATGAGTTTATTGCGGATAGGAACGCCAACACCAAGCAAAAGCACAACTGCCAAAATTGTGAAATCCATACAATCACCTCACATTTCCTTATTCTTCATAACCCGAATGGACAAGAAGATTGAAACCGCATACATCACGACAATAGCAAAAACCGCAAGCAAAACGAGAAGTATCGGAGAAGATTCAACGACTGAAATAATTGAGTTCCCGATAGCTGGCATTTTAGAGAGAAGAAGTAAAGTTACCAAAAAACCGGCCACTGGAATATACATAAATACCCGTCCTTTGATTGAGCCGTACTTGTAATATCCCGGAATCTGGAACACGGTATAGAGTGCAAATAAGAATACTCCTGCAATAGCGGCAGTTACAATATCAAATACGCCAACTGTTTCACCCAGCACTTTCAAGACAAGCGGCTGTGCAATCAAAGAAATAATCAAGGAAAGAAGCCCCATTGCAAGGACAAAAACATAGCGTCCGATCACAAGCTCGCTTTTACGAACAGGTAAAATACCAAACAGACGATCCATACTGTTTTTTTCTGTGATGGAAAAGGTATATCCCGTCGTCATGGCAATAAAGCACATAGCAAATGATACCCCTGTCAGCAAAGAACGATTGATTGCGGCAAACACAATCGGCAGGAGCAGGGTAAAGCAAATCGTCTTAAAATATGGTTTTACCAATGCAATATCTAATTTTGTGGATTTCAAAATATTACTCATAATCGTCACCTTTCTTGCTTGTAAACACTACAATTTCATCAATGGTGGCAGGATCAACGGTCAGGTTAGGGAAACCGCTAATATCTTCGGTTTTCATCAGAGCCTCAAATCCCGTAGGGAATGTACGAATACCAGCCGCCTTATTTTTCAGATCATCGGACAGTTCCTCAATTCCACCTTTTACAATGCGGAACATATCTACAAAATCATCTTTGCTGCCAGTAAAGTACAGCTCGCCATAACTGATGTAGGTAATATAATCGGCTGCACGCTCCAAATCGCCTGTGATATGGGTGGAGAACAAAACACTATGCTCGCCATCTTCAATATACTCTGAAAGAATTTTCAAAAGTTCATCTCTGGAAACCGGATCAAGTCCACTGGTCGGCTCGTCGAGGATCAGCAGTTTGGCGTCGTATGAAAACGCACAGGCAAGCATTAACTTCATCTGCATACCTTTGGAAAGTTCTTTTACCTTTTTGGTTGGTGCAATGTGAAATTTCCGTAACATATCCGCAAATTTCTGGCTGTCCCAATTTGGATAAAATACCGAAATGGATTTTTCAACCTGCGACACTTTCCAATCATCACTGAAATAATTTGTATCGAAAACAACGCCCAGCTCTGATTTTACTTTTTGTTCTTCTGCGATATTATCCAGCCCCATCACTTTGACTGTGCCACCGGTGCGCTTGAGCATATTCAAAATCAGTTTGATTGTCGTTGTTTTGCCAGAACCATTCGGGCCAATCAAGCCCATAATATATCCCTTTGGCAAAGTAAAGCTGATATTGTGAAGCTGAAAAGAATCAAAAGATTTTGAAAGATTCGTTACCTCTAAATAATTAGTCATCTGTTTTTACCTCCGTTAAAATGTCCAAAAGGCGATGTAATTCCTCTGTGGATAGATTTGCCATTCTTGCAGCTTTTATTGCTTCGGTGAGATTGTTTTCTACTTTGCAAATAAGCTGCTCCTTAATCAGTTCTGAACCAGACCCCATTACGAAACATCCACGCCCCTGCACATTTTTAACAAAGCCCTCTTGCTCTAATTCTGTGTATGCCTTTGTCACTGTTAAGACGCTGATCTTTAAGTCTTTGGCAAGTGTTCTAAGGGAGGGCAAAGTTTCTTCGGCTTGAAGCTCGCCAGATAAAATAGCCGCCTTGATCTGCTGTTTAATCTGCTCGTATATGGGGACGCCAGATACATTTGAAATAATCAGTTTCATTGCTGCATCCTCCGTGTGTTTTAACTGTTATGCTGTTTTGTATAATAGTATAACACGAGTGAGGATAAGATGTCAATACATGGGGCTAAACTACTTTAAAACTACTGGCAAGCAATGCAATCTTACGTAAGATTGCGTATTTAGCAGAAATCCCGTTCCC
>ERZ1023970.107-NODE-107-length-31102-cov-7.024704_pt1 | contig 31102 bp, 29 predicted proteins | sample MGYA00380430_ERZ1023970 | MGnify/ENA primary metagenome ERZ1023970 (study PRJEB33179, sample SAMN07449052) | human gut metagenome | biome: Human-gut; feature: Human associated habitat; material: Faeces | host: Homo sapiens | place: India:Kasaragod | collected... | reverse complement strand
ATCTCATACGGCTCGTCGTATGTTAAGGGTGTCACATCAAGAGTTTTCGGAAAGTCCTCTTCGGCAGCGTCAGGAGTCTCATCCTCCGCCACTGGCTCATCGCCGTCGAAATCATCGGCAAGCTCTATCGCCTCAAAACAATCAAACGCACTGTTGATTGCAGCGGCCGTATCCGGGTCGGCGACAAAACGCACCTCGCCACCATCCACATCGAAGCGGCCCACACCTTTAAGCGTCACCGACTCACCATCCATCAGCCGTTCGGCAACAATGGCAAACAATTCTTTGATAAAAGATTGGCACAAAGCCTCCGACGTGTCGGTCTCATGCGACAACGCCTTGACAATGTCCTGCAACACAAGTACTCGGTTACTCATCGCCAGCTTCTCCTTTCTCCGCAATGCGGGTTTTAAGCCGAGTGCCCGGCACAAACGTCATTCTTATTTCGGGCGGATAAAGCATCCTGCGTCCAGAGGCGGAATCCACCTCCACACGCTCCATCAGCTTCTCCCCCTCAAACTTGCCGAAACCCGGCACAGCGACCGTCTCGAGAGCGCCGCAATGCTCCTTCAGCAGAGAGGCAAAACCGTCGGCAAGAGCCTCCACATCAGCCTCTCCACGCTCCAAGCGTCGTGCCAGTTCAGCGACAATATCCTTATGTTGCATTTCTTTTTTTTCCATTGTAATGCAAATGTAGTGTTTTTCCACGAACCTGCAAAATGGCAGTCACCTCGTGACACAACGACCGCCACAACCGCCATATTGACACCATCCGCACGCTGGCACATTTTTGGCAGAAACCAATAGTGACCGCTTGAAGGAGCGGCAAGTAAACAACTGATAAATAAATATATAAAAACATACAACTATGATGACCGAAAAATTACAAAAAGAGCTTAACGTGCAGATCAATGCAGAGATGTGGTCTTCAAACCTTTATCTTTCAATGGCATTTTATCTGAAAAACAAAGGTCTTGACGGATGCGCCAACTGGCTGATGAAACAGTCGCAGGAAGAACTTAACCACGCTTACGAGATTGCCGACTACCTGAACAAACGCGGAGAGAAAGCAGAAGTAGGTATGGTCGATGTTGTTCCTACAGGCTGGGGCGATGTGGCTGAAGTGTTTAAAAACGTCTATGACCACGAGTGCCACGTGTCGAAACTCATCGACGAGCTCGTAGATGTGGCATCGGCAGAAAAAGACAAAGCCACCCAGGATTTCCTTTGGGGATTTGTCCGCGAGCAAGTGGAGGAAGAAGCCACTGCAAGAGACTTGGCAGAGAAATTCGCAAAAGCCGGCGAAGCTGGCATCCTCTTCCTCGACTCTCAGCTTGCACAACGCAAATAAACGCATGAGAAAATAGAAGCATAAAATTTGGTTTGGGGCGGGATTCATCCTTTTGGTTGAGTCCCGTTTTTTTTATTACCGGTCACTCCACCCGGTAATTTTTCATCAAAGGACTCAAATATTCCGCAAATTCTGACTAAATTTGCGGAAACATCTAATTTGGCTTTTATGATCAACTTCGAATGCGACTACACCGAAGGAGCGCATGCAAGCATCCTTCAACGACTTGCAGAGACCAACATGGAGCAGACCCCCGGATACGGCAAAGACCGCCACTGCGAGAATGCACGCCAGATTATCCGACGCGTCTGCAATGCCCCCGATGCCGATGTGCATTTTCTCGTCGGCGGCACACAGACAAACAAAACCGTCATAGCCTCCATTCTGCGTCCATACCAGGGAGTGATATGTGTGGAAACCGGACACATCGCCGTGCATGAGACCGGTGCCATCGAGTCGACAGGACACAAAGTAATCACCGTGCCAGGCATCAATGGAAAAATCACGCCACAACTGATTGAGCAGGTGTATCGCCGCCATTTCGACGACAAAGGGTTGGAGCACTGCGTGCAGCCAGGAATGGTCTACATCTCGCAATCGACCGAAGTGGGTACGGTCTACCATCTCAACGAACTTGAAGCCATCAGCGCGATGTGCCGCAAGCTTGAATTGCCGCTGTTTCTTGACGGAGCCCGTCTGGGCTACGGACTTGCCGCCAGCGACAACGACACGTCGCTCGCCGACATCGCTCGCCTCTGCGACGTGTTCTACATCGGAGGAACAAAAATCGGCGCACTCTTCGGCGAAGCTGTTGTCATAAACAACCCGTCAATCACGCCGGGATTCAGATACATGATAAAGCAAAACGGCGGACTGCTTGCCAAAGGACGGCTGCTCGGCATCCAGTTTGAAGCGTTGTTTGAAAACGACCTCTACATGCAGCTGTCGCGCCACGCCGTCGAACAGGCGATGCGCATACGCTGCGCGCTCGAGGCAAAAGGTGTGGCTCTTGCTTATGCTTCGACCACAAACCAGCAATTCCCCATCCTCCCCGACAGCGTAATCGAGCATTTGTCTGACCGCTACATCTTCTCCACAACGGAGCACCTAACTCCCGGCATGACGGAAGTGCGTATATGCACCAGCTGGGCCACGCTGTCGGAAAATGTAGACCGTCTGATCGACGACCTCGACAAAGCTTTTGATTGTCGCCGCCCCAGGGAATGTAAGAGAGGCTATCGTCCACGACGGTAGGCACAATATCCACGTCTTCGCGGAACACTGACGCGGAATTGACGGTAAAGGCTGCGCGAGCCTCGAAGCCGGGCAGGTTTTCAACCGAGTTGAAATTAAGGTCGGAAAAAGAGAAGTCCATAACTTGCTGATATTTTCAGCGAAGTTATGGACCTTATGACGGTTGCGAAAAGACGTGAGTTAATAAGACATAGAAAACATAGTGCTAATGGCAAAGATATTCCGGGGATACATTTAATTCCTCACAAGCTTTATTCACAGCAATAATGTGTATCATCATATATTTTATTGGACTGCTTTGGCTAATATCATAACTTGACATAAACTCTGACACACTTTTATTGTCTTCATCTTGTAATGCAGTTATTAAAGCAGCAAAGAAAGCGTTATTATCACTGAATTTCAAGGAAGGAATTGGTAATTTCCTCTCCTTTTGAAAAATCTCTATTAGCTGCCGCCTTAGACATCATTTCTACGTATTGAGATGCAGCCTCTTTAGGTTTGTCACTAATTCGATTACAACTTGTAAATAAGAGTGTCACGAGACAAACAACAATTAGAAATAATTTTTTCATAATGATTTATTTAGGATTAACCCATTTGAATGTTTTGACAACATCCTCAATATCTCTTTTCCATGTTTGTTCGTCTACTTTTCTATATGACGTGATAATTTTTACAAATTCATCATAATTAAAAAATAGATAAATGTGACATATTACTTCTCCTTCAGTTCCTTGTCGTGAATAAGAAATATCTATACCCTTAGTGCCATTTATACTGATCCATTCATATTTTGGAGTTGTAATATAAGACCAAGGACCAAGTTCTGCATCGGCAATACTTCGTAATTCCGCATAGTCCTCCGTAGTAAGTTGTGGAGACTCGAAATGATGTTCTACATTATCAGCTCCTACATAATATCTTTCAGCCATTACTCTGCAATATGTAGAAAAGGCCTTATTACTCATTTCTCCCAAATCTTTTTGCTGAAAAACAACGTCAGCATTAGAAATAGCTAAATGGTGATTGCTAAGGAACTGAGTATATCTATCATACTCAGAACGAATTTCTAATGTTGGAGGAATATATAAAGAGAACGCATCATCAATTTTATAATAAGTCCAATCACTCGGAGGTGTATATCGCTGTAAAGTAGTGGAAGCAGATGTTATTGGCTCGTTTGTCCTAATTTGTTGGCTACAAGTAGCAACAATTCGACCGATAGTGCCGATAGTAAACAAAACCAAAAGAATAATGCCAACTATTTTCCAAAAACTTGCTTTTTTCTTTTGAGTACCACTAAAATAGGATAATATAAATGCTTCTGCTTTATTCCGTTTTTCGTTTATTTGATTATTTAATGTTGCAAAATCGCAATTAGCGTCAGCGGATAAAGCGGAGTCATATATTTTTTTCGTTAATGAATCAGATAAGACCAAGAATGCCTCATTGATTTCAATGAGACGATCCTTTAAATCTTCACCAGTATAATTATTGGGGTGAAATTTTTCAGTAAGTTTCCTATATGAATTCTTTATAGTATTTTGATTGGATTCAAAGAAATCTAAATTCAAAATACCATAGTAATTCTTTAGTTGTTCAGATGACATTTTTTAATCTTTGACTTCCGTAATGTCAAGAGTGCCGTTATCGTCTTTTGGTAATTTCTTTTTAAGGCACGCTGCAACAATTAAGCCGATAAGTGGAATTAGGAAAGCGAGAAGATAATATCCAAAACCACGGCGTTTATTTGCTAAGATGCAAAAAGCCCATATCATCATGCCTAACCAAAAGATTATGCCCACAGGATTCGGTCCGTTCATACAGTATATTTTTTGGAGTTAAATTTTGGTGCAAAGGTACGAAATTTTTACGACATATCAAAGGAATACTTCAAGGTCATTGACTTTGATGATGCAGCAGTCGCGGATTTTGCGACATTCGCCGGAGGAAAGCAACTTGACGTTGCGCCAGCCTCCGTAAAAATTGTATCGCAGGGAGATACAATTTCGGAGTTCGAGTATTTCGCCGTTTGCTTTCCAAACGGAAATATCCATCGGGTCGCCGCTGTTGAGTATAGAGCGAGCGGTGGATATGTGTATCGAGCGAGCCATCAGGAGAAAGTGGGATTGAATTTGTCGTTGAATATTCCGGGAGTCCTAGGTGTACGGATTTTGATGTTGTTTTCAGCATATCGCCACGTGAACTTAACTTTGTTAGGTTTCTCGTCGGTGTCGGATAATTCAGATGTAAACTCAGTAATAAGAATAGATATGAGTGCATCAAAATCCATTTCATAGATAGAGTTATACTCTCCGAAAGGAACACGAACCGAGGGCGAGGTCAGCATTTGCTCGACATGCAAGCACTCGTCGGAGGTCAAGAGTGCGCTCTCGACTTCATAAGTCTTTGAAGTCTGAATATCGTAAAATTGCGAGGTCTTGCCGAGTGATGCGATAGAGCGGTCAGCCTTGACTTTTCAGTGGTAATACGCGAAAGAGAAATGTGTTCAGATACTCCGAAACAGTTCAGGTAGTAAAAAGGCTCGATGTCCGCGAGAGCCGGGTCGATAAAGAAAGTTGCCGAGCGGTTGCCACAACGCACGGTAACGGATTGAAGCGTCAACGTCTCAATCTTCTTGGCGACTTTTACTTTTTCGCGTATCTGATCCAGTCCGACATATTCAGTCATTATGCCGTTAATGTGGGCTATCATACCGTTGCCCGAATGGGTGTACAGATATGTGTCGCGCTGCCCCTTGTCATTGATAAAGGTGCAGTAAACGCGAAACATAATACCCTCTTTTTCGGTGGTGTACCACGAAAGATTTATAAAACTGTCAGGAGCGAGCCGACGTATAGGTGTGAGCGTCAGGAAATTTTCTTTGAGCCATTCTTCGGGCGAAGAAAAATCAACGGCTCGGTAGCAAAACAGTACGAAAAATGATTGAGAAGTGTAATCAGTTTTTGCCTCCTGACTTCGTCATTGCGTCACCCAAAAATTAGGTGACGCAAAGATGCAAAATATTGTTTACCAACCAGTTATAAAATACGCATTTTTTGAGTGGCGAAGTTAGGAGGTGTTAATTTATAAATAAAAGTGCTCATGGTTGGGACATTTTATTCTTTGTTCTCGACTTTTTTCTGTATTTTTGCATAGCAAGATATATCTTATGGCTGTAGAAAGATTAAATATTCAACCAAATTTGCTTCGTTGGGTAATACAACGAGCAGGAATAAGCGAAGAAAAAGCGATTGAAACTTTTCCTTTGCTTAATGGTTGGTTGTCTCAAGAGAAACAGCCAACTTTAAATCAATTAAAAAATTTCGCTGCAAAATTCTATGTTCCTTTTGGATATTTATTTATGAGCAATTTGCCCATAGAGAACATTCCATTCCCAATGTTTCGTGGTGAAGCAGGACAACAATACCATTTCAACTTGAATGTTTATGACACTGTTATGAATGTTCAAGCAAGACAGGAATGGTTGGAAGAATATCTTGAAGAGAATGACATTAAAACATGCAATTTTATAGGTTCCATTACCACTAAAACATCTATAAGTGAAACAGTCCGCAGATTGAGGACCATTTTGGATCTTGATGATAGATGGGCTTTTAGTTTAGCGAGTCCAGATGCAGCAGTAAGTCTTCTAGGGCAAAAAATTGAGGATACTGGAGTCTTTCTCGCTTATAATGGTGTAGTTGGTAATAATACACATCGCCCATTAAAGGTGAGCGAGTGCAGAGGTTTTGCTTTAGTAAATGAAAAAGCACCATATATTTTTGTCAACAGTGCTGATAGCAAAAGTGCGCAACTCTTCACACTAATACATGAGGTGGCTCACCTCATGCTTGGAGTGAGTGCTGGACATGCAGGAAGTGAAGTTTTGAATCATGAGGCAACTGAAAATTATTGCGATATGGTTGCGGCGGAATTCTTGGTTCCAGCATCAGTATTACGTGAGATTTGGATTAACGACACAAAATCAGCATCACGACGTTTTAAAGCCAGTGAGTTAGTTGTAGCAAGGCGTGCTCATGATTTGTGTCTTATGTCTGACACTGAATATAAAGCTTTTTGGGCAATGTATAGTCAGCGTCAATTACGGATTAAAAAAAAATCTACTGGAGGAAGTTTCTATTTAACAAGTGTAAAACGTGTGGGGCGTAATTTCGCCATTCATGTTAGAAATGCCGTCAATAACAAGCAACTGAATTATACGGAAGCGTATCGTTTAACTGGATTATACGGAAAAACGTACGATAATTTTATGACCAATAATATTTAACACGGCATGGAATATTTATTCGATACTAATATCTTCGTAGAATCCAAGAAGAATTTGCCAATGGATATTTGGCCTACATTTTGGACAAGAATGATTGGCCTCATAAAATCTGGCAATATTCATTCAATAGATAAAGTAAAAGATGAGATAGACAAGGGCGGAGATGAACTTACAAATTGGATTCATAAGAATGCACCACGTGGATTTTTCTTGAAACAGGATGCATCAGTAATGGCAAAAATGGCAGAAACGATTGCTTGGGCTCAAAACAATCCTGTAGGATTCTCTCCATCTGCTATATTTGATTATGCCAATGTGGCAGATTCATATCTTGTTGCAACAGCAGCAGCAAAGGACATGGTTCTTGTTACATACGAAAAGAGTAATCCACAACGACGGAATCGTGTCATGATACCTGATGCTTGCAATGCTATTGGCGTAAGATCTTGTGATTTAAATACTGCTCTCAGAGAACTCGGAGTTCTTATATAACATCATAATGCCTCGCTTCTAATTTTGATTATTAGTGAGGCTTTTTGTCTTGATTGTTTATTATATGAAATTCTCATAATTGAAGATTCTACAACACAGTAAGACCCGTAGCTACCCACAGTGCGGTTTTTCTTTCAACGGTTATTTAGAGCGATTCTAAATTAGATAAGGGTCATCACCCGCTAAATGAAGCGAGGCTGCATCTTTCGACGCAGCCTCGCTTTGTTTATGTTTTTTAGGAAGATTAATCGATTTCCTCATCAGCCTCGTAACCGCCCATTTCGCGGAGAGCGTTCTTGAGCATTACGTACTGCTGGAACAAGTGGTTTACAGGCACCTCGCCCTGAGTGTAGTCGTGCATCGGGCTCTTGAGGAAGAAGCTCAAGAAGCGCTGAGTTCCGTAGCGTCCTGCGCGTGCAGCCAAGTCGCTGAGCAACACGAGGTCAAGGCAAAGAGGAGCAGCGAGGATAGAGTCGCGGCAGAGGAAGTTGATTTTGATCTGCATTGGGTAGCCCATCCATCCGAAGATGTCGATGTTGTCCCATCCTTCCTTGTTGTCGTTGCGCGGTGGATAGTAGTTGATGCGCACTTTGTGGTAGTAGTCTTTGTAGAGATCCGGCTGATTCTCAGGCACGAGAATTGACTCCAAAGTAGACAATTTGCTGACTTCCTTAGTGTGGAAGTTTGCAGGCTCGTCGAGCACAAGACCGTCGCGGTTACCGAGGATGTTTGTAGAGAACCATCCTGACAATCCGAGGCAACGAGTTCCGATGATAGGAGCGAAACCAGACTTAACCAAAGTTTGACCAGTCTTGAAGTCCTTACCGGCGATAGGCATCTTGGTTTTTTCAGCGAGCTCCCACATAGCAGGGATGTCGACAGTGGTGTTAGGAGCACCCATGATGAAAGGAGCGCCTTCAGAAAGAGCTGCGTAAGCGTAGCACATAGAAGGAGCGATGTGCTCTTTGTCGTCAGCCTTCATAGCTGCTTCCAAAGAAGCGAGAGAGCCGTGGATCTTCTCGTCTACCGGAACGTAGATTTCAGTAGAAGCCGCCCAAAGCACAACGATACGGCTGCAGTTGTTTGCTGCCTTGAAGTTGCGGATGTCTTCGCGAACCTGCTCCATCATATCCCAACGGTTAGCGCAAGTTTTCACGTTGTCACCGTCAAGACGTTTTGCATAATTATGGTCGAAAGCCGCCTTCATAGGAACGATTTTAACCAATTCGTCCTTAACCGGCTCTATGTCTTTTTCTTTAAGCACCTCAGCGTTGATAGCCGACTCGTATGCGTTTGCAGGATAAACGTCCCAAGAACCGAAAACGATGTCGTTCAAATCTGCCAAAGGCACGATGTCTTTATAGTGAAGATATTTCTTTTCAGCACCGCGGCCAACGCGGATTTTGTCGTATTGTGTCATTGAGCCCACTGGTTTAGCCAAACCTTTACGAGCCATCAATACACCTGTCATAAATGTTGTTGAAACGGCACCAAGACCTACTACAAGTACGCCAAGTTTGCCTTCTGCTTTTTTAACGTTGCAATTTTCCATTTTTCAGAATATTTTCTTTTGAGTTGTTTTCAAATTTGTCTTGCGGACCAAAATCCACGGGTCAAAAGTACTGCTATTTTCCTGAATGCAAAATTATTTTTAAATAAATAAATGGTCCAAATGGTCTAAACTTTGGTAAAAAAGGGCGCAATCAGATAATATTTGTTAAATACCACCTGATTGCGCCTTATTTTGTGAAAATTTCTAAACGAAGCGTTTTTCGATTTCCTCGAGTTTTTTGATTATTTCGGGATGCGTGACGGCATCTTCCTCCGCCGTCCATCCTTTTCCTTTGAGCCACGCCACCTGGCATCCAATAGACTCAGCCGGCACGATATCCTTCTTATAGCTGTCGCCAACGACAAGCACATTCTCTGCAGGGACGCCAAGAGCCTCCACACCGAGCGCGAAAATGCGCGGATCGGGCTTTCGTATGCCAACCACAGCGCTTTCAACAACCTTTTTGAAATAGCGTGCCAAGTCGAAATCGGCAAGCACCGTCTCCACATTGCCGTAGAAGTTGCTCACGAGCACCATCGGCACCCGCTCATACACAAACTCCAACACCGGACGCGCCTCCTCAACCGATTCCTTCGCACGGTTATAGCAATAGCGCGCCACGGCAAGCGCCTTTTCCTCCACGGGATAATCAGAAGGGAGCACTGCGTTTTCAACGAGGTTGCCTATCTCGATACGCATCTTGATGAGCAACAGGTCGTAGAAATTATGCTCGGGCAGTATATGGCGAGTCTTCGCCAGCTCACGCTCCGCATAGACGTAGCAGTCGCGGAACTGCTCCTTCGTCACCTGCACACCAGCCTCGCGGTATCCGTCCCAAATCACTTCGCTCCAATGGTCGCCACGGCTGTCGATTGTGCCGCCGTAGTCGAAAATCACACCCTTAATATCAGTATTTGCCATTTTCAACCTCCTCCGTAAATTTACAGCACATGCGCTCATGCCGCCAAATCATATATACAAGCATCAGATTGAGCACGACCAGCTCGAAAGCGAAATAGAGCCACGGCATCTTGACGAGCAGCGAGCATACAAGCGCTATCGAACGCAGATTGAACGACAGCCAGTTGGTGTATTTCATCAACGGCTTGCTGCCGGCACGGAATGTGTCGCGGAACGACTGCGACACCTCCCCCTCGCCAAAACGTTTGCGCAAGGCGCGGCGCAGTTGCTGCATGCGTGGCGTGAGCACCTCCTGGTTTGCGGTATAGTTGCGGTAGAAGAACATCGTGGTCTTCTTCCAGAAGTTTCCCTTCCATGGCACAGCGGCATACGCCTTGTCAAGCTGCTCCACGCTGTCGAGCTCACTTCCTTCTTTTCCTTTCAAGAAATACAAGTGGAACTGGCGATAATAGTCGGCAGCTGCGGCCTGTTTCGCATGGCACAGACCTGCGGCTACGGCTATCACCCAAATGACCCACTGGTGCTCCATAAAGAACACGCTGGTACAGTTTTCACGGAAGCATATAGCCAAATAGATCGCCACAAACCAGAAGTCGCCGCTCAGACCGTCGAGTATACGACCGAGGCGTGAGTACTGCTGCGTCATACGCGCCAACTGACCGTCGGCACTGTCGAAAGAGTTTGCCCAAACGAGCAACAACACCCCCACAATATTCAGCCAAAGGTCGTCGAAATAGAACATCACTCCAGCCGCCACACCTATAAATATAGAAGCAATCGTAATGGCGTTTGGCTTGATGCCGAGTTTCGCACACAGCACAGCCCACATATAACCTATCGGGCGATAGAAACAAAGGTCGATCGTTTCCTCCGTGTCCATCGACTTGAGGGTGTCTTTATAAGACGCTTTCAATTCTTTTATATTCATCGGCGTCGTTATTTAAGTTTTGATTTGACATAATTCAGCACCGCCTTGGCAATAAACGGAGCAGCCTCGTTGCGGCAAGGCGCGAAACTTGGCCAGTCGTTGAAATCGATGATGCGGATGTCGCCTTCCGGCGACACGATGCAGTCGCCGCCATAAATCTCCACGCCGAGAGCCTCGGAAGCGTCGTGGCAGATGTCCTTCAAGCGCTCGATGTCGAAATCAATGCCTTTCGACTTTCCGTTGATAGCCTCAAGTCCATATTTACTGTGTCCCTCGTCGAAAGGATAGAACCAGAAGAAGAACGGCGAGTTATGGATGCCGTAGAATTTTATAAGGTCGCCCACAAGATGACGGTTGATTACTGCACGCTTTATGCCGCGGTAGAAATATTCCTGCAGCACCTCCTGCGCCTCTTCCGCATGGCGCACATAGCTCACGTCCTCCTTATGCATGGCATGGAAGTCGCCGCGCTTTATCCAGCAGTTGTTGATGCCCGCCTTTCTCAGCTGGTTTACCACAGCCTCGTCGGTGTTGACAATAACACTGTCGGGATACGGAATGTTGTGCCCCATCAGAATGCGTGTCATGCGCTCGCGTGTGCAGTTCTCGATGCCGTAGCCAGAGTTCACCACAATGCAACCATCGTCCTCCATGTCCTGAAGGCGTTTTATCGACTCCTGTTCACGGCACATATTGAGGATTACGCGCTCCTTCACTTTGCCGCTGTTGAATTGCTCCTCGCTGTAGATGTTGACCGTGCAACCGCGCTTGCGCAGCTGGTCTGCCGTAGCGTTGAAAATCGCAGCGTCGTTGCCGATATGGTTTGGCGAGTAAGCGCCGGCTCTCATAATGCCGGCAATTGTTATTTCTGCCATTTGTATGTTGTTTCTAAACTTTATTTGCTGTTGATGAAATTTTCCGCCTTCTCGATGTCGCCGGCATGGTCTACATCAAGAATTTTCCCCATCGGATACGCCTTCAGTCTCAGACCCGCGTCGACGAGCGCGCGCTGGAAGTTGCGCATACGCGCCACGCCTCGCTCCATGCAGTCGGCAAGCACATCGATGGCTTTCTCATTGAGAGCGTATATGCCTCCCGAAATGTATTTTGCACCATCATACCGCTCGTCGCGGAAAGCCGTGATGTTCAAATCGTCGTCGGTCTGCACATACAGGGGCTTCTCATCGTCTATATAGTCGGTCACCGCCATCATTCCGTCATAACGTTCATCAGCCTCCATCGCCTCGATATATGGACGGAAATCCTGCTCGCGGAAGATAGTGTCGACCGTTGTCAGGCAGAAGCGTCCTTTCGGGATCACCCTTGAAAGCTCGAAAAAGCTGTGCATCGAGCTCGGAGTTGTCTTCACCACCAGGTTCAGCGGGATGTCGAGCGAGAGGCTCTCAATATATTCGCGCACCTCAGTCATCTGCTCGTTGACGATTATGCTGATGCTCTCCGCATTACAGCGGCAGAAAAGATTTATCAGGCGGCCTATCATCGGTTCGCCACAGATGTCGACAAGCGGTTTTGGTTTTGCCACGCCCTCTTGTGCGAGACGCGAACCCTCGCCAGCGGCTATTATCGCATAGTTCATTTTTCTTTCGTTTTTTAAGCGTTAAGGATTTCCGACGACTCATCATCGTCCTTTGTCAAGTCGAGCACCTCCTTGTCGCCGCTCTTGTCGTAGTACTGGCGACGCAACGGATGTGCGTTCATTTCATAAAAGCGCGTGCGGTTTCTGAAGATGTCGATAGCCTTGAAAATCGCAGAGCGCAGCGAGGCCTCGCTTGCCTGGTTCTTTCCGGCGATGTCATATCCAGTGCCGTGGTCGGGCGAAGTGCGCACATACGGGAGTCCGGCAGTGAAATTCACGCCGTCGTCCATCGCGATTGTCTTGAACGGAGCCAAACCCTGATCGTGGTACATGGCAAGCACACCATCGAAGTGCGTATACTGCCCGCTGCCGAAGAATCCGTCTGCGGCATACGGTCCGAATGCCATAATTTTTCTTGAATAAGCCTCTTCAATGGCAGGCGTTATCACCTCCTTCTCCTCCGTGCCGAGCATACCGTTCTCCCCGGCATGCGGATTGAGCGACAGCACAGCGATGCGCGGCTTTATGATGTCGAAATCCTTTTTCAGGGAATCATTGAAGATTTCAAGTTTCTCCACGATGGCATCTTTTGTTATCGCCTCAGGCACCTGAGCCAAAGGCAAGTGGGTGGTGACCAGCGCCACGCGCAGATGGTCGTCGAAAAGAATCATCAGCGCCTTGTTGCCCTCGCCGATGCGCGACTCCAAAAACTCCGTGTGACCCGGAAAATGGAAATCTTCGCCCTGGATGGAGTCTTTGTTGATAGGCGCCGTCACCATTACGTCGATGATGCCGTTGCGCAGGTCGTCGGCAGCACGTTTCAGCGCAGCCAGCGCAGCCTTTCCTGCAGCCTCGCTCGGCGATCCGAGCTCGATTCTCACCTCACCGTCGACCACTTCCACCAAGTTGTTGACACCGTCGGCGGCATCCTCCGCCCGCGGCACAAGCGTGAAGTTCACGTTTCCCATCTCCAAAGCCTTGCGATGGTATGACAGCGCCTTCGACGAGCCATAAACAATCGGCGTGCACAGATCCGTCATCAAAGGATCCTCAAGCGCCTTCATTATCACTTCATATCCAATCCCGTTGATGTCCCCGTGGGTAATGCCAACGCGTATTTTTTTGTTCTGAGCCATATTATGCATTTTTTTCAATCTACAAAAATACGAAAAATCTGCGAGATAGCGAGAATTTAACAAAAAAGTAGTGTTAGGCGGTCAATATCACGCTGAAAATTCGTATTTTTGCAGACTGATTGCAAACAATGCATACAAGGCAACTGTATTATTGCCAACATTTTGATGTTCAATGCGTAAGAAATGGACAATTCAATAAAGCAACATCTGCTCGACCACCGCTACCTGCGGATGGCTCAGATATGGGCGGAAAATTCATATTGCCGGCGCCGCCAAGTGGGCGCGCTGCTGGTCAAGGACAAAATGATTATCTCCGACGGGTTCAACGGCACTCCTTCGGGCTTTGACAACGTTTGTGAGGACGAGACCAACCACACCTACCCATACGTGCTCCATGCCGAGGCCAACGCCATCACGAAAGTGGCGCGAAGCAACAACAGCAGCGACGGCGCCACGCTCTATGTGACCGACTCTCCATGCATCGAGTGCGCCAAGCTGATAATCCAAGCCGGCATCAAGCGCGTGGTCTTCTCCAAGCTCTACCGGCTCAGCGACGGACTCGACCTTTTGCGCGAGGCAGGAGTGGAATGCTCTTTTATCAACACTGACACTGAAGCGGAAAACAATCTATAACAAACAACAATAGAATGAGAATTAAACATAATTCCATAATTTGGTATCCATTGGTTATCTCGATAGCGATTGTGCTCGGCATCGTCATAGGCAACTACATATCAACAAAAAAATTCACACTCGACAAAGACCGCAAGATCAATGCCGTGCTCAACCTGATCCAAAGTGAATATGTCGACTCCATCGACGTGAAGGACCTTGTGGAGCAAGCCATTCCGGCAATCATCGGCAACCTCGACCCGCATTCATACTACATTCCCGCTTCCGACATCCGTGCAGAGAACGAGAAACTCGACGGCTCGATGAGCGGCATCGGCGTGTCGTTCTTCATGATGAACGACACCGCCAACGTTGACCAAGTGATTCCCAACGGACCAGCGGAAAAAGTGGGAATGCTTGCCGGCGACCGCATAATCTCGGTCAATGGAGAGTCGATTGTCGGCGGCACGCTGACGGCAGAGGGCATCCGCAGCAAAATCCGCGGAGAAAAAGGCACAAAGGTGAGAATCGGAGTGAAACGCAACACATCAAAGAAGACGCTGACTTTCACCATCACACGCGACGACATCCCGATGAACACCATCGACGTGTCGTATATGCTTGACGACAAGACAGGATACATCAAAATCGCACAGTTCGGAAAGAACACATACGATGAGTTTTTCGCAGCGTTGTCGAAGCTGAAGAAAGACGGCGCCTCCCGCTACATCGTCGACCTCCGCGGCAACCCCGGCGGATATATGGAAATGGCTATTCTGATGGTCAACGAATTTTTGGAACAGGGCGAACTTATTGTCTACACAAAAGGACGCAAAGAGCGTGAGGACATACAGGTGTGGAGCGATGACCAAGGCTCATTCCACGACGCTCAGGTTGCCGTGCTGATCGACGAGTATTCGGCAAGCGCCAGCGAGATTATGGCAGGCGCGTTGCAGGACAACGACCGCGGACTTGTTGTGGGTCGACGGTCGTTTGGAAAAGGACTGGTGCAGAAGCAGATTTACCTGCCAGACAGCAGCGCCATCCGTCTGACCATAGCCCGCTACTACACGCCGTCGCACCGATGCATACAGAAAGACTACACGCTTGGTGACGAAGACGACTACTCAAAGGAGCTCTACGACCGATACTCCCACGGCGAGCTCTACAGCGCCGACAGCATCAAGGTGGACAAAAGCAAGATTTTCCGCACTGCCAACGGAAGAATCGTATATGGTGGCGGAGGAATCGTGCCCGACATATTTGTGCCCAACGACACCACTGGTATCACCACCTACTACCGCGCCGTCGCCAACCTCGGGCTGCTGCAGCAGTATGTCTACACCTACGTCGACATCAACCGCGACCAGCTGAAAAACGTCAAGACCGTCAAGCAGCTGATGGGCATGATGCCGTCAGACGACGCCCTGACATACGATTTTGTATGCTATGCCCGCGACAACGGCGTGCCGATGCGTTGGTACTACATAAACCTTAGCCGTTCGCTGATAGCACGCCAACTGCGTGCCCTCGTGATTCGCGACGTGCTCGGCTCGGAAGAGTTCTACCGCTATTACAACCGCACCGACAATACAGTCAACGCCGCCTTGAAAGCGCTCAACGACGGCAAGGGCAAGTTTCCAATCACTCTGACAAGCACCAAGAAAAAGAAAGGGAAACGGTGATGGCTACAAAAACCGACATCAGGCGCAACATCCGTCAGCTCAAGCGCATGCTTACCGATGAACAGAAGGCAATTGCCGCCAGCAAATGCTTCTCACGGCTCGAGCAATGCCAGGAGTTTATCGACGCCGACCGCATACTCGTCTACGCCTCCCTGCCCGATGAAATCTCCACCGATGAATTCATCAGCCGCTGGTATGGCAGAAAGCAGATTTTCCTGCCGCGCGTCAACGGCGACGACCTTGACATACTGCCCTACCGACCCGGCGACACCGCAGAGGGAGCATTCGGCATCGACGAGCCAACGGGCAACGAATGCCGCGACATTTCCGAGATTGACCTTGTTGTGGTTCCGGCTATGGCATTCGACCGCCGCGGCAACCGTCTCGGACGCGGACGCGGATTCTACGACCGTCTGCTGCACAACGCCACATGCCCGCTGATAGGCGCCGCCTACGCCATCCAGATAGTGGAGCACATTCCGGCAGAACCTCACGACATAAAGATTCCAACAATCGTCACCGACGAAGAAACCATAAGAATTCAGCAATATGGCATTAGTAACTCCTGACACCAAGCTTTGCGAAGTGATTGTCGACGAGCCTTCGGTTGTCCCAGTAATCAACCGCTTCGACATAGTGCTCGGTGTGGGCGACCGCACCATAAAGTCAATCTGCAAAGAAAAAGTCATCGACACATCATTTTTCATCACAATCCTGAACGCGTTCATCCACGAATCGTTTTTTCTGGAAAATGTGACCGGAGCTTTCAATGCCGGCGACGTGGTCGACTATCTGCGCAAGACAAACAACTCCTACCTGCGCAACCAGCTGCCAAACATCGAGCGTCATTTCGCAGCTCTCATATCGCGCAGCGACTCAAACAACAACCTTCCGTTGCTGTTTAATTTCTACAGAGAGGTGAAAACGGAGATAGAGCGGCGCATCGACAGCGACAACCAGTGGTTTGACGCCATAATCTCTGCCGAACAGTCGAACTCCGAAGTTTCTGTTGCCGGCAATGCCGTACAGGCGGAATCAGACTCAATCGAGGACAAATTGAGCGACTTGATAAACATGTTTGTGATTCATCTGCGTGGCGACTACGACCGCAACCTTTGCCACGCTGTGCTTTTCGCCGTCATCAGTCTTGAAAAGGACATTCGCCAGAACAACCGCATCCGCAACCGCGTGCTCCGACCGCTTGTCGATGCGCTCAACTCGCGAAACTCTTAACGACGTGACGCTATGACAAATCTGAATGTCAGAATCATCACCGACGACACGGCTGTGGCAATAGGCCTGAAACAGACTCTTGACAATATGTTCGACGTGGAAGCTTCGGGGACACGACCATCGGCAGTGGCAGCAGAACCCGACATTGCCGCCGACCTGTTTATTGCCGACGCCGACGCCTTCGCCTCCCTGCCGGGATTTTTCATTCCCAAGCGCAACCGGCTTGCCATGCTGTCCAACTCAACCGACGACAATATCGGCTTTACGCTCAACCGCCATTGCGACGAGGCTGCATTTCTAAAGCAACTCGGCGACATAATCGAGACGTCGCGCCATAACCGCTCCGACGGCAACGAGCTGTCGCAACGTGAAATCGACGTGCTTTGCCTGTTGGCAAAAGGGTTGACCAACAAAGAAATAGCCGACCGTCTGTTTATCAGCATCAACACCGTATTGACCCATCGCAAGAATATTTCAGCCAAACTCGGCATACGCAGTATCTCCGGACTGAGCGTATATGCCATAATGAACGGCTACATCACCGACATACCAGACATCTAAAATCCCTTTTCATTCGCCATTTTTTTTGTATTTTTGCACTATCAATCGATTATGGAAGAGAATACAAACAAAAACATATCAGAGAAAACAGCGACAGAAAAGGCTGCGAAGCCAGTAGACAAGCGTATGCCTCGATGGCTTGCACTAACACTGAAAACGGCAGCATGGACTGTCGGGTCGGTGGCGGCGCTGCTGGTAATGGCGCTGTGCCTGACGGTGTGGATTCTGACACCCGACCGGCTGACACCTATTGCCGAACGCCTTGCCAACGAGAACCTCAACGCGGATGTTAAAATCAAGCGTATGGAACTGACCGTATGGAAAACGTTCCCATACATGACCGTCGATGTCGACGGTCTAAATGTGCGCTCTCGCACGCTCGACAAGCATAAGGCATCACTGCCAGCAGGCGTAGACTCGCTGCTCGACGTGGGCTGCATACGCGCACGGTTCAATCTTGCGCGTCTTGCATTGATGGACGTTGAGATAAAAGAAATCTTTGTCGACTCCCCGAAAGTCAACCTTGTGACGGTCAACGACTCCCTCAACAACTACATGATTGTGCCACCAAGCAAGGAAAAGAGCGAGAGCACGCCAATCGTCTTGAAGTCGCTCGTGCTTGAGCACCTCAACATCGTTAACAACCGCGGCATCCGCTACCGTGACCTCAAAAGCGGCATGGACTTCACGCTGCACACCGACACACTTTCGCTAAATTTCAAAGACAAGGAGAAACGCTATCGCCTCACCTTTGGAGGCAACGTCAAAGCAAGCGTTCCCGAAGCCGATATAAACCATTCTGTGCCATTCCGTCTTGGAGGCGACGTGGCTTGGGACATTGCCAAACCCGAGAATCTGGCTCTCAACGATTTTTCAATCAACATAGCAGATGTGCCCGCCACAATCAGCGCGGCGATAAAGATGGCAGACAAGACATCGGTCGACAAGCTCGACATAGGCATAGGTCCTGTGGTCTACGACAAGGTATTGGCAAACGCTCCCGACAAATACCGCAAAAGTCTTGACGAATACAGCACCAACCTGCAACTGTCGATGGCGCTGCACCTTGAAAAGCCATACGTCGTAGGCGGAAAAGACCTGCCAACATTCGCAGCGCAACTGACCATCCCGGAATGCTACGTTGCCAACACACGCCACAATGCCAGGATTGACAAGTTTGCCGCTGATGCAAAGATTGCGTTCAACGGGAAGAATCCCGATGCCAGCCAACTGACTCTCAACAAACTGCTGATGGAAGGATTCGGCATCAGTCTTGACATATCAGGCTCTGCTACAGAAATAATAAAAGACCCGTCGGTGAAGGCCAAAATCAAAGGTCGGCTCGACCTTGCACGCGCATCTCGGCTTGCTCCAAAGCAACTGCCGTTCACGATTTCCGGACTGTTCTCGCTCAACACCGACGTGAAATTCCACGTCAGCGACTTTTCTGTCAACACCTTTCACCGCATCCGCGCCAACGGCAACGCCACACTGAGCAACGTGCGCTATTCCGTGCCTTCCGACTCGCTGCGTATGTTTGTCGACCACAGCGTAATTCGCTTCGGCACCGACAGCAAAATCAAAGGACAGGACAACATCACACGCAACCTTCTCATGGCTTCCATACAAATAGACTCGGCAATCATTGCCGACCCGCACGGACATGTCTCCGCCAGCCGTCTAAAAGCCGGAGTGGGCAGCACCGGAGAAATGCACAACCTGATGGACACCACAGCCATCACACCTCTCGGCGGACGCATCACGCTTGGACGCTTTACGATGCTGAGCCTCCCCGACTCAACACAGATGCAAATGTCGGGGATGGAAACAAATGCCTCAATAAGACGGTTCCAAGGACTTGGACGCACTCCGATATTGAGCTTCGGCATCAAAGCAGACCGCATACGCTATTGGGACCGCACCACGATGATGAGTCTGCGTGAAGGCAACATACAGCTGAGCGCAAACAAGCGCGTGAAGAAACAAAACTCACGGACAGAGGCTCGGATAGACTCTCTGCAGCGTCTGTATCCCAATCTCAGCCGCGACTCCCTGAGGACAATCTACAGAAAAGAGCGCCGACAAAGGCGGTTGGCTGAGGAGGCAGCCGACACCTCATTCCGCGCCGACTTTGCCATCGACAGGCAGTGGCAGCGGCTGATACGCAACTGGGATTTCAACGGAAACATAACAGCCCTCAGAGGCCGTCTGTTCACTCCTTATTTCCCGCTCAGAAACCGTCTGAGCGACGTCGATGTCACATTCAACACCCAGAAACTCGACATCAACAACATAACCTATCGTGTGGGCAAAAGCGATTTGCAGCTGACTGGTGCGGTTGACAATATCCGCAGCACGCTGCTCGGCTCGCGACGCAACCCGCTGACCATCTCGCTTGTTGCCAACTCTCGCACTCTCGACCTCAACGAACTAATGGCGGCATTGTACAAGGGCAACAATTTTGCGAACAACGAGGAGCAAAAAACTTCGTTCTCAATCAATGCCAACGACGATGACGAGCGCATGCAACGCAAGGTGGAGAACGCCACACAGGAAGACGCCGACACGATACGCTATGCCATCCTCGTGCCAAGCAACGTGGTGGTTGACATCGACCTGATGAACGACACCACCTATTACGCCAACCTTGTGCTCAACCGTCTGCACTCATCAATCGGCATGAAAAATGGCGTGTTGAGCCTGCGCGACCTGTCGGCAAACAGCAACGACGGCTCGATGAAACTCGACATGATCTATGCAACAGCCAACCGCAACGACATCGGGCTCGGGCTGATGCTCGACCTGCACGACATCAAAGTAGGACGACTGATGAAGATAATGCCCGAACTCGACTCTATAATGCCAATGATGAAAGGCATCGACGGTGTAATCAACGCCCAACTGGCAGCCACGACAAAAATCGACACTCTGATGAACGTGATACTGCCAACGACGAGCGCCGCCCTCAACATCAGCGGAAAAGACCTTGTGCTGCTCGACACCGAGACATTCCGACAAGTATCGAAAATGCTGCGTTTCAAGAACCGTAACCGCAATGTGATCGACAGCCTCTCGGTAGAGGCCACCGCGCTCAACTCGCAACTTGACGTCTACCCTTTCATCCTGCGCATGGACCGCTACAAACTCGCCGTGGTTGGATGGAACGACTTCGACACCAACTATAAATACCACATTTCCGTACTCGACTCTCCGCTTCCGTTTAAATTCGGAATCAATCTGAGCGGAAACATCCTCAGAGACAATATGAAGTTCCGATTAGGAAAGGCGAAGCTAAAGGAAAACGAGGTGGCTCAGACCTCATCAATCACAGAAACCACCAAAAAGAATCTGTTCAGGCAGATGGATGAGATTTTCAGACGCGGAGCCGAAGCCGGGCTGCGTGAGGAACAGCACCATCACAACGGTCCGGTGCCCGACACCAACAACCGCCGCCGAGGTTTTGATGCCATCAGCGAAGACGACCGCTTGACAGCCGCCGACAGTCTGCAACTGATTGCCAACGGGCTGATTGAGGCTCCCGACACGACAGCGGTGGCTCAACCATCAAAAACCGACAAGAAAACAAAAGATAAAAAAGGCAAGAAACGCCGCTCAACGCGCAGCTCTGCAGCGATACGCGAAAAAGAGGCGGTCAAACCTAAAAACTGACAAACAATCATGACAAGAGAAGAAACTGCATACGCAGACTACCTAAAACGCACTGGCTTTTCCGCCACGCCGATAAGCACCGCCCTGATCGACATGGACGGTGTGCTCTACGACTCAATGCCCAACCACTCGCGCGCATGGAAACGTCTTGCCGCGGAAAGAGGATGGCACTATGCCGACAATGAGTTTTTCCTGTATGAAGGTATGACCGGAGCGGCGATAATCCGACTTATGGAAGAGCGCGAATGCCACCACGACAACGTCAGCGATGATGAATGCAAGGCGATATATGCAAAGAAAGCCGAATATTTCACGGCTCTGGGCAAGGTGGGTCAGATACAGGGCACTGCACGGATGCTCAACACGTTGCGCGATGCCGACATCGCCCGCGTGCTTGTCACGGGCTCCGGACAAGCCACCCTGCTCGACCGTCTGAACGCCGACTATCCAGGCATTTTCTCCGCACCGCTGAAGGTGACCGCCCACGACGTGCGTCACGGCAAACCAGACCCAGAACCATACCTTATGGGAATGGACAAAGCTGGAGTGCAGCCATGGCAGTCGATCGTGATTGAGAACGCGCCTCTCGGCGTGAAGGCCGGAAGTGCGGCAAAATGCTTCACCATCGGCATCACCACCGGCCCTATTCCGGAAGACATCATGCTTGAAAACGGTGCCGACATCGTATATCCAACCATGGAAGCGTTTGCCGATGCTCTGCCATCTATCATCAACCTCAGAAAGCAACAGTTATGAAACATCAGAACGTTATTTTCACAAACTCTGTCGGCGATGCCTTGAACAAAGCCGTCGAGCAACTGTCGCCACGCAACGTGTTTGTTCTGACCGACGAGAATGTGGAGCGCGAGAGTCTCGCTTCTTTCCGCCTCCATTCTGAATGGCAGAAAATTGTCATCCCAGCTGGCGACATCAACAAAAACCTTGACAGCGCACAAGCCGTTTGGAATGCGCTGCAGAAAGGTGGCGCCACCCGCAAATCTCTGCTTGTCAACATCGGAGGAGGCGTAGTGACCGACCTCGGTGGCTTTGCCGCCGCCACATTCAAACGTGGCATCCGCTTCATCAACATCCCGACAACGCTGCTCAGCGCCGTCGACGCGGCTGTGGGAGGAAAGACGGGCGTGAATTTCAACGGTCTGAAAAATGAAATCGGAGTGTTTAAGGAGGCAGAGACTGTGATAATCTCCACTGTTTTTTTCAGCACCCTGCCCGAACGCGAACTGAAGTCAGGCTATGCCGAGATGTTGAAGCACGGGCTGCTCGACGGAGAAGCGGTCTACAACAAATTGCTCGACTACGATTTTGACAATGTGGCAGGCAACGGCTTGCTGCGCCTCGTCGAGGAATCGGTCAACGTGAAACGCCGGATTGTGGAGCAGGATCCGTTTGAACAAGGACTGCGCCGCGCCCTCAACCTCGGACACACTGCAGGACACGCTTTCGAGAGCCTCGCCTTGAAACGCAATTCGCCTGTGCCCCACGGATATGCCGTGGCTTGGGGCATGGTTGTGGAGGCTGTGCTGTCGCACACCGAAAAGGGATTTCCATCAGCCGAACTCTATCGTCTTGCCGACTACGTGTGCCGCCACTATGGTGCATTCCACATCACGTGCGACGACTATCCAGAGCTCATCGAATTTATGCGCCACGACAAGAAAAGCGAGCACGGCGAACTCAACTTCACGCTTCTCCACAACGTAGGCAACGCCGAGACGGGCTGCGAGGTCGACGTAAAACAAGTGGAGGCTGCGCTCAACATCTACCGCGACTTGATGCACATATAGAAACGTTGCAACCAGGTTGCAACAATTTTACCATAAATTTGCACCGACAAAAGGATAAAACGTAGATTTATGGAACATGTACACAACGGGCACGACAGCCTGAAAAGCAAAATCGCCATCATCGCAGCGACAACCATCCTGCTCTCGGGAGCCGCTTTGATTGAACACTACTGCAGTCTGCCACTATGGCAGCTGCTGTTGATATATCTTGTGCCCTATCTTCTCGTAGGACACGACACATTGAAAGAAGCCGCCGAAGGCATCGTCGCCGGCGACGTCTTCAACGAAGACTTTCTGATGACCATAGCCACCATCGGTGCCCTGTGCATCGGATTTATGCCAGGCGCCGACACCGAATTCGCCGAGGCTGTGTTTGTCATGTTGTTTTTCCAAATAGGCGAACTTTTTGAGGAATATGCCGAAGGAAGAAGCCGCGACAGCATCTCCCACCTGATGGAAATACGCCCCGACACCGCCCATGTGGAACGCAACGGAGACGAGATGACGGTAGCTCCGGAGGAGGTGGCTGTGGGCGAAACAATCATTGTCAAGCCGGGAGAGAAAGTGCCGCTCGACGGCATTGTGGTTTCTGGCACATCATCGCTCAACACCGTGGCGCTGACAGGCGAAAGCATGCCACGCGAAATCAGCAAAGGCGACGATATTTCATCAGGATGCATCAATCTCTCCGGGTTGCTGCGCGTCAAGACGACAAAGACTTTCGGCGAAAGCACCGTCGCAAAAATCATAGACCTTGTGGAAAATGCCAACGAGAGCAAGTCGCGCAGCGAATCGTTCATAACCAAATTCGCACGCGTCTACACCCCTGTCGTTGTCATCGCCGCCCTGATTCTCGTCTTTCTGCCGCCATTGCTTTCATCAGCGGCTTTCATTGACTCGTTCACCACATGGCTTCACCGGGCGTTGATATTCTTGGTGGTGTCGTGTCCATGCGCATTGGTAATAAGCGTGCCGCTGACATTTTTCGGCGGACTCGGCGGAGCGTCACGCAAAGGCATACTGATAAAAGGCAGCAACTACATCGACACATTGTCGCGGCTGGGAACAGTGGTGTTTGACAAGACAGGCACGCTGACACGTGGCGAATTTGCCGTCGAGGCTGTGCATCCTTCCAACTACAACGAGAAAGAGCTGCTGCATCTCGCCGCCCATGTGGAACACTTTTCCACCCACCCCATCGGCGCGGCTCTGCGCAACGCGTTCCCTAAAGAGGCAAGCGACGGATGCGCGGTGACCGACGTTGAAGAAATTGCCGGACGTGGCGTGAAGGCCACCGTAGACGGGCACACGGTATGCGTGGGCAACAGCAAGATGATGGCCGACATCAATATGGAGTGGCACGACTGCCATCTTCCCGGCACAATCGTCCATGTGGCTGTCGACGGGCGATATGCCGGACACATCGTAATCAACGACCAAATAAAAGCCGACAGCGCAGAGGCTGTGGCCTCGCTGAAACGGGCTGGAGTGGAACGCACAGTTATGCTGACCGGAGACCGCGAGGGCACGGCAAAAGATGTGGCTGAGAAAGTGGGCATCGACGAATATCATTCCGAACTTCTTCCGTCAGACAAAGTGGCACACGTTGAGCGGCTGCTCAACGAAAAGCCTGCAGGAAAGAATCTGGCGTTTGTGGGCGACGGCATAAACGATGCGCCGGTGCTTAAACGCGCAGATGTGGGCATTGCCATGGGCGCGCTTGGCAGCGACGTGGCGATAGACGCTGCCGACGTGGTGCTTATGGACGACAAGCCGTCGAAAATAGCCACCGCCATAGCCATCGCCCGACGCACCATAGCCATCGCCCGCCAGAACGTGTGGTTTGCAATCGGTGTCAAAGCCGCCATCCTTATTCTCGCAGTTTTCGGACTCGGCACAATGTGGATGGCTGTGTTTGCCGAGGTCGGAGTGACGGTTATCGCCGTGCTCAATGCCATGAGGGCTTTAAAAAGCTGAATTTCGGTTTACTGACCCTTTATTTTGAAAGCCTTTTCTCTTTTTTGTCCAACTTGTTTGTTTTTTCATTAATTTTGCATTGAAAAATCAAAAGTTATGAAACCTCGTATTTTACTTTCATACGTCCACATGGGAGGTACTGAACGCGACTGGGTGGAGAAAGCCTTCGAATCAGAATGGATTGTTCCTCTTGGTCCAAATGTTGATGAGTTCGAACATAGACTTGAGAAATATCTCAGCGCGCCAAACGTTGTGGCTCTCAGCGCAGGCACAGCTGCCATCCATCTTGCATTGGTTGCCCTCGGCGTTGGCTCTGGAGATGAGGTGATTTGCCAATCATTCACATTCGCCGCAAGCGCCAACCCAATAAAATACCAGGGCGCCGACCCTGTGTTTGTCGACAGCGAGCCCGACACATGGAACATGTCGCCTGACGCACTGGAAGAAGCGATTATAGACCGCAAGAAGCAGACTGGACATTATCCAAAAGCAATAATTCCTGTTTATCTCTATGGCATGCCGGCTAAGATGGATGAAATCCGCGCAATAGCCGACAAATACGGCATTCCTATCGTAGAAGACTCCGCCGAGGCTCTCGGTTCGGAATACAAAGGCAAGAAATGCGGAACCCTCGGCAACTACGGATGCTTGAGTTTCAACGGAAACAAGATTATCACCACATCGGGTGGCGGCGCATTGGTGTGCCACTCCAAAGAGGAAGCCGACCGCGTGAAATTCTATGCCACACAAGCTCGCGAGCAGCGGCCGTACTACTACCACGAGACAATCGGCTACAATTACCGGTTGAGCAACGTGAGCGCCGGAATCGGTTGCGGTCAGATGGACGTGCTGCAGCCTCACGTTGAGCTGCGCCGCGCAATCCATAAATTCTACACAAAAGAATTGGCTGGCATCGAAGGTGTGAGCGTTCAGCAGAATCCTTCCACCGACTTCAATTCCAACTTCTGGCTGTCGACAGTCTTAATCGACCCGAAAACCGGAAAAGATCCGGAATCTCTGCGGCAGTTCATGCTCGACGCCGGTGTGGAAACGCGCCGTCTGTGGCGGCCTATGCACATGCAGCCCGTATTCGCCGATGCACCCTACTATGGCGGCACAACGTGCGAAACTCTGTTTGACAGAGGCTTATGCCTGCCAAGCGGTTCCGGACTTAAAGAAGAGGAGCTGCGCTATGTGGCAGACAAAATCAAAGAGTTTTTCAACAAATAGCTAATCAAAAAATCATCATAAAAAAACTATGGCTGAAAAGCAAAAAGTAGCATTGATCACAGGCATCACCGGCCAGGACGGTTCGTTTCTGGCTGAATTTCTGCTTGATAAGGGATACGACGTGCACGGCATAATCCGCCGCAGTTCTTCTTTCAACACCGGTCGCATCGAGCACCTTTATTTCGACGAATGGGTGCGCGACATGAAGCGCCGCCGGCTCATCAACCTGCACTACGGCGACATGACCGATTCAAGTTCGCTGATCCGCATCATTCAGGAGTTGCAGCCTGATGAAATCTACAATCTTGCGGCACAAAGCCATGTGAAAGTGTCGTTTGAAGTGCCGGAATACACTGCCGACACCGACGCCATCGGCACTCTGCGCCTGCTTGAGGCGGTAAGAATGCTCGGGCTCGACAAAAAAACCCGCATTTATCAAGCCAGCACGTCGGAGCTGTTCGGACAGGTGCAGGAAGTGCCTCAGCGCGAAACCACTCCGTTCTACCCGCGCAGCCCTTACGGATGCGCCAAACTTTATGGCTACTGGATAACCAAGAACTATCGCGAGAGTTACGGCATGTATGCCGTAAACGGAATTCTCTTCAACCACGAGAGCGAGCGGCGAGGCGAAACATTCGTGACACGCAAAATCACGCTTGCCGTGGCCCGCATCTCTGCCGGACTTCAGGACAAACTGTATCTCGGCAATCTCAACGCCCGTCGCGACTGGGGCTATGCCCGCGACTATGTGGAGTGCATGTGGCTGATTCTTCAGCAGGACGAGCCTGATGACTTTGTCATTGCCACTGGCGAATTCCACTCCGTACGCGAGTTTACTGAGCATGCTTTCGCCCGCGCCGGAATCACTCTGCGCTGGGAAGGCGAAGGTGTGGATGAAAAAGGCATCGACATTGCCACCGGACGTGTGCTCGTCGAGGTGGATCCTAAATATTTCCGTCCTTGCGAGGTGGAGCAGCTGCTCGGCGACCCTACAAAAGCCCGCACAAAATTAGGTTGGAATCCCCGCAAGACGTCGTTTGAACAACTCGTACACATTATGGTGGACCATGATATGGCTATGATACGCAAACATGGCTCCGAATCCGAACGAATGATTTAGCAGACAGAAAAATGGAAAAAGACGCTAAAATATATGTTGCCGGACACCGCGGACTCGTAGGCTCGGCTATCTGGAAAAACCTCCAGCAGAAAGGCTATACAAACCTTGTGGGACGCACGCATGCCGAGCTCGACCTGCTCGATGGAGTGGCGGTGCGCGAATTTTTCGACGCCGAAAAGCCCGACTATGTGATTCTTGCCGCGGCTTTCGTGGGCGGAATCATGGCTAACAGCATCTATCGCGCCGACTTCATCTGGCGCAACCTGCAGATACAGCAAAACGTAATCGGCGAAAGTTTCCGGCACAACGTCAAGAAACTACTGTTTCTCGGAAGCACGTGCATCTATCCCCGCGAGGCTCCTCAACCAATCCCCGAGAACGCGTTGCTGACATCTCCGCTCGAATGGACAAACGAGCCTTACGCACTCGCAAAAATCGCCGGACTGAAGATGTGCGAGAGTTTCAACCTGCAATACGGCACAAACTACATCGCCGTGATGCCGACCAACCTATACGGCCCTAACGACAATTTCGACCTCGTAAGCAGCCACGTGCTGCCGGCAATGATACGCAAACTCCATCTGGCGCGCCTGCGCATGGAAGGCGACCGCGAAGGCATTCGCCGCGACCTTGACCGCCGTCCGGTGGGCGATGTCGACGGCAAGGCTGCAGATGAAGCCATCGACGCTATGCTCGACAAATACGGCATACTCAACGGCTCGCTCAACCTCTGGGGTTCCGGACGGCCTATCCGCGAGTTCCTCTGGAGTGAGGATATGGCCGACGCTTCGGTCTACGTGATGGAACACATTGATTTCGACCAGCTGAAAGGCGACAATCCGGAAGTGCGCAACTGCCACATCAACATCGGAAGCGGCAGAGAGGCTACCATAGCACAAGTGGCTGAGATGGTGAAAAACGCCGTAGGATTCAAAGGCGAAATCCACTGGGACTCGTCAAAGCCCGACGGAACAATGCGGAAACTCACCGACGTGAGCAAACTGCACGCCCTCGGATGGCGCCACAAAGTGGAGCTGGAAGACGGCATCCCGGCGCTCTATAAATGGTATCTGGAACACTGAATCATTACCACATAAATAAACGCGCAGCGGAAAGCGTATCGTTTTCCGCTGCGCGTTTATTTATCTCACAGCCGATGATTGTCAACGGCCGACACACATGTCAATCTTATACCGCAACGTGTCAGACGGAGCAAGCTTGTTGGCAATTTCATAATACTGGCAAGCCTGGGTATAGTCGGGAATCTCCAACTGAGCGTCGCCAGCCTGTTCCCACGAACGGCTCGCCGCCTTCAGTTTCACGTCAAGACGCTCCTGCAAACCCTTGCTCTTGTCAAGCACCTCGCCACTCTGCTCTACCTCATCGCTCTTCTCCACTACACGGATATCGTCGAGCAACGTTTTCGCCTTGAGCAACGGCTCATATTCAGCATTGTCGCCATTGTTTATCAAACTGTCGCATGCAATGCACTTCTTCTCATACCGCGCAAGCACATCTGAGTCATCGCCACCGCTTGACGTCGACGGCTTGGAACCGCCCATCATCGACCACACTCCGGCTCCGATGCCGCCAACCACAACCACTGCCAGCACAACAATCAGCCACGTAGGAAACTTGCCGCGGCGACGGCCACCCTCGCCTATCACACGAGTGGCACGCACATCATCCCCTCCCACATTCGGAGCGGGAGAAGGCGCAGGAGCAGGTTCCGGGACAGGTGCAGGCTCCGGAACAATCTCCGGTTGAGCCGTCGGACAAATCTCCATCACAAAATCATCGACCGTAGCCGTCCTGTCATACTTATTGTAAGCCATCGCACGGCTTATCGCAAAACGCACAGCATCGCTCACCGTCGGAGGCAAAGCCTTCTCCACCGTGTCGCGCTGCATCTCAGTGGCAATGATAGGCACCCTGCCAACAAGCATATAGTAGAGCACCGCACCAAGAGCATAAACATCGGCCTGCGGAGAAAACGTCTGCAAACCGCTGTACTGTTCCACCGGAGCGAAACCATCGCTGCAGCCCTGCACACGGATAGTCGACGTAGGTTTGCCCTTGTCGTCAAAATGCTTGGCAAGACCAAAATCAATCAGCACAGGCATACGCTGACCAGTATGATAGTCCACACGGAACATAATATTCTCAGGCTTGATGTCGAGATGATTGATGTGGTGAGAATGCAAAAACGCAACCGCCTTAGCCACAGGCAGCTCAATGTCGAGCGCAGCCTGCTCCGACAGCGCACCGTTGGCCTTAACCAAATCGCGCAGCGTACCCCCATTGAGATACTCCATCACATAATAGACCGTATTGTTCGCCTCAAACACCTCGCTCACAGGCACCACATTAGGATTCTTGCCGCTGATCTCATTCAGCCGGCGAGCCTCCGCAAGAAAATCGCCACGGCTCTCCTCCACACGCGACTGCAAAGGTTTGGAATAGCCCACACCGCCCGAAGCGTCGCGCTCGCAAGCATCCTTCATGAAATGCTCCTTTATGGTGAAATATGTAAAAATAGGCACCTTGTCGAACATCACCGTTGTCGACACCTTATATGTTATTCCAAAACCGCCCTGACCAAGCACAGCCTCAATCCGATAATCAAACTTCGGACTTTTCAGAATAGTGCCGACAGGCACCGCGCGCTGAAGTTCGTTCTCTTCCATATCCCTATAAAATTATTCGTTCTCAAATTTTTTAAGTCCCCCAAATTTAGATATTTTTATTGAATATACCCCAATTTCAAAAGAAATAAAAACAACAAACCCGCCTTTAAATCAATTATGATTAAAAAAATCACACTTCTTTCTCATATCTGGCCGAAATTCATTACCTTTATCGAGTCGGAATATGCGCCTAATAGTTTATAAAATACAAACGCAACTAACTGTATATGTTGGCGATTTAGATTTAAACATAATAACAAGTAATCCCAAGGAGAGTTACTCCCCACATCTTATTCCTATTAGGAATTTAATAAAACAAAAGAATTGACATGGTTGAAAACAATTTGAAAATAGACTTCGATGCATTTTTGCGTTCTTTTAAACAGAACAAGGATGGCTCTTTCGCATTCTTGTTGGGAGCAGGTGCATCAATAACCTCTGGTATTCAGTCTGCTGAAGATTGTGTATGGGATTGGAAGAAACAGATATACATATCCAACAACCCATCGTGTGAGTCATTTCTTGACATTCACACTGATTGTTGCAAAAAAAACATACAAATGTGGCTTGATGAGCAAGGAATATACCCTAAAGAAGGCTCACAGGAGGAATATGTCTTTTACGCAGAAAAGACATTCCCTCTTTCTAATGATAGAACAAAATATTTTAAAAATCTTTGCTTCAATAAAACGCCTAATATTGGTTATAAACTTTTGTGCCTTTTGCATAAATATGGTGTCTTAAAATCTGTTTGGACAACAAACTTCGATGGACTTGTAGAAAGAGCCGCACATCAAGCAAACATTACACCTATTTGTGTAAATTTAAATTATACTGATGGTATTTACAGTGCGGAAAACAAACAAGATTTACTATATGTAGCACTTCATGGAGATTATAAATATTCAAAATTAAAAAATACAGCAACAGAATTAGACTCTCAACAAGAAACATTTGCTGAAAGACTAAAGGAATATTTTGTAGATAAGAACTTGATC
>ERZ1023970.76-NODE-76-length-36384-cov-23.614660_pt1 | contig 36384 bp, 31 predicted proteins | sample MGYA00380430_ERZ1023970 | MGnify/ENA primary metagenome ERZ1023970 (study PRJEB33179, sample SAMN07449052) | human gut metagenome | biome: Human-gut; feature: Human associated habitat; material: Faeces | host: Homo sapiens | place: India:Kasaragod | collected... | reverse complement strand
CTTTCGGACGTCTATTGGTTCTTTTCGCTTTACTTCCAGCCGGGACTCGGAAGTCATTCTTTTGTCTCGGCGCTTGGCGCTCAAGTATAATACCATACGCCGGGGCGGATGTCAACACTTTTTTGCAAGCTTTTTCAGGTTTTTTCTTCTTTCTCCAAAATTCATCCTCCGGCAGGCCCCAACCCCTCCGCTGCGGCCATAGCCGCAGCGTCTCCCCTTGCCAAGGGGAGACGAAGGTGTTATATATTATATATACATTATAAGCAAGCAGGGAGGCACCAACCATGATACTTACCGTCAATCTCGGCAACACCCACATCACCATTGGCGGCTACGAGCACGACGACCTGAAATTCTGCGGACGGCTCCACACCGACCCCGCCGCCACCGTCGATGAATACGGCCTGCGGCTGCTGAATCTGCTTTCGCTCCACGGCGCTTCGCCAGAACAAATCGAGGGCGGCATCCTCGGCAGTGTGGTGCCTGCGCTGACGGGACGGGTGCTGGCCGCTTTGCAGATGCTCTGCCCGGCGCGCATCCTGACCGTCGGGCCGGGACTCAAAAGCGGCATCCGCCTCCGGCTGGACAATCCCGCCCAGCTGGGTGCCGAACTGCTCTGCGGCGCGGTGGCCGCACTGGCTGAGGGCTCGGGGCCTCTGGTGGTCATTTCTGCCGACACAGCCATCTCCCTGATGGCCGTCAACGGAAAGCAGGAACTTGTGGGCGGCGTCATCCTGCCGGGGCCGCAGCTTTCGCTGGCCGCACTGGTGCAGAACACCGCCCAGCTGCCTCAAATCGACCTTTCCGCGCCTGCGCCCGCCTCTGTACTGGGCAAGAACACCGCCGCCTGCTTGCAGAACGGCTTTGTCCTCGGCACTGCCGGGATGCTGGACGGGCTGGCTGACCATTTCTGCGCCGAGCTTGGCCCTGAGACGAAGTTCTACGCCACCGGCAGTCTGCCCACGGCCATCCGGGACGCCTGCCGCACGCCCATCCTCTACCGTGAGACGCTCATCACGGACGGCCTGTACTGCATCTGGCTGCGGAATCGCCGCTGAAGTTTTATTTGCATTTTGCAAGAAGCTGTGCTATACTATATTGTACTGATTCATCAGTACAGATCGTGCGATCGTAGCTCAGCTGGATAGAGCGTTCGGCTCCGACCCGGAAGGCCAGAGGTTCGAATCCTCCCGGTCGCACCAAACAATGAAAATCCGAACCTTTTCTCGATAGGAGAAGGGTTCGGTTTTTTTGTTTTCTTTGGAAATGAAAATTCCGGCTCTTCCCTGACGACTGTGTGTCCGAAACCTTATCAGAAGAAAAACCATATCACAAAGGTCACAACTGTAAGAGTGCCGTAAGGCAGAAAGGACGCAAGATTATGAAGTACGATGCAAGAGCCTGTCAGTTTAACATGGACACCGGCTGCGTGGAGCTGCTGCTCCGGGATGGGAGAATGATCTCCATTGACTGCACCGGGGTCGAGGATGCGCTGGATGTTACTATGGCGCAGAGGTCAGAACTGGATTATCTTATCTACAATGACCCACTGGGCTATGCGGATTTGATTCTGAACGGCAATCTAGAAGAATACTTGAAAAACGTAACTGGGAGCCATGGGTTAGAAGATTAAGAGAAAAGCGCAGATCACCTTATTCAGAGTGCTCTGCGCTTTTCTGCATCTTGCGCCATTGTTGCGGGGTCATGCCGTACTTTTGCCGGAACAGTTCGTAGAAGTGGGTGCGGTTGGTGAATTTAAGCTGCAGGGCGATCTCGCTGACGGAAAGTGTTGTTTCCCGCAACAGCCGTTCAGCCTTCTGGAAACAGAAAGTCATGCCATAATCAAAAAGGCACAGACCGGTGCGCCGCTGGACGATGGAATTGAGGTAGCTGCCATTGTAATTCAAAAGCCGTGCCAGTTCGCTGCGAGGCAGCCGGCCATCTGTATCCTCCAGCAAACGGCTGATGCGTAAAAAGAGCAGGCTTTCGGGGCTGCTGCTCAGGTGCACCGGGGTTACATAGAACCCGGACGACAGAAAATCGAACAGCTCGCAAAGTGCGCCCTTCAAATAATAGGTGGCGGCGGCACTGGGTTCGTGCAGGATGTGGGTCATGCGGGCGATAAGCGCTGTCAGGGTTTGAACGCTATCGGTGTTTTCCGGTGTGGGGAAAAGATCCTGATACTCCTTTCGGAGGTCCTGGCCCAGATTTGCCAGCATGAACTGCAAAATGGGATTTTCCGGCAAATGACGCTCGGATTCAAATAATTGCAGGGATGCAGATTCCGTCAGGCTGCGGACAAAATCTGCGGACAGACCAATAAAACAGAGCTTGGCGGGGCCGATGAAGCGTTCATTATGGAGGATGCTGCGGTTCACCAGACAGCAGGTCCCGGCACGGTAGGGGTATTCTTTTTCCTCGATCTGTTGGATGACCTCCCCTTCCAGCACCAGCATCAGCTCAAAATAATCGTGGCGGTGCAGCGGACGGGAGCTGAGCGCACGGAACAAAGCATCCATAGAGTTTTCATGCAGCCAGCAGCCATTCGGTGAGAACATCTGAATGCTGTATTGGTCGGTTTCCCCCAGACCGGTACAGGACTCCAGCGTGATCTGCACCGGGGACATGATTTTATAAAAGGTGGAGAGCTGACTGCCCTGATTTTCAACCTCCAAAATATTCTCGTAGCTGGTGGAATCCGGTTTCATGAAAGCGTCTCCTTTTCTGTAATGTGCGAATATGATACAATCTGATGGATGCGGCACACGATGCTGTCATTGTGGAATGTGAACGGAATTGCTAAAATATAGGCACAATACAAAAACATTCTGTAAAAGCTGTGCGGCCGATGGCTTTATTATAGAGTGATTTTGAAAAAATGTAAAGCGACAGACGCATTCTGTCGCCGTGAATGATACAGCACATCTTGAAAGGAGAATCCCCATGTCTGCTACTGCAACGACAGAGAAAAAATATCTGAAATGGTATCAGAAGCTGGCCTACGGTTCCGGCGATCTGGCCTCTAACTGCTCCTATGGTCTGGTTTCCAGCTTTGTACTGCTTTATCTGACCGGAACGCTGGGTCTGGACAGCGCCATCATTGGCTCTTTGATGCTGGCTTCCAAGGTTCTGGACGGCATCAGCGATGTGATCTTTGGCACCCTGATCGACCGCACCCACTCCAAGCTGGGCAAGGCACGTCCGTGGATGCTGTTTGGTCAGGTAGGTGTTTCCCTCTGCCTGTTTTTGCTGTTTGCCATCCCGGCTGGCAGCACCACCATGCAGTATATCTACTTCTTCATCGTGTACACGGCACTGAACGCAGTGTTCTATACTGCCAACGGCATTGCATATTCCTCTCTGGTGGCACTGATCACCAAGAACAACAATGAGCGTGTGCAGCTGGGCTCCTTCCGTTTTATGTTTGCGGTCGTCACCAACATCTTTATGGGCTTTGCCGTTACCGGCATGGTGGAGAAGTTCGGCAGCGGTGCCGCAGGCTGGCGTACCACGGCTCTGATCTTCGCGATCGTTGGTCTGGTGGTCAACACCATCAGCTGCCTTGCTGTTAAAGAGCTGCCGGAGGAAGAACTGAGCGGCAACACCAGCGAAGCCGCAGAGGAAGGCAAAGCAGTTGCCGAGGAGAAAAAGCATGGCTTTGCCGAGACCGCTAAGATCCTCGTCCACAACAAGTATTACCTGATGATCCTTGCCATCTACATCGTGTACTATATCATGAGTAACCTGACCACCGGTGCCGGTGTGTTCTGCGCCACCTATTACTGGGGCGATGGCAGCCTGCTGGGTCAGTTCTCCATGATGAAGATGTTCCCTGTTATCATCGCACTGGCCATTGCGCCTGTCCTCATCAAAAAGACCGGCAGTATGCAGAAGGTCAACTTCTGGGGCTACGCCATCAGCAGCGTGCTGGGCATTCCCATGATCTACTTTGCCATGCAGAAGAACCTTTCCATGTTCCTGCTGTTCATGTTCATCAAGGGCGTCTTTGCAGGTACCCTCAGCGGCTCTTTGAACGCTCTTATTGCTGAGGCTAGCGGCTACACCACACGCACCACCGGCGTCCACATGGACGGTATGATGTACAGCTGCTCCTCTCTGGGCGTGAAGGTCGGCGGCGGCATCGGTACTGCGGCTGTGGGTTGGCTGTTGAAGCTGGGCGGCTTTGTGGGCACCGCAACGGTCCAGAGCGAAAGCGCCATTCGGATGATCTTCAACCTGTACATCACCTTCCCCTTTGTGATTGGCATCATTATCACGGTGCTGCTGGCTTTCCTTGATGTGGAAAAAGCCAATAAGAAGTGGGATGCTGAACACCAGAAAGAGGCACAGGCATGATTCGACAGAATTTCAACGCAGATTGGACAGTAGAAAAGGGCGATGGCAATTCCCGGATGAATTCCTTTCTGGGAAATACCCAGACCAAAACCGTACATCTGCCCTACGATGCCATGATCCACGAAGCCCGCACCCCGGACACGAAAAACGGTGCACAGACCGGCTTCTACCCCGGCGGCGAGTACATTTTTCAGAAGCATTTCACCGCACCCCAGGCGTGGCAGGGCAAGCCGGTGTCGCTGGTGTTTGAGGGCGTGTACCAGACGGCGCTGGTCTACCTGAACGGCTGGCTGCTGACCCGGAACGTGAACGGCTATGCGGAGTTTACCGTGGAGGCTGGCCCCTACCTGAAATATGGTGCCGACAACCTGCTGAAGGTCATTGCAGACAACAGTCTGGAACCCAACAGCCGCTGGTATACCGGCAGCGGTATCTACCGCCCGGTGCGGCTGCTGGTGGGCAACAAGGTCTATCTGCCGCAGGATACCGTGCGTATTACCACCCGGGAGGTGGGCGAGGGCTTTGCCCTGCTGGATGTGACGGCACAGGTGCAGTCTGCCAGCACTGTTACAGAACGGGTGACCCTGCAGCAGACCATCTGCCGGGAGGGCACGGCAGTGCTCACCGACCGGCAAAACCTCCTGCTCCAACCCGGCGAAAGCAGGACCGTCTCCTTCCGGTACTGCGTGGACAGCCCGGCTCTGTGGAGCCCTGAGGACCCCAACCTCTACACCAGCACCATGCAGGTGCTGGAGGGCGAGGAAGAACTGGATCGGGAAGAGACCCGCTTCGGCATCCGTACCCTGAGCATCGATGCAGCGCATGGGGTACGCATCAATGGGCAGACCGTCAAGCTGCGGGGTGCCTGTATCCACCACGACAACGGCATTCTGGGTGCAGCTACCCTGCCCGATGCCGAGGAGCGCCGCATCCGTCAACTGAAGGAAGCAGGTTTCAACGCCATCCGCTCCTCCCATCACCCGGCAGGGCGGGCGCTGCTGGATGCCTGTGACCGGTACGGTGTGCTGGTGATGGACGAGCTGAGCGACGTATGGAACCTGCGGAAGAATCCCTACGACTATGCCCTGTACTTTGAGCAGGACTGGAAGCAGACCATTCAAAAGATGGTAGCCAAGGACTACAACCACCCCAGTGTTATTTTGTACTGTGTGGGCAACGAGATCTCCGAGGCAGGCTCGGAAAGCGGCGCAGAGACCAACCGTCGGCTTTGCAACACCTTCCGGGAGCTGGACCCCACCCGCTACACCACCAACGCCCTTAACGGTCTGATGGCTGCCGGTTACCGTCTGCGGGAGATCATGGGGGATGTGATGCGAAAGTTCCCGGCGCAGCCCGGTCCCTCCGGCGGCGATGGCGGCGGCAGCAATGCCCTGAACAGCTTTATGAGCCTGATGTCCGGGGAAAAGGGGGACTACTTTGCCACCCATCCGCTGCTGACCGAAGCGCTGTCCGGCTGCGAGGATTCTTGCGATGTGATCGGTCTGAACTACCTTACCGGACGCCACGTGCTGGAGCATGAACTGCATCCCCACAAGGCAGTGCTGGGTACCGAGACCTACCCGGCAGATATCGTGCGGCTGTGGCGCATCGTGGAGGAAAACCCCCACATGATCGGCGACTTCACATGGGCCGGCTACGATTATCTGGGAGAGGCCGGCTGCGGCATCTTCCATTACGATGGCGGTGCCAACTTTAGCAGCATTTACCCGGAACGCACCGCCTATATTGGAGATCTGGATCTGCTGGGCAACCGCCGCCCTATCAGCTATCTGCGGGAGATCGTTTACGGTCTGCGGAAGGCCCCCTATCTGGCAGTGCTGCGGATGGAACACAACGGTCAGCTCTCCAGCAAAACGCCTTGGATGTTCAAGGATAACCTTTCCAGTTGGACATGGCCCGGTTTTGAGGGACAAACGGCTTCGGTGGATGTGTACTCCGCCTCGGAGGAGGTGGAGTTGTTCCTGAACGGTGCTTCTCTGGGTCGCCGTACCGTGGTGGATTTTACCGCCACCTACAGCGTGCCCTACACTCCCGGCGAGTTGAAGGCTGTGGGCTATACCGGCGGTGTGTGTGACGGCGAGTTCACGCTGCGCACCGCACAGGATGCACAGATGACCCTTACAGCAGACCGTAAGACCCTGCAAGCCAACGGCGAAGATGCCGCCTTTGTGATGATCCAATTTGTGGACGCAAATGATACCGCAGATCTGCACACCAAGCACACCCTGAAAGTGGAGCTGGAGGGTGCAGGTATTCTGGAAGCCGTAGGCAGCGCAAACCCCTGCTCCGAGGAGCGTTACGACACCCCGGAAAGCGAGACCTTTGACGGCTGCTGCATGGCGGTGGTCCGTGCAGGAGAAGCTGAGGGCGAAATTCATCTGACTGTCACAGCAGATGACAGCGTTCGGAAGCAGCTGACGATTCTGGTTCAGAAAGCAGAGGGCTGAGGCTCAAAAAGCCGGTGAAGGCTCAAAATAAAAACAGGGTGCGCCCCTGAATAGGACGCACCCTGCCAAAGACCACAGACGATAATGATATGTACAACAGGGCGTTCCCCGTCGGGAACGCTCTGTTTCTCTTTGCTGGGGGCATGATGAGCCTGCTCCGCCTGCCACGCGGCAAACTCCCTCTGGCCTTTCTCGCTGTTCCAGCAGGCAAGGATCGCCGGGTAGAATGCCCGTGCCAGACGGTCGATGACATCATCGGGGTAAGGGGAAATGTTTGTGGACTTTTTCTTTTTGTTCAAACGCACGCTCCTTTGATCGTCCCACCGTGGCAAAGCCGGGCAAGAAAATCAAAGTTCCATTTTTTATCAGGCGCAAGGGCGCGGATGCTTTCTGCCCTGCTCTTGCGGCTGGTGGCTCGTTGATGGCTTACAAGTGCCTGTCGTTATGCGATTTTTTCATCGTTCAGCAGTTCTTCAAACTGTGCCATATATGCTTTGTGCTGTTTGAGAATCTTCGTGGTCTCCACTTTCACATAGGCATCATCAGGCACCTTGGGGAGATACTTCATCAGGAAATCAACATCCTGCTGGATTCGCCGGACGGCAGCTTCCAGTGCAGAATAGTTGATTCCGTAGATTCGTTTCTGCGGAGCAGGGCGGTCCTCCGGGTGCAGGATCTCGTGCACGATCTGTTTGCGGTTCGGAAAATCTGCCCTGGCAAGACGGTGCATATCGGCATCACGGACTTTGAACTGCCCGGACAGGACCTTCTCTTTCGTACCGGGCATCATCTGCTCCATGATCTCCACGCCCCGCATGAACTTTTCAGAACGGGCAACGTAAGATTCGCTGACATTGTTCCGCTCTGCAATCTGCTTGCGGATGCTCGCTTCCGCAGAGGTGGGAGGAATTGTGTCAATTTGATACAATTCCTCCGGGGCCGTTTCCTGCGTAGTTACTGTATACTGCCTTCCGGTGCGCTGTCAGCTCTGCACGGTGCTGTTTTTCAAAGGCTGCGGAGCAATCTTTTTGGTATTTCTATAAATAACAATTAAGAGGGCGGCAGCTTTTGTTGTCACCCTCTTGATTATTATTTATTGTTCCCACGTTTTGGCTTTTTGTCGGACATTTATAATTTGGAGCTGGTATAGAATGCTGGGAATTGCAGAAACCAATGAAAAAATACCCAAGACAATAGAATGCTTGGTAATGGCAAACAGTGCAAACAGGAGCAGCAGGAATAGCCATGGGTTACGCAAATTGCGGTAGTATTTTTCTTTATCGGCATAAGAAGTATGAAGTTCAAAAGGCTTTCCGTCGTTTGATTTTTCTACAATCAATAGTTCCCTGTTAAAAGTTGTTGCGTTTGTTGCAATACGACCGCCCATTTCCGCCCATGGACGCAATCGAACTTTTCCGACAGAATAGTTTAGATTGATGTTTTTGAAAAATACCTTGTAGCCCATATCCTCCAAAAAAACAGCGTAGTCCGTTGCATTCTCTTTTGATTTTTCTCCGATAAACTCTACACAATAGGTCACTTCATCAGGACTGCATTCTTCAAATTCATAGAGCACCCTCCCTGTCCGGACAAGTCGATAGCCTTTTTCGGACATTTTGTTTAACCATTTTGCCTGTGCATTTAGCAATCCACCAAAGAAGCGATAACATTTTTTACTCATACTGCACCTCCAATAATTTCACTTGCAATGCTTACAAGTTCGTTTAGTCTTGCAAGCTCTTTTTCTGCAATTTCTTTTCCCTGTGCTGTAATGTGGTATTCTTTTTTTCTTCCCTCACTATCGCCATAAGGTTCAATCCACTTCTTGTCCTGCAAAGAGTTTAATGCTCCATATAAAGTGCCTGCGCCTAGGGAAAGCCGTCCGTCTGTTTTTTCTTCAATGAACTGCATAACAGCGTATCCGTGTTTTGGCGTATAAAGAGAAAGCAAAATATAAAAGGTGACTTCTGTAAGCGCACCACCTTTTGCATTATCGCGCATGGTTTGCCTCCTTATTACGGTTACTGTAATAAGTATATCGCTAACCGTAATATTTGTCAAGCGGATTCAGGAAAATTATTTAATGGGTGTGTGAAAGAAGAACGGTCTGCTCTCTATTTGTTTTGTTGTTCGGCGTGTCATGGCGGTGGGGCGTGCTGGGATTTGCTTTGACATTCGTTTTGTTCATTGAACCTCCTGTCTGTTCGATAACTCCTCGGTGAAGTTATGTAAGCACGACACGCCGTTGCTGTTCGCACCGTCAGGTGCGAACCATGAGCAGGGTTTGGGGCAGGACCGCGTTTGCGAAGCGCAGCGGAGCAATGAAAGCCCCAGTGGGGCTTTTAAGCGGCAGCGCGGTCTGCGACAGCAGATGGAGGGGCGTTGCCCCGACAAGCGCTACCCCAACAAGATCACTTCGGAAATGCAGATGCATTGAAGAAGTGAAGTCCCGGATGGACAGGACATTTTCAAGAATTGAAAATTTGTGGCCACGGGACGGTTCTTGCCCTCTACCGCTGCGTTCAAAACGCTTCATCAGCAAATGTTTCCGAATTGTTAAGACGCAAAAATAAGTAGAGGTGATTCTGCTCATGTAATGGGGGCGCCGTTTGACCCGAACGAAGTTCCTGCCCCTGTTTTGCAGCGGCGTTGGCTGGAAAGCCGGTATCACGTCCGGTCGGCTTATGAAATTTTCAAGGTACGTTTCCCATAAAGAAAAATACCGCCCGAGCAGCGCAGCGATGGATTTTGTCGGGGTGAATCGGCGGCAAAATGAATCGGGTGTGTTGCGGGGCGGTACGTTCTTTCCGAGGTGATTATCCGCTGAAAGTGGTGGTTATCACGGTGAGCACCACCACTTTTTCAGCAGGATTTGGAATAAAGGGTAGCATGGAAGCGTGGGTGCGTCAAGATGGTTTTGCAAAATTTATTGCGGTAAAGCGGTAGAAGTAAGACTTTTCGTGCACAAATAAAATATTGCTCCACTTTGGAGAAGGATATCCAAAGTGGAACGGCTTATAAAAAGGAGAATCAAGAGAATATGTCAGTGTTTTATAGTCCGCAGTTCAAAATAAGTTCAAGTGGAACATCTTGTGGGGATACGTAAAGTTATTTTTTCAGGAACTGCATAATGGCATCAGCGGATGCTTTGAAACCGCCAAGGGACTTCATATCTGCACTGAAATCATCCGCAGTGTTTTTATAGGAGGAATCCTCCAGCAGTTTGACGATGGCAGCTTTCAGCTTTTCGCTGGTGATCGCGCTCTTATCAAGGAAGGCAACGCCCAGCCCGGTTTTCTCGATCTGGCGTGCCGTGATAGCCTGTTCATCCATCTGCGGAATTGCAATCATGGGGACACCATAGTAAATGGCTTCACCGGTTCCGCCCATACCGGCGTGAGTGATGAACACCGATGCCTGCGACAGAATATCCAGTTGCGGAACCATCTGTGCGACTTCTACATTGGCAGGGATATCTTTCAGACTGGCAGGATCAATGGCACCCAGTGCGGCAAAGACATTGATATCAAGGTCACGGACCGCATCAAACAGAATGGGATAATATTCAGGCCAGTTATTAAATGCTGTGCCCAGAGAGGAATACAGCAGCGGCTTACCGTTATTCGGGGCTTTCCAGCTTCCGAAAGCAGTACGCTTACCGATCTGAACACCCGTAAATACGAAGTTATCCCCAAAGGATTCGTTATTCGGTACCAGACGCTTCTGCATCATTACCAGATTCAAATCACCCTGTCCATCAAAAATCTCTTTGACCGTCATATTACGGCAACCATACTTCTCTGCGTAGCTCTGTGCGATTTGTGCCGCTGCGATCCGCAGAGGATGGTCTGCGGGAGTGCTCTCAAAAGATTCCGCAACCGAATAACTCTCGTTGGAAGGGTAGCTTGTATAAATCATGATGTTGGGGACCTTGAGGACATCTGCTGCCATCGTACCAGCAATGCCTGCGAAATCGTGCATAATGGCATCCGGCTTGTCTTTTTCCAGAGCAGCCAGAATATCATCAATATAGGATCCGGCTTCGTTCAGGAACAGGAACGGCACAACAGCGGCAACATTTTCTTCAGGCTGATCATCTTTTTTATCTTCGTTGTGCTTATCGTTTCCTTCCATCCAGGACTTTACCGGAACAAAATCTGCACCGGTCGGTTCCACAATACTTCTGAAATTCTCTGTTGTAAAGTACGTCACACGCACACCGCGACGAACCAGTTCCGTCACAACAGAAAGTGTCGGATTGATGTGACCGAATGCTCCAAGAGAAACAACTGCAATATGCATAAAAACTCCTTTTCTGTTTTATTAAAAGTTAAAATTTCAAAAATAAGGTGCAAAAAAAAAATAACGGTCATACGAAAACATCCGGTTCTCCAGATATCTCTATATGACCGCTTGCGAATGGAGGAAGAGAAAATCTGCGTTTGTGAAGCAAGGAAATCTCCGATGGAGACTTCAAGCCGCAGGAGGGGCCTGCGTCAGTAAGATGGAGGGGTCCTGCCCCGGGTAAGTCAGAATTTGCCGTATTTGCGCAGGTAAGACATCACCAGATAATCCACTGTCATCATTGCGGAATATTTGCCCACATCATCTCGGTTGGATGTTCCGCAGCGCAGAACATACCGTGCGCTGTTCAGCTCCGCATTGCTCAGATTCTGCGTGATGACCAGGATCCTGCACCCGCTGTTCTGGATCGTGGTCCAGATTTTCGCGTAGCGGCTCATATAAGTGCCGCCCACCGTGCAGATGATGGCAAGGCTGTTCGGGCCAAGATGCTGCGCGCATTCCAGCTGCGCATCATAGGCCATGAACTGCTCCACATACTTTCCCATGACCATCATCTTGCTTTGGAAGAACCGTCCGATGTCCCACAGAAAGTGATGGGCAAAATATGCCACATGGTCGCTGTCGTGGATATCCCGGATGATGTCCGGCACAACTTCCATGTTCTCCGGGCTGATCGTGGAGTAGATGTTTGCAATCAGTTCATCCCGATAGGTTGAGATCGCCATTTTTTCATCACTGCACAGCATGGCATAGAACTGGCGGGAATAGTCGTTTGCCATGGAGAAGTCCTGTTCCAGCGACTGTTTGAACTCCTTGAAGTTGTCAAAGCCGATGAAACGGCAGAACCGTGAGATCGCCGCAGGTGACACATAGCACAGCTCTGCAACCTCCCCGATGGACAGGTTCTTCAGCCGGCTGTAGTTTTTGAGCAGAATCAGCGCGATATCATAGTTCGAGTCATGAACCAGCGTCGTGCTGATATAGCTGAGCAGCTTGTTGGACAAAGAACCCATTGCTTTTGCGTTCGGCATGATTCGATTTCTCCTTTTTCCCGAAAAACGACTACGGTAGATTTACCCTAATCTTACAAAAAATCCGGGAGAAAATCAACCTCATTCCTCTGCCATGTCGGCATCGCTCAGACCGTTGCGGGCAATCACACCCTGATACCAGTAAAAGCTGTCCTTTTTCACGCGGCGGCACTGCTTCGGGTCGGTATCCGTGCGGTCAACGAATACCAGACCATACCGCTTTGCAAACCCCTGATGACTGGATACCACATCCACAAAGCTCCACGGGCAGTAACCCAGAACCGGCAGACCCTCATCCAGCATCATTTTCAGCTGCTTGATATGGTCGCACAGATACTGGATGCGGTACGGGTCGTGGATTTTTCCGTCTTCGCCCAGCGTTTCACTGTAAGCCATGCCGTTTTCGGTCACGATCATCGGCAGGCGGTAGCGGTCGTAGATCTTCCGCATGCCAACGTGCAGACCAATGGGGTCAACGCCCTTGTCCATCCACTCAGTCTTTTGCAGATAGGGATTGTCGCAGATATCGTAGACATCCGAGACCCAGAACGGCGGCTGGTTGTAGTTGACCGGGCCGACCTTCTCTTTTGCACAAACACTGAAATAGTAGTTGACACCGATAAAGTCCGGGCTGGATGCGTGCAGGGCTGCGGCATCTTCCGGCTCCGTCTGGGGATACAGGTCGTGTGCTTTCAGGTATGCCGTGGTGAAGGGCGGGTACTCGCCGCGCACGCTCATGTCCAACATGTAGAACTCCATCAGCTCTTCTGCATTGTAGGCGGCGAGGATGTCCTCGCTTTTGCTGGTCTGCGGGTATACCACCTGAATGGCGCACACCGGGCCGACTTTGGCTTCCGGGTCGATCTTGCGCAGCAGCGAGATGGCTTTGTGCTCTGCCAGCGAGATGTTATAGCTCATCTGGTAGATGTTTTTCAGATTCTGGTGCGGGTCTTTTTCGTGGTTGCCGCTCATGATTCCGGCTGCCGTTGCGATCAGCTGCTCGTTGACGGTGGCCCAGCGTTTCACGCGGCCCTTGAAGTGCTCAAAGCATACCTGCGCATAGCACAGATAGTGGTCGATCATCTTCCGGCTGCGCCAGCCGCCAAAGGCATCCACCAGTGCCTGCGGGCACTCGAAGTGGTACAGGGTCACAAACGGCTCGATGCCTTTTTCCAACAGGTAGTCAATCAGCTGATCGTAGAACGCCAGACCTTCCGGGTTCGGCTCGCCGGAGGCATCCGGCATGATGCGTGTCCACGCAAAGCCCATCCGGTAAACCTTCAGGCCCAGTTCGGCCATCAGATCCACATCCTCTTTCCAGTGATGGTAATGGTCGGCTGCAATCTTGTTGTCTGCGATTCCTTCCCGTGGCACATGGACATCGGTGGTGGCAAGACCCTTGCCGCCCTCATTCCAGCCGCCTTCCACCTGGAAGGCGCTGGTCGATGCTCCCCAGAGGAACCCTTCCGGGAATTGGTTTGTATTCATAGTGCTCACCCTTCTTTGTGATACGAGTTAATTCCGTTTCAAATCCTTACTGCTAAATCCAAAAAGATAAGTTGTTACAACGCCAACAACCAGTGAAACCGCACAAGAGATAATTCCGTTCAATAGATTGGCAGTAGTTCCCCCAGAGAAGGAAAGAAGTGCCAGGAAGTTAGAACTTGTAATCGAATACGCGCAAACGTTCAGGATACCGCCGCATGCACCGCCTGCAAACGCTCCAATGGCAGAAGTGACGAAGCAACGAGTGTAACGGAAGCAGATGCCATATAGAGTAGGCTCCGTGATACCACCTACAATTCCAGAAGTAAACGCTGCAAACGCGGCACTTTTTTCTTTTTTATCCTTCAAACGGAGCGCAGCACCCAAAGCCACGCCAAAGCAAGCCCAAGTTGCAAAGCTGCCACTGATCATCGGGCCGCTTTGAATGCCCGTTTCAAAGAAGCTGGCCATCATGGGCATCATCAAAGCCATGTGCATACCGGTAAGAACCAGTAACTGCCAAATTGCAGCAATAAATGCAACGCCAAGGAAACCGGTATTCATACCAAACCATGCAAGGCCATTGCTGATGTGACTGCCAAGAATGGTTCCCAGAGGAGCAAGGAGACAAAGGATAAACGGCAACGAAATCAGCATACTCAAAAAGGGTGTGAAAACCGTTGTGAGCGTGTCCGGCATGATCTTGTTGATCAGCTTATAGATAATGCTTAAAAAGAATACTGACAGCATACTGGGTAAAACCGTTTGCGCATAATTTGTTACGGTACATGGAATGCCAAAAACTGTAAATGCTTCTCCAGACGTTGCAAATGCCACAAAATCCGGTACCATCAGAATGGCACCAACATATCCGCCCAGCATCGGACTGAGGCCAAGCTGTTTTGCTGCATTAACAGCAACCAGAATCGGCATGAAGTAAAATGCTGCATCATAGAGAAAGTCAAAGAGGATATACAGATTGCTTTCTGCTGCATACAAATTCAACAGTTCAGGTCCACAGAGGGAGTTGATGCTCCGGAATAGGCCGCCTGCCAGAAGAACCGGAATAAGCGGCGTCATGCAACCTGCCATGTAACCAAGGATGTTTTTAAAGATCTTCTTCAGTGTCAATGATTCCTTTTTTTGCATGATGGATGCATCTGTTTTCGCAGCTTCATCATCCTGAATCTGATCTTTTTTCTTCAGGCTTGTCATTTTGCACAGTTCATCATATACTTTCGGAACATTGGCTCCAATGATGATCTGATACTGCTGTCCGCCGCGTACAACACCAAGTACACCATCAATATTTTTGATTTCTTCATCATTAGGAATCGAATTATCCTTCAAATAAAGGCGCAGACGCGTCATACAATGTGTAGCATCCTTCAAGTTGGACACTCCGCCGATTTTGGTAAGAACCTGTTCAGCAATTTCCTTATTGTTCGCCATACGAAACCTCCTTTTTATATGCCTTATACCAGATCATCATACGTAACAAGTTCGATTGGTTGGTTTTTGATCCAATTCCGAACTTCCCGAGAGCAAAGCATATCTGCTTCCTTTGTGCGTGCATTTGTCATCGAAGAATGATTTAACAGATAAGCGTCAACATACCCCGGATGAAACACCATCAAATCACAAGCATCTTCATGTGCGTTTTTAACAGCATCCTGAAGTGCGGAGAAAGGGTTTGCTTCATACGCTTTGAAATTCTTTGGACAATAAGCATATATATCTGTTGTGCGAAAGCGTACCGGTTGATTCGGCCTTCCCATTGGAAAATACGGCAGGTTATGCTGTTGAGCTACGATCTCAAGTCCTTTAAAAAATGTTGGGCTTTCAACAGCGTGGCCTTCAAAATAACCTGGGTCTGTTCCGGTCAATACTTTGAAACGTTGATACTGTGCTTCGATTTCTTCGACAACTTCTTCAAGTACAACAAAATCTTTTCCGTCTTTTGCCGCTTCCCGGTATTCTTTGCTGGTCTTAAATTCTCCATTGGGCTGGCACAAGCTAGGAATACGCTTTGGGTCAACAATTGGATGTCCAACGCAAATGTTTGTATGTTGTCCCAGACAAACAGCATGATTGATCAGCAATCCTAAACCATGAACAACTGTTTCCATATTGGTCATGACTCCAACAGAGCGAACAAGTCCTGCTGCTACAGACGAAGCAATTCCATAATTGACACCAACAGAATAGCCGAGATCATCTGCCCGAATCAATAATCTCTTCATAAAATCTCTCCTCGTCAGAACTTGAACACACGATTGCTGGCCAGCATTTCTGTATTCAACCATAGATAATATATCACAGAAACATGCTGTTCTGTTTGCAGAAAGCCTTGGATACTTCCATTTTGTATGATAGATTTTCATTTTTTGAAAATTTATTGTATGTATCAACAAAAGCAATCTGCAAAATTTAGACATTTTGCGGCTGACCCCCAAAGATTACATCAGAAATCTCCAAACTCTTGAAATCACCCTCAAAGTATGGTATATACATTACACGAAATTGTTTCCAAACATACGTTCCACCGTCCATTGATATATAAGTGAGGTGCTTTCCTTGACCGCCGTGATCTACGCCCGCTATTCCAGTGACAGTCAGCGTGAAGAATCCATCGAGGGTCAGATTCGTGGATGCACGGCGTATGCTGAGAAAAACGGCATCACCATCGTCAAGCACTACATTGACCGTGCCATCTCTGCCAAAACGGACAACCGCCCGCAGTTCCAGCAGATGATAAAGGACAGCGACAAGAAGCTGTTTGATATCGTTCTGGTCTGGAAACTCGACCGCTTTGCCCGAAATCGCTACGACAGCGCACGGTATAAGACCCAGCTGAAGAAGAACGGTGTCAAACTTGTTTCGGCTACGGAAATCATCTCTGAAGGGCCGGAAGGCATCATTCTGGAATCGGTGCTGGAGGGCTATGCAGAATACTACTCTGCCGACCTTGCCGAGAAGGTCGTCCGTGGACAGACGGAGAACATCCTAAAAGGCCGCTGCAACGGTGGCCGTGGAACCTTTGGTTATACACTGGATTCGGAACGGAAGTTCCATATTGACCCTCTCACCTCGCCTTTTGTGCTGGAATCATTCAGAAAGTACCGGGACGGTCTTACGATGAAGGAGATCCGGGACTGGTTGAATGAAAACGGCATCAAGAACCCGGTGGGCGGTGCGTTTACTTATAACAGTGTCGAACATATGCTCAAGAATCGGCGGTACATCGGAGAACTGAAATTCCGGGATGTGGTCGTGCCGGATGCCATCCCGCCCATCATTCCGCTGGAACTGTTTGAGGATGTGCAGGAAAAGATTGCCAAAAACAAGAAAGCCCCTGCCCGAAGAAAGGCAGAGGATGATTACCTACTGACCACCAAGCTGCACTGTGGCTGCTGCGGTGCGCTGATGTTTGGCGAAAGCGGTACAAGCCGGACGGGCGAAGTTCATCGTTATTATAAATGTGCCACCGCCAAAAAGAGGAAGGGTTGCAAAAAGAAAACCGTCCGCAAACAGTGGCTTGAAGATTTGGTAGTGAAGCAGACCATGCAGCTTGTCCGGGACGATGCTGCTATGGAATCCATCATCGCCAAGGTCATGGAGCTGCAAGACCGGGAGAACACCAATCTTCCCCTCTATGAAAAGCAGCTCCGGGATGCGGAATCGGGTATCCAGAATATGCTCAATGCGATTCAGGCTGGAATCCTCACCAGTTCTACCAAGGAACGATTGGAGCAGCTCGAAGAAACCAAGCGTGAGCTTGAAGTCCGCATTGCGGAGGAAAAGCTGGCAAAGCCGAAAGTGACGGAAGATTTCATCCGCTTTTGGCTTCTCCGGTTTCGCAAGCTCAATATGAACCTGAAAGACCAGCGGCAGGCACTGGTGGATACCTTCATCAATGCGGTTTACCTGTATGATGATAAGGTTTTGATAACCTTTAATTATAAGGAAGGGACACAGACCGTCACATTTGAGGAAGCGGCAGAAGCTGCATCAAAGGGAAATGGTTCGGATTTGGATTGCTTTACTGCACCAAGAAAGACCCATACACAATGTGTATGGGTCTTTCTTTATTGCAGACGCCGTTTTCTGCCAGCCGGCAGCGTTCATTTTCAGAAGCCAAGAAGCCTCAAATCATATTGCAAAAAGCAAAAACATCTTTATAATAGAGCTTGTACCCCGGTGTGCGCGGGTACTGTTTTGGGATAAGAAAAGGAAAAAAGAAGCTATGAGTTCATCCGCAAAGTCTCTGACCGAAGGGCCTCTGGCCAAACAGATCCTCCTGGTCAGCCTGCCGCTGGCCCTGTCCAATCTGCTGCAGGTGCTCTTTAATATGTCGGACGTGGCTGTGGTGGGCCGGTTCGCAGGCTCCACGGCCCTCGGCTCGGTAGGCTCCACCAGCATCTTCGTCACCCTGTTCACCGGTTTCCTCATCGGTCTGAGCAACGGCATCAACGTGCTGGTGGCCCGGTTCTACGGTGCGCGCCATGCCGACGATGTGGAGAAGACCGTCCACTCGGCTCTGCTGGTCAGTCTGGCAGCGGGCGTACTGCTCCTGCTCATCGGCCTGCTGGGTTCTCCGGCCCTGCTCCATCTGCTCAACACCAAAGAAGACCTCTACCCCGGCGCTGTGCTCTACCTGCGGGTGTACTTCCTCGGTATGCCGGCGCTGGCTCTTTATAACTACGGCAACGCCATCTTCAGCGCCATTGGCGAGACGAAAAAGCCGCTGTACTACCTGTGCATCGCGGGCGTGCTGAACATCCTGCTCAACCTCTTCTTCGTCATCGTCTGCCATCTGGACGTGGCGGGCGTGGCGCTGGCAAGTGCCATCTCCCAGTGCGTCTCGGCCTTCCTCGTTCTGCGGGCGCTGACCCGCGTGCAGGACTGCTACGCCCTGGACTTCCACAAGATTGCTTTCGACCCTGCCACCACCCAGCGCATCCTCGCGCTGGGCCTGCCCGCCGGGTTCCAGAACGCCGTCTTCGCCATCGCAAACCTCTTCATTCAGGCCGGTGTCAACTCCTTTGATTCCCTCATGGTCAAGGGCAACTCCGCCGCCGCCAACGCCGACAATATGATATACGACGCAATGGCCGCGTTCTATATGGCCTGCGCCAGCTTCATGAGTCAGAATTACGGCGCGGGCAAGCCCGACCGCGTGAAGAAGAGCTACTTCATCGCCCTCGCCTACTCCTTCGGCGTCGGCCTCGTGCTGGGTGGTTCGCTGTTCCTCTTCGGGCGGCAGTTCCTCGCCCTCTTCACCACCGAGGGCGCCGTCATCGACGCCGGCATGAAGCGTGTGGGCGTCATGGGCTTTGCCTACTGCATCTCGGCCTTCATGGACTGCACCATCGCGGCCTCCCGCGGTCTGGGCAAGACGGTAGTGCCGACGGTCATCGTCGTCCTCGGCTCCTGCGTGTTCCGGGTCATCTGGGTCTACACCATCTTCGCCCACTTCCATACCATCCCCTCGCTCTACCTGCTCTACCCCTGCTCCTGGACGCTGACCGCCATCGCAGAGATCGTCTACTTCATCCACGCCTACAAGGACAGCATGAAGATATTCACTCAGCCCCAGCCCGCAGAAGCCTGATAAGACACAAAAATGCCATCGCCCCGCGGCGATGGCATTTTTTCGTTACTGATAATCGTGGTTGAGGAACATGGCCTTGATCTGGACGATCTCGTCGTACTCTTCCTGCTCCACCTGAACGTCGGCGTTGACCTCTTTGAGGCGGTCCTTCACAGCCTCGAGGGCCTCGGGCAGGGTGACGGCCCGGCCCTCCTGAAGAGCGTCGGTCATCTGCTTGAGCACCACAGGGTGAGCGTAGATGTCCGGCACCGGGAAGTTCCCGCCGGGATAGGCTTTGATGTACTCGGCCATGGCCGCTTCGGCCCTGTCGGCACGCTTCATGATGGCGTTATGGTTGTTGTGGGCCGTCGGCATCATGTTGTAGCTGGAGAAGAGGAAGATGGCCGCAAAGCCGAACAGCGCAAAGTAGATGCCGTAGTTTCCGGTGTGGTTGATGATGCTCTGGATGCCATAGGCCGCAGACACCACGCCGAACAGACTGATGATGAGGGCCACATATTTATACACCGGCTTGCTCTGCAGCTGGGCGCGCTTGCGGCGCTCGGCGGCGCTGAGCTCTTTGGCAAGCTCCGGCTTCCTGGCGAGGTAGTCCGATGCGCGCTTGAGCTGGCCCACGCTCTGCTCTGCCTCCTTCGAGAGCTGGGGCAGCCTGCGGGCGGCTTTCTCGGCCTTCTGGCGGGCAATTTCCGCCTCGCCCGCGGCGCTCAGACGCGGGATGTTGGGCTGTTCTTTCGCCAGAACTTCCAGCAGGGCGTCCACATCCCGCTCGTCCTTGAAGTTGCACTGCTTCTGCTTGCCGCCGTCGTACTCCACCACGAGGTAAGCCATCGAGGCAAACATCCCCTTACCGGAGAAGCCTCCCTGACTCATGGCCACCCGCTTGAACACGCGGCTGATGCTGCCATAGGGCAGATAATACCGGCGGTCGATGTAGAAGCTGTTGAGGTAGAGGGCCTTTTTGCCCACGCCGCAGGGGCCGATCTTTTTGCAGGCTTTCTTATCAGCTTCCAGCGTTGCTTTGTCCAGATGGGCGAGGCCCAGTTGTGCAGGATGAAACAGCATAGAGAATCCCCTTCTTCCATTTCTTTTTCTCATTCTGCCACTCTGAGCCGAAAAAAGCAAGAGGCAGTTTCAGATCACCTTCTGCTCGAGCCATTTTCCTCGGACAAAACGCACCGTAAAGCAGATGGAGCGGAACGCCCAGTCGAGATACATCCCCATCCAGATGCTGAGCAGTCCGCCGCCCATCTTCAGGACCCACAGGTAGCAGAAGCCCACGCGGAACACCCACATGGACACGATGCTGATGGTCATGGTGAAGCTGGCGTCGCCGGCGGAACGGAGGATGTTGGGCAGGGTGAAGCTGGAGGGCCAGAAGAAGAGGGAGACGATGTTGAACCACATCATGACTTCCAGCGCCATGGCCGAAGCCTCCGGCGAGAGGCTGAACCAGGACAGCGCCCAGCGGTCGGCGAAGAAGAAGGCCGACAGGTTCATGACCCAGGCCCCGCAGTAGGCCACCAGCAGCAGACGGCGGGCGTACCAGACAGCCTGCTCTTTCTCGCCTGCACCGAGGCACTGGCCCACCACCGTGAGCACCGCCATGCCGACGGCACTGGCCGGGATGTTCAGGAAGGTGCTGGTGGTGTTGGCCACGGCATTGGCCGCGATGGCGGCGGTGCCGAGGGTGCTGGTGAGGCTGGCCACCGACAGTTTGCCGATTTGGAACATCCCGTTCTCGATGCCCGCCGGGATGCCCACCCGCAGGATGCGCCGGATGAGCTTTCCGTCCGGCTTCAGGGCCGACAGGCCGGTGACGCGGAGCATACAACCCGGCTTCTGGAGCAGGAAGAGGACGGCACAGCAGGCCACCGCGCGGGAGACGAGGCTGGCCAGCGCCGCGCCCATGACGCCCATCTTGAAGCCAAAGATGAGGATGGCATTGCCGCCGATGTTGACGACATTCATCACAAGGCTGGACATCATGCTGATCTTGCTGTTGCCCTGCGCCCGGAAGAGGGCCGCGCCTGCGTTATACAGGCCGATGAAAGGGTAGCTCAGGGCCGACAGCAGGAAATACGTCTCGGCGTACTTCATCACGTCGGCGTCGATGGAGCCGAAGATGCCCCGCAGGATGGCGTGGCGTCCCACCACGACCACCGCCGCCACAAGAATGCTGAAGCTGGACATGATGAACATGATCTGTGCGGCGGCAGCCCGGGCGCTCTTCTCCTCCCGATGGCCGATGTACTGGCTGGCGACCACCGCGCCGCCGGTGGCCAGCGCTGTCATGATCTGTATCATCAGGGTGTTGAAGGTGTCCACAAGGCTCACGCCCGACACCGCCGCCTCGCCCACCGACGACACCATGAGGGTATCGGCCAGGCCGATGGTCACGCTGAGGGCCTGCTCCGCAATGAGCGGCAGCAGCAGGGCCGTCAGCTGCTGGCGGGTAAACAAAGGCTTCGTTTCAAATTTTGTGCTCGTCATTCGCTCCTCCGCGCCGCCCCCGAAGGGGCTTTTTCAAAGTATACAGACTTATCCCTATGATACAGCGTCTTTCCCCAAAAGGCAAGAAGATGTATACAAGAATCTCTCAAAATTTTAAGGCTCCTGCCCCTCTGCGCCACTTTACCCCCATTCCATCTTGTGTTACAATGAAAGCTGCCAGAGGGCTTCCCTTTTCTGCGCCGTGCAGGGACGCGGACAAACCGGCGCTCCGGTATCATGATAAGAAGGTCAACCCAAGACCCATAAGGGGGAAGGAATCTATGCCAAAGACAGCTCATAAAGTCGTGGTCATCGGACATCGCAACCCGGACACCGACTCTATCTGCTCTGCCATTGCGTACGCAGAGCTGAAAAATAAGACAAGCTCCCTCGTCTGCGAGGCCCGCCGGGCCGGACGGATGAACCAGGAGACGGAATTCGTGCTCAAGCGGTTCGGCGTCGCGCCGCCCCGGATGTGTACCGATGTCAACCCGAAGATCCGTGATGTGGACTACCGCGAGATGCCCGGCATCCCCGGCTCCACCAGTCTGCGCAAGGCATGGGAGATCATGCGCGACCAGCAGATCGACACCCTGCCCATCACGAGCGCCGACAACGAGCTGGAAGGCATCATCACCGTGAAGGACATCGCCACGGCTAACATGGACGTGTTCGACACCGGTGTGCTTGCCACCAGCCGCACCACCTATAAAAATATCCTCGAGACCCTCGGCGGCACCATGGTCGTCGGCAACGAGAACGCCGTCTGCACCACCGGTCATATCAGAATCGGCACTGCCACCCCTGAGATGCTGGAAAACAATGTCGAAAAGGGCGACATCGTCATCCTGACCAACCGCTATGAGAGCCAGCTGTGCGCCATCGAGAAGGAAGCATCCCTCCTCATCATCTGCAACGGCGCCAAGGTGGGCCGCACCATCCAGCGCATCGCCGAGGAGACCGGCGTCGCCATCATGACCGCCCCCTGCGACACCTACGCCGCCGGCAAGCTCATGAGTCAGTGCGCCCCCATCTCCTACTATATGACCCGCGACGACATCATGAAATTCACCCTCGTCACCCCGGTGGCCGACGTCACCCGCGTGATGGCCAAGGTGCGCCACCGCTACTTCCCCATCCTCGACGAGGACGGCAAGTACTGCGGCATGGTCAGCCGCCGCAACATCATCGCCCTGCGCAAGCGCCGCATCATCCTGGTGGACCACAACGAGGCCACCCAGGCCGTGGAGGGTTTCGACCAGGCTGAGATTCTGGAGATCATCGACCACCACCGCATCGGCAGCCTCGAGACCAGCGGCCCGGTCTATTTCCGCAACCAGCCTGTAGGCTGCACCGCCACCATCATCACCCAGATGTACGATGAGAACGGCGTCGAGATACGGCCTCAGATCGCCGGTCTGCTGCTGGCGGCCATCCTCTCGGATACGTTGGTCTTCCGCAGCCCCACCTGCACCCCCGTCGATGTCTCCGCCGCCCACCGCCTCGCCAAAATCGCGGGCGTCGAGATCGACGCCTTTGCCTCCGAGATGTTCGAGGCCGGCGAGAAGCTGGACGGCAAGACCCCGGAGGAAGTCTTCCTGCAGGATTTCAAGGTGTTCATGTGCGGCGACGTCCGCTTCGGCGTGGCGCAGGGCAGCTACATGACCCGCAAGAACCTGAAAGCGGCCCAGCAGCTGCTCGCCCCCTATCTGCCCGAAGCCTGCGGCAAGCAGAACGTGGAGGACCTCTATATGCTGCTGACCGATGTGCCGAAGGAAGAGAGCGTCGTCATCTGCACCGGCCGTCATGCCGGCGAGATGCTGCGCAGCGGCTTCGAGAAGGAGCCGGAGGAAGACGGCAGCTGGGTGCTGCCCGGCGTCATCAGCCGCAAAAAGCAGTTCATCCCCGCCCTGATGAGCGCCTATCAGGAGCTGTAAACAAACACGAAGCCCCCCGGAGTCCTGCAATTCCGGGGGGCTGTTGTGCATCTATCAGGAGTAGTTCCGCCTTGTATTTCAAACGAGTGCATTATCGGGGAGTTCTTCTGCATTTAAAGCTATCACAAATTCGTGGAAAATGTGTGTAATTTCAGGAAAAGATTGGAGAAATCCTTTCACACTTTCTTCTTTTTTCAGCAATCTGGTTGACAGAATGCCAAAGTCGTGCTATCATCGAGTTAATCATTGTCAGGCTTTTGTGCGGCATTGCCGCTGGGTCTGGGAATAAGGGAGCGCCGCACGGGCCGGCAAAGGGGTTTCATACCGCTTTGCCGGCCCGTGTTTTTATTTCCCGGCGGGGTGCAAAACCGTGCCATCTGTGGTACAATAGAAGTCGATATTTACCGATTGAAAGGGGCATACGGATGCAGTTGTTTGAACTGGTCAGCCCGCGGCTGTTCCGGCCGCTGGCGGGGCCGAACCGGGCATTTTATGCAGAGCTGCTGCTCTTGCTGTGGGAGGAGTGCCGCCACACGGCAGATTACAGCATCCTGCGGGCCGAGGCCGTATCCCGGGCCGAGGATTACTTCGCCGCGCTGGCAAAGCCTCTGGCACTGGACGCCGACGACGCGGGCGATGAGGCCGAGCAGCCCACCCGCGACCCCCACACGCTGGCGCTGGGCTTTCTGCTGCGGCTGCGGCGCACCGGCTGGCTGGCCGAACAGCCCGGCAGCTACGAAGAAGAGCCCGCGCTGGCCTTTGTGCCGGAGGTGACGCCGCTTCTCGAGGCGCTGGAAGAGATCCTGAACCCCCGGGTCGTCACCTACACCGGCAAGCTCTACAAGGCGTGGCAGCTTTTGCAGAACGTGGGCGAAGAGAAGAGCCCCTACGAGAACGTCCTGCGGGAGGTAGCCGGCGACCTTGAGGCGCTGAACAAGTCCCTCCGCGCCCTCAACGCCTCCATCGGCCACTACATCGACCGCCTCACCCGCAACCGCACCCCGCAGGAGGTGCTGGAGCTTTTCGACCAGTACGAAGAAAAGGTGGTGGCGGCCGCCTACCACCGCTTCAAGACCAGCGACAACCTGTTCAACTACCGCGCCTTCCTCGAAGAGGGACTGGACGACTGCGAGACCAACTGCCTGCCCCAGCTGGCGCTGGATTACGCCCGGGTGGAGCGCTGCGCCCCGAGCGAGGCCGCTCCCGCCGTCCGCGCCCTCATCCAGAAACAGCGGGACGCCCTCGAAGAGATGAGCACCCTCATCCGGGAGATCGACGCCAGCCACGTCCGCTACCGCAAGCGGGCCGTTCAGCGGGCGCAGTTCCTGCTGCTGAGCGACCGCTCGGCTCAGGGCAGCGTCACCGCCCTGCTGCGGCGGTATGCCGAGGACATCAAAACGCCCGACCAGCTCTTTGAGCCGGACGACGGCCCGCTGGCCGCGCGGCTCAGGCTCTGGCCGGTGCAGGTCTTCGGCGAAAAGCCGCTCTATCCTCCGGCCGCACCCCGCACCGACGCGCCGCTGGCCCCGGTGCAGGCCGGACAGCTGGACGAAGAGCAGCTTCGCCGGGAGCAGAAGCTCCTGCTGGACTACGCCCGGATGGCCGTCACCGAGGAGAACGTGGACATCCTCGCCCGGCAGGCGCTGGCCGCACGGCCTTCTGTCTCGGCGTCCACCCTCGCCGACGAATACCCGAACGACTTCGCACGCATCATCGGACTGCACACCTACTCCCAGTCGCCGCGCCGCTGTTATGACATCCAGCTCACCGGCGAGTGGGCCACGCGGGGCGGCTTCCGGTTTGAAGAATTTACTCTGACACCCCGCAAGGAGGACGCCGAAGATGACCGAAACGAATAAAATGCTGGAAGAGTGCGCAAATTATCTGCTCAACCACTGCTTTGTGCTGGGCGGTGTGGAGGACCAGCGCGCCAAATATCTCTATGTTCAGGACCACCTCAACGAAGTGCGGGCCGTGTTTGCGCCGCTGGGCTGCTCGGTGGTGCTCTACCCCGCCCCGCTGCAGGCGGCGGCCCTCGTCAACGAGCATGAGGGCAGTCAGGCCCGGCTTCTGAAGTACGAGAGCATCCTGCTCTTAGTCCTGCGCCTGCTCTACCTCCAAAAGCGGGAGAGCCTCTCGACCAGCGCAGACCAGGTTCTGGTGACGGTGGAAGAGGTACAGGCCGAACTCCAAAAGATGAACCTGCCCCGCCGCCTCGACCAGCCCACGCTGGAAAAGCTGCTGCGCACCCTGCGCCGGTACAATCTGGCCCGGCCGGTGGGACGGCTTTCCGGGCTGGACAGCCGCATCGAAGTATTCCCCACTGTATTGCTTGCTCTGCCGGATTCCGACCTTGCGGACGCTGCCGCCGAGGTGACCCGCACCCGCAGTGAGCTTTCGCTTTATGAGCGGCCGGAGGACGGCACTGCTGCCGTGGAGGTGGAAGAATGATAGAACTGAAACGCCTGAAGCTCATCAACTGGCACAACTTTGAGAACGTCACCTTCGACTGCGCCCGGCTGACCTACATGATCGGCGTCAACGCCGTGGGCAAGACCACCATCCTCGACGCCATCCGCTACTGCCTGACCACCAACCGCAGCTTCAACGCTCTCGGCAACAAAAAGAGCGGCCGCACCCTGCAAGGCTCTGTCCACGCCAAGCAGCGCGGCGAGAACGCCTACCGCCGCCCGGGCCGCACCGTGGCCTATATCGGCGCGGAGTTCTGGGACAGCGTCAAGCGCACCCACTTCGTCATCGCCGTCCGGGTCGAGTCGGAAGGCCCCATGCAGGAGCTCCACCCCGGCGACCAGACCTGGTATATCTCCGAGGACGGCTGCACCCTCGAGCAGCTGCCCTTCATCGACCCCCGCACCGGCGCGCCCAGCTCGAAGGAGAACTTCAAGCCCGCTGTGGGCCGTCTCTCCTACACCCGCAGCCCCGGCGAAGCCCGCGACCGCATCTGCCGGGCGCTGGGCATCGGCCGCGCCGCAAGCCCGCTGGGCAAGAAGTTCAACGAAGTCTTCCAGATGGGTACCAGTATGGACGAGATCCCCAACTTCCGGGAGTTTTTGTATCAGTACATCCTGCCTCAGCCCGAGCTTGATCTGGAAGCTTTGCAGGGCGACCGGGTGGAGCTGGAAAACCTTCACGCCGTGCTGGCCGAAGCCCAGACCCGCGCCGCCGCGCTGGAACAGATCGTGGACTATGGCCGCGAAGCTGCCCAGAAGGAAACGGAAGCCCTCGTCAACCGAGGCACCGCCCTGCTGGCCCGTGCTGAGGAAGCCGCCGCCGGGACGAACACCTGGCAGGAGCATCTTGCCGCCGGAAAGCGCCAGCACGAAGAGCTGACAGCCCGCTACGCCGCCGCAAAAGACGCCGAGGCCGAGGCCCGCCGGGCCTACCTCTCGGCCCACAGTGCCGCCGCCAGCGGCGAGGGCCGGGCGCTGGACGCCCTGAGCGAAGAGCTGGCCCGCAAAAAGACCGCGCTGGACAAGGCCGGCCGGGACGCTTCCAGAAGCGAAGCCGCCGCAGGCAACGTGCAGAGCCTCTTGCAGAGCTTGCAGCGCAGCGGCTTTGCCGTCGAAAAATCGCTCTGGCCCGCCTCACTGACGGCGGAGACTCTGCCCCAGCTCCAAAGCGCCCTCGCCGGGCTGGAAAAGCCGCTGGAAGAGCAGTATTTCGCCGCGCGGCAGAGCGCCGACACCCTCACCGCCGAGGTACAGGAAAAGCAGGCGGAGCTGGCCTCCGTCTCGGGCGGCCGGTGGGTCTACCCCCACGGCGACGCCGCCACCAGAGTGCGGGACGCCGTGAACGCTGAGCTCAAGAGCCGCGGCATGACGCCGGACGCCAAGATCTTCTGCGAACTGCTGAGCGTCGAGGACGAGAGCTGGCAGGACTGCGTGGAAGCCTGCCTCGGCGACCGCCGGTTCGACATCCTCGTGCCGCCTGCCCACTACGCCGCCGCCAAGAGCGCCTTTGTGGCCCTGCGGGACAAGGTCGGCCCCATCAGCCTGCTGGACACCCCCAGCATCCGCACGGCCAACCGCAAGGCCGACGCCGCCCCTGCCGACAGCCTCGCCGCGCAGGTCCGAAGCGAGAACCCGCTGGCCGCACAGTATGCCGACACCATCCTGCGGCGCATCGTCTGCTGTGACACCCCCGACACCCTGGAAAACTATCCCGACAGCGCTACCCGCGACCTGCTGCGCCACCACCCCTTCCGCCTCGAGCGTCTCCGCACGCCCCAGCGGTATATCGGCCTTGACGCCCGCCGCGCCCGGGCCGAAGCGCTGACGAAAGCTCTGGATGAGCTGACCGCCCGCAGCAGGGAAGCGGCGCAGTCTGCCGCCGCCCTCAAAGCCGCACGGGACAGCTATCAGGATGTGCTGCACAGCAGCGTCATGGATGAGCTGGCCGCGCTGTGGGACGCCCGCGCCGCGCTGGAAGCGGCCCGCGCCGACTGCACCGCACAGGAGCAGAAGCTGGCCGAGTGCCGCGAGAACCCGATGCTGCAGCAGCTTTACAAAGAGGACGAGGCCCGCGAGGCCGCGTGGGATGCCGCCCGCGCCGCCGTGGAGACAGCCGGCGGCGACATCCGTGTCTGCGAAAAGCAGCTGGCCTCCTGCGAGGCTGAGCAGACCAAGGCAGAAGAGACCGCCAGGCAGGCAAAGGACGCCGCCGACCGGTTCTTCGGGCGGTACCCGCTTTTGGAGCCGCTGGCGCGGGAGCGCTTCGCGGCCCTGAGCAAGGACAAAGGCCCGCGCTATGCGGCCCAGTCCGCCGAAAAGGCACAGGCCCGGCTGGACGACGCACTGGCCGTCTACCTCACCGGCACCCTCGAGCCTGCCCAGAAAGAGTACAACACCCGCTACGTCTGCGATCATCCGCTGGGCCTTACGGGCATCGAGCAGTACCGCGCCCAGCACGAGAGCCTCGTGCGCATTGATCTGGAGCGGTACGCCGCCCGCCTCGAGCAGGCACAGCGCGACTGCAAGGACCGCTTCCGCAAGGACATCCTCTTCCGGATGAAGGACGACATCTTCAACGCACGGCGGCAGTTCCGGGAGCTGAACAAGGTAATGGAACAGCTGACCTACGGCGAAGAGGTCTACCGCTTTGAGCTTGGCCCCAGCCGCGACCCCCAGCTGGCCGCGTTCTATCAGGTCATCGTGGACAAGGGAAACCAGCAGATGACCGACGGCGACTCACTGGACAATCTCGCCGCCACCGCCGACCCCGTCTATGAGCGTCAGGTGGACGAGCTGATGGAAAAGATCATGGCCGATGTGGACGAGAACACCCGCGCCCGGCAGGAGGGCCGCCGCCCCGAGAATGTCACCCTTTCGGATTATGTAGACTACCGCACCTACCTCGACTACGACATCAAGGTGACCAACACCGTCTCCGGCCAGCAGGCTTCCCTTTCTCGCGTCAGCCGCGACTCCTCCGGCGGCGAGAATCAGGCCCCCTTCTATGTAGCTATCTGCGCGTCGCTGCTCCAGATCTACCAGAAGAGCGAGAACAGCATCCGTCTGGTGCTGCTGGACGAAGCGTTCAGCAAGATGACCAGCGACCGCATCCGCCCCATGATGGAGCTGTTCCGCCGGATGCAGCTGCAGGTCCTGCTCATCTCCACCGTCGAGAAGAGCACCGCCATCCAGCCCTACTGTGACATCACCTATTCCATCGTGCGCCACGGCGATGTGAACGCCATCGCGCCCTTTTACCGTCTGAATGCATCGGAGGAAATTGGATCTTGAACGAACATCTTGTAAAATTCTGGCTCTTTGCCACCCACTGGACCGAGCTGGATACGTTTGACAACGAAGAAGAGCTGCGGGACGAGATGGAGCTGCTCCACCGCCAGAACCTGCCCACCAAGGTGCGTCAGCGCACCAAAAAGGACGGCGGCGAGGAGCTGGTGCTCTACGTCAAGCAGGCAGACCGGGACTACGCCCGCTACTGCACCGGCTGGCGGCCCGGGATGTAACAAGGAGTACCCATGTCAAAGCAGAAAATACAGTTATCCGACCACTTTGATTACAGCCGCCTTTTGCGGTTCGTGCTGCCCTGCATCGGCACCATGCTGTTCACCTCCATCTACGGCATCGTGGACGGCCTGTGCGTCTCCAACTTTGTGGGCAAAACGGCTTTTGCAGCGGTCAACCTTATCATGCCGGTGCCGATGCTGGTGGGCTCGGTGGGCTTCATGCTTGGCACCGGCGGCAGCGCCATCGTGGGTATCACGCTGGGCGAGGGCGACCGGGAAAAGGCCGACCGCTATTTCAGCCTTTTTGTCTGGACGGCCCTCCTCGCGGGCATCGTTCTCTCCGCTGTCGGCGTTCTCATCGTCCGCCCGGCGGCGGCGCTGCTGGGCGCAGAGGGCGAGATGCTGGATTACGCCGTCCGGTATGGCCGCCTCCTGATGATCTGCCTGCCCTTCTTCATTTTGCAGAATATGTTCCAGAGCTTCTTTGTCACCGCCGAAAAGCCGCATCTGGGCTTCGCCTTCACGGTGGCGGCGGGCGTCACCAACATGGTATTGGACGTCGTGCTGGTGGGTATGCTCCACGGCGGCGTGGAGGGCGCGGCCATCGCCACCTTCATCAGCCAGGCCGTGGGCGGCGTGCTGCCGGTGTTCTACTTCCTCAATAAGCGCTCCACCAGCTCCATCCATCTGGGCCGCGCCCAGTGGAACGGCGGCGTCATCCGCAACGCCTGCATCAACGGCTCCTCGGAGCTGATGACCAATCTTTCCATGTCGCTGGTCAACATTCTTTACAATTACCAGCTCCTCCGCTTTGCCGGTGAAAACGGTGTCGCGGCTTATGGCGTCATCATGTATGCGGCGTTCCTGTTTGTGGCCGTCTTCGTGGGCTATGCCGTCGGCAGCGCCCCCATCGTCAGCTACCACTACGGCGCACGCAACCACGCCGAGCTGAACAACCTTTACTCGAAGAGTCTTCGCCTCATCGGCGTCATCGCCGTCGTTATGACCGCCCTCTCCATGCTGGTCATCCCCTATGTAGCTCGCATCTTTGTGGGCTACGACGCCGAGCTGCTGGCACTGACCAGCCACGCCTTCCGCGTCTACGCCCTGAACTTCTTCCTCATGGGCTTCAATGTCTACGGCTCCTCCTTCTTCACTGCTCTGGGCGACGGCGTGACCAGTGCGCTCATCTCCTTCCTGCGCACTTTGCTGTTCCAGCTGCTGGCCCTCATCTTCCTGCCCATGGTTCTGGGCATCGAGGGCGTCTGGCTGGCCGTCACGGCAGCCGAGGCCGGTGCGCTCTGCGTCACGGTGCTGATGTTCATCACCAAGGACAACGTTTTCCACTATCGCAAAGCATCCTGTTGAAAAGAAAGGCCGTCGGGATCTCCCGACGGCCTTTCTGCTGCTTATTCAAAATGATATTCCACCAGCTCACAGTTGCGGATGCCGGCGGCGGAATATTCCTCGTTGGTCATGTCGTGGAAATAGGACTCGACCACACGGGCGATGCCGTTGTGGGCCACGAGAAGATAGGTCTTGTCCTCATCCTGCCGCAGCTCGTCCAGCAGATTATAAATGCGCTGGGCCAGCTGCATCATGCTCTCGCCGCCGTCGTAGCGGTCGGCAAAATGGGTCTTGGAGAGGCGGAACTCTGCGCCGTCCCGGGGCGTGCCTTCGTATTTGCCAAAGCACTGCTCCCGCAGGCGGGGCTCACAGCGGGCGGGCAGGCCGGTGGCCTCGGCCACGGCCTTTGCGGTGTCGGCGGCGCGGCTCAGGGGTGAATACAATATCTCGTCGATCTGGACGCCGCTTTCCTTGACCTTCTGGCCCAGCTCCCGGGCCTGCTGACGGCCTTTTTCGGTGAGGGGGCTGTCGGTCATGCCGCAGATCTTATTCTCCACGTTCCAGACCGTCTCGCCGTGGCGGGCAAAATAAATGCTGTGCATGGTGTCTCCTTATTTATTGTAATTGGCCTCGATCTCCCGGATCTTCTCATAGAAGAGATCGTTGGCCGGAGTGGGCATCCCGTGCTTTTGGGCCAGACGGCGGACGACACCTGCAAACCGCTCCACCTCGGTGGGGCGCTTGGCGAGGACGTCCTGCCGCATACTGGGCATTCCGTCAGGCTTGAAGGCGGGGGCCATGGATTCGAGGAAGGCTTTGTGGTTGTCGGCAGGCAGATCGACGCCCTCCAGCACCGTAGCCTTGACGGCCACGAGGACCAGATCGACCGGCTGGCCCTGCTCCGGCGTGACGTAGTCGAAGCGGCACTCTTTGCCGTTGCAGACCACCGGCCGGGCCGAGTAGCGGGCAACGCGCTCCGCGTCCGCAACGACCTTCACGCCGGGCATCTTCCGGCCAAAGAGGATGCCCAGCGCACCCAGGCCGATGCGGGCGGAAGTCTCGATTTTTTCATGATGTTCCTCTCCTTTTCCAGCTCTTTTCCAAATTCAGGCTTTGCGCAGGGCCGTGCCGTCCCAGAGCACGGTGTCTCCCTCGTCGATGCCCTGCCGTGTCAGCTCGGCGTCGGGGCAGGACAGGGTCTTCCGGGTGCCGTCCGCCGCCTCTACCGTCACGTCGCAGCAGACCTCGGCCCCCTCGGGCAGCTCTTCGCAGCCGTACATCTGCTCTTCGATGCGCACAACGCGGTAACGCTCCATAGCTTCCACCTCCCGGGGCGTTTTTCTTTATTATAAGCCCCGCTCTTCGAGGCGTCAACCGCGGCTTGACACGCCTGCCGCCGGGCTGATAAAATAAAGTAGAATCTGCATTGACCGGGGGAGAAGAGCTTTGAACATCACAGAACTGCGTTATCTCGTTGCCATTAAGAAATGGGGCTCGGTGAGCGCTGCGGCAAAGCAGCTCTACGCCGCCCAGCCCAACATCAGCAAGGCGCTGAAGAATCTGGAAGGGGAATACGGCCTGCGCATCTTTGAGCGCTCGTCCACCGGCATGATCCCCACCGAGCAGGGGCGGCGGTTCATCGAGCAGGCCGCGCGGGTGCTGGAAGAGGTAGACCGCCTGACCGAAGATGCCCACCACGCCCGGGAGCGCTGCGCCGAGCTGCGGGTGATGATCCCCCACGCCACCTACGCCTCCTATGCGGCGGTGGATTTCCTGAAAGAAGCCGCCGGGGCCGACCAGCTCCGCATCCACATCCGGGAGGGCGGCTCCATGGAGGCGCTGGACTTCGTGCTGCGCCGGGGCTATCACCTGGCGCTGCTGCGGTATGCCGCCGAGGACGACGATCACTACATCCACTACTGCGCCCGCCGGGGCCTGAAAATGGAGCCTGTGATGGAGTTCGAGTACCGCCTGCTCACCAACCGGGACGGCCCGCTGGCCAAGCACGAGGTGAAAGACCTCTCGGAGCTGAACCGTTATATGGAGATCCTGCACGACGACTTTCAGCTCCCCGGCGAAGACGGCGGTGATGGCGTGCGCTGGCACGTCAACGACAGCCGCCGCATCCATGTCTACGAGCGGTGCAGCCAGTTTTCTATCCTGCAGCAGCTGCTCTCAGCTTATATGTGGGCCTCCCCCATGCCCCAGCGGGCGCTGGACCAGTTCCATCTGGTGCTCAAAAAATGCCCCGCCCAGCGTCAGGTCATGCGGGACGTGCTGGTCTACCCCGACCACGGCGCGCTCCGGTCCGAAGAACAGGCATTCATCGACCTGCTCCACCGGGAAGCCGCCCTCACGGTAAAATGAGGACGTTTTTCAGCTCTCGCCATTTTATGCGAAAAAGCCGCGTAAAAAGGCAAAAAAGTGCCTCGCCTTGGCACTCTGCACAAAAACGCGCAGGAATTTTCAGCAAACTGCCCTCTGGACATTTCCGGAATCGTTTCAAAGAGAAACAGTCCCGAAATTCAATCGTATTTTCGTTAAAATATGGCACGGCATCCTACAAACAGGGCGCCGGGCCATATATTTTTTGATATATGACCCATACCAGAAGCATATTATTCATTTTATGAAGAATGTGTTAACATAAGGCCAAGGATGATTTTGGCAGTCGGCAGAATGGGGTCGGCTGCAGAAATCAAAAAGGAGGTTTCTGGTATGATTAGTTTCTTACTCTGTTTAGCGATCCTGATCGGCGGTTACTTCGTCTATGGCAAGATCGTTGACAACACGTTCGGACCCGATGACCGTGAAACTCCCGCTGTCCGCATCAACGACGGTGTTGACTACGTCGTGATGCCCCAGTGGAAGCTGTTTCTGGTCCAGCTGCTGAACATCGCGGGCCTCGGCCCCATCTTTGGCGCACTGCAGGGTGCTCTGTGGGGCCCTGTGGTGTTCCTGTGGATCACCTTCGGCACCATCTTTGCAGGTGGTGTCCACGACTACTTCTCCGGCATGATGAGCGAGCGTAATGACGGCGGCTCTATCGCAGAGATCACCGGCAAGTACCTCGGCCCTGTGATGCAGAATGTCATGCGTGTGTTCTCCGTCGTGCTGCTGATCATGGTCGGTACCGTGTTCGCAGTCGGCCCTGCCGGCCTGATCGTTACCCTGTGCAAGAACAACGGTATGTCCGGTGTTCTTGCCACTACCCTGTTCTGGCTGATCATCATCCTGGTCTACTACTTCATCGCGACCTTCATTTCCATTGATGCCGTCATCGGTAAGATCTACCCCATCTTCGGCATCTGCCTGATCATCATGGCCGTCGGCGTTATCTTTGGCATCTTCACCAACCCCGCCTACACCATCCCCGAGATCTGGGAGCACTTCGGCAGCATGCATCCCTCCGGAACTCCTATCTGGAGCTTCATGTTCATCACCGTCGCCTGCGGCGCTATCTCCGGTTTCCACTCCACTCAGTCGCCTCTGATGGCTCGCTGCATGAAGAGTGAGAAGCAGGGCCACTTCGTCTTCTACGGCGCAATGGTCTGCGAGGGCATCATCGCTCTGATCTGGGCCGCAGCTGGCTGCTCCCTGTACGAGATCACCGGCGGTCTGAACACCGGTCTGGCAGCTGCTCTGGCTGAGGGCCAGTCCGCTGCTATCTACGACGTCTGCTCCAAGACCATGGGCGGTGTGGGCATCGCACTGGCTATGATCGGCGTCGTCGTCTGCCCCATCACCTCTGGCGATACCGCATTCCGTTCCGCTCGTCTGACCCTGGCCGACTGGTTCAAGATCGATCAGGACAGCTACGCAAACCGCCTGAAGCTCTGCATCCCCGTTCTGGGCGTCGGCGCTTTCCTGGGCATCGGCAATGCACTGGGCTTCATCAACTACACCGTTATCTGGCGCTACTTCAGCTGGACCAACCAGACTCTGGCCATGATCGTTCTGTGGGCTGCTTCCATGTACCTCTTCCAGGAGAAGAAGAACTACTGGATCACCGCTGTGCCTGCTACCTTCATGAGCGCAGTTTCTGCTACTTACTTTATTCTGGCTCCTGAGTGCCTCGGCAGCCTCCTCAACAGCAAGACTGCTGAGGGCGCTACCATCTACAACACCGCTGTTGCATATCCCGTCGGCGTCATCTTCGCCATCGCAATGCTGGCCATCTTCCTCCATGCGACCAAGAAGCGCACCGCAAAGAATGCATAACAGCCCAGCGTACTCATCTGAGTTTCGCCGCCGTCTGAACTTACCCATTCCGAACGGCATTGCTTGAACTTCAAGCAACAAGCCGCTGCCAACTGGCAGCGGCTTGTTTTTGTTTGCAGCGCAAAAACAGCTCGACTATCTGCACAGTTTTTCGCAGGTTGTTTTAGTAAGATTGTCAGATCTTTGTCTTGTTTTGTTCATAATTGGGGCGTATAATGCTATGAGGCCGGGGCGAAATGGAATACTGCCCCTAAAAGGAAGTGTTACTGATGCGCAGCTGGTTCGCACGCCATCCCATCTCTTTCATGGCTCTTTACACTGTATTTTATCTGACCGCGTTCCACTGGCTCGAGGTGAATATCACCGTCCCTGCCATCTGGGTACACTGCCGGCTGGACGATGTCATCCCCTTCTGCAAGTACGCCATCGTCCCCTATTTTGCATGGTTCGCGTGGATCCCCTTTACCCTGTTCTATCTGCTGCGGCACGGCGAGCGCAGCGACTTCTGGCGGGTCTGCCTGTGCCTCTTCGTCGGCATGACCATCGCGCTGAGCTGTTATATCCTTCTGCCCACAGGGCTTGCGCTGCGGCCCTACCGGGTGTATGGCAGCGACATCTTCGCCCGTCTGGTGCGGATGCTCTATGCCGTTGACAGCTCCAAGAATGTCTGCCCGTCCATCCACGTCCTCAACACGGTGACGCTGATGATAGGCTACCGCCGGAGCCGCTGCTTCGACGAGCCGGGCCGCCGCTGGATGCGGCCTGCCGCGAATGTTCTGGGCGCGGCCATCATCCTGTCCACCATGCTGCTCAAGCAGCACAGCTGCATCGACGTGGTGCTGGGCGCAGCACTGGCCTTTGCGCTGGATGCTGCCGCCAGCAGCCTCGAGCGCACGGGAGAGATGCGCCGCATTCCGCAGCGGCTTTGATAACGTGTCCCCTCGGCGAAGCCGTCCCCCCTTTCTGAAAGCAGAAAAGACCTTCAAGTTCTCTTCATGAAAACTTGAAGGTCTTTTTGTGTATTGAAGATGAAGTTCTTTGCGCGCCGATGGCGCGGGGTAAAGCGCTTTTTCATTAAGGCTAATGTTCTCTTTTGCTGGCAAAAGAGAACCAGAAAACCACCAGCGATTTCGACGCG
>ERZ1023970.45-NODE-45-length-44366-cov-18.935614_pt1 | contig 44366 bp, 43 predicted proteins | sample MGYA00380430_ERZ1023970 | MGnify/ENA primary metagenome ERZ1023970 (study PRJEB33179, sample SAMN07449052) | human gut metagenome | biome: Human-gut; feature: Human associated habitat; material: Faeces | host: Homo sapiens | place: India:Kasaragod | collected... | reverse complement strand
CCCAAAAAATGCGTTTAGCGAAGCGGCTAGCATTTTTGGGCTTCGACAACCCCTTTGGGGTCTGAAAGGGGCGAGCAGCCCCTTTCTCGTGGGTCCAGCGCGTCGAAATCGCTGGTGGTTTTCTGGTTCTCTTTTGGCACGCAAAAGAGAACTTGATCTTACCGCAACAGCAATTTTCCCCGCGCTGCCAGCGCGCGAAACCGCTAATCTTATAAATCACCCCCGCCTCTCCAAAAACTTGTCCAGCTCCCGCTGGTTTCGTATCATCACATACTTTTCGGGATACTTTTCCCCGATCCTCTCCATCTTCGCCCACTTTTTCTTTGTACGCCCATCGTGGAGGATCCAGCGGACAAATTCGGCATCTATCTTCTCTTCGCACCCGGGCGCAGACGACTCCCTCACACGGCCTTTGTTCTGCCGCCAGCGCCGTACCGCCCGCCAAAGGCAGACCAGCGGCGAAAACCAGAGCACGATGATTTTATCCGCTTCTTCCAGCCGCCGGGCATAGCAGGTCTTTGTATAATTGCCGTCGATGACCCAGCCGCCTGCGTTCTCGTCGAGAAACCGCCGGACAATGGCTTCTTCCTCGGCGAAGGGCCGCTCCACCCAGCCGGGCAGGAAATGCACGGTATCCATATGGAGCACCGGCAGGCCGTATCTCTCTCCCAGGCGCTTTGCCAGCGTGGATTTCCCGCTGCCGCTGGTGCCAAGTATCGCTATTTTCATCTCTGCCTCCTTTTACCTTATATAAGATGTATCAGACAGTATACGCTGACCGTCTGATAACGTCAAGTTCCGGCTTGACATTTCGTCTGCCCGCTCGTATGCTATAATCATAGAGTCTATGACAGGAGGTCTTGCAGATGACATCTCCAAAAAAACGTGTCGATCCGCTGTTTGTTGCTTTAGCGGTCGTGCTGGTGGCCGTAGCGGCCGCTGTGGGCGTGGTCTTTTTCCAGCTGCACAGCAAAATCTCGGCTCTGCAAACCGGTGCATCCTTCACCTTCCGGTATGAGATAGCGCCCAACAGCCCGGATAAGCCGCCGCTGCTGAGCATCCTCGAGCGGGTGAACGCTTCCAGCGGAAGCGTCAGCGGGCAGTATGCGCCCGGAAAGCTGCAGCTTTCCTTCTACCAGCTCAACGAAGACGACTCCGTCAAGACGTCTCCCTTCACCCGGGTCTATATCGACTCGGAAGAGACGCTTTTCGACATCGGGCAGCTCTACACCGTTCTGCGTCAGGCTGTCACCGATAAGCTCTCCCTCGCAAGCGTTCTTCTGCCCGAGTGGAGCCTCGGAGACTACATCTCCCAGACGCAGGCTGCCGCCGTGCTGGGCGTCGAGACGAACAAAGTCGAGCTGCAGGAGCTTTCCGGCTTCGCCCTCTCGCTCAAGGGGCTGAAAAAAGTCTCTCCTTCCGCCGCGCGAGACGGCTACCGCTACTATCAGTTCCCCGCCGCAGCCGACGGCACGACCCTCGTGCTCGGCTTTTCGACGGACGCTCTCTTCTCGAAGACCACGCCCATCCATGTGCTGCTGACCATCCCGGACCACAACGTCCACATCCAGCTCACCGGCACGGTGACTTCTGCCAAGACGGTGCTCTCTCCCCCGGCTTCCCGGATGAGTGACGAGGACATCGCCACGCTGGCTCAGATACGCCAGAGCGTCGAGTCTGTCTGGAAGATGATACAGTCCGCCGCCCAGACCACAAACTGAATGATACAAAAAAGCAGACGCTTTGTGCAGCGTCTGCTTTTTTGTTTGCGTTTCTTTACCTGTCGAGGATGCGGCCATCCACCGAGAAGGTGACGACATTCCAGGGGATGAACTTGCCGCTGTTCTTGAGGGCAGTGACGGCAGCGTGTTCAAGACCTCCGCAGCAAGGCACCTCCATCCGCAGGACAGTAACGCTCCTGATGTCGTTATTGCGGATGATCTCAGTCAGCTTCTCGCTGTAGTCCACAGCATCCAGCTTGGGGCAGCCGATGAGGGTAACATGGCCGCGCATGAACTCCTGATGGATGTTCGCGTAGGCGTAGGCGGTGCAGTCGGCGGCGATGAGCAGCTTGGCACCGTCAAAATAGGGTGCATTCACCGGCACGAGCTTGATCTGGCAGGGCCACTGAGCCAGCTGCGAGGGCTGGGCGGCGGCAGGAGCTGCAGCCGGTGCGGCCTGCTGGCGGTCAAACTGGCGCATGGCGCTGCCCGGGCAGCCGTGGAAGACGGGCTTTTCGGCAGCGGCAGCAGCCTTTTTCTGCTTGTTTTCCAGCACAGCCTGCTCGTCGTAGGCAGCGGCCTCCCGCTCCTCGAAGGTGATGGCACCGGTGGGGCAGCCGGGCAGGCAGTCGCCGAAGCCGTCGCAGTAGTCGTCGCGCATGAGCCTGGCCTTGCCGTTCACGAGGCCGATGGCACCCTCATGGCAGGCAGTGACACAGGCACCGCAGCCATTGCATTTTTCTTCGTCTATATGAATGATTTTACGGATCATATCCACACTCTCCTTCTCTTGATGGGCTTATTATAACAGATGCTTCGTCCTATTTCTGTTGTCATGACCACAAAGAGAGAGGAAGTTTTTCTCAGTAATGCACGACATTGCCCGCATTGCGGATGCGCGCCAGCACCGGCTCTGCCTCCGGGCTGCGGAAATAGTCGAGGCTGGTCTTGGGCAGCAGCGTCTCGAGGGTATCCCAGTCGCCGCTCTGCAGGCACTGGCGGACGGTGGAAGCACTGATGGCCTTGCCGTTTGCTTCCTTGCGGGGTACAACGACACACTCGATGCCCGCTTTGGGCAGCTGCTCGCACATGATCTGGTTGTAAAGCCCCGTCACCTGACTGGCAGGCTCCTCGCCCACATAGCGGGCGGTGATGTTCAGCGCCGCCGCGATTTTCGTAAAGACGGCGAGGTCCAGCCGGGCGTGGCCGTCGATGACAGCTGCCTCATCCTTCAGGAAGTAGCTGGGAAAGGTGGCATTCGAGATGATGTAGGGGCCGCTGTCGTGGAGCACGACGTTGGGCAGATGGGCCACGCCCGCCTCCACCAGCTTCCTGCGCACGGCAAAAGGCACGAGACTGGCGTCCTCACTGACCACGAACAGGTGGAGCGTGTCGCAGGCGGCAGCGGCTTTTTCCACAAGATACTGATGACCGAGGGTAAAAGGGTTCGCGTTCATGACGAGGGCCGCACTTTTGCCCTCGGTCCTGGTCTTTTCCAGATCGCGCAGATAGGCCCCGAAGCCGTCGCGGCGGTTCTCCATGAAGACAAGGGTATCCTCCACCCGGGCGATCTCGTAGAAGCCGAGGTCGCCGAAAAACCTGGAGCTTTTCACCTTGGTGTAGAGAAACAGGTGCATATTCCCCCGCGCGCACTGCACCTCGATGAGGTGGGTGATGATCTGGTTCAGCAGGCCCTCGCCCTGATGGGCGCTGCTGACGGCGAAGCACCGCAGGGTGCTGCCGAAGCAGCTGCCGGTGCCGATGACGTTGTACTCCTCGTCGAACATGGCGCAGATGTAGTCCAGATTGCCGTCGCGGCGGATGCCCTCCTGACCCAGCAGTGTGTCGATTTGGGCCAGAACGGTTTTATCGGTCGGATAGACCTGCGAAATGGTATATTCACTCATCGATATTCCCCTCAGTAGTAACAAAATGGAGCAGCCAGGTCAGCGCCAGCAGGTCAGCACTGCCGCCGGGCGAGAGATTTTCTGCAATGAACCGGTCATCCAGCGCCGCGAGGGCATCTTTATCCGGGTAAGGCGTCTGGGCCAGAAGGGCTTTCAGCTCTTCGGTGAGGGCCAGCTGACGCTCCCGGCTCGAGCGGGCAATGATGTTGGTATCGGTGCTGTTGGCCAGGATGGCCAGCAGTGCGCCGCCGCCGACGCGGTCGAAGTCGTAACCCTTGGCAAGGCCCTCTTCCAGCACCGGCAGACCGACATTCAGCACCGTGGGAAGTCCGGCTTCCACCTGCCCGCGCACACCGGTGATGCCGTACCGGATATAAAGCTTCTGGCCCACGGTGGCGGCGTTTTCGGCAGTGACGCCTGCAAAATCCCTCTCCGTCAAGCCTGCCGTCATGGCGGATACTTCCGCCAGCACCCGGGCAGCGTCGGCCCAGAGGGAGCGGTCGAGGCGTCCCAGCGCCGCGCAGACGATGCCCACCGAAAAGACCGCGCCCTTGTGGGTGTTGACGCCGCCGGTGGCGTCCAGCATCTCGCCCTCGGCCTCACAGCCCAGAGGCCGCAGGGCCGCGAAGGTCTCGGGCGCGGGCTGTTCCGCCGTCTCGCGGCCCGTCCGGGCGCAGGCTTCAAAATAGGGGTAGAGCGCCGCGGCGCTGTCCATGAAGGTGAAGACATCCATGTCTTTATGGCTTCCGCTGTTGCGCCGGTCCACAAGGCCGGGCTTCGGGGTGGTGGTCACTTCGTAGAGCAGGGCGCGGACGGCCAGACGGGCCGCGTCGGCGATGTCCTGCGCGTCCCGGGCCTCGGTCAGGATCTCCGTCGTCTTTTCCTGCAGCTCGGCCACGGTATGGATGCGGCGGCTGCTGCACACCTTAGCAGGCCCGCCGCAGATAAGACAGCGGCGGCCTTCGAGGTCCAGCTCTTCTCTGTCCACTTTGAGGCCGTCCGGGCGGATGACGTCCATGTCGAACAGCCGCCCCAGCGGGGTGGCGTCCTCAATGTCGGTGGTGAATTTCTTGATGGTCAGCGGGTCGGCGTCCAGCACATAGAACGCCTCACAGCCGGTCACTTCCCGGACGGCGTCCTGATGCAGCGGCGTCAGCTTTGCCCGCAGAAACTGCTGGCGCAGCAGCTGACGCCCCCGCCCAAAGCCCCGCCGGATGAGGGGCGAATCCTTTACCGGGCCGCAGATATTCATGGTAAAGCAGATGAGCGGCTTGTGGTACCGGGCCAGCAGCTCCTGCTGGTGCTGCACCCGGCGCTCCCGTGCATCCAGCATCTGGACCAGCGAAACAGTCGTTTCCATGTTTTTCTCCTCTCAGCGGTGCTTTTTGAGCATGTCCATAAAGAGCTGCACCTGCGGCAGGGCGGCTGCGTCTCTCTGGCAGAAAATATAGGTGCGCCGGACGAAGGGCTCACCGTTCTCGAAGGTGCAGGGCTTGACATAGCCCTTGAAGTTATCCAGCGCCACTTCCGGCATCAGCGCCCAGCCGAGGCCCCGCTCCACCATCTCGCGGCAGACCATGATGTTATCCACCACAAAATTGCCCGCATCGTTGGTCACGCCGTTCTCGTAGCGCCAGCGGGCCATCTGGGCGCTGATGGTGGCGTCGCTGCTGTGGTCGATATAAAGGTAATCGGAGATGGGCCTGTCCTTGTTCTCCTCGCTGCAGATGAGGCAGATATTCTCCTGCGAGAGCAGGAACTGGGTGCCGTCCCACGGATACTCGCCCCGCAGCACTGCCACGTCCAGCGAAGAGTCCAGCATCTGCTGGTAGATGTTCCGACTGTGGCCGGTGGCGATGTCGAGGCGTACCTTCGGGTAGGCTTTGTGGTACTCCGTCAGCACCTCGGGCAGACGGTAGTAGGAGAAGTTCACCGAGATGCCGGCCCGCAGGGTGCCGCAGGCTTCGCCCTGGATGGAAGCCAGCTGGCGGCGCATCTTTTCCATCTCGCGGGCGGCGGCGGCGCTGTGGAGCAGCACCTGTTCGCCTGCCGGCGTGAAGCGGATGCCCTGCCGCGAGCGCAGCACGATCTCCACCCCCAGCTCCTGTTCCAGCGCCTTGATGCGCTTGGAAAGTGCCGACTGGGTCATGTACAGTTTGTCCGCTGCGTGTGTGATGTTGCGCGTCTCGTCCAGTGCGTGCAGCAGCTCGTAATCTTTTTCGTCCATCGTAACTCTCCCCCTATTGCCCTTTATTTTTCTTATCATTCCCGTTTGCGCTTCATCGCGGCGCATTTTGCTCAGATTCCATATCTGTTATTCATAATACAACAGATTTCAGCAAATGAAAAGGGGGATATTTGCCTTGATTTTCCCGAGAGTCCATTCCCAGATGGAATAACTCAGCACTTTTCTTGCAGTTTTCTTAACCCTGCCTTAATTCCATCTTAATGCGGTGTTGTTGTCCACAACCTCTTCATTTTTTCTCTGCCGACGGGCGGTCTTCCTCCCGCAGTACTGAAAACGCAGCTCTCTTTTCATTTTTGCCTGAAGAATCATTAAAAGTCCAGTTTATTGGACAGTATTCGCATTATCATAAAAACAAGAAAATACTCGTTTCTTTCTTCTTTGGCACATTGCAGATTTTTCCGTCTGCTTTTTGTGCAACGTCCCAGAATTTTTTGTCGAAAAGCGCGTTTTGTTGACAGCCGCTTTTTGAAAAGCGTATCCTTATTGCAAACCAGAGTCAGGAGGTCATTTTATGGAGCACTCCACACGTCTTGCCCACATCAGCGAGGACGGCACCCGCACCCAGACCGTCTACGACCATCTCGCCGGCACTGCCAGGCTGGCCGGTTCCTTCGCAGCCCCCTTCGGGGCGCAGAGTGAGGCCGAATTTGCCGCGTGGCTCCACGACGTCGGCAAATACAGCGACGCCTTCCAGCTGCGGATCAAAGGCGGCCCCAAGGTGGACCACTCCACCGCCGGGGCGCAGGAGGCCTGGGTCCGCCAACATCTCCACGCCGCCTTTGCTGTGGCCGGACACCACAGCGGCCTGCCCGACGGCGGGAGCCCCGCCGATGACCCGGGCGACGCCACCCTGTTTGGCCGGAGCAAGAAGCCGGCAGCCCCCTACGACGGCTGGCAGGAAGTAACGCTCCCCGCCTCGACGCCGCCCGCGTGGGCCTGCGCCGACCCGCTGAGCCTCGCATTCTTTACCCGGATGCTCTACTCCTGCCTCGTGGACGCCGACTTCATCGACACCGAGACCTTCATGGACGGCAAGGCCGCACCCCGGGGCAGCGGCACGGACATCGCCGCGCTGCGGGACATCGTCTCGGCACAGGCGCAGCGCTATCTCAGGGCCGAGTCTCCTTCGCCCGTCAGCGTCCAGCGCAACACCGTCCTCCGCGCCGGTCTCGAGAAAGGCGCTCACGGCCCACAGGGGCTCTACACCCTCACCGTACCCACCGGCGGCGGCAAGACCTTCGCCTCCCTCGCCTTTGCGCTGGAGCACGCCGCCGCCCAGAAGATGAAGCGGGTCATCTACGTCATCCCTTATATGTCCATCATCGACCAGACCGCCGCCGTCTTCTCGGGCCTGCTGGGCGCAGAAAATGTTCTGGCCGACTTCTCCAATGCCGAGTACAAGACTGTTGAGCAGGACGACCTGACCCCCGCCCAGTACCGCCAGATGCTGGCCAGTGAAAACTGGGACGCCCCCGTCGTGGTGACGACGGCGGTGCAGTTCTTCGAGTCGCTCTACGCCAACCGCAGCAGCCGCTGCCGCAAGCTCCACAACATCGCCGACAGCGTCATCATCTTCGACGAGGCGCAGACCCTCCCGGGCGACTACCTTGCCCCCTGCGTCAGCGCCATCGCCCAGCTCATCCAGCATTACCACTCCACGGCCGTCCTCTGCACGGCCACCCAGCCTGCCCTTGAGCCGCTGTTCCGGTGCTTTGCGCCGGAGCTCCACCCGCAGGAGATCACGCCCGACGCGCCCCGCCTCTACGAAGTGCTCCGGCGCACCACCCTGCAAGACCTCGGCACCCTGCCGCAGGATGAGTTCGCCGCCCGGCTGGCAAATCACCCGCAGGTGCTCTGCGTGGTCAACCGCCGCAAGACGGCCCAGCAGCTCTATGAGTCCCTGCCCGCCGAGGGCAGCTACTGCCTGACCACCCTGCTCTGCGCCGCCGACCGCCGCCGTCAGCTGGACGACATCCGCCAGCGGCTGAAAGAGGGTCTGCCCTGCCGGGTGGTGTCCACCTCTCTCATCGAGGCGGGCGTGGACGTGGATTTTCCCGTCGCTTACCGCGAGCAGTGCGGTCTTGACTCGCTCTTACAGACTGCCGGGCGCTGCAACCGCGAGGGGCGGCGGGGCGCAGAGGAAAGCATCGTCTACCGGTTCCGGCTGGACGAGTGTTCCACGCCCCAGATGCTCAAACAGAATGTCAGTGCGCTGGACTACACCGCCCGGCATCAGGACACACTGGACACGCCCCGGGCCATTCAGCGCTACTTCAACGAGCTCTCCGACCTGCGCGGCCCCGACGCCGTGGACAAGCACGGCATTCTGGATGCCTTTCTCCGGGGCATCCGGGGCTGCCAGTTCCCCTTTGCACAGGTGGCGGAGGAATTCCGCCTCATCGAGAACGCTGCCCGCACGGTCTATCTGCCCGTCGGCGAAGGCGCGGCCCTCTGTGAACAGCTGCGCAGCGGTCATGTTACCCGGACGCTGCTGCGGAAGCTGGGCGTTTACAGCGTCTCCTGTTACAAGGACCAGTTCGACAAGCTCGACGCCGCCGGGGCGCTGGAACTGCGGCCCGATGGTTCCGCCATCCTCACCGACACCAGCTGCTACAGCGAAAAGACCGGCCTTGCCATGGATGTGGAGACGGGCATCGGCCTTTACTTCTAAAAGAAAGAGATGGTTGCAATGACCGATATTCATCTTAGTCTGAAAATTCAACTTCACCCGGAAAGGAGGCGATGCTGATGTCCATGCTCATTGAAGTATGGGGCGACTATGCCTGTTTCACTCGTCCGGAAATGAAGACAGAGCGTATGAGCTACGACATAATCACCCCGTCCGCTGCGCGGGGCCTTGTGGAGGCCATCTACTGGCACCCCGGGCTGCGTTATACGGTTGACCGCATCTATCTGCTCAAGCCCTTCGGCCTTGACCCCGAGGACGATGCGTCCACCGAGGAGTACACCCAGCGGCCCATCCGGTTCACCAACATCCGGCGCAACGAGGTCAAGTCCACCCTGCTGTCCTCCGCCGCCCTCAGTGCGGCCAAAGGCGGCACGCCGCCGGTGCTCTACACCTCGGAGGGCATCCAGCAGCGGGCCGCGATGGTCCTGCAGGACGTCCACTACGTCATCGAGTGCCACTTCGATTTGACGGACAAGGCCGCCCCCAGCGACAACCCCGGCAAGTTTCAGGACATCCTGCGCCGACGCCTGCGCAAAGGCCAGTGCTATCATCAGCCCTGTTTCGGTTGCCGGGAGTTCCCGGCCAACTTCCGGGAATGGCCGGGCGGCAGCATTCCGGCACTGAAGGTCACGCAGGACCTCGGCTTCATGCTCCACAGCCTCGATTACTCTGATTCGGCCAACATCCGCAGCCAGTTCTTCCGCGCAAAGCTGGTGGACGGCGTGATGGAATGCCGGGACGTGGAGGTGTTTACATGATACTCCAAGCACTCACCGCCTATTATGAACAGCTCTTGAAGCAGGGCAAGGTGGAGGCCCCCGGCTGGGACAGTCGCTTCAAAGTCAGCTATGAACTGCGCCTCAGCCCCGACGGCCAGCTCCTCGCCCTCAACGACCTGCGGCAGGAAGTCCCCAAGGGCAAGAAGACCGTCATCGCCCCCCGTGAGCTCCCTGTCCCCCACCGAGTCAAGCGCGCCTCCAGCGTCGCCGCGAACTTTTTGTGCGACAATACGTCCTATCTGCTGGGCGCAGACGAAAAGGGCAAGCCCGAGCGCTCCCGCCAGTGCTTCGAGGCCTGCGCCGCCCTCCACCACAAGGTGCTCGACGGTGTGGACTCCCCTGCCGCCAAAGCTATCCTCGCCTTTTTTGACAGCTGGGAGCCGGATACAGCCCCCGCCCACCCGCTGCTGGCAGAGCAGTGGGCCGACCTGAACAACAACGCGAACCTTGTGTTCGGCTACGAATCCCCCGACGGCACCGACTGGCTGGCCACCACCGATAAGGACATCCGGGCCGCATGGCAGTCCGCCTTTGACACCTCCGATGCCGACGCCGAGACGGCCCGCTGCCTCATCACCGGCAAAGAAGCCGGCATCGCCCGCATCCACCCCGCCATCAAAGGTGTGATGGGCGCACAGGCCGCCGGTGCGGCGCTGGTCTCCTTCAACGCACCCGCTTTCTGCTCCTATGGCCATGAGCAGGGTGCCAACGCCCCCGTCAGCGAGTACGCGGCTTTCGCCTACACCACGGCCCTCAATCTGCTGCTGGCTGACCGGAACTGCTGCCAGCGCATCGGCGACACCACCATCGTCTGCTGGGCCGAAAACGCCGCCCCTGCCTACCCAAACGCCATGCTGATGTTTTTCTGCGGCGGTGCCGAGGCACACGGCGTCTCGGAAAGTGACCTTGCCGCCGCACTGAAAGCCCTTTCTCAGGGACGCCCCGTCTCCTTCCTCGACGACAAGCTGGACCCGAACCAGAACTTCTATGTGCTGGGCATCTCGCCCAACGCGGCCCGGCTCTCCGTCCGGTTCTTCCTGCACAGCAGCTTCGGACAGTTTGCCAAAAATCTGCAGGACCACGCCGACCGGCTCAGCATCACCCGCCCCGCCTTCGACAAGCGGGAAAACCTGTCGGTCTGGGCGCTGGCGCAGGAGACGGTCAACCAGAGATCCCGGGACAAAAATCCATCGCCCCAGCTGGTGGGCGATCTGCTCCGGGCCATCCTCACCGGCGGACCCTATCCCGCCACCCTGCTCAACGGCGTGACCCTCCGCATCCGGGCCGAACGGGAAGTCACCCGGGGCCGCGCCGCCATCCTGAAAGCCTATTATCTCCGCAACTACCCCACCGAGTTCAACAAGGAGGTATTTACCGTGAGCCTGAACGAAAGCAGCAATGTCCCCTATGTTCTGGGGCGTCTCTTCTCTGTGCTGGAGACGATCCAGAGCGTCGCCAATCCCGGCATCAACACCACCATCAAAGACCGGTACTTCAACTCGGCCTGTGCCACCCCGGCAACGGCCTTCCCCACGCTGGTCAAGCTGGCTCAGAAGCATCTGCAGAAGATGACCACCCCCAACGAGGTGCATTTCAGCAAGCAGCTCACCGAGCTGATGGCCCAGCTGCCCGAGACGGGCTTCCCGGCGCGGCTCAGCCTGCCGGAGCAGGGTGCCTTTGAGATCGGCTACTACCACCAGACCCAGAAACGCTACGCCAAAAAGAATGAGGAGGAATAAACCATGTCTGAGCCCATCAAGAACCGCTATGATTTCGTCATCCTGTTCGACGTCGAGAACGGCAACCCCAACGGCGACCCCGACGCAGGCAATATGCCCCGTATCGACCCCGAGACGGGCTACGGTCTGGTGACCGATGTCTGCCTCAAGCGGAAGATCCGCAACTATGTCGAGACCCTGAAAGAGGACGAAAAAGGCTACCGCATCTACATCAAGGACGGCGTTCCCCTCAACCGCAGCGACGCCGAGGCCATCAAAACTCTGGGCATCGACCCCGACCTGAAAGCCGCCAAAAAGGCCGACCCCGACATCGATGCCAAGCTGCGGAACTATATGTGCGAGAACTACTTCGATATCCGCACCTTCGGTGCCGTCATGACCACCTTCGTCAAGGGTGCGCTGAACTGCGGTCAGGTGCGCGGCCCCGTCCAGCTGAGCTTTGCCCGGTCGGTGGACCCCATCGTCCCGCAGGAAGTCACCATCACCCGCGTGGCCATCACCACCGAGGCCGACGCCGAGAAGAAGGGTACTGAGATGGGCCGCAAGCACATCGTGCCTTACGCCCTCTACCGCGCCGAGGGCTATGTCTCGGCCAACCTCGCCCGGAAGACCACCGGCTTCTCCGAGGATGATTTGAAACTTCTGTGGACTGCCATCCTGAACATGTTCGAGAACGACCACAGCGCCGCCCGGGGCAAGATGGCCGTGCGGGAGCTCATCGTGTTCAAGCACGATTCTGAGCTGGGCAATGCCCCGGCCTATAAGCTCTTCGACTCCGTCACCGTCCGGCGCAAGCCCGATGTGGACGCCGCCCGCAGCTACCGCGACTACACCGTCACGGTGGCAGACACTCTGCCGGAAGGAGTCACCTGCGAGAGGCTGTCCTGATGGCCGGCCCGGACGACTGGCTGCCCCTGTCGGGCATCCAGCACTTCTGCTTCTGCCGCTATCCCGGCGCAAGCCCTGCCCTGATGGGCAAATGCGCCCGCCTCAGGGTCGATTTGAGCTTTTTCAGCCCGCAGGGACGCTTTCTGGCCCGGGCTGTAGGCGAAGAGCGGGGCAACGTCCTGCTGCGGCAGACCCAGTACCGCATCGCAGACAGCGAGGCAGAGAGCTGTCTCTATGCGCGCAATTTCATCCTGGGCAAAGTCTATAACGCCCGCTGGGTGCTGGAACGGGCCACCCGCGACCACCCCCAGCGGGTGCCGGTGGAACAGCTCAAGCGCACCAGCGCTCAGCTGGCGGCGGCGCTGCCCCTCATCGAGCAGTGCGACGACCTCGACCAGCTTCGCGGCCTGGAGGGCGAGGCGGCACAGCGGTATTTCGACTGCTTTGATTCGCTCATCCTGCAGCAGCACAATGATTTTTCTTTCGCAGGCCGAAGCCGCCGTCCGCCGCTGGACAACACCAATGCCCTGCTCTCCTTCGCTTATTCGCTTCTGGCCTCCGACTGCACAGCGGCTCTTCAGAGTGTGGGCCTCGACCCCTACGTCGGCTTTCTCCACCGCGCCCGGCCCGGGCGCAGGAGCCTCGCCCTCGACCTCATGGAAGAGCTGCGCACTGTTTACGCCGACCGTTTTGTGCTCTCCTGCATCAACCAGAAAATCATGACGCCGAAGCATTTCCAGAAGCAGGAGAACGGAGCCGTCCTTCTCACCGATGAGGGCCGCCGCGCCTTTCTGGGCGGGTGGCAGACCCGCAAGCAGGAGACCATCACCCACCCGTTCCTGAACGAAAAGCTTCCGTGGGGCCTCGTGCCTTATGTGCAGGCTCTGCTTCTGGCCCGCACCCTGCGGGGCGATATGGAGCTTTACCTGCCATTTTTCTGGAAGTGAGGGATGTGTATGCTGGTCCTTATCACCTACGACGTCAATACCGAAACTCCTGCCGGGCGCAAACGTCTGCGCAAAGTCGCCAAGCGCTGTGTGGACCACGGCCAGCGGGTGCAGAACTCCGTGTTCGAGTGTCTGCTGGATGCCGCGCAGTATGCCGTTCTCAAGGCGGAGCTGACGGCCCTCATCGACCCCGCGCTGGACAGCCTGCGCTTCTACCAGCTGGGCAACAACTATAAGAGCAAGGTGGAGCATATCGGCGTTCATCCGCCCTTCGAGCAGGACGGCCTGCTGTTGTTCTGAGTTTTGCGCCCCGGTGCGAAGGGCGAGTTCTCAGCATTTTTCCGGCACCTTCGCACCGGATTTTTGTGTCATTTTGCATGATTTGGATAGTTCTTTGACCCGTTGTAAATCAAAGCTCTTCTAAATCCGTGCAAAATGTTGTATAATTTGTTTGAAAATAGAGATTTTGTCTCTGTTTTTGCTGTCGCCCTCCTCGCGGAGGGCGTGGATAGAAATCAGCGGCAATTGCAGCACGGCAGGTTCCAGCGGCGTCGCCCTCTTCGCAGAGGGCGTGGATAGAAATATCAATATCCCTCCAGTGGCTTGCGGAGGTATAGGTCGCCCTCCTCGCAGAGGGCGTGGATAGAAATCCAGCAGATATGAGCCTGACCGTGGAGATGACCAGTCGCCCTCCTCGCGGAGGGCGTGGATAGAAATTTATGCCGGCACACCGTATCATCTGCTCGATCGTGGTCGCCCTCCTCACGGAGGGCGTGGATAGAAATTTATGCTACCCGCTCAACGATCAGATTGCTGTTTGCGTTGCCCTCCCCGCAGAGGGTACAGATAGAAATCAGTTTCCACCGCGAATCAGGCATCGCCACAATTTTTCCAAAAAGGAGTTTTCCATGCATACAGTTTCCCTCACCCATCAGCTCGTCGCCATCCTGGACGACTTTGACCTCGACAAGATCATCGAAAGCGGCCAGTGCTTCCGGCCACAAAAGTTGTCCGACGGGCGCTACCGCTTTCTTTCCGGCAACGCACTTCTTTATCTGACTCCGCTGGGCGATGGTCAATACGACGCCGCATGGTATGGCTCAGATCGAGAGTACTGGGCCGACTACTTTGATTTGGGCCGAAACTATGCCGCGCTGCGGTGCAGCTTGGCGGGACAGAGCAGCTATCTGGACAAATCGCTCGATTTCGGGCAGGGCATCCGAATCCTGCATCAGGACCCATGGGAAATGCTCATCACCTTTCTCATCTCCCAGCGCAAGAGCATTCCGGCCATCCGCACCGCCGTGGAACACCTTGCCCGGTGCTGCGGCGAACCGCTCAGTGCCGAAGGCGATGAAGTTTTCCTCTTCCCTACCCCGCAGCAGCTCTGCGGCCTCTCTGAGGCGCAGCTGATGGGCTGTGGTCTGGGCTACCGCACCCGTTACATCCAGAACGCTGCCGCTCAGGCTTCCAGCGGCACACTCGACCTCGGTGCCCTGGCGGCGCTGCCCGACGACGCGCTCTTTTCCCGCCTCCTCGAGCTGGACGGCGTCGGCAAAAAGGTAGCAAACTGCGTCTGCCTCTTTGGCTATGGCCGTACCGCGATGGCTCCCATTGATGTCTGGATACAGCGACTCATTGATGAGGAATTCGGCGGCCGCGACCCTTTTCCTTCCTATGATCAGCAGGCTGGCATCGTACAACAGTACTTGTTCTACTACAAGCGCAGCACCAGCCGCAGCGTCGCTCACAAAAAATAAAAAAAGTTATTGACAACTCTCCATTTGGCTGGTATAATAACACACGTCGTCAGGGACGGCACAGGCTATGGGGGATTAGCTCAGCTGGGAGAGCGCTTGCATGGCATGCAAGAGGTCAGCGGTTCGATCCCGCTATTCTCCACCAAAAAAGCACTGTACTTCGTTTGAAGTGCAGTGCTTTTCTTTTTACTGAAGCCGATTTTTGGGGCTGCATTGAGTCGCCTGCATGTCTTTTGGGCTTTTTGCGGAAAACCGAGATGTTCCCGCAGATAAGCGGGTCCCCATAACAAAAGAGACCGCCGTACAGCAAGCTGCTGTACGGCGGTCTCTTCTTCTTTTTTCAGTTCCGCGGGATGGCCATTCGGCGCTCTGCTTTCTTTACGAGCCATGCTCCCGCCCATCCGCAGGCGGCTCCCAAAATGGCGCCACCCAGAATATCCGTCGGGTAATGGACACAGAGGTACATCCGCGAGAATGCGATGAGAACGCCTACCGGCAGAGCCGCCATCGCCCACTGCTTTTTCCCGGCCATCCAAAGGGCTGTCACCGAGGCGAAGGACGCCGCTGTATGGCCCGAAGGAAAGGAGAAATCGTCCGGGTACGGGATAAGCAGTTGTACCTCCGTGAGGATGCCGCATGGACGGACGCGGGCCACCAGCGGCTTGAGAAGAAGATTGCAGAGGACAGCGTCGATGAGGAGCGCCGCTGCCAGCACACATCCGACCCGCCGCGTTTTGCGGAACACCAGCAGCACCGCTGTCAGCGTCACCCAGAGAATACCGGAGTCTCCCAGACGGGTAATAAAACACATGCTTCCATCCAGCATGGGGCTGTGCAGGGATTGCAGAAATTGCAGGAAAGTGAGTTCGGCGTTCATAAAGCTCCCTCTTTCTCGTTTCGTTATGTACAGGATACCAGAAGTTTATGAACAGAAAACCACAAAGTCTTAAACAGTAGTTAAAACAGCCGGCTCCGCCGCTGAGTTTTGCAGCATTTCAGTTCCCGGCGTTCCTGATGGACAAGGGAAAAATTAAAAAGAAAAGCCGACTGAGAATACCTCTCGGTCGGCTTTTTCTATGCCGGTGGTGGGGGTCGAACCCACACGTGTTATTAGCACAAGGGATTTTGAGTTTTTATCCGCATCTTCCATCTGGTGTCATCCAGTGATATCTAGTGATATCTGGTTCCCACTGTGCAAGGGCAAAATTCACGCCTCAACGAACAATAATTTGAAATATCCACAATTTTTCGATGCGTTTTTCCTCTACTCTGTTTTTTCGGTTTGGACCGCCCAAATGGAAATTGGAGGGATGTTCAGGAGGGATGCAGGGCAAAACGCTCCTCTGCTTAGGCACAAAACGAAAGGAAAGTCAAGGATAATGAATCAAAATCAAGCGAAAGAGTATTATGAAAAATTATTTGTGAACTATCCTGATGTGCTGTCTGTCGAAGAAGCAACAACTTTACTCGGTTTCAAAAGCCAGACTGCCATCATCAGAAAAATCCATCAACATAGAATTCGCTGCCTGAAAGTCGGACGATCTTTCATGATTCCGAAAGAATATCTCATCGACTATCTTTTGGATAGCTAAATTATACAGCCATTATATTACATAGCGCACCACTTTTCAATAAGAAAAGCGTGCGCTTTTTATTTTCAAACGAAAGGCGGTCGATTTTTTGAACACAAGCTGGAGCAAAACGTTGAAAAAGCCACATGACCCTTGACTACTTCTACGGACAAGCCGGAGAGCTGTTCTCCTTCTACCGCATTTCAAAGGCTCTGTTTCAGGAGCCACGGTTCCAGTGCCTGTCAACCGATGCAAAAACTCTGTACGGTATCCTGCTGGACCGCATGAGCCTTTCAGCCCGGAATGGTTGGTTGGACAAAGCTGGGCGGGTGTTCATCATCTATACTGTGCAGGAGGTGCAGGGTTCACTGGGCTGTGCCGATAAAAAGGCCACCAAGCTGCTGCGAGAACTGGAAGAGTACGGCCTGATTGAACGCAAACGGAGGGGGCTGGGCAAGCCCGACCTCATCTATGTGAAGAATTTTTCGTCAGAATCGTCAAAATCAATATTCCAGAATCGTGATTTTCACGATTCTGGAGGCTTCAAAAACGCAAGTCAAGACCCTTCAAAATCACGATGTAATAAGACTAAAGAGAATGATACTGAAATGAGTGAGACTGATCCATTCTATTCTGAAGAAGCGAATGGGATGAGCAAACGCGCCCAACTGGAAGAATATTTTTCTCAGTCTTTGGAGATAGACCTTCTGCTCCGGCTCTGCCCGGATGATGAGGACACCATCTATCAGATCGTAGATTTGCTGGTGGACACCTGCGCCACCAACCGCAAGCTGCTGCACATCGCCGGAGACGACAAACCCGCCGAGGTGGTACGTAGCCGCTTTATGAAGCTGAACGCCGACCATATCTGCTTTGTGCTGAAGCGTCTTGCAGAGAACAGCAGCCCGATTCGTAATATGAAACAATATCTGCTCGCTTCTCTGTATAACGCACCCACCACGATGCAGCTCTCCTACCAGAACCAAACCAACCACGACTTAGCGATGCGGGGGTGATGAAAATTTCAAAGAAAGCAACCACAATAGCCATCGTCAACCAGAAAGGCGGCACCGGCAAGACCACCACCTGTGAAAATCTGGGCATCGGGCTGGCGATGGAGGGCAAGAAGATCCTGTTGGTGGACGCTGACCCGCAGGGCAGCTTGACCATAGTCGCTTCGCTCCTATGGCTAGTTGTGTGCACTGCGTGCAGATTTATATTTGCCCGCCATGCGGACATTGCCATCAGCATGGGCTGGCAGCAGCCCGATGAATTGCCCACCACCCTTTCCACCCTGATGCAGAAAGCCATGAACGACCAGAGTATTCCACCCGGCGAGGGCGTTCTGCACCATGCAGAGGGCGTTGACCTGATTCCGGCAAACATCGAGCTGGCAGGGCTGGAAGTTTCCCTTGTCAACTGCATGAACCAGGAGAAGATGCTCAAGCAAGTGCTAGACAGTGCCAAACGGGAGTACGATTTCATTCTGCTGGATTGCACTCCTTCCCTTGGGATGCTGACCGTAGTCGCTCCGCTTCTATGGCTAGCGGTACGCACTATGTGCGAATTTATAATTATCTCCTGTGGAGATACCGCCATCAATGCACTGGCAGCGGCAGACACCACCCTGATTCCCGTGCAGGCGCAGTACCTTTCCGCAAAAGGCTTAGAACAGCTTTTGCAGACGGTGCAGAAGGTCCGGCGGCAGATAAACCCGAAATTAAAAATTGAGGGCATTCTGCTGACCATGACCGACAGCCGCACCAACTACGGACAGCAGATCGACAACCTGATTCGAGGTGCCTACGGCAGTAAGATCAAGGTGTTCGACCAGACCATTCCACGGTCTGTCCGTGCTGCGGAAATCAGTGCCGTGGGCAAGAGCATTTTCCAGCACGACCCCCAAGGGCAAGGTGGCAGAAGCCTATAAATCTCTGACGCAGGAGGTGATGGCGAATGCCTTGCCGACCGCTCTTTCCTGCAAGCCTATGAGCAGCAGCCGGACGGGAAAGCCATACCGGGCGACTTGCTGTTTGTCGGGACGCCGGAGAAATGCCGGGAGCTATTACAGAGTTTGAACGCCGGAGAGCTGACGCAGGGCGAGGTCAAGGCACTTTATGCAAAGGCGCAGGAACCGGACAGGGACAGCTTTTCCATTTACCAGCTCAAACGCGGCGACGAAACGAGGGATTTGCGCTTTGAGCCTTACGACCGTCTGACCGCAGCGGGACACGCGGTTGATCCGGCGAACTATGACCTGATTTATTCCGCGCCCCTTGCACCGGGTACGAGCCTTGAAGCTATTTTTACCCGCTTTAATATCGACCACCCGAAAGACTTTAAGGGACACAGCCTTTCCGTTTCCGATGTGGTGGTGCTGCATCAGAACGGGCAGGACACGGCGCATTACGTTGACAGCATCGGCTATCGACAGACGCCGGAGTTTTTGCAGCCGCAGAATTATCTAAAGCACGTTGAGGATATTGTGGAGCAGAACGACAACAATTTTGACGGTATCATCAACAACACGCCGCAGACGCCCACCGTCGGGGAATTGGAGCAGAAAGCAAAGGCGGGTGAGCCGATTTCCCTGATTGACCTTGCGAACGCCATCCATGCCGATAAGGAGCGCGGCAAAGAGGAAAAGCCCTCGATCCGGGCGCAGCTTCGGGCGGCAAAGGAGCAGACCGCCCAGAGAAAGGCGCAAAGGAGCAAAACGCAGGATTTGGAAAGGATCTGATCGTATGCAGAAGTTTGAAAACGTGGATATACTGGCTTGCCTTGATGCGGTGATGAAGCAGAACACCGGCTTTTACCAAAGCGATTTTGAGATTGACAAGGAGATCATTCACGAGGCTGCTGCAAGCCCCGACCGTGAGGACAGGACGCTTTTGTGGCTTTCCCGTCCGTCCGGGACGCATTGCTTCCGGGAGCGCGACGTTTTTCTCAAAGATACCCGTCCATACAACACATGGAAGTTCCACGGAGAGCAGACACGCGACCGCATTCTCGCCTACGCCGTGGAGCTGACGGGCAGGGAGCGCGGCAAAATCCGGGGAAACCTCTATGAACTGGACTATGCCGCCCATTTCCGGCACGTTCGGGAGCAGGCGCTTCACGCAGACACCGTAACGCTTTTCTATGAGCGCGGCGAGCGCAGCCAGCCGAAAAATAGATACCTTGGCGGCTCACCCGATCCGCAGTATGGCGCGTTTCTTCGCTTTGAGGCGCAGCCAAACACCCCCGAAGCCTTGCGCGATCTTCTGCAAGAGGAACGGCGCAGCCGTGAGCAGCTTTCGCCGGGGGACTTCAAGGCGCATATCGCCGCCCTGCGCGACGGGCTGATTGAAGCCGAAGCGCGGCGCATTGTTGCCGACATGAAACGTCAGTACAGCCCCAATAGCCCGAACAAAACCCACTACATGACAGAGCTTGCCCCGGCGTTTATGATGCTTGCATCGAGCCGGGACATTGACCGCCTTTTCTCGCTGCTTCCCTACAAGACGCTGACCTTTTCCAAAATCGAGGGCAGGCACGGCATCTATGCGCTGATCGACAAGAACGAAAACCGCGACCGGGATATTCGCAAGCCCCGCCCCTCTATCCGGGCGCAGCTTGCCGCCGACAAGAAGAAAGCCGCTCCGAAGCGGGCGGCGAAAACAAAACATCACGAAATGGAGGTATGAGCATGAACCGATTTACCGTTGAGGAAACAAATCTTATCAGTATCTACATCGCCGATACGCGCAGGGAGCTTATCGGGGAAATGTCGGGTGCGCTGCCCTATATGGACGGTGAAATGCGCGAGCTTGCCTTGCGTACCCTTGCAAAGCTCCGCGCCATGAGCGACGCCGACTTTGCCGCTCTCGCCGTATCTGCCGCCGACGAAGTATGAGCGGGCTGAAACGGCTGACGCCGCAGCAGAGCCGCAAAGCGAACGCCCTTATCAAAAAACCTGCTGCAACTGTATGGGCGGGAACTGCATTTTGCTGGACGATGGGGACGAGTGCGTTTGTCCGCAGCTCATTTCCTATTCGCTTCTTTGCAGATGATTTCAAAACGCCGTACTTCCCGCCGACAAGCTGCTTTACGCGGAGCTTTACTAAGCCGAGGACAGGCGGCGGTGCGCCGAGTGCGGCACGGCGTTTGCGTCCACCTCAAACAGCGTCAAATACTGCCCGGACTGCCGCAAGCGGATCACCCGCAGGCAAGCCGCCGAGCGGATGCGGAAACGACGCGCCCGCGTTACGCAGTAGGCGCGAAAAAGCCCTTACGCCATGCCGCTTTTCAGACGCGGTTTGAGCATGACAGGGGATTTATACCTAAACCTGCAAAAACAGTGTTCTACTGCGTAACAGACCCTTAAAGCAGCACCCACGAAAAGACAGGGCGCGGTGGCCATCATCGGCTGCCGCGCCCCGTTATTTTCATCGTTCAAGATTATTCCATTCGTCATAAACTTTTACTGTTGCATGAAATCTGGATTGCGGCATTATGTACTTGTCTTTAACCGCCTCACTATCTACCCAATTTCGTATTTCATTTACATACAGTTGCTTAAATCTTTGTTTGTCTACTTTCCCGTCTAAATATTTTGCACAGGCTTCATCATATGCGTTTGCTACATCTTCAAGTGCCGCAGATACAGAAGCCTTTAATGTTGGATTATCGGGATTTGCAGCTAATTGATTGCTCATCTCAGAAAAATGCGCTTTAGCTACGGTAATCATGCTGCGAATTTGCATTTCCACTTGACCTTTAGTTAAATCATTCGCCGTTTTCGAAGCAGCACTACTTTTTACGAGTGAAGCAATACTTACTAACAGAGCGAGTGCTGCTATTATAATTGATGCTATTTCCATTTGATTGTTTATCCCCTTTTATATTTTGAGCAACAATAGCGACCAATTCCAAAAATTCGGAATTATCTGCCTCATGAAGAACCGCTTGACCTGTTTTATGGTCATAGACTGGAAACTCAATGTATTTAACAAGATGTCCTTTTTCCACCTTGGTCAAAGGTGTTCCGTCAGCATGAATAGCCTGTTCAATTTCTAAAGCTATCCTTTTTGCCATTTCAGGAGAACAGTTATTTTGAAGTTCCGATTTCAATTTAAGACCTGTTTGTTTTAAGTCATATACAATCATTATGATACGTCCTTTCGTAATTAGTTTTCGGTAAAATAACCCACAATGATTTTATCACATTATGTCTATTGCTGCAATCAATATTCCCACTATTCCCGTGCTATTTCCTTACCCCGCTCCGGCTCACTTTCACGCCGCAAAATACTGTCGATGTTCCGCTTGATAACGTTGTACTCCTTGACCTGCTTTTTCAGCCTGCCATAGTCGGCGCACAGCGTTTCTTTCTGTTCTTGGAGCTTTGCATATTCAGCTTGCAGCGCGGCGACGTTGGGGAGCTTGCCGCCGACCAACGCGGGCTTGACCGCTTTTGCGGCGGCTTCAAAGAGAATTAAGCTGCTTTCGTGGGCGGCGCGGGTGCGCCTGCCCTTGATACGCTCTGTTATGGCTTCCTCTGTATAATCCGCACCGAGCGTTTTCAGACGGGTAAAGCGTTCCTGACCCGGTGCGCGGCAAGATATGTATTTACCGGGCTTTATCTCATAGCCCGCAGCTTGTAGCAGCCGCAGAAAATCGGCAAAGTCTGACGCTTGCGGGATAAGTGCGTCAACGGCAACTTTCAGCTTGCCTTTCCAACTTGTCCCGGTCTTTTCCGCTTGGTATTCCGCATAGCTTTTTCCTTTGCTGCCTTTGCCCGGAACAACGACGGACAAGCCGTTTTCCCGGCACAGCCTGTCGCTGATGTTGCGTATGCCGTAATAGCTCCGCTTGTTGGAATTGTACTTGCGGTGGTCGATGAAATTGACCGCACAAAAAATCACATGGTTATGGATATGCCCCTTGTCTATGTGGGTAGTCAAAACATATTCGTATTGACCCTTTGTTACCGCGTCGACAAGCTGCCGACCTATCTCATGCGCCTTTTCATAGCTGACTTCCCCCGGCTCAAAGGATTGTATCAAGTGATGGGCGAGGTTATTTCCCTTATCCAACGCTTGCGACAGGGTATATGCAAACTCAATATCTGCCGTTTCATAGGAGCAGCCGAACGAGGACACAAGCATTTTTTCTTCTGTCTTGGCGGGATTTTGGATATAGGCGAGGGCTTTGCTCAACGTGCTTTTAATAGGTTTAATCTTTGTAACCGCCATATCTCATTCAGCACCCCCTTTATCTCGTCTATGTCCTCTTGATAGACGCTGCCCGTACTGTTCACGCGCCGTGCGATCTGATTGACGTTGACCCCGATCTTCTGTATCTCGGCGGTCATTGCCTTTATGTCGCTATGGTCTATTTGAATGATATATCCGTCGATTGCGATTTTCCGCAGATACGCCGCCATGTTCCGTGTTGGTATCGGCTTCATTTTTTCAAGGATCAAATCGTGCTCGGCTTCCGTCACGCGAAACTTTAGCTGCACCGTCCTTTTCCGTCCGTCCATGCTCTAACGCTCCTTTCCGTTCATAGAGGGTTTGGGACACTTCCCAAGGGTCTGCCCCAACAGGCGATAGTCTGTGAGGGTACAAGCAATTTTCAACCGACGCACCGCAGCGCGGGAGGTCGAAAATACGGAAGTGGGTACCCGCTTCCTATGCTTGCTGCGAAAGTTATTCCCTCATTCTCTATACCACAAGAAAAATAGATTTTGCCAACCGGCGGAAAAACATTTACATTCTTGCTCTTGAATACAACTTAAAAAAATGCTATACTTATACATAAGTATCTGCCTGCACTTTCGGCAGATTGATTTTTGCGCATTAGTTAGAGGCAGCTAACCGCAAGGAGGTGTTGACTTATTATTATTTCATACCCTGAGGCTCGTTTTGTTCCCACCGCTGTAAGCATTGCTGCATCAAGTCAGATTATGCAGGCGAATAAAACAGCCGATAATCAATATCTCATTCCCCTCATAGATGGTACTATTGAAAACATTGATATTACCGATGGAATATTGTTGACAACATCAGAGTTTGTTTCACAGGAAGATATTGAAATGACAACAACACACGACGATTTGAGCCTGTTTCAGATTTCCTTTTGCATTGATGGCAATATGGAGTGGTCTTACATCAATAACGAGGTTGTTCATCAATTTCAAATTGCGGCACAGCAGAGCCAAGTACGCTATGGAACATTTAAGGAGTGCCGAAGTAGAATAAGCGGAAACAGAAAATTCAAAGGCATCAGCATTACTTTGGATGAAAAAATCTTTGAGCAGATTTTCACCTGTATCAAAATAAGGGGGGCATTATATGATACAAGAAAAACAGCGCCCGTAAGAGTATATACCTACACACCAAACATCAGTAAAATTCTCTCTGAAATCCTTGCTTGCCACTTTTGTGATGAAATGAAAAAGATCTATCTGCAAGGAAAAATTTTTGAGTTAATTGCTGTTTACTGCGACGAGGTTATTTGCAAATCTCCTACAAATGACTTTGGCATCCGTATTAGTGTGGAAGATTACAATGCGCTATTGAAGGCGCGGGAATTTATTGGTGAAAACTTCGCCCACCCCCTCACAATTCCAATTGTTGCAAAGGCGATTGCTATCAACGAGCAAAAATTAAAGGATGGATTTAAGCGGTGCTTTGGAGTTACAGTTAATGATTATGTTGTAGAAAAACGGCTGGAAGCAGCGATACGATTATTGAAAACTGGAAAACATACTGTGCAGGAAGTGACATGGATGGTGGGGTATTCTCATACAGGATATTTCATCGAGCGTTTTCGGAAGCATTATGGAATATCCCCCGGCGAAATGTTAAAAAACAACAGATAAGAACTTCATGTAAGTCTGAAAAGACCGCATGAAGTTCTTTCTTTTGTGATATAGGAACTTCCGATAGTGACACTATGCAGAAAATCATCGTGCTATACTAATAGCAGTTAGCGTTGTCTAACTAAAAAACTCGGAGGTTATTGCTATGAGCAGAACAAATGAAAACAAATTAAAAATGAAGGACATTGCAACCATAGGCATCTTTAGCGCACTCCTTTTTGTGGTGACAATGGTAGCAGGAGCTTTGATGGGAATTAGCATGGTGTTGAATGTGTATTCCGTTGCGGTTGTTGCCGTTTTATCTGCGCCACTTTATATGCTGATTATGGCAAAAGTACATAAGAAAGGCGCAGTCTTATTGACTTTTGCCATTGTCGGTATTCTATGGGGGCTGTTTGGCGGTATTTTTGTCTTGATTTGGATGTTGGGGTTTGGCGTTGTAGGCGAAGTCCTTGCCAGCAAATCAAAGTATCAGAATTACAAAATGCTTACCGTTTCTTTTGGATTGTATTCAGTTGGATATTATTTAGGCGCCATCGCACCCCTCTATTATTATCCCGCATTTTGGTATGGATTTGACCGTCCAAAGGAAACCGTGGATGCAATGATTGCAGCAGCACATTCTACGGCTGGGCTTGCTGCAATTCCGGTTACGTTGATCGCGATTGTGATAGGTGCTGTAATTGCAAAGAGAATGTTGAAGAAGCATTTTGAAAAGGCAGGAGTGATTTAATGCACCGCATAGACCCCCGGATAGTGATTATTCAGATTGCGCTTTCAGGGATATGTGCATTTTGGATTTTTAAGCCGTTAGCCATGCTTTGTGAAGTGATTTTTCTGATGAGCTTTCTGTTATATTTGCAACACCCGAAGGAGGCTTTGCAGCTGGGCGTATGGTTTGCGTTCCTTGTCGGATTGTATGCCTTGCTGAATGAGAGCAACGCTCCGCAAATCATAGTCCAGCCCGTTTTCCTATTACGCAAGCTCTCTCCTTTACTGGGCGTAATGGTTTTGTCGCTAAAGGCGTTGACCGTGAGTGAGCTGTTCATGGGGCTTCAAAAATTACATTGCCCTAAATCAGCTGCGCTTGCGCTTGCTGTCGCATTGCGATTTATTCCCACCATTCGCCATGAGCTTGAACAGATTAGAAACGGCATGAAAACAAGGGGCGTCCCTTTAAATGTGATTACTTTTGCAAAAGCTCCTGCCATGACCACAGAATACATGATTATTCCCTTTATCATGCGCTGTATAAAGGTAGCGGATGAATTGTCTGCGGCTGCGGTCACTCGTGCAATCGAAAATCCTGTGCCAAGAGGGATGAGAGTTCCTCTGAAAATCAGAATAAAGGATATTGTGTATCTGATGATGGTGATTTGCGCTAATATCGGAACACTTCTTTATTCATTGTGCGGGTAGCGCGGAGGTTCAGAATGAGTATGATCACAATAAGAAATTTACAATTTCAATATGATGCCACCCCGGAGATAAATGCTCTTTATGGAATTGATTTGGAAATTCGTAAAGGAGAGTGCGTTATTTTAACGGGAGAAAGTGGCTGCGGGAAAACAACTTTAACACGATGCCTCAATGGTTTAATACCCAACTTTTTTGAAGGAACGCTTACAGGAGAAATATTGTACGAGGGTGTTCCAGTAAACAAATTGGAACAGTATGAGCTTAGTCGCAAAATTGGCACAGTGTTTCAAGATCCCCGTTCACAATTTTTTGCAGTAAATACAACGGACGAAGTGGCTTTCGGGTGTGAAAATCTTGCCTTTTCCACGGAGCGGATAAATCAGAACGTGGACGCCGCATTCTCCCGAATGAATATTGACGTACTGCGAGATCGGAGTTTATTTGGGTTATCCAGCGGCGAAAAACAGCGGCTGGCAGTTGCTTCTATCTATGCAATGGATACCGATGTCATTGTTTTGGACGAACCGACGGCAAACCTTGATGGAGAAACAATACAAAATCTCCGTGAGCTTTTATTTACACTAAAAGCCGAGGGGAAAACTCTCATTGTTTCTGAACACCGCCTTTCCTGGCTTGGAGGAATTGCCGACCGCTATGTATATATGCGCAAAGGGAGAATTGAAAAAATATGGGGTGCGGCGGAGGCTGCTTGCCTTTCGCCCGATGTGCTGCGAGAATACTGTTTACGCAGCATACAAAATGTGCTTTTTCCTACAAAGAAAACTCCTGCAAGGTCTGATGCAAACGAGCTGACGTGTCAAAACCTCTGTATTTACTACGGAAAGCAGGAAATTATCCATGATTTGAATTTTTGCTTTACATGGGGCGAAGAAGGTCGGATTATTGGAATTGTCGGTGCGAACGGTTCCGGGAAAACAACATTTTCTAAAGTGCTGTGCGGACTTATGGCACCGCGAACTGGGGAAATTCGTCTGAACGGCAAAAAAATGACCCATAGAGAGCTGCTGAAAAAAACATACTTTGTTATGCAAGACGCAGATTATCAGCTTTTTACGGAAAGCGTTACACATGAAATGGAATTGGCGGCACGAAAAAATAAGCAAAAAAACGTTCGATCTTCAAAAGAGGAAACAACAAACATTCTTGACAGGTTCGGCTTGGCCGAATACTCCGAAAGACACCCGCTATCCTTGTCCGGCGGACAAAAGCAGCGGGTCACGATTGCTGCTTCCATCGCTGCAAAATCGGATATTCTTGTTTTGGACGAGCCGACGAGTGGGCTTGACGGACGGAATATGCTCCGTCTAAAGAATAGTCTATGTGAACTGAAAAAACAGGGAATGCTGATTTTCATTGTAACCCATGACGCAGAATTTCTTGAAGGATTAACAGATGAATTACTGACTATTTCAAATAGGGAGGAAAACATGGGCAAAAAAGAAAAACAGCAATCGCCTTTAAGGGGTATTTTGCAGTTTGCCAGTCAGAGGAAAGGACTTTTGAGGATTTCTGTTATCCTTTCTGTTCTGTCCTCTGCGTTTGGTATGGTTCCATACGCTGCTGTAGCTGTGTTGCTTGGGAAAGCGTTAGACAATGCTTTGACCATAGAATGGGCAGTCAGCTTGACCTTGGTGGCTTTAGCAGGATATTTTCTAAAACATTTTCTATATTCAAAATCAACCCTATGCTCCCACAAGGCAGCGTATGAAATCATACAGAATATCCGCTGCGCAATTATGCGGAAGATGTCAAAAATGTCTATGGGGACAATACAGGAAAAATCTTCCGGCGAATTTAAGCAATTAGTCATTGATGATACGGAACGACTTGAAGGACAGATTGCTCATGCCATTCCCGAAATGACAGCAAGTATTCTCATTCCGCTTTTTGTGTTTGCCTATCTGCTTTTTGTGGATTGGCGTATGGCGCTTGCTTCTCTTGCTTCGGCTGTTTTGGGAAATGTTATCTATTATAGCATGATGATAGGGCGCAGCGAGAGGATGAAAGAATATATGTCCGCGAATGGAGATATGAACGCAACCATTGTTGAGTATGTAAATGGTATGGAAGTTATCCGTATGTTCAATCAGACTGCTTCTTCGATGGGACGGTTTAAGGGAGCAGTATTGAAAGTTCGGGATATTACTACCGCATGGTATAAGCACTGCTATCCTTTTATGAGTATCAGTCAGGTTGTTATGCCCTCAACGATTGCATTTGTTTTGCCCGTCGGCGTTGTACTTCTTTCGGGTGGTACTACGACATTAAACGAGGTTATTTTATGTATTCTTCTCTCTATGGGGCTTGTTGGCTCTTTACAGGCAATGATTGAGTTTTGGCATGACATTGCCGCAATTTATGAGATACAGCCCCGTATTCTGGCACTTTTAGAAGCAAAGGAGTTGCCCGAGCCGATAGAAGCACAACACAGCAGCGGCAATGATGTGGAGCTGAAAGATGTTCATTTCAGCTACGGAGCAATCGAGGTTATCCATGGCGTTTCCTTTACGGCAAAGGCTGGGACGGTCACAGCGTTGGTAGGTCCGTCCGGTTCGGGGAAATCAACTCTGGCAAAACTCATTGCCCGCTTTTGGGACGTGAGCGCGGGTGCGGTAACTGTGGGCGGCGCGGACATTCGCAATCTGCCGTTATCCGAGCTTTCCGAAAAAATCAGTTATGTTTCACAGGATAATTTTCTGTTCAATATGAGCCTGAGGGACAATATCCGAATCGGTAAGCCAGATGCTACGGATGCAGAAGTAGAACGGGCTGCGTCACTGGCGAGATGTGATGACTTTATTGCCCGCTTCCCTAAGGGTTATGATACCAACGCCGGGGATGCAGGCGCCCGCCTTTCGGGAGGGGAACGGCAGCGTTTGGCGATTGCGAGGGCAATTCTAAAGGACGCTCCGATTATTATTCTTGATGAAGCTACGGCGTTTACCGACCCGGAGAATGAAGATAAATTGCAGCAGTCCATTGACCATCTGACAAAAGGGAAAACGCTGATTGTGATTGCGCACCGCCTGTCCACTATCATGTACGCAGATAAAATTTTAGTGTTGGAGGACGGTGCGATTTCAGCGGAAGGAACCCATGAGCAGCTATTATCTTCTTCACAGACCTATTTGGATATGTGGAAAGCCCATATATCGGCAATGGATTGGAGTATGAACAAAGAGGCGGAAATATTATGCTGAAAGTAATTAAACGAGTATTGCGTTTGAGTGGTGATTTGTCAAAGCGTATCTATGCGAGTTTTGTATTCAGCTTTATAGACTCAATTGTGGCAATGTTCCCTGTCGGGGCTGTGTTCTATACCCTCACAAAAATACAGAACAACAAAGCATTTACAGGGAATGACTGGCTTGTAATTTTTGGCATACTGTTAATCTCTCTTGTTGTCCGCATGGTGTTCAAATACTTAGTGTATAGTTTTCAAAGCACAGCGGGATTTGAGTTTGTTTCCAGAGAGCGAATTACGTTAGGAGATAAGCTGCGTAATGTGGGTATGGGGTTTTTCCATGAGCGAAATATGGGGGACATTACAACAACGGTTACAACTGACCTTAATTTTTTGGAAAACTACTCCATGCACATTCTTGACCGTGTAACAACCGGAATGGTAAACATGGTGGTGATCAGCATATTCATTCTGATGTTTGACTGGCGGCTTGGTGTGATTTTTATTTTAGGTGTTCTCTGCTCGTTCCTGATTTATGGGCGTATGCAGGAAAAGGGAGAAGAACTGACTGCAAAACAGCGGCAGGTACAGGCTGCTTCTGTTGAGGCTACGTTGGAATATGTGCAAGGAATATCCGTCATCAAATCATTCAATATGGCAGAGAAGAATTTAAGTGGCATTGAAAAGGCTTATGAAAAAAGTATGGAAGCATCTTACGCTCTTGAACGGGATTTCGCACCTATGAATGTGGCATATTCTATGGTTTTCCGTGTAGCTGCCTGCGCTATCATATTAGTATCACAGATTTTCGCTTTAGGCGGGGAACTGGATTTTTCAAGCCTTGCGGTTATCCTCATTGCTTCATTCTCTATTTTCAATTCTGTAGAGGTAATAGGGCAAATGACCGCCATGATACGCTCCATGGAAGCAAGCCTTGACCGTGTGGAACGGATTAAGGGAGAAAAGAATATTGATGACGGGGGTGGAGATATTTCCTTAAAAAGTTATGATATTGTCTTTGATCATGTTTGCTTCTCCTACGAACAGGGAACGAAAATTCTTGATGATGTCAGCTTTACCATTCCGCAGGGAGGAATGACCGCCATAGTCGGGCCTTCCGGCGGTGGAAAGACAACGATTACCCGTCTGATCTCCCGCTTTTGGGATATTCAAGGCGGTAGCATTACCATAGGTGGCAAAGATGTTCGGGAATTTACATCTGACAGCCTTTTGAAAAATATGAGCATGGTATTTCAAAATGTCTATTTATTCAAAGATACCATTGAAAACAATATTAAGTTTGGTTGCCCGGAAGCAAGCCATGAGCAGGTTGTAGAAGCGGCTAAAAAGGCACGCTGCCATGACTTTATTTCCTTATTACCAGAGGGCTACAATACCATGATTGGAGAGGGCGGTTCTACTCTGTCCGGCGGTGAAAAACAGAGAATATCCATTGCCCGCGCCATGCTGAAAAATGCCCCTGTCGTCCTTTTGGACGAGGCCACCGCAAGCGTTGATCCCGAAAATGAAGTGTATTTGCAGCAGGCAATCAGCACTTTAGTAAAAGATAAGACACTGATTGTAATTGCACACCGCCTGTCTACCATTCGGGACGCAGAGCAGATTTTAGTCATCGACAACGGGAAACTTGTTCAGTATGGAAAGCATGACGAGCTTGTTTTACAGGAGGGTATTTATCAGAAATACTGGAATATTCGCCAGAACGCAAAGGCATGGAAAGTAGCACAGTAGATTATGATCCTCAATTCGTTGATCTGAAAGATTTTGCGAGCACCAATCCATGAGAAAAAAGTAACGGTGGGTAAGGATCGTCCCTTGCCCTCCATTTTCCTGCACAAAAGTACAATTGCCTAAACCTTATCTAACAAACAAGGATGAACTATCATATGCGAGTATATTTCGACAGGAGGTGTATCTAATGCAGCACGATACCGCGGGAAAAATACATTTCTACAAATGACAATTTTAATTTTGGAAATCCACTGCAACGTTTATGTTTTGCAGCAACTTTTCCGCGTTCCTAAGATTGTCACCTTTTTGCTTTTGGTTATCGCACCGTCCAGCAGCAGCCCTTATATTTTATACGCTTTTGCTCTGCTTCAAGGCACCCATGCGGGCTTTCATGTCCGTATGGGTGCCTTTTGTCATGTGCAAAAACTCCTTGCTGCGTGTTGCCGTTCCCCACCGTGCTTCCTGCCCCTTTGCTCCCACAAAATTAGCAGCATGTATGGTGTGCGGATACCTCTTAACATAATCTTTCATATTTTTTGGGGAAATCATCGCTTGGAGTTGGCAAAATCCGCTTTTTGAGTGGTGTGGGTAGTGAAAGGGGAAATACACCTATCACCCGCTTTCGCGGTTGCGAAAGGAGGTGAATACCTTGAACGAACCTTATCGCACCCAGTTTGAAGTACGTTGTGCTTTTAACGGATTTTGCAAAAAGGTGTTAAGATGCGAGGCAAGCAACGCATGGCGCGACGTTAGAAACAGGCAGCTACGGGAGATTTCTTTTTCTAACTTGTCGCCGGAGGAAGAAGCGCAGCTTTACACGACAGACACTTATGCGTTTGATGAAGCTGATAAATCCTTTTTTTTTTTTGTTGTTGTTGCCGGAAAGAGCTTTACCGCAAAGCAACTTGCCGACGCACTACATACGCTACCGGAAGAAAAGCGCAAAGCGGTACTGCTGTACTACTTCTTTGACATGACGGACGCGCAGATAGCGCAGCACTTGAATATTCCGAGAAGCACAGTACAGTTCCGTCGGACAAGCTCCTATGAGCTGCTAAAAAATATTTGGAGGGTCGAGCTTATGATGAAAGTAAATTGTAACAACGATTTTGACGAAAGTGGCTTGTTACCCCGTGCCCGGTAATTATAGCCGCAACCAAAGGCGATCCAGATGTGGTAAAAACTGTTGTAAAGCATTGCGAGGGGTATATATCCTCTCTCGCCACACGCAGACTCCGAGATGAACGGGGTAACACCTATTACGGGATTGACGGGGATATGCGCGATCGTCTGCATTCACGGCTTATTAAAGCCATATTGGAGTTCAAGATATAACAGAACCATAGTGGCGCACCCCTTTCCGCCACTGTTGTAAAGTCTTAACTTCTCTCTGCTCCTTGACAAAGAATGCGATGCAAGATAACGGCGACGCAGTATAGGGCAAATCGGATACGTTCCTTTTGCGCCGAGCCATACGGCGGGTGCGCCATGACTTCCCCCCATCGGAGAACGAGCGACGAACACCGACGCCGCAAAGCGAGCTGGCAGCTTGCGGGCAACGACGCGCAGAATACATAATGATACTCCCTTACAGCCACAGTCCGAGCGTTCAAAGCGTCGCAGGCAATGGGTAGGGCTGCATGAGAACCATGCAGGGGTGAAACTCCCGTGAGGTTGTGCTAACAACCGTCCGACTAAAGCCCTCTTTAATATGTAAATAGAATAGTGGACTTGCCGCTATTCATAGACTGTATAAACAGTTTGCGAAAGAAAGGGGGGCCTTTCTTTTGTCGCAAAATCAAACGCCCGTTACAAAGACGGAGCATAAAATAGGCAAAACAACGTACATCGTTTGCGCGTCGCAGAGTGAAAAAGCGACGGACCCCATAGATAAAAAATCAAAAAGCTCATTCGTAAAGACATGGAGCTAAATGCCGCAAATGCCCGTAAATAGGGCGTTTTTTATCATTTAGGCAATGACAATCGCAGCGGGACATGGTATAATATTAGTAGTATATATACCTTGCTTGTCTGCTGTCGGAAAGGAGGAACAATGTTACAGGCAGACAAGATAACCGCTTTGTATTGCAGATTATATAATGCCGTTAATCAAGCCCGTAAGTCCCGGAACGAGAAAATATACCAGTTGAAGATTTGCTGCAAAAGGCATCGCAGCAACAAGACCGATTACTGTTTCCAAGCAGGCCAACAGCAGAACAAGGACGAACTCCTTGAGATTCAAAAATTTTGATTTCATGTTTCTCCTCCTAAGATTGTTTGAAAGTATAGTTTCCAGCCTGATTTTGCAATTCCCACAGTCGTGAGTAGAGTCCGTCTGTCCCGACAAGCTGGTTATGGGTTCCTTTTTGTGTGACCCTTCCGTTTTCAAGAACAAGGATCTGCTGTGCGCCGCGCACGGTTTTCAGCCGATGTGCGATCATAATGATGGTGCGTTCTTTGGATATTTCATCCAACGCTCTCTGCACCATCGCTTCATTGTCCGCGTCAAGGGATGCGGTAGGCTCGTCCAGAAGCAGGATCGGGACATCTTTCAAAAACGCTCTTGCCAGCGAAATACGCTGCCGCTCGCCCCCGGACAGGGTTGCGCCGCCTTCGCCTACCACCGTATCATAGCCCTCCGGTAAGGCGGAGACGAAGTCGTGGCAGCGTGCTTTTCGGCAGGCGTCGAGCATCTGCTGTTCGGTGATGCACTCATTCCCGAAGCATAGGTTCTCCCGAATCGTACCCCGGAACAGATAGGCGTTCTGCATCACCATAGACACCTGCGAAAGCAGGCTTTCCGGCGCGATGCTGCGAAGCTCTTTTCCGGCAAAGCGCACCTGCCCATGCTGGTAGTCCCAGAATCGTGCCATCAGCCGCAGAAGCGTCGATTTACCGCTGCCGGAGGGTCCTACCAGCGCAGTGAGTGCCCCTACCGGTGTTTCAAAGCTCACGCCATGGATCACGTTGCTATCCGCTGCATAGTGGAAGGAAACGCTGTCAAACGCATAGCTGTCGCCATGGGAGATTTTGTCCTCGCCAGAAGGGTCGGGCATCGTCATCACCTTGTCCAGCCGCTCACCGGAGAGAGCCATGCCCCGCAGCGCCGAAATGCTGCTCACAAGGGTAAGCGCCGGTTCGGTCAGCTTTGTGGCAATCACAAGAAAGCCTGCGAAATCCAATATGGTAAGACTGCCGCCCATCAGCAGATACAGCCCCACTGTCGCCGTCACGGGAACAACGAATTTGACCAACGAAGCGCACAGAGTGGAAAGGCTGCCTGCAACGGCCTCGTCCAGCAGGGATTCCCTGCGCAAATCAGAAAACGCTTTTTTCAGCGCCTCGAAGCCGCTGCCGGTACGGTGGTAGGCTTTGAGATCTTTCATACCGTGCAGGTATTCGTTGAGCTGCGTTGCAGCTCTTGTCTTGGCCTCCATAACGGAGCGGCTATGTTTTTCCTTGACCTTTGCAATTTGCAGCATCAGGATCGTGCAGATGGGCAGCATTGCAAAAATCGCAACCGCCATGCGCCAGTCAAAGAACAACATACAAACAAAGGAAAGCAGCAACAGAAAGCCCACGCCGATAGGATAAGGCAACCAGTAGCACATGGTAAATTCCACATTGGCAAAATCGCTTGCAAAGGAGCTAATCAGCTCACCGGATTCCTTGGAGGAAAAGAAGCCGAGACTCTGACGGCGCAGTTTTTGAATATATGCAATACGCTTGTCTGCCGTGTCGTGATATGCGCGTCCATAGGTGTTGTAATAGGAGATCAGTTCCACTGCATATTGCAGAAGGACATAGGCAATCCCTATCACCGCAATTTTAATCAGCAGCGCAATATCCAGTGTATATGGCGGATAAAACGCCTGCCCTAAGAGATAGATCGCCATATATGCAAGGATCGCGGGGAGAATGCTGAATGCCTGCGAGAGAAACAGCCACAGCGTCGGAGCAATGATCTGTTTCGGATGGTGGAAGGTAAATTGCCGGATCATCTTAAACATAGGCATGTCCTCCCTTCATCTGCCAACTTTCGGTTTCGTTCTGAATTGCCCAAAGATGTGCATACAGGCCATTTGCTTTCAGCAGTTCGGTATGTGAGCCGTGCTCCCTGAGTTTCCCGTTCTCCAACACAAAGATGCAGTCCGCATCCTGAATGGAGTAAAGCCGATGAGCAATCATCAGCACGGTTTTCCCTTTCAAAAGCTCTGCCATGCCTTCCCGCAGTGCAAGCTCGTTTTCCGCGTCGGTAAAAGCCATCGCCTCATCTAACACGACGATGGGTGCATCTTTTAATATCGCCCTTGCAATGGCGATACGCTGCGCCTCGCCGCCCGACAGCTTATGCCCGCCGTCCCCCAGCTTTGTTTCATAGCCTTTCGGAAGGGTGAGAATGAAATCGTGGCATCTTGCCGCTTTTGCCGCCCGCTCCACATCCTCGCGGTGAACCTTGCGGTGCATGGCGATATTGTCATAAACACTCTCCGCAAAGATGTGCGTGTCCTGAAAAACAAAGGCAACGGCATTCATCAAGGCTTCCATTGAATACTCCCGGATGTCATGTCCAGCGATGGTGATAGATCCGCTCTCCACATCCCAAAAGCGGGCGATGAGTTGCCCTGCCGTGGATTTTCCTCCCCCGGATGGTCCTACCAGCGCGGCGAAGCTCCCGGCAGGAATTTTTATTGTCAGATGATCCAGCGCCATGCGGCGCAAAGGGTCGGCAGCGTTCTGGTAAGAAAAACTCACATCCTGAAACACAATTTCAGCTCCACCCTTTGGGGCAGTCTCCGTTCCCTCGGATATGGGCTGCATATTCAGCACCTCGTCAATCTGATCCATGCGTACTGCCAGATTCCGCAAATCTGCTCCGAACTCCACAAGTTCCATCAAGGGACTGATGCAGGCGGGACCGACTATCAGGAACATCAACAGCTCCATCATAAGCTCATGGTCGCCGGGATGCAGGTACAGCAATGCGCAGCCGGAAACAAGCAGGAACGCCAGCACGGAGATTGTGATGGTCTTATATGCGCCGAAAATCGGCGTGACACGCTTCAGATAGACCTTCCAATGCTCCCTGTTCTTCTCCACCAGCCCTGTCAGGCGGCGGGCTGCCGCTTCAGGTCTGCCGAAGATTTTTTCTTCCTCCATGCCCGCCACATATTCAGAAAACGCTGCATCCAGCTCGGTGGAGGAACGGTTCAGGTCGCTCCATATCTTCTGACCCTGCTTTCCGCCGAAAGCGGAAAACTGGATGAGAAACGCAAGCACGAGAGCGATAAAGATCGTCAGTGCCAGCGGAATGTTGAGTGAGAACATCAGCACGGCCAAAGCTGCCAGCAACAGCCCCGCGCCGAAAATATTGGAAACATCGTGGGCAATGATATTTTCCATCTTTTCGATATTCTCATTCATCATCTTCTGCGTTGCGCCGGATTGACCGCCTGTGTAAAAGCCGAGGTTTAGCCGTCCCATGTGGTCGAGGAGGCGCATACGCAGGTCATAGAGGGCATTGAACGCGCAGGCATGGCAGGAAAAGCTGCCGATTACAGACAGCACGATGCCCAGCACGATACTTCCTATCGTGACTGCTGCCCACATCCATATCTCGTGGGTCGGAGCAGCCGCACCATCAAGCGATGCCAGCAGAAAAAGCCGGATGATCCGGTAGACCGTATAGAACGGTACGCCGGACAGCAGGACGCTAAGCGCAGAGCAGGTCACGCCGAAGAAATACTTTCCCGGAGGGCAATGCGCCGTTCGGAACACGCGAAGAATGACATTTTTCTTTGCTTCTTGCATAGAACTCCTTTCTCAGCGGCGCAACGCTCAAGAGCAGTCACCGCAAGCAAAATGATTGTTGGTTAGACTGGCTTAACCAGTAATCATTATACGCGTAGCCGCTGTATTGTCAACGGCTCGGAAAGTGCCTCAGAAATAAGCTGATGCTGTGCGAAATTTGCGGAAATCGTTGAATTACCGGCGGTTTTGTGATATAATCACATCTGCGAGTTGCCTATTGCTAGCCGAAATTTGTGCCAAAACAGAAAACAGTGTGCCAAAACAGAAAGAGAGGAGCGGCAAGATGGTTACAATACACAGCATCGAGGAAATGCTGAACTACTATATATCGCTCGGTGGCCTACGAAAGGACGCAGTAAACGGCTTTCGCTATGTGTTTCCGAGGCAGCACTCCAAGGTTCGCTTCTGGGGCGATCTGCACGGCTTTTCCGCAGCGGACGCGGACTTTACCTATCCGAAGGATACAATCATCCGCAGTCAGTTTAGTCAGCGCTATGTAGGAATCGGGCTGAGCGAGCAGGGGACCGTGGAAGCCTACACACAGAGAGATCAGACAATTCACTTCGGCGAGGGCGTCAACTGCTTCGTCTTTGATTCGCCAGTGCCGTTCTTTATGAAAGTTCCCGGAGGGCAGCGGTTACGTTTTCAGGGACTGTATTTTCAGGAGCAGTTTTTCGCGGAGAACAATATCCCTCTCTATGACAGCTTTTGGAGAGATGCAAAGAACACCATACACGGCGCAGACCTTCATGCGCCGGAGTTGGTGTCCATCTACCGCCGCATTGAGCAATGCCGCCTGACAGGGCTTGCCTTTGATACATGGCTGAAGGGTTTTGGGCTGGAGGCGGCCGGGTATCTGATCGACCTTGTGCAGCAGCTATCCGCACAGCCGCCGGTCTATCTCGACGAGAACGAGATTCGTGCGGTAGAAAAGGCAAAGACTATCCTGCAAGCCAGTCTTAAGCACCCGCCTGCGGTCATTGACCTTTGCAGGAAGGTCGGCGTCAACAAGAACAAGCTGCAAAAAGGCTTCCGGTTGACCGAGGGAAAAAGCGTTGCGGAATATGTCCGCACCCTGCGCATGGAGCGGGCCCTTGATCTGTTGGAGGATGATACCCTTTCTATTCAGGATGTGGCGGAGAAGGTTGGCTATAACGGCATCAGCAACTTTTATGCGGTTTTCCGGCAGACCTTCGGGGATACGCCAGCCGCAATACAAAAGCTGCTGGAAACAAAGTGATCCGTTTCCTGCGCCATATCTATATAACGCAGGAAATGGAAAAATGGGACAGGGCTTTTAAGCGGTATCATCAGATATAAAAAACGGCGTGCAGAGAGTTGACTCTGAGGGAATAGCCCCCGACTACACCGGTCCGTGGGACATGACGCTGGGGTATCTGCCCTACTATATGCAGGGCATGGATATGGGCGTACTTAAAAACGAAGTTTCCGACGCCGCCGCACAGATGGGCTTCCGTTGTGAGAAGCGCACGGAGCTGCTCTGCTCCGGCTGGCAGGATATCGGCATTTTGAGAAAAATCGAGAAATAAGAGCAGAAAAGGCAAACCGGAAACGAGGACAAGACGCAGCCATAACGATTTCGGGATAACTTGGCAAGCAATGCAAAGCGGTACCCACTTTGCTTTTCGGGCAATTTCCGCCGCCGCGAAAACTGCCCTCTGCTTGTCAGGGGCAGCGCCCCTAAGACCCCTTGAACGCGCAAGATGCGCGGCTGCGCGTTTCTGCGAAACGCTTGGGAGCGTGACCGTTATTGCCGGTCATGCTCCTTTTTCTTCTCCTCCTCGCGCTCGTTTTTACCCAGCATACGATCCACGTTCTGCTTGTGGAGCAGCAGCTCGCGCATCTCGTCACGCGAACGCCGGCATTCGGCATACGCCGTCTTTTTCTCCGTCAGCAGCTTGGCGTACTCCTCCTGCAAGCTCTTGACGGTGGAGAGCTTTTTCACGCCCAGCTCGTCAAAGGCATTTTTTGCCGCCTGATGGAGCAGGATTTCTTCCTCATGTTCCTCCCGAAATTTTCGAGAATAACCCGCCTTGCGGTATGCCACATAGGTCTCGCGGGTCTTGGCATAATTTACGATGTGAGTACGCAGAACAGCGATCTCTGCCATGCGCTTTTCAGCCGCTTTGATCTGCACCGAAAGCTCATTGTGATGTGCCGTGGCAGCCGCCGCTTTTTCTGCCAGCTCCCCATAGTCCAACAGCTGATGTTCGGCGAGAAAATTTACAGTCTGCGCCATCTGTTTCAGGTTAAAAACCTTTGCCCATCGCGCATACCCAGCGCTTTTCCCAGCTTGTAATTTTACCTGAATGTCCACCAGCAGATTGACCTTGGGAGGCTCCGGCTGCACGACAGATTTTTTACGGGGCGTATGCTGTTTTTCACCGGCCAGCACCGCACGGATTTCTGCTTCACTGTACCCGGCCCCAGCTTGTCATCCATGCGGGCTACATTCTTCCAGCCGGGCGCTTTGAGCCGGATTGCTTTCCCGCGCCGGGATACTTCACAGCCCATTTCTGTAAGCAGTTTCAACAATGTGTCAAAGTCAGCGGGCTTTTGCTCCAGCGCACGGTCAATCATCACACGCAACTGCTCCCGATGGGAGGGCTTGGCCTGTTCGCCCAGCCACTTGTTGTAGCTTTTCCCGTGGGGTTTCGGATCCTCCATAATGGACAGTCCGTTCTCGATACAGATGGTATCGCTCAAGCGTCGGCCGGCTCTGGTGCTGCCCCAAAAGTTGCGGAACTTTCGGTCGCAATCCGTATTGACCGCCGACCAGATGATGTGATTATGGATGTGCGATTTGTCTATGTGGGTGCAGACCACAAAGGCGTGATTGCCCTTGGTAAACCGCTTGGCAAATTCCACGCCCAGGCGGTTTGCTTCCTCCGGCGTGATTTCACCGGGTTTGAATGACTGGCGCACATGATAGGCGATCACATCATCTGCGCCGCGCACCCGTCCGGTAGCGGCAATGTACTGCCGCTTTGCCAGAAGGAACTCCACATCCGCAGTCCGGCTGTCACAGCCATAGCCGGTAATTAGTTTTCCGTTGTCAGTCTTTTGCGGATTTGCCACATAATCAATAATATCGCTGATTGCTCGGCTCTCAGTGCGCCCCTTTCCGACATGCAGGGGCATGATGCGTGTGGTTGCCATAGAAGGGCCTCCTTTCTAAAAAAGAAACGGCCTGCATGGTGCAGACCGCTTTTGCTATTCTATAAAATCGTCCTCGATGTCCTCTAACCGCTTCGGAGGAAACCTCATCTCGTATTGTTCTTTTGCCAGTGCACAAACTTCCGGGCGCTTATCTTTCATTCGGTTTTTCAGCCAGGAAATCTGCTCCTTTGATAACCGCCAAGGGAGATTCAGTAAGCGGTTTACCGTCATTTGCTCCGCTTGTTTCTCCGGCGATAAAGAAGCACAGGATTTACAGATGTGCGCCGCATGACCTTTGCCGGAAAATTTTTCGTTAGCCTTGTATTCTCCGCAGACTTTGCAATAATGACCGTGTTTTTTCATAGGCTCGATCCCTTTTCACATAGAGCGTATAAACTGCGAACCGCCCCCATGATGATGCTCCACTCCAGATCTGCCGCATAGGAAAACTTCCTGCGGTAAGATTCCCAAAGTTTTTGCATCACAGGACTGCTTTCCACTTCATTCAAAACATCCACAGCTTCTGCAAGATGTTGTTCTGTCCCGCGTTTGTGGACAGTGGCCCGCAGCGCATCATGGAGCGTCTGCCGGTTCAATGTGTTCCCATGCAGCTGTTCCAGAATATAAATGTCATAGAAATCTCTCATGCGGGTGTTGGTGGTGGTTCTGGTGATGATTGTTTCCAGCTTTTCAGCCAGAACGGTTTCCAGATTGTATGCCCAAATGTCAATGGAGCGATTTTCCAGCATCAGCTTGAAAGAGTAGCGTACCTCCCTGGGGGTAATGGCATCCCCTGTGGAAATGTCAATCTTCAAAGGTGTCACCACACCGTCAAAGGTTGTAGTCATGCTGACCCGAATCCCAGGATACTCCGCTTCATCCATAATCTCTGAAATGCTTTTCAGCTGAAATTTGACGCCATCATCAATCGGCACACTCACAATAGCAGAAATCAGGTTCTCGATGTCCTCTACATTAACATTGGCTCCTTTTACAGTAGCGTCCAAGTCCATCGTGGAACGGGCATCCAGTCCAACCATTGCCGCTACCAGCATCCCGCCTTTCAGAATAAATTTATCACGATATTCAGAAAGGAAAATACGCTCCAGAAAACGCTCCATCATATAGTTTCGCATTAAAAGCTGTGCATCCGCAGATTTTTCTCTGGAAAGATTGCGAATCAAATCTTTTAGCTGCCTTGCTGTCTTTATCATAAAAGCACCTCCAAATACTGCCGTAAAATTTTTTCAACCCGGAACATACCGGCATACCGCATCAAAGTCCGCAGATCCTTGTCCTTTCTTCTGGCATACATCTTCAGCGCACCTTGAAAAGTCTGTATTTCCATGCTGCTTCGGCTGCGGAGCAGATCGCAGATGGTGCGCTCCATATCATAGACAGGAACCGTATGCCCAAAAGGTGTTTGGCCAGTTGTCAGCCCTACCTCATATAGTTCTGGTTTGATGGTGTAAACAGAAAGGCCCTCTGCCTTTAAGCGAGTGGTGCTGTACCCTCTGCGCACCGTGATAGCGTATGGAGATGGTTCCCGGTCTGTCAAGTCATGGAAAAATAGCGCTGATTCATGGGAAAATACTGCCTGACCACACCGCAGATGTAACAGAAACATCGCATCAATCCAGGTGTCCTCGGAGACATAAATTCCGTGAGCAACCTGCTGAAGATTTTTCTCTTTGACATATTCATAAAAAATGGGTTTTACAATTCCGCTGGCGATTACCTGTGCGGTTTGCAGCATCCCATCATGCTCGGTCAGAAGTCTGTCTAATTGCTCAAACCGTTCTGATTTGGTCACATCCATCACTTCCTTTCGTGCTACTATTATACACGGATGTAGCACAGAAGTAAATATAGCAATTTAACAGACACTGTCTGGCATTTTTGTGACCGCGCATTTTATCCATAAACCAAATCCTGAATGGCAAACTTCAAGTCCTGCACCTTGCCCAGCAGCCAGATGGCAGCCATCGGCAGACCATAGGGACTAATAAGGAATGCCATCACCAGCAGGATAATGCCGTTTTGCAGGGAACAGGTCAGCAGAACCGCCACACCCAGCAGGGCGATCACCATGCTGATAAGCCCCAGCACCAGACCGGAGACATAGACGATCCCCACACAAATCCAAACGAACAGGGTCAGCGCCAGAATCACCGGAACCATCACGATCTTCAACAGCAGTTTCAACAAAAATACCAATGCCCTCATTGTTATGCCTCCTCCCAAAATCACAGTTCCTGTTCCTGATTCCATTATCCCTGTCTCACAGCCAAAAGGCAAGGATACGGGCAAAAAGAAAAAGCGGAGGAAGGCGCGGCGAAGAAACGCCGTTCCTCCCTCCGCAGATGGGATATTTGTCCCGGTTACGAAAGTTTGGAGAGTTGTGTCAGTATCTCTTTAACTCCGTCCCATAACTGTTCCTGCCGCTGGGATATATCCTCCAGGTCGGCATCGTAGATCCGCCCGGTCTCATGTACCTTGCGGGTCAGCTGGTTTAAGTTGTTGCTGCTCCGGCGCAGCAGGGATACCAGTTCTTTCAGTTCCGGCAAATCCAGCTGCACCACATAGCCGTCCACAGCCATTTTCCGCAGATAGGCGCTCAGGTTTTTTGTTCCAAACTGCGCCATTTTCTGCTGGATCACATCCATCTCCGCAGCGGATACCCAAAACAGGACCGGCACATCCCGTTTGCGTTTGGGGCTGCTCATCGCTCCGGCTCCTGTTTCTTTGGGGCGGCAGGCTTGCGGGCAGGCAGTTCCTGCATGAGCTTTTGCAGGACAGAGCTTTTCTGCGGTTCCTGCATGGCTTTTCTGGCCTGCCTGGTAAACAGATCGGTCAGACCGGGATTGACCCCATCCACAACCAGATAGGCACAGTGGCGGGAAGCATCGCTGTCCTCCGGCATGGGAATGGGAAACTTCACTTTTGAGGAAATGAACCTGATGTGCATTTATAATACCGGCAGCCGCGCAGGGTTGATTGAAAGCCTGAATGAGATGCGTGGTGAACTTTCGGCAGAGGAAACAGAGCTGATGGAGCTGACAGACAGTACCCTCCGCAAGCTTCAGGCCATGACGGATGATGAATTTGCGGAATTGGAATTGTACCCGGATTTTGATGAGTGAGGATAATTTTGTGGTGATCTTATATGTAGCGAGAAAACATTTCATTTATTATTTGGACTGATTCTTAAATGTTATTTTGGAGGAAGCCTCCTGTTCTTTTGAGATTAAATAGAGTATAATGATGTTGAAGAAAAAATGAGCATTTAAGGAGACAAGCCATGAAAAACGATATTACAATTAAAAATAGTAGTATGGATGTTTATGATTATTGCGAAAAGAATGGAATTAGTTTAGCAAAAATAGAAGAAAATGAATTTGTTGCTGTGCCGGCTTCTTATGAGCAAGGTCATTTTTTTGCACAAGAAACAATAGATTTTTTGAAATTTTGCAGAGAAAATGACAGCAATCATAAATATGACATTCTTTCTGATGGTGATATTACAGTTAGATCACTTCACTCTTTTGATATTTGGATGCCAATCATATTTATTGCTCAAAGTGTATTACTTCCTTTTGCCATCAATATGGTTAGCAATTATATCTGGGAGAAAATGAAAGGACGAGAGACGGAGAATGCAGAGGTTGATATGACCTTTATTGTAAAAAATGGTAAGAAAGAAAAGTCTATTCATTATAAGGGGGATGCAAAAACATTTAAGGAATCTTTTGAAAAAATAGATCTTAATAAGATGTGGGAGGAATAATGCTAAAAAGTTTTGAAAGTCATTGCGAATTAGAAGAAGTAAGAATAGTATGCAATAAATTATGTTCTTTAAAGAAAAGGATTGAGAAAGGAAATTTTAGTGATCCATTTAAAGAATATAAGGATTGCGATAATATTTTTGATAGTATAAAGGCGAAAGCCATAGACATAGGGGATGAATCATTAGCTAATGCCCAAATGATTTATAGACATTATTTCAAATTCTTTTCGACATTCGCCAGCTATCATTTGAGTTTAATAGAAAACAGATACAAAAACTCATGGGATATTTTGCAAGACTGTTTAGATGAAGCAAAGATAGTAGGAGAATTTGTTGATATTAAAGACAGAAAAGAAATTCCGGAAATTGTTGCTATATTACTGCAATACGAAAAATTATATCCATACAGAGTTTTTGCGAGTAGCGAATATATTGTTTCCAAATCGCATTGTAGTATATGTGGTAAGTCAATGCAGAGCCTGTCTTGTCCCCATAGAAAAGGAAAACTATATTGGGGCGATTTTGCAATAGAAATGATTGATGAAATTAAAGAATTGCAAGCGGTTTGCCTGGTTAGCCATCCAGAAGATAAAAGATGTATTATTGAGCTACAAGAGGATAGGGATATACCAGAGAAAGAAAAGTTCAAGAAATTGGACGAATTTGTAAAATTAAAAATAAATCCACTTCAAAATTTTGAAATAGAAACGAAAATTGAGCAACGAAGGGATACAAAAATTCAGAAAGTAAACAGAAATGATTTATGTCCCTGTGGGAGTGGAAAAAAGTTTAAGAGGTGTTGCATAAATAGAATGTATTATAACCATGAGAGAAATATTATTTCGCCTTTATGCAAAGTTCAACTAATAATACAAGATAGTAAAAATGAATAATTACCGTTTGATAGAGTAACGGTATCACTGAGCAGGAGATCTTTTGAGGTCCCCTGCTTTTCTTTGCTCAAAACTGAAAGGAGGATAGAACACTATGCCAATCAAAGCCGAAATGTATGCACAGATGGTCGAACAAGTGGCAACGAAACTCACGGGGAGCTGGCAGGAATGGGCAGGGTTTCTCACCACTGCTTCCCGCCTTT
>ERZ1023970.39-NODE-39-length-48677-cov-20.555037_pt1 | contig 48677 bp, 42 predicted proteins | sample MGYA00380430_ERZ1023970 | MGnify/ENA primary metagenome ERZ1023970 (study PRJEB33179, sample SAMN07449052) | human gut metagenome | biome: Human-gut; feature: Human associated habitat; material: Faeces | host: Homo sapiens | place: India:Kasaragod | collected... | reverse complement strand
TTTACAACGACACGCTTGCACCCAGCCCCCGCCCCCGGTCCCCCGAGCCTCAGTGTAAAAATAATAACATTTACCTTAACATAATTTTCTAAAATTTACCGTTCCACCCCCGGGGGGCGGGGGCGAAAACTAAGGACAAGCACTCCTGCCGGGCGAAGCCGACGCGAATGCAACGAGTTGTAACAACAAACAAGGAGGATGAACAAGATGAAACTGTTCAAGAAAGTTCTGGCTGTGGCGCTGGTGGGCGCTATGGCAGTCTCCATGCTGACGGCGTGTGGCAGTGTAAGTGCTGCTAAGGCTAAGGCCGTCAAAGATGCTCTGAAAGAAGTAGGCGTTTCCACCACCTCTGAGCTGAATGCTCAGGCCGGCGGTGCAATGGACAAGCTCCAGGCTGTGACCGCAGCAATTACCAATGGCACCATTGATCTGGACAAGGTGAAAAACGATAGAAATGGTAGCGATGAAAACACCAAGAAGATTCAGGCCGAGCTTGCAAAGATGACTCAGTTCACTTTTGCAGATGAGGCTAACGGCAAGTACGACCTCTACATCTGGACGAACGGCTCCTATGGCAGACCGGATTCGAGTCATCCTGGTAGCCAGACCTACTATCCCTATCTGATGAAGGTCACTCCGATTCATGTGGATACGCCTGCTATTCTGGGCCGCCTGCTGTCTGAGGACTTTGTCAAGAAGGGCGAGTTCGTGGACACCAAGGAGAACCTTGAGATTCTGAAGAAGGTGCTGGCAGGCGCTGATGTGGCTGGCATCTCCTGCGAGAAGGTCTACGGCATGGATATGCTGGTTGTTGCTGTGAAGAAGGATTCTCCTGTGAAGGACTATAGCCGCAGCACCCTGCCCACCACCTGATCCCCAATAAAAACTGCCTCCGGCCCCGGCGAGCTTGCAGCCCGCCGGGGCTTTTTTATGCCCGGAAACGCCGTAAACCGCGCCTGAACCGCCGCCCGGCGGGGCAAAATGACAATATGCACAAAACAAAGCCGGGAAGTTTGGCAGGGTAAAAGCCGGAAATTTCAAATGAAATATTCAAAAATCGTTTTGGGTGTGGTATTATCTTTGTAAAATATGCCACAAAAACGGAGAGAATGCTCCGTGCGGCGGAAATGAGGGAAAAACCGATATGAAATACGCAAGCAACAACATCCGCAATATCTTGATCGCGGGCCATGCCGGCAGCGGCAAAACGACGCTGACCGAGGCATTGGTCTATTTTTCGGGCGCTGCCGAGCGTATGGGCCGGGTCGAGGACGGCACCACGATTTCGGACTTTGACCCCGAGGAAGCAAAGCGGAAGGCCAGCCTGTCGGCATCGGTCGTGCCGGTGGAGTATGAGGGCATCAAGTACAACCTCATCGACGCTCCGGGCCTGTTCGACTTTGAGGCAGGCGAGTACGAGGGCATCCGGGCGGCCGAGAGCGTGCTGGTGTGCGTGTCGGGCCGCAGCGGCGTGACCGTCGGCGCGGAAAAGGCCTTCCAGCTGGCCCGCAAGAACGGCAAGGCAACGATGGTCTTTGTCTCGAAGTGCGATTTGGAGAACGCGAACTACTTCAAAATTCTCGAGGACATGAAGATCAAGTTCGGCGCCACCGTCTGCCCCTGCGTCGTCCCGGCCAAGCTCGACGACGGCACCCCCGTGTACATCAACCTGTTCAGCCAGAAGGCCTTCAAGTATGAGGGCGGCAGGCAGGTGCAGGTGGACCTGCCCGACATCGGCCACCGCTTCCAGGGCCTGATCGAGGCCATGAGCGAGGCCATCGCCGAGACCGACGACGAGCTGATGGAGAAGTTCTTCGGCGGCGAGGCATTCACCACCGAGGAGATCGTCGAGGGAATGCGCAAGGGCGTCAAGGACGGCCTTATCACCCCCGTCTTCTGCGGCAGCGCTGTCAACCAGCAGGCTCTGGATATGCTGCTGTACAATATGCACAAGCTGCTGCCCAGCCCGGAGCACAACAGCGTTCTGGCTGAGGATGCCGCCGGTGAGCCCGTCGAGCTGACCTGCACCGAGGCCGACCCCACCGTGGCCTACGTCTTCAAGACGGTGGCCGACCCCTTCGTGGGCAAGCTGAGCTATCTGCGCGTCGTCAGCGGCAGGATCACCGCAGGCGCTTCTCTCATCAACGCCCGCACCGGCGAGACCGAGAAGATGGGCAAGCCCCTCACGGTCCTGGGCAAGAAGCAGACCGAGGCCGAGAGCATCGGTGCCGGTGACATCGGCGCTGTGGCAAAGCTGGTCAGCGCAAAGACCGGCGACACCCTCTGCGACGCTTCCCGCGTGGTCAGGCTGCCCGCACCCGTCTTCCCGAAGCCCAGCCTGTTCATGGCTGTCACCGTCGCCAAGAAGGGCGACGAGGGCAAGATCAGCAGCGCTCTGGCCCGTCTGATGGAAGAAGACCCCACCCTGAGCTACCTCAACAACGCCGAGACCCATCAGCAGATCATCGGCGGTCTGGGCGAGCAGCACCTCGACGTGGTCAAGGCCAAGCTGAAGAATAAGTTCGGCGTGGAGATCGGCCTCGAGGCTCCGCGTATCGCCTACCGCGAGTCCATCCGCAAGGCCTGCCAGAAGCAGGGCCGTCATAAGAAGCAGACCGGCGGCCACGGCCAGTTCGGCGATGTCGTCATCAACTTCGAGCCCTGCGACAGCGAGCAGGTCGTCTTTGAAGAGAAGGTGTTCGGCGGCAGCGTGCCGAAGAACTTCTTCCCGGCTGTTGAAAAGGGCGTCCGCCTTGCCGCCGAGAAGGGCGTGCTGGCCGGTTATCCCGTGGTCGGCCTGAAAGCCACCCTGCTGGACGGCAGCTACCACCCCGTGGACAGCTCCGAGATGGCCTTTATCATGGCTGCAAAGCTGGCTTATAAGGCCGCAATGCCCGAGGCCGGCCCCGTCATCCTCGAGCCGATCCACACCCTGAAAGCTCATGTCCCCAACGACAATACCGGCGACATCATGGGCGACGTCACCAAGCGCCGCGGCCGCGTGCTGGGCATGGAGCCCGACGAGGACGGCCTGCAGACCATCATCGCCGAAGTGCCTCTGGCTGAGCTGGCCAACTTCACCACCTTCATCCGTCAGACCACTCAGGGCCGCGGCTGGTTCACTACCGAGTTCGCCCGCTACGAGACCCTGCCTGAGATGCTGGTCCCCGCCGTGGTCGAACAGGCCAGGAAGCTGGGCAATCTGGATGAGTCCGCAGACGACTAAATAAGACATTTTCCAAGCCCTGTCGGCACTTCCCTCTGTCGGCGGGGCTTTTTTGCGGCCTTTTTGGCCCGCAGGGCGGCAGTTTTTATTGACAAGGCCGCGGCTTGCTATTATAATGAATAGGTCAAAATGGCATTCGTGTGCGGTTTTATGTTTTATGACACTCTGCCGTACCCCAAAAAATAGATAAGGAGATTTCCAAATGGCACAAGAGATCAAGATGTCCGCTGCTGGCCTGAAGGCAATGCAGGAGGAACTGGAATACCTGAAGACTGTCCGCCGCAAGGAGCTGGCAGAAGAGATCAAGGAAGCCCGCAGCCACGGCGACCTGTCCGAGAACAGCGAGTACGATGAGGCCAAGAACACCCAGGGTCTGGTCGAGAACCGCATCACCGAGCTGGAGCAGATGGTCAAGAACGCTGTCGTCATCGACGAGAGCGAGCTGAGTGTTGAGAGCGTCTCTGTCGGTACTCACGTCACCATCCAGATGGAGGGTGAGGACGAGGTCGAGGAGTACGACATCGTGGGCCGTACCGAGGCCGACCCCCTGAACGGCAAGATCAGCGACGAGAGCCCCGTGGGCCACGCCCTGCTGGAGAAGGCTGTCGGCGACACCGCCGAAGTCCTGCTGCCCACCGGCCTTACCGTCAACTACAAGGTGCTGGGCATCACCCACTCTGCAAACTGAGCCAAGCGGGAGGAAATCATGGAAGAACAGAAGAAGAACCCCGCACAGGGCCTGTCTGAGAGCGAGCAGGTGCAGGTGCGCCGCCAGAAGCTGGCAGACCTGCAGGCTGCAGGCCGCGACCCCTTTACCCTGACCAAGTTCCCTCAGGATGCTTACTCTGCTGACCTGAAGGAAGAGTTCAAGGACCTGCCCAACGAGACCGACAGCGGTAAGAAGGTCGCACTGGCCGGCCGTCTGATGTCCAAGCGCGTCATGGGCAAGGCAAGCTTTGCCCATCTGCGCGACGATAAGGGCGACATCCAGCTCTACGTCCGCCGTGACGAGCTGGGCGACGACGCTTACGCTGCGTTCAAGAAGCTGGACGTGGGCGACATCATCGGCGTCAGGGGCGAGGTGTTCCGCACCAAGACCGGCGAGCTGAGCGCCCGCGCCGAGGAGATCACCCTGCTGGCCAAGAGCCTGCGCCCCCTGCCCGAGAAGTTCCACGGCCTGACCGATACCGAGATGCGTTATCGTCAGCGCTATGTTGACCTCATCGCAAACCCCGAGGTCAAGGAGACCTTTGTCAAGCGCAGCAGGATCCTGAAGGAGATCCGTGCTTATCTGGACGAGAAGGGCTTCCTGGAGGTCGATACCCCCATCCTGACCCCGTTCGAGATCGGTGCGTCCGCACGTCCCTTCTACACCCATCACAACACCCTGAACATGGACATGGTGCTCCGCATCGAGACGGAGCTGTACCTGAAGCGCCTCATCGTGGGCGGCATGGACCGCGTCTATGAGGTGGGCCGCATCTTCCGCAACGAGGGCATGGACCCCAAGCACAACCCCGAGTTCACCACCATCGAGCTGTATCAGGCATTCACCGATTTCCACGGCATGATGGACCTGGTGGAGGAGCTGTATAAGCGCCTCGCTCAGAAGATCTGCGGCAGTCTGGTCATCCCCTATCAGGGCAAGCAGATCGACATGGGCCACTGGGAGCGTCTGACCATGATCGAGGCCGTCAAGAAGTATTCCGGCGTTGACTTCAACGACTGGGAGACCGATGAGGACGCCATCGCCGCTGCCAAGGAGCACCATGTGGAGCTGCCCGAGGTTCCCACCAAGGGCGCCATCCTGGCCGAGTTCTTCGACGCCTTCGTCGAGGACAAGCTCATCCAGCCCACCTTCATCTACGACTACCCCGTCGAGATCAGCCCGCTGGCCAAGCGCAAGCCGGACGATCCCGCTTTCACCGAGCGTTTTGAGTACTTCATCGACTGCACCGAGTACGGCAACGCTTTCAGCGAGCTGAACGACCCCATCGACCAGAAGGGCCGCTTCGAGCGTCAGGTCGCCGAGCGCAAGGCCATCGAGCCCGACTGCAAGGCACAGGTCGATTACGACTACGTCAACGCTCTGGAGTACGGTCTGCCTCCCACGGGCGGCCTCGGCTTCGGTGTTGACCGTCTGGTCATGCTGCTGACGGACAGCGCTTCGATCCGTGACGTGCTGCTATTCCCCACGATGAAGCCGATTGACCAGTAAATTTCCAATTTGAGCAAAACAAAGCCTGAAACTTCTTGATGTACCGAGAAGTTTCAGGCTTTTTCTTTTGATGGATTTCCAGCGAAAACTACGCCATACGCCAATTTTACGCCAAACGATGCAGGATTTTGTGCAGAGCAATATGAACAACCTGCTTTCCTGCCGCTACAACATGGACACCAACCGGGTGGAAGCCCGGTTCGAGGGTGGCACTCCCCTTGCCATCGACTGCATCGCCATCGAAGACGAGTACGGCAACACCCCGGCACAGCGGGCAGAACTGGACTGGCTGCTGTACAATAAGCCGCTGGAGTATGCGCAGATGGTGCTGAAAGGGGAGGTGGAATATTATCTGTCACTAGGCTGTGACCATGGAAGAATGGAAAATTAACATATAAGTACAGCGACCGTCCACCTACTAATCCTACGAATGCTGCAGGTGGACGGTCTTTTACTTATGCATGAAAGTAATTATGAAGCAACTGTAGCTGTCGTTATGAAATATATGGAGAGCCGAGGTAGCACCACTCTGATAAGCTCGATATTTGATAAAGGTACTATGACTGCCGTTCGTGTAGTACTGAAAAAACTAGTATCAGTACACAAAAATGAGATGGGAAACAAAAGGGAAACCGAATGCTGAAGAAGTTACAATATGATTACAAGAAAACAAAAATAACGAAAAATAATAGCAGGTTGCACATTTAAATTGAAAATTCATAATGAAATATGCACAAATTGAAAGGAAACCGTTTCCCTATTTCTTTGTTGACGTTAGTGGTTGGGAGTGCTACTCTGTAGATGTTAGGGATGCGCATCAAAAAAATCTCGAAAACTCTTTACCTTATGAAAGAAGGAAACAATATGAGCAGAGTAAAACACTTGTTTGCAGTTGCGCTGGCGGCATTGATGCTGTGTCTGCTTATGCCGATTACTGCGTTTGCAGAGGAAGCATCCGATGGAAAAATGCTCATTTATGCCAAACTTCCGTCTGACTGGTCGGCCCCGCATCTGTGGGCATGGGCAGACGATGGCACGAATGCATTTGATGCATGGCCCGGTGGCGAGATGGAAGCAGACAGCAACAACGATGGTTGGTATTACTGCTGGATTCCTGAAACCACAAACAACATTATCATCAATGCGAACGAAGCAGCGGTTCAGACTGGTGACTATAAGTTGGAAAGCAAAAATGCTTGGGTCACTGTGACCGATGTAGAAAATGTAGAAATCAGTTATGATGCACAGACTACTGGAGATTTACCAGAGTATGTAGAAAAGTTTAAGATTCATGCGCAGGTTCCCGATGATTGGCAGGATGTCTGTCTGTGGGCATGGTCCGCACCGGATGGTAAGAACGCATTTGATGCATGGCCCGGCAAAGCGATGACCAAGGGTGAAGATGGCTGGTATACTGCCAGTGCACCCGTTTGGGTGAATAGCATTATTGTCAACGGCAACAGTGGTGATGTGAAGACGGAGGATATCTCCATCGATGCGGCCGAGGTGTGGGTTACAGTTTCTGAGGATGGTACATCCGACTTTACTTACAATGATCCGAATGCTCCTGTTGCAGAAGATATTACCGTTCATGTAAAGGCTCCTGCCGACTGGAGCGAACCGCATCTGTGGGCATGGTCCGCACCGGACGGTACGAACGCATTCTCTTCCTGGCCGGGCGAAGCCTTGCAGGAGGGGGAAGATGGTTGGCTGACGCTTTCTGTTCCCGGCTGGGTTAACAGCATTATCGTGAATGCCAATGAGGGCGGCATTCAGACCAGTGACCTCAGTGTGGACACTGGAAAGGATCTTTGGATTGTAGTAACCGATGCAGAAAATGCAGAGGTTACCTATGAGGCTCCTGCTGCAGAGAGTGAGCCTACGGTTGCAGCGGAACCTGCAGAAACCAAGTCCAACACAATGCCGATTGCAATTGTCGTTGTTGTGGTGATTGCTGCTGTGGCAGGCGGCGTGGTCGTTTCCAAAAAGAAAAAGTAATCTTCAGAGAAAAATATAGAGTACGGGCTGAACGGCCCGTACTCCTTATTTGATATGATTAGAAAGGCAGGTATTCCATGAAACGCCTGATAGCAGGATTTTTAAGTGTATGTGTGGCGGTATCGCTGCTGATGACCGGCTGCTCGTCGGGCGGCACGGGCAATGTTTCACAGACAGATGGCTCGGTTACCATCACGATTTGGCACGACAAAGAAGATGAAGTCGCGCAGGCACTACAAGCTGAGTTGGATACGCTTGCCCCGGATATCGTGGTAAAACTGGAAAAGAAAGACGGTTTGACTGATTCGCTGAAGATGGTCGGCAACGATCCGAAATCTGCCCCCGATATGTACTTCTTTGCACATGATAAAATCGGCGTATACGCCGAAATGGGCATTCTCGCACCTATAACGGATTTCATCGATAAGAGTACCTTGGATCAGTACATTCCGATGACCGTTAAGGCTGCTACTTATAAGGGAGAAGTGTACCAGCTTCCGCTTTACTTTGAAACGCTGCTCTATATGTACAACAGGCACTATATGAGTGATGACGAGGTGCCCTCGACCACAGAAGAACTGTACAAGTATATGCAGGAAAACACGAAGGGCGGGCATTACGGCTTTGTGGAACAGCACAGCACGGCGTACTACGCTGCAGGTTGGCTCCATGCATTTGGCGGTTACATTCTGAACGAAAACGGCGAACCCGGCCTCGATGATGAGAACACTATCAAGGCACTGGAATATCACAAAAAGTTTGTGGAACTTATGCCGACAGAAGGTGAGTATTCCACCGTGAACACGCTGTTCCGCGAGGGCAAAGCGCACTCTACCATTGGCGGACCGTGGCTGGTTCCTACAGCGCGTGAGAGCGGTATTGATTTAGGTATTGCGCCAATGCCTACCGTGGATGAGACAGGCAATAAAATTGCGCCGTATTCCGGTGTGCAGGGTGTCCATGTGCTGAAAGTTGCAGCCGAGCGCAAGCACGATGCAATCGCAAAGGTTTTGCAGGTGCTGACAAATGATTCTGTTGGTATTGCTATGGCAAAAGCAAGTGGCTGTGCCCCTGCAAAACAGAGCTGCTATGATGACCCTGCCATCAGTGGTGACGATATGGTTATGGCTATGTATGATACGGCACAGGATGCGGTTCCTATGCCGAATGTGCCTGAAATGGACGTTATGTGGACAGTTACAGAAAATCTGCTGGTGAATGTTAACATGAGCGGAAAAGATGTCCGTAGCAGCGCACAGGCTGCCCAGGAGCAGGCAGAGAGTCTTATCAAACAGATGCAGTGATGCGGAAAGGCCGCACTATGAAAAATCACAAAAGAGAAACGTTCTGGGCTTATTTATGCAGTGCCCCCTCGTTGCTTTTGATCTTGCTGATCGTTGTATTCCCAATCCTGTACACAGCGTACATCTCCTTTACAAACATGAACGTTTACCATTGGTTCAACTTCTCGTTTGTAGGGCTGAAGAATTATAAAGATGCACTGTTCGTTTTCGACTCCGGTTTTTTAGCAGCATTGCTTCGTACTATACTGTGGACTGTACTAAACATGGTACTGCAGTTGGTGATTGCTTTTGTGCTGGCAAGTCTGCTGAATATACAGAACTTTAAGGGGAGGCGGTTCTACAAGACTCTGCTTATGATTCCTTGGGCTATGCCGGGCTATGTGTCGATCCTGCTTTGGAAAAACGGCATCTTCAATTCGCAGTTCGGCTTGCTGAACCAGTGGATGCAGAAGCTGGGGCTGGCGACAGTGCGCTGGCTGGCAAACGATGTCTCGGCATTTCTCTGCTGCACAGTTGTTAACCTTTGGTTGGCGCTACCGTTCATGATTATGATTATGGATGGTGCCCTGCAAGCTGTGGATCATAGTTGCTATGAGAGTGCAATCCTCGACGGTGCAAACTGGTTCCAAAGGGCATACTTTATTACGATTCCTGCGATTCGCCCAATCATTGCTCCATCGGTGTTGATCACAGTGTTTACAACCTTCAAACAATTCGATGTGGTGTACCTGTTGACACAGCAGGCAGGCGCAAAAACAGGTGCTAACATTCATACGATCCTGACTTATGCCTACGAGAATGCATTTATCACAAACAACTATGGATACAGCTCTGCAATCTCTATCCTGATTTTTGTCATTTTGATCCTGTTCTCGATGGCAACCAGCCGGAAAGCGAAGGAAGGTAACATATGACGAGACACCAAAAGCGTATGCTCAAACAGGCAGTCCAGCAAGTCAGCCTGCATATTTTGTTCATCGTGATCTGTTTCGTCACGTTGATCCCGATTTTGTATGCACTGTCAGTTTCTTTGAATGCAGACAACAGCCTTGTAAGCTCTGACTTTCGCTTTATCCCAAAGAACTTCACATTACGAAATTATGTTGCAGTTTTTACTGAAGAACCTGTCATGCTGTGGTTCAAAAACAGTATGACGCTGGCGGTGGTTACGGTTCTTATTTCACTGACAGCGTCAATCCCTGCTGCTTATGCATTTTCCCGGATGCATTTTAAGGGGCGCAAGCCGATTCTGAAACAGTTGGTTCTGCTATACTCTTTTCCCTCTGTCCTTTCCATGTTTGCGATTTATACGCTGCTGCGCCCTCTGGGACTGATCAACAGCAAAGTTGGGTTGATTCTGATTTATACGGGAACTATGGCCGAGTTTGCTCTACTGAACATGAAAGGATACTTTGATACGATACCGCGCGAAATCGAGGAAGCGGCGGAAATAGACGGCGCAAGCGGCATCCAACTTGTCACGCGTATTGTTCTTCCGTTGGCGCGCCCCAGCATCTTGGTCACGGCGGTTATGATTTTGATTTATGTTTGGAACGAATATCTCTTTGCAACGACCTTTATGACAGGTGCCGAGAATTATACACTCGCAGCCGGATTGTACTCTTTGCAGGCAACGGAAATGAGCGGAAGCTGGCCTATTTTTGCAGCTGCTTCCCTGGTGGTCAGTTTGCCGATTCTGATTGTGTTCTTTGCAGTACAGCGTCATATGACTTCCGGTTTGACTGCCGGTGGTGTCAAGGGCTGATTGCCTCAAAATGGGAGATGACACAATGAAATTTGAAGCCATCCAACATATCCCGATGTCACAGCAGGCACACGGGATCGATCCAAACCATGTTGTGTTTCGGCTGCGTGCCGGGCGTGATGATCTAAAGCACTGTACGCTGTTTTATGCAGATCGTGCCTGCCGTCTGACACCGGTTATTTTCTCGTCCGTAGAGATGCAGGTTGAGGCGCAAGACGAATGGTTTGATTACTTCCAAGTTATCTTGGAAAGTCCTTATAAGCGCATCTGTTATTATTTTGAACTCGATGATGGAACACAGAAATTGCTGTATTATGGCGACTTTTTTACAGATCACCGCGTAGATGATCGCTCGGAATACTACCAACTTCCGTTTAATCATCCGGCAGACATTGCAGCACCGCCCGCATGGGCGCAAGACGCAGTGGTTTACAATATCTTCCCAGACAGTTTCGCCACAAGTCATCGCTTTATTTCAGGAAAGCCATCTGAAAAAGAGTGGAACGGCCAGATTACCCACGGAAAACTTGGTGGAACTTTGCGCGGTGTGATTGAGAATCTGGATTATATTCAGGAACTGGGGGCTTCCTGCATATACCTGAATCCGATTTTTGCAGCAGGGGAGTACCATAAATACGATTTGCTGGATTATCATCACATCGATCCCTGCTTTGGCACGGATGAGGATTTTCGGCAGTTGGTCAACGACTGTCATGCACGGGGAATGCGTGTTATTATTGATGGCGTATTCAACCATGTAGGATGGAATTTTTTCGCCTTTGACGATGTAGTGCGTAATGGTGAAACCTCGAAATATAAAAACTGGTTTTACCATCTTCAATTTCCCGTGGAGAGACCGGAAAATCCTGAAACTTATCCGACCTATGAATGCTTCGGCTATGAGCGTATGATGCCCAAAACCAACACCTGTAACCCAGAGGTGCAGAATTATTTCTGCGAGGTAGGGCGCTATTGGGTGCGAGAATTTGACATTGATGGTTGGCGTTTGGACGTTGCTAGCGAGATTAACGATGGATTCTGGCGCGCATTTCGGCAAGCGGTGAAGGAGGAAAAGCCAAAGTGCATCCTCATTGGAGAAGTTTGGGAGACCGCCCAGCACTGGCTGAACGGCGATATTTTCGATTCCACCATGAATTACGATTTTCGCAAGCATTGCCGCCGTTTCTTTGCTGAGCAAAGCATCGATGCGGCGGAATTTGATGCCCGTGTGAGCAATATGAGGATGCGGTATAAACTTCCAGTGCTGTATGCTCAGCTTAATCTACTGGACAGCCACGATGTGAGCCGCTTTTATTCACTGTGCGAAAAAGACCCGGCAAGAATGCAACTCGCTGTGCTTTTCCAGATGACCTTTACAGGGATTCCGTCTGTCTTTTATGGCGATGAGCGTGGCATTTATGGATTGCTGGAAGCAGAGTACCGCCATGAAATGACATGGTCGCAGGAGCCGCCGGCCTTAGCAGACTTTTATAAAAAGGCGATGCACCTGAGAACGGAACATCCTGCTCTTTGCAGAGGCGACTACCATACCATTGAAGCTGGAAAGAAAAAAGGACTGTATGGTTATGAACGCGCTGATGAAAAGGAAAAAATCACGGTTTTTCTTAACAATCAAATCACATCTGCTGATCTTCCTATAATGAAAGGGGAGATTTTGTGGCAGCAGGGCTATGAGGCAGAGAGCAACTATCTTGCACCAATGGGATTTGCCATATTCGTACAGGGGGTGTAAAATGTGAGCGTGACGATTCAAGAAGTGGCCGAAGCTGCGGGCGTGTCCAAGGCGACTGTCAGCAAAGTGCTACATAAGTCGTATTCTATATCACAGGAGACCTGTGACCGTGTCAATGCGGTCATCAAGGAACTGGGATATCAGCCGAATCGCCGCGCACAAAGTTTTGCCACCGGCGCGACCAAAACGATTCTTTTTCTGGCAGAAATGCAGCATGGAGTGGGATTTGATAATCCGCATCTGTTTGAAATCATGGCAGGTGTGGAGAACGCGCTTTCTGAAAAAGGCTATGGTCTCATTGTACAGCACAGCACGGCGGTTGAGCTTTTGCGGCATTTTGATGAACTGCTGCAAGGTTCTTACGTGGACGGTGTGATTCTACACGCATCGGTTGTATCAAAGGATGTGGCCATTTGTTTGGCACATACAGAACTGCCCTACATTGTTGTAGGTGCGCCGGATTTTTCCAATCAACTATGTTGGATCGACACCAATAACTCAGTGGCGGGGCAAATCGCAGTTACACATTTGCGGCGCAATGGATATGACAGAATTGCATTTATCGGTGGTCCCAAAGAAGATACTATTTCTGCGCACCGCTTAAGCGGTGTACTAGCGACCTTAAACGAAAAGATCCCAGCAGGATATTTGAGGGATGGCCCACCTACCAGTGAGGGCGGTGCGGCAGCTGCACGCGCACTGCTGGCGTTGCCAATGCAGCCTAATGCGGTAATTTGCGCAAATCAGTATATTGCTTTTGGCTGCGTAAATGAATTGAAAGTTTCGGGAATACGCATCCCGGAAGATATGGCTGTCATTACGTTTGATGATTTTCCTTTTTCCAAAATCATTGAACCGCAACTGAGTGTTGTGAATCTTGATATGTTTGATATGGGTGAACAGGCTGCGAAAGTTGTTCTGAGGCGAATTCGGACACCGCAGTATCTTGTACAATCTCAAACAACATTGCCGATATTAATAGAACGACAATCAACAAAGAAGCTGCTATAAAGCCAGAAAGCATTAGGCAGGATATCAAAATCAGGAAATACAGCAACCTTTTTGACCCGTATGATAGTCGTTCAGCTGTTATACTGTTCTTATCTGATAAATGCTTTTGCGTATGTCAAGAGGGCTGGCACCGTCCAGCCCTCTCTTTTTTTACCAAAGCTTCCCTTGCGTTTTCTTGCAAACCGCCGAAATTAGCGCGTTTTCAAAGCTTTTTGTTGACACGGCTCGATTTTTGTGGTAGTGTATTCCAACAATTTAATATAACATATTTACTTAGAGTTCCAGCTCGGCTCCCACAGGAGTCAGAGCAAGTTTTTAACTTTCTTATCGCTACATAACGAACCCGAACCAAGGCCATCCCGGAAAGGATGGTCAGGTTCAGGTTGTTGTGTGGCGATTTTTTATTGCCAAATTCAGCACCGTACCTTGAAAACCGAAAGACCGTCTGCATGGAATACACGGCGACGACCCCGCAAGGGAGAGCCGGAAAACGCTGCCGGAAGGGAGCAGGAAAACCATGCAGGGAGAACGGCTAAACGTTAATTTCTCAGTTACCAGAAAATAATGTGGTCAAATTGACCACATTGATTTCCCGTAACGCTAGTGAAAAGAGAGGGGAATCTCCATGTATATGACAAATGAAGGATGGGAGCAAAACAATCAGGATTATTTGAAAGAATCGTATGAGAAAACAGGTTTTACTGCCGGAGGATACGCTATCCGCAAAATCATCTGCGGCGGCTGTGGTCGAGTATTCTACACCACGTCCGGTTCCAAAAAATACTGTCATAGCTACTGGTGCGGCAATCGGGCCAACAGTCGGCGGCAGCGGGAATACCGTCAAATGCACCGTCAGGATCTAGTCTGCCAGTGCTGCGGCGAAAAATTCACGCCTAAACGTGCAGGTGCCCGTTATTGCAGCAATGCCTGCCGGCAAAAAGACTATCGAAAACGTGTTACGGATGCTGCAAGTGCTCAAAATGAGCACTTGGTTAACCGTAACGCATCTGCCAAATGAAACTCAATCTCCTCCCGAATGCGGGAACGGAAATTCATCAACCTGTTACGGAAAACCAAGTGGTCAAAATGATCACATCGTTTTTCCGCAACGCCTCAAGGTCGTTGAAAATCAGGTTGCCAAGAGGACAACCTGATTCTACCCGTAACAGAATCAGTTGGCCATTTTGGCCCACTGAAAAAGCCGGACGAGCTGATGGGCAGGGATTCGCAAATCTTTGACCGCCAGCTTGCCAAAATCAACGGGCCAAAATGGCCCGTTGAAGGGAGTCAAGGGGGAACGCCTTGCCCAGTGATATGATGCTGTGCGTCATATGCTACTGGGTATTATCTGGCGCAAAACGGCGGCAGATCCAGCAGCTCTGCTGCTGCGTTTTTCCACGCCAAGCTGTTGAAACGGAGGAATGTCTATCTGAAACTGACACGACACAACGGACGAGCCGGAACCCACAGCATCTATAACCCCAAGCACAATGACCGTAGTTTTAACCTTTCCAACAGCGAGCACATTGAGCCGGAACGTGCTAAAGGTAACATCTACTGGGACTGCTATCATGGCATCCGTTCTGCATCCGACAAGGATAAACAGACTGCCGCATTCAGCGATGTGGAGAAGAGGTTCTATGAAATCCATTACGCTCACTTTGTGGAGAACCAGAACGCCCGCAATGCGAAGATTCGCCACACCGAGCGCAATCGAACCATAGAGGACTTGCTTGCAGGTAAGAAAACCTGCCCGGAAGAAACCATCTACCAGTTCGGAACGTTGGACGAACACGCATCGGTGGAAAATCTGGTTTTAGTGGTGACAGAGTTTATGTCCGAATTTCATGAGCGCTTCGGCACTCATGTTCATCTGCTGGACTGGGCACTGCATCTGGACGAAAGAACTCCCCACATCCATGAGCGTCATGTGTTCGACTGCGAGAACAAGTACGGCGAGGTGGCACCCCAGCAGGAAAAGGCGTTGGAAGCGTTAGGCTTCGATCTGCCCGACCCGGACAAGCCCCTCAGCCGCCGGAACAACCGCAAGATCACCTTTGATGCCGCCTGCCGGAAGATGCTGTTCGAGATTGCCAAGCGGCATGGGCTGGATCTGGAGGAAGAAGCAGAGTACGGCAACCGCAAGTATCTTGAAAAGCAGGACTTTATCCTTGCCAAGCAGAAGGCTCCTTTTCAACATTCTGTGAATGAAAAGGAGAGTTTATATGCAAAGACGTAAAGATAATAAAGGCCGTGTTTTGAAAGATGGCGAGGTCTACCGCAAGAGCGACGGGCTTTATATGTACCGTTGGACTGCGAAAAACGGAAAACGCCATACCATCTATGATGCAACCTTGGAGGGGCTGCGCGAAAAGGAAGAGAAGATCCAGCACGACTTGGCAGAAGGCATCCGCATCCCGGAGTGCAGTCTGACCTTGAACGATCTGTTTGAACTGTGGCGTAAGAACAAGGTGGGCTTGAAGGAGCATACCTTCGCCAATTACGTCTATATGTACAATCGGTTCGTCCGGGATGAGATCGGCATGATGAAGCTCAAGGACATTCGCAAGTCGGATATCCGCAGCTACTACAATGGCATCGTCTGCAACGGCAAGATGGCATTGAACACGCTGGAAACCATCCAGAATGTTCTTCATCAGGTCTTTGCGGTGGCGGTGGACGATGAGTACATTCGTGTGAATCCCACGGATGGTGTCCTGACGGCCATTAAAGCCGCCCACCAGTACGAAACGCCCAAACGCCACGCTCTGACCCTGCCCCAACAGCAGGCGTTTCTGAATTTCATCAAGAAAACGCCGAAGTTCCAGCACTGGCTCCCGATGTTCACCTTCATGCTGGGTACCGGATGCCGCATCTCGGAAACGGTTGGCCTGTGCTGGGGCGACATCGACTTCGAGAGTGGGTTTATCACCATCCAGCACAATCTGGTGTACCATGACCACGAGGTGGGCGGCTGCTACTTTACTATGTCCACACCCAAGACTGCTACAGGCAAGCGGGCAATTCCGATCTTGCCCGAAGTGCGGAAGGCACTGGAGCAGGAGCGCGCCAACCAGCAGGAACTGGAATTGGTGTGTGAATACGAGATCGACGGAATCTCGGACTTCGTATTCCTGAACCGTTTCGGCCAGCCGCAGAATCCGCAGACGGTCAACCGCGCCATCAAGCGCATCAGCGTGGCATACAACGAAGCCGAACTGGAAAAAGCCGAAAAGGAAAAACGGGAGCCGCAGCTGTTGCCGCCCTTCTCCTGCCATAATCTCCGGCACACGTTCTGCACCCGGCTGTGTGAAAATGAAACCAACCTGAAGATCATTCAGGACATCATGGGACACAAGGACATCAGCACTACGATGGAGATTTATGCGGAAGCCACCAAGGAAGCCAAAGCCCATTCCTTTGCAAATCTGAACGGTAAACTGGGCATTTCAGTCTGAAATCTACTACACCAACTACTACACCACTTTTACACCAAATTGCCGGTAAGTTGTGGAGAGTTGCGTAGGGTGACGTACGGGAACGGGAAAAAGGAAGCCGCATGGATAGGCTTATAAAGGAAAATTAAGCCATTTGTGAGCCTTCCTTGACCTGTCCCCACGATGAAGCCGATTGAACAGTAAATTTCCAATTTAAGCGAAACAAAGCCTGAAACTTCTTGATGTACCGAGAAGTTTCAGGCTTTTTTCTTTGGCAAATTTCCAGTGGAAACTACACCATACGCCAATTTTACGCCAAACGATGCAGGATTTTGTGCAGAGCAATATGAACAACCTGCTTTCCTGCCGCTACAACATGGACACCAACCGGGTGGAAGCCCGGTTCGAGGGTGGCACTCCCCTTGCCATCGACTGCATCGCCATCGAAGACGAGTACGGCAACACCCCGGCACAGCGGGCAGAACTGGACTGGCTGCTGTACAATAAGCCGCTGGAGTATGCGCAGATGGTGCTGAAAGGGGAGGTGGAATATTATCTGTCACTAGGCTGTGACCATGGCAGGCTGGAAGATGAAGTCCAACATAACAGCAAATCCCGGCAGGTGTTCTACAAGGTAGGCACTTGCCGGGATTCGTTTTGTTTGATTTACTTTTCCCTTACTCCATCCACCAGATGAAAATAATCATAATAGGGTGTAGTATAAGTTTCATACCGTCCCACCACGGTAATGGTTGTGCCTTCTTCCGGGTAATCGCCATCAGTCAGCACGAACTCCACTCCCTGCTGGCAGCAGGCAAACGCATCGTAGATGACGCAGGAATGATACAGTTCACCGGTCTGCTCATCTGTATACTCCTGATATTCGCCCGTCATACGAACAATTTTATCGGTGTAGCTCTCCGGGGTAACAAGCATATTATACACCTCGGCGTATACGACTGTACTGCTAAGCTGGGTCAGATCGAGGTCTGCATCCATACCGGCGTGAAGATCGCTTGCGCCAGCAGTGCTGCTTTCCGGGAGCTGCACGGGATGTTCCGGGGCAGGTGCAGTAACAGCACTAGAAGATGCAGACTCCGGCAAAACCGTCACCACGGAAGATGCGGCTTCGGACTTTGCACCGCAGGCAGTCAATGCGGCGGCGGCACAGAGCAGCAGAACTCCTTTCAAAAGTTGTTTCATGATGCCCTCCCCAGCAGTTTTCCGGCCAGACAGCACAAGCCAAAAGCCACCATGTCAACCGCTACAATGGTCGAGCCGACCGGCGTTCCGGCCAGAACCGAAGCCACGATGCCCACAAAGGCACAGCTCACGGACAATACCGCCGAGCAGATGGTGACAGCGCGGAAATTCTTGCACAGGCGCATCGCCGAAAGAGCCGGAAAAATCACCAGTGCAGAAATCAGCAGAGAGCCGACAAGGTTCATTGCCAGCACAATGATGACGGCAATGACAATGGCAATCAGCAGATTGTATCCGTTTGCATTGGTTCCAACGGCCTGTGCAAAGTCTTCGTCAAAGGTGACTGCAAATATCTTGTTGTAGAACAGCATAAACACCGCGACCACGATGATGGAAAGCCCTATGCAGAGCCATACTTCCGATTTTGTCAAGGTCAGAATCGAGGTAGAGCCGAACAAGGAGCTGCACACATCGCCAGACAGATTCGCCGAGGTCGAGAACAGATTCATCAGCAGATAGCCCATTGCAAGCGCGCCAACGGACACCATGGCAATGGCGGCGTCACCTTTGATCTGGGTGTTTTGTCCGGTATGCAGCAACAGGACTGCGCAGGCCACAGTCACGGCCAGCGTCAGCGGCATATGGTCGGACATTCCCAGCACGGTCGCAACGGCCATGCCGCCGAACGCCACATGAGAAAGGCCATCTCCGATAAAGGAGAACCGTTTCAGCACCAGCGTCACGCCCAACAGCGAAGAACACAGGGCGATCAGAACACCCACGATGAGCGCATAGCGGACAAAGGGATAGTTCCAGTAAAAAGCCAGCTTTTCCAATAGGCTCATTTTGCACCGCCTTTCCCAGCCGCAAACAGCCGCCCCTGCGGGCTTTGCAGATACGCTTCCCGTGTACCGAAAAAAATCGTTTCACCAACATGAAGAATGTGGCTTGCGTAGCAAACCGCAGCCTGAATATCGTGGGAGATCATCAGGACCGTAATGCCCTCCTGCTGGTTCAGTTTTTCGATCAGATGGTACATTTCCGTAGTCACTTTTGGGTCAAGGCCGGAAACAGGCTCGTCCAGAAGCAGCATTTTCCGGGTAGCGCAGAGGGCGCGCGCCAGCAAGACGCGCTGCTGCTGACCGCCGGAAAGCTCCCGGTAACAGCGTTTTGCCAGCGACCCGATCTGCATTTTGTGCAGGGCATCCTGCGCAAGCTGCTTTTCCTCTCGACTGTAAAATGGGCGGAGTCCACAACGGCTCTGGCAGCCAGACAGCACGATTTCCTGCACCGACGCTGGAAAATCCCTCTGCACGATGGTCTGCTGGGGCAGATAGCCGATCTCGTTCCGGCGCAGGCCATCGCCCATCTCGATTTGTCCGGAAATAGGCTGCTGCAAACCGAGCAGAGTTTTCATCAAGGTACTTTTTCCTGCACCGTTTTCACCAACTACACAAAGATAGCCGCCTGCGTGAATCTCAAAGTTCAGAGGATCCAGAATGGCCTTTCCCTCATAGCCAACGAGAAGGTTCTTACAAATGAGCTGAGACATGACGGTTCCTTCCTTTAGTTCAGAGCCTGTTTCAGCACATCCAGATTGCTTTCCATCACGGAAAGGTAGGTCGTTCCGTTTGCCACATCGGTGGATGTGGTGGACTGCATGGAATCCAGCGTCAGGATGGACTGATTCTTTTCGGCGGTATTCTGCACGATAGTTTCGGCAACTTTGTGCTGTGCGCCCTCAATGGTCAGTACACAGGGCAGTCTCAGTTCATCCACTTTGCCAGCAAGGAAAGAAATGGTCCCAAAGCTGGCTTCCGTTTCCGCAGAGCAGCCTGCAAACGCGGCATAATAGCTCAGACCGTAATCGTCCACCAGATAGCGGAACGGGAAACGGTCGCCGAACAGCACAGTTTTCCGGGCGGCATTGTCCACCACCGTCTGATATTCGCCATCCAGAGCGGCCAGCTTTTCCAGATAGGATGCAGCGTTAGCAGCGTAGGCATCTTTGTTGGCCGGGTCGATCTCTTCCAGTGCATCGGTGATTGCGTTGCAGAGAGTTTCAGCGTTCTTCAGCGACAGCCATACATGCTCGTCATATTCTTTTTCCGCGTGTTCCAGCATATCCTCCTTGATTTCATCACCGCTCATATCCATCGGATAGTAAGTCGGCCAATGCTCCATTTCCTGAGAGAGCGCATCGAAGCCTTCATTGCCGAAATAAATGTGAAAATGTTCCGCTTTGCCCGGAGCAATGCCATGATCACTGAATTGCACATACTTGGGCGCATCAGCATCACCATCGGTTGCCTCGAAGAAATATCGTACGCCTCTGCTGCCAGATTTATAGTCATAAATCTGGTAGCCCTTATATTGATAGGCAGCCTTTGCCTCAACACCGTTTTTCACAAAACACATCGTGTTATTTTCGGCATTGATTGTAATTTTGGAAACATCCGTTTTATAACCCGTTTCGTAATAGGCGCGGTATTCTTCCGCCGTTTTGTTCCCATTTTCTGCTTTACGTTCCATCACTTCGTCCAGAATACCCTCTTGAAGATAAGGATAAACAGACTGCCACTCGCCATCCCAATCGGACAGGCTTCTATCCCGCACATCGCTATCGGCAAAGTGGGAATATCCGTGATGATGTCCTTCCTCCGCCTGCATACCGGGCATTGCTTCCTCTGTCTTAACAGTATCTTTCAGCACATCAAGCAGATTGATAACCTTCATATTTTTGTTGGTGGCTTCTTTCAGGGCATCTTCCACCCAGCCATCCGATTCGCCGCCAACATAGATGAACAAGTCACAGTCTGCGATTTTAATAATATCATCTGCGGTGGGCTGATAGCTGTGCAAATCCACGCCGTTGTCCAGAAGCATGCTAACTTCGGCATTATCGGCCTTGTCGCCGAGGATTTCGCGCACCCAGTCATATTCCGGGAAAATAGTCGTGACGATTTTCAGCGGCTTGCTGCCACTCTGTGATGCGGATGGTGCAGAAATGGACGAGGATCCGGCCTTCCCACAGCCGCCCAAAATACCAGAAGCCAGTAAAAGGCAAAAAAATACAGCGAATATACGTTTGAATTTTTTCATAGAAATGCACTCCATTGTTTGATATCAAGAATCATACGGACAAGCATTTCTTAATCCGACAGTTTTACCTTTAGTCGAATCGGTGTTTTTATCAGCAAAAGCGGAGAGCAAAGCGACAGCAAAGCTGCCAACACAAAATGCGGCGCGGGTGTCCGAATGAACTGCCCGGAATCATCTTTTCCGGCGTGCAGGATATTCTTGCAAAGTTTCAGCTGTGTACAGATGGCGCAGTCTGCCCCAGTACAGTCGTGGTTGACTTCTTCCGCGCAGAACGTCAATGAAACCAAAATGGCCAGAAGGAAACCAACCAGCAGCGTCCACGCAGCGCGGCGGCGTTGTTTTGCAGTGCAGTTCATTCCATTGCCCTCCTCTCTCGAATTTGCAAACTGGTTGCAAATTGAATTATAGCAAGGCAATATTGGATTGTCAAGTGGAATTTTTTGCGGACACTACGTTAATCTAAATCGCCGTCAAGAGGGCTGGCACCGTCCGGCTCTCTCTCTCTTTTTGCCAAAGTTTCCCTTGCGTTTTCTTGCAAGCTGCCGAAAGTGGCGTGTTTTCAAAACTTTTTGTTGACACACTGCGATTTTTGTGGTAATCTGCTCCAATAATTTAATATAAGATAGTTACTTGGAGTTCCAGCTCGGCTCCCGAAGGAGCCGGAGCAAGTTTTTAACTTTCTTATCGCTGCATAACGAACCCGAACCAAGGCCATCCCGGAAAGGATGGTCAGGTGCAGGTCGTTGTGTGGCGATTTTCTGAGCACCCACCAGCTGCTTTACTCGAACGGCGCATTTTTCACCCCGGACGGCAGAATGGTGGCCCCCATGCCCCTGCGGTGCGAGATCTTCGAGATGATGCGTGAATACGTTGGGGCGAACCTCGCCAAGAAGGTCACCAATGTGGTAGACGTGCTGAAGCTGGCGGCACAGGTAGAGGACTTTCCACCTGTCACCGACCGTATCGCACTGGCAAACGGAACCCTGTATCTGGACGGCACTTTTCAAGAGGGCAAGCCGGAGATCGTCCGCAACCGGCTCCCGGTCAAATATGACCCGAAAGCCCCACAGCCCACCCATTGGCTGCGGTTTCTGTACGACCTGCTCTACCCGGAGGACATCCCCACAGTGCAGGAGTTCATCGGGTACTGCCTGATCCCCAGCAACAATGCTCATGTACGATAAAGTAACACCACAATATGAAAGACGGCTATCTCCATTATTCCGTAATCTGCTAAGGTGATTTGACATTTCTATTGAAGTGGTGTATACTTTTCATGTAAATATGAAAAGTATGAATTAAGGAGATGTTATATAATGTCCATGCCAAAGGGAAAGCACATATTTGGAACTGTTAAGGTTGGAGAGCGCGGGCAGATTGTCATTCCGAAAGAAGCGCGAGAAATATTTGACATAAATCCCGGAGATACTCTACTCGTTTTGGGAGATGAAGAACAAGGAATAGCTGTAGTTAAGGCTGATGTAATGAAAGAGGTTGCTGTAAAAATTTTGAAAGGATTAGGGCATTTCAAAGGAGGTTATGATGAAAAATAGCTTTTCAAATATTTTGCCCTTTCTTTTAATTGCCGATTTAATTATCCCGTTTTTATTAGCTCCCACTTACAAAGGCTATAGTCATTTGACACAAGTAATGAGCGTTTTAGGAAATTCAAAAGCACCGTTGCATTTAATCTATAATATTTGGCTGATTGTGTTTGGAATTGCAATTTTAATCAGCACCTTACAGCTTTATCCTACGGTCGCACAAATATCAAGTTCTATATCCATAATGCTTTTTTCCGTCATTGTGATTTACGCCGTAGGCGGTTGTATTCTTTCCGGGATTTTTTCAGTTGGAGAAACCAAAAGCCTTGAAACTCTTTCCGCAAAGATACATGGTTATGGTTCAGTAATAGGTTTTCTACTTTTAACACTTGCACCATTGTTTGTTGGATTATATTTTTTCAAAGTGTCTAATGGGTTACTAGGAATTTTATCTTTAATTTGCTTTATCTTTGCAATAGTTTTTTTTGCGCTATTTGTAATGGCTGATAAGCCGAATTGTAGAGGAACAATAATTGCGTTTGAAGGGCTATGGCAGAGATTATCCCTTTTGAGTATGTATCTTCCCATTGCGGCACTTTGTATCTTTCAGAAATAGCAAACCCAGCCGAGCCAGTCAACGGCAAGTAAATGGGCTGCGCCCACCGTTGACAGCCCCGACTGTCCTTGCTGGTGGGTAATCAAGAGGGCGACAGCAAAAAGTGCTGCCGCCCTTTCCCATAATCGAAGAAAGGGGGATTTTCCATGACTGAATACGAAGCCTATCAAGAACATATCCGCTATACCCATGATACCTACTGCCGGATTGTTATTCGTCATGCGTCCTTTGACGCTGCCCGTATGCTGGCAGCGAGGTGGAAACGGGAAATCTCCCTTGAATATTTGACCGAAGAAAAGTTTGTCCCACTAAGCACCACGGACGAGTATTTTCAAGTGCCAGACTATGGCGAAACTTATCTGTTCGCTGCCCAGGGGCAGACGATACTTTTAGACAGCCGTTCTCTTGCAGCGGCTCTTGCCCGGCTGCCGGAACAGACGCAGGAGGAAATCTTTTTGTATTACTTCCAGCACTTGATGCAGAAAGAAATCGGAGAACAAAACGGCTGGACACGCAGCACAATCGGACGGCATATCCAGCTTGCCTTGAAGCGGCTGAAAGAGGAAATGGAGGTGCTGCCCCATGAGTAACCGACTTCTCCCCTATGAAACCATTGTAAAGGCACATGAGGGCGACCCCATAGCAATACACGCTGTCCTTGACCGCTACGCCGGATATATCCGCTACTTTTCCAAAATGAACAGCTATTATAACTCTGATATGGAGGACTACATCAAAACAAAGCTGATTGAAAGCCTGTTTAAGTTTCGGTTTGACCGTTGAGCATAGAATATAGATGTGATAAAATTATCTTAATAAAATTTTAATTTGGAGTGAAACTATGGACTATATAATACGAGAAATGAGAAGTGAAGAATACTGTTTATTAAGTGATTTTTTGTACGAAGCGATTTATATTCCAGAAGGAATTGAACCGCCACCTAAATCAGTAATAGAATGTCCAGAATTACAAGAATATATCGTTGAGTTTGGAAATCGAAAACACGATAAAGCCTTAGTTGCAGAAATGCAGGGAAATGTGATAGGAGCTATTTGGGTAAGAATTATGAATGATTATGGACACATTGATAATGATACGCCATCTCTTGCTATGTCTGTCTGCCCCCAATATAGAGGATTAGGCATTGGAACTTCATTATTGAAACAACTATTACAAGTAGAAAGATTGGCTGGATATTCAAAAATATCCTTATCTGTTCAGAAAAGTAATTATGCAGTGAAGATGTACGAGAAAGTGGGATTTACTGTTGTTGATGAAAATAGTGAGGAATATATTATGACCGTAAATCTATAAGAGAAAGCCACAGTTTGCCACACTGAACCACTATAAAAACTGAATATTCCGCCGTCTCGCAGCGGCACATGAGGCAGTAAATCCGAAAAAAGATTTGCTGCTTTTTTTGCGCCCATTTTTGGCAAATTTCCAAAAGTTCCGTATTAGACAGTGAAGCCAAAAAAGGCTGCCATTTTTTCAGACAGCGGGCAAAACGCAGCTTCCGAAACGCCCTATTGTCGGGAAAGACCGAGCCACCAAAAAAGTTCTTGCCGGAAAGTCCGTCATTTTTGCTTTTTGCAGTGTTGTAGGGAGTAAGGGGAGAACGCCGCCCGCCGCCTTTTATGAAAAAGCTGGTTATAGATTTCCCGAAAAAGTGGCAGTAGCAAGTGAGGGTAATCCGGCAGATTTTTATGAAAAAGTTGGTTGCGATTTCCCCAAAAAGTGGCAGTAGGAAGTGAACGGCAGTCCGGCAGTTTCTTAGAGCAAGATTCTACCGCAGTGAACTTCAGAAGCACGGAATCATTCAATCCATGTCCCGAAAGGGCAACTGTTACGACAACTGCATTATGGAAACCTTCTTTGGCAGACTGAAAAATGAAATGTTCTATGGATTTGAGAAGGATTATCCCTCCTTTGAAGCCCTCTCCAAGGCGATTGCCGAGTATATTGACTATTACAATAACAGCAGGATCCAAGCGAAAACAAAATGGATGCCTCCCTCTAAATTCAGAGAAGCATCCATAATGGAAGTTTAATTATTCAATTTTGATCCGGTGTCCAGAAAACTGGGTACATATCACTTCCGTGCGATCATCTCGGTATAGGCCAGCACCAGCGGGCCGACGCCCTTTGCGTCGTTGCAGACCACCGGCTCACTGAAATAGTAAGCCAGCGAGCCGTCGCGGTGGTCCTTGCCGCCGAGGCCGGCCACGAGGCAGATGCCACCCAGCTGCAGGCTGCCGTCCGGGTTCTTGCTCAGATACTTGTCACAGGTGCCGTAGAAGGCTTTCTCGGCCCATGCGGCCATCTGCTTGGGCAGGTAGCCGAGACGCACGCCCTTGAGCACGGCGTAGGCGAAGAGGGCCGTGCCGCTGGTCTCGAGGTAGTTGCCCTCGACGCCGGGGTGGTCCATCACCTGCCAGAACATGCCGGTCTCATCGTCCTGGAACTTGTGGACGTCCTCGATGGTCTGCTTGAACATCGCCATGATGCCGCGGTACTCGTTGTAGAGCTGCTCGTCCATCCGCTCCAGCACGTCCACCATCGACACCATGAACCAGCCCATGGCCCGCAGCCAGAAGTTGGGGCTGCAGCCGGTGACGGGGTCGGCCCAGTACATCTGGCGACTCTCGTCGTAGCCGTGGTAGTACAGGCCGGTCTTCTCATCCCGCATGTGCTTTTTGATGTTCATGAACTGCTTGTAGCTGTCGATGCAGCCCTGCATCTTGTTGTAGCGGGTCTCGTACTCCATGTAGAAGGGCTGGGCCATGTAGGTGCCGTCCAGCCAGACCTGCCACGGATAAATGTCCTTGTGCCAGAAGTTGCCCTCCTTGGTGCGGGGCTGGGTGAGCAGCTGGCTGCGGATGGTGTCGATGGCCTTGCGGTACTTCTCGTCGCCGAAGATGTCGTAGAGGATGAACAGGTTTTTGCCCTGATTCACGTTGTCGAGGTTGTACTCCTTCGGGTCGTAGGTCTTGATGGAGCCGTCTTCCTGCACGAACCAGTCGATGAAATCCCTGGAAAATTTCAGATACTTCTCGTCGCCGGTAGTTTTATACAGGCTCAGGCAGGCGGTGATCATGCAGCCGTCGATGTAGTTCCACTTGTTGGGCTTGCCGCTGCGGACCTTCTCGATGTTCCACATAGGGGCCTCGGCGCTGGAATTGGCGATGAGGTAGTCCACATAATCGCCCAGCATGGACAAAATCTCTTCATGAGTCATGGCTTAGTCCTCCTCAAAATGGCCGACGTTGGCAAAGCGCAGGCGCTCGCCCTCGTAGCCCTCGATCCTGACGTTGTGCAGCTCGATGTTCTTGACGTTCTCGGCGTAGATGGCCAGCTTCTTGACCAGCGGGCGGTTGTCGGCCATGGCAGCCTGACCCTCCTTGGCGTCGGGGTCGAAGGTGATGGTGACGTTCTTCATGGAGACGCCCTCGATGGGCTGCTCGGGCAGGCCGTCGAAGTAGCAGCCCGCAAACTGTGCGTCGGTGGCCACGATGTCTTCCATGGTCAGGGTGCCGAGCTTCGGGGTGTACTCGTCCACGGGCAGAGCCTCGCGGCACTGGACATAGGGGCTGTGGCCGTCCGGGTCGCAGAAGTAGAACATATTGATGACGAAGGGAGCCTTGACGCCCCGCATCTCCACGTTGCGGAACACCAGACCGTCGATGACGGCGGTGTTGCCGCGGCCGCGGCGGGTCTTGACGCGGAGGCCGCGGTCGGTGTGGTCCATGAGGCACTGGGTGACCACCATGTCCTTGACGCCGCCGCTCATCTCGCTGCCGATGACGATGCCGCCGTGGCCCTTGTCCAGCAGGCAGTTGCGGATGACGGTGTGCTCGCAGCTCTTCTTGAGCTTCATGCCGAGGAAGACCTTGCTGGCCTTCATGGCGATGCAGTCGTCGCCGACGTGGATGTTCACGCCGATGATGCGGGTGTACTCGCAGCTCTCGGGGTCGATGCCGTCGGTGTTGGGGGCGTTGTAGGGGTTGTTGATGTTGAAGTTCAGCAGGTCGAGGTGTTTGACGAAGATGGGGTGGATGGTCCAAGAGTAGCTGTTCTGCACCGTGATGCCATGGAGGCAGATGTTCTCGCTGTCCACCATCGCCACGGCGCGGGGGCGCCATGCGATGCGCTTGACCTTGGGGTCGATCCACCAGTCGCCGTTCTGGGCGTCGCAGTCCAGTGTGCCTTCGCCGGTGACGACGACGTCATGCACCTGGGTGATGTTCAGCAGGCCCGCAAAGCTGTTCAGCGGGTTGCCCTCCCAGCCGGTGAGGTAGTATTCGTCCACTTCGTTCTCGCTGGGGATGACGCCGGGCAGGATGGGGTAGTGGGTGCGGTCGTTGTCGCCCAGCAGCACAGCGCCCTTCTCGAGGTAGAGGGTGGTGCAGCTCTTCATGAAGAGGCTGGCGGTGCGGTAGCGGCCAGCGGGGACATATACCGTGCCGCCTCTGGGGCAGGTGGAAAGAGCAGCCTGCAGCCTGCCGGTGTTGTCGGTCTCGCCGTCGGCGACGAGGCCATAGCGGGATGCGTCCACAAAGAAGCTCTCGGCCTCGGTGGTGAAGTCCAGCTTCAGGTGCTCACCCTCGGCGTCCACCTCCACGGTGTAGGCGGTGGACGGCGTCAGGGAGAAGAGGGAGAACACGTTGGTGTTGCAGCTTTCGTAAATGGTCTTGCCGTTCAGAGCCACGGCGAAGGGGTGCTCCGGGCGGAAGCACTTGCCGTTTTCCAGCTCGAAGACGGCGCTGCGGGTCATGGAACGGATGAGAGACAGATTCATTTTTACAGCCTCCTGAGTTATTTGCGTAGATTTGCGGCTTGCCCGCAGAGGGCGGGCATGGTACACTGGGGATAAGAATATCAGAGCACTGCCCCGGCGGGGCAGGCATAGCAAGAAGGGGGAAGGGCGGATGCGCGCCGAACGGGAAAAACTCAACGCGAAGATCACGGCGGGAGCGCTCAAGCTGTCCGGCGGGCGGCTCGAGCTGCCTGCCGAGATGTGCCATATCGTTCTGTTTTCGGGCGGCAGCTGCACGGTCCAGTGCGGGGATACGTCACTTCTGGTCAGCCCCGGCTGCGCATTGCTGCTGGGGCCGGGGGCGTGGGCGGTATCGCAGGCAGGCCACACCCAGCCGGAAATGCTGGGATGCAGTTTCCCACAGGCGGCCCTCCACGAGATGAAGAACGCCACCGGCGAAGATTTCCTCCGCCTTTTTGCACCGGGCAGCCAGATGGCCCTTTACGGCAGCATCCAGTGGGCCAGCCGTCTGCGGACGCTGCTGGAGATGATGCGGGGCGCCATGGGCGAGCCGGAGTATCCCGGCGGGCTGTATCTGGCACTGACGCTCCACTATGTGGAGCAGGAGCACCGGGCGCAGAGCGCCGCCGACGCCCGCCCCCGCAACGAGACGGTGGAGCAGATCTGCGCCTACCTTGCGGCAAACTACCGGCAGAAGCTTTCCCTCACCGAGGTGGCGGCGCGGTTCTACATCTCGCCCTACTATCTGAGCCGGCTGTTCCGGCGGGTGACGGGGCAGTCCATCGTGGACTACATCAACGCCCGCCGCATCGAGGCGGCACAGAAGCTTCTGGAAACGACCGAGCTGAGCATCGGCAGCGTGGCCGAGCAGACCGGTTTCGCCTCTGCGGCCCACTTCCGCCGCGTTTTTCGGGAGACGATGGGCGTCGGGCCGCTGCAATACCGGAAGAGCAGAAAATAGAGTGCCACAAAAGCCTCTCCCTTTGGGAGAGGTGTCACCGAAGGTGACGGAGAGGGCAAGCCGGCTTCGACAAAGCCGCTGCGCAGCGATAAGCAGCCTCCTTGTCAGAGCAATATTATCGCAGCGTCCGTACATCTCTGTCGGCGTCCTTGCCCTCTCAGGCGCTCACGCGCCAGCTCTCCCAAGGGGAGAGCCTTTGACATTGGAAATGCCCCCTGCGTCCTCTCTACGGGAAGAGGCACAGGGGGCATTCATGTTTGTCGGGATGATCCGAGCGGCGGGGGCTTCAGCTCAGCCCTTGACAGCACCGGCGGAGATACCTTCGACGAACTGATCCTGTGCGCAGAAGAACACGATGAGCTGCGGCAGGATAGAGATCAGGGACAGGGCCAGAATGCGGTTCCAGGCAAAGCCCGTATCACCGTCCATGGACAGCTTGACGAACAGGGACATGGGGTACTTTGCAGGGGTCTGGACGTAAAGCAGGGGACCCATGAAGTCGTTGCAGCTCCACATGAACTGGAACAGTGCGCAGGACACCAGAGCGGGCATCAGCATCGGGACGATGACCTTGTACAGGGTCTGGAAGGAGGAGCAGCCGTCGATGGCGGCAGCCTCGTCCAGGTCGCGGGGGACGTTGCGCATGAACTGCACCAGCTGGTAGACGAAGTAGGTCTCAGTTGCGAATGCGCAGTGGACCCAGATGGCCAGATAGAACGGGCTGTTGACCCAGCCGAACTTGGTGTACAGCAGGAACTGAGGCACGTTCAGGACGACCTGAGGCAGGAACAGGGTGGCCAGCATGACGCTGAACAGGAGCTTCCGGCCCGGGAAGTCGAAGCGGCCAAAGCCGTAAGCTGCAATGCAGGAGGAGACCACGGTGCAGATGACCTTGGGCAGGACGTAGCTGTAAGTGTTCAGCATGGCCTGCAGGATGTTGATGGAACCGCCGAAGTTGTTCAGCGCGTTCTTGTAGCCCTCCAGAGTGGGGTTCTTGATCCACAGGCCGATGCCTGCAAAGATCTCGCTGTTGTCCTTAAAGGTGGCGCTGATCATCCACAGCAGGGGATAGATCATGATGAGGCCCACCAGGATCAGGACGAGGTACTTGAAAAACGTCGCGATGGCGTTAGAAGCTTTCATTCCCATACTGTCACACCTTACCTTTCATCCGAATAGTAGACCCACTTCTTCTGGCTGGTGAAGGCGATGATCGTCAGGATGCAGACGATGACGAACATGATCCATGCCAGTGCGGAAGCCATGCCCATCTGGTTGGACTTGAATGCGTAGTTGTAGACCAGAATGGAGATGAGGGTGGTGGAACCGCGGGGACCGCCGTTGGTGATGATGAACGGGCCATTGAACTCCTGGAAAGCCTGGCAGATCTGAGTGACCAGGTTGTAGAAGATGATGGGGGTGATCATCGGGACGGTGATGGAGAAGAACTGACGCCACTTGCCTGCGCCGTCGATGGTGGCGGCCTCGTACAGGTCGGCCGGCACGCCCTTCAGAGCGGCGAGGAACAGCACCATGGCGGAGCCGAACTGCCAGATACGCAGGAAGCAGATGATCCACAGTGCGTAGCTGGGGTCGCTCAGCCAGGAGGGACCCTGGAAGTGGCCGAAGGTCAGCATGCGGATGAGGGTGTTGACCAGACCGTCATCACGGAACACGGCCTTCCACAGCACGGCGATAGCAACAGAGCCGCCGAGGATGGAGGGGATGTAGTAGACGGTGCGGAACACGTTCACGCAGGCGATCTTGAAGTTCAGGATGTAGGCGATGAACAGTGCGAAGACCAGCTTCAGAGGCACAGTGATGAAGCTGTACTTGAAGGTGGTGATGAGCGCCTTGGTGATCTTGGGAGTGGTAAAGGCGTCCACATAGTTCATGATGCCATACTGATGGATGCCGTTGAAGAAGTCCATATCCGTAAAGCTGTAGTACAGAGACTGGCCGAACGGAATGGCCTTGAAGACGACGAAGCCGATGATCCAGGGGATCAGGTAGAACAGGCCCTGCCATTTGTCAAAAAACTTCTGGGCCGGGGTACGCCCGAGAGAGGGCGCTTTGCTTTCTTTCATCCAGGGGTCCTCCTTTTATAAGGATATGTCTCGTGCGCCGCACAATAGTTTGGACACATTTTTGTCAAAAAAATGTCATCACCGTCTTGCAAAAAAAGGGGCATCCGTCCGTAGGTGGAAGGGATGCCCCTTGCAAGACTCCTTTATGCGGGGCGGCCCGTGTCAACACCGCGCGTGTGCGGGCCGCAAAAAGTCCATGAGGCGGAAATCAGACGGTGTAGCCGACAGACTCCATGCCGTCCAGCAGGGTATCGACCAGGTCAGCGCCGGAAACATTGTCGTAATCCAGAGTGTCGAACACCTCCTGATAGACGCCGGTGCCGGTAGCCTTCAGGTCGTTGGACTCGAACAGGGGGTCGAGCTGGTTGGAAACGAAGGCCATGACCTTGCCGTTTGCCTCAGCCACCAGCTCCTTGATCTTGCCGGCGCTCTGAGCAGCAGCCAGACCAGCCTTGGAGGCGGGGATGCCGCACTCGGAGCCCATGATCTCGGCACCTGTGGTCTCGTTCAGCAGGAAGTTGATGAGGGTAGCTGCCTCTGCGGGATGCTCGCAGGTCTTGGTGATGGCCAGACCCATGGAGACCTTGGAGAAGCCGCCGTTGTAATCGCCGAACTTGATCTCCTCGCCCACGGTGAAGCCGGCCTTGTTCTCCTCGTCCAGAGCGTCAGCGTACTTGGTAGCGGAGGAGTCCCACTCGAAGCAGCCGGCCAGCTTGCCGGTGATCCACTCGGTGGACTGGTGAGCGGCATTGTCGCCGTTGGAGCCGTAGTAGGTGGGCAGGCTCATGATGACGTGGCCCTCGACCAGGCTCTTGATGAAGTCGATGCCCTCAGCGATCTGGTCGGCATCGTAGTTCAGGGTGGAGGTGGAGGGGTCGGCCCAGTCCTTGCCATACTTGCTCTCGAGGTAGAACACCATCAGGATCATACGGTCGTATGCGCCCAGGTGCAGGGGATAGTATTCATCGCCCAGCTTCTCCTGGAAGGTCTTGCCGGCAGCCATCAGCTCGTCCAGAGTGGTGGGAAAGGAGATGCCGGCCTTGTCGAAGGTGGTCTTGTTCCAGTAGAAGATACGGCCGGTCATAGACACGGGCACGCACTGCTGAGCGTTTGCCACGTTGCAGGCAGCCAGCTTGGCCTCATCCCACTGGGTCAGGTCGAGGTACTCGGAGACGCTGTTCAGGTCGATGAAGGTCTGGCCGTTCTTGGAGTAGTTGTACAGCCAGTTCCAGTTGATCTGGCAGACATCCTCAGCGACGCCGCCTGCGAACTTGGTGGACATGGTGTCCTCCCAGCCGGACCATGCAGCGAAGGTGGGGTTGACGGTGATGGTGCTGTGCTCAGCAGAGAAAGCCTTGATGGCCTCCTGGTAAGCGTTGTGACGGGACTCGCCGCCCCACCAGCTCATGGTCAGGGTGACGGGGTCAGAAGACAGACCAGCCACGGAAGCTGCTGCGGAAGAAGCGGCAGTGGAAGTGGCGGTAGAACCAGCATTGCTGGAGCCGCCGCAGGCGGCCAGCAGGCCGGCAGCACCCACAGCGCCAGAGACCTTCAGAAAGTCACGACGAGAAATTGCCTTGCTCATTTTCGTTCTCCTCCTATGTAGAAAACATCTTCTTGCATGGACGCCTCTGCAAAGCATCCATTGTATACAAATATGATACCAAAAGCAAGAAAAAAAAGAAAGATGCAAATTGTAGTGATAGCGGCAGAAAACGTACAAATATTGCGCTTATTTTTTGCCCGGTTTTGACGTCATTGCCAGAATGAATAAACTTGGACCGAAAAACTGTGCAACTTGTATACTTCAACGATTTGCATAGAAAACTGGGATGCAACAGGGGAAGATTGGCCTGAATTGCAAGAATTTTGTAGCCGAGGCAGAATTTGTTGAAAGAGCGTTGTATACATTAAAAGCAACGATAACAGAAAGTTCCGGCACCGAGCTGATATATCAATAGCGCAAAAAACGCGCGAATTGGGGCGCGACTGATATATCACGGATGCAGAAAAGATACAAAAATGCCGCCCGGCGCGCGGGCGGCATAAAATCAGGAAAAAGAGTCACCGGCGGGCGGCGTAGAAGGCGCTGCGCTCCCGGAAATAGCACTGGGGGCACATGCTGACGTACTGGACGTCGTTCTCAAGGTCGATGGCTACCTGTTCGCCCTCAAAGACGAAGCGGCCGTTGACCTTGCGGCAGTTGCAGGTGGCCTTGCGGCCGCAGGTGCAGATGGTCTTCATCTCCTCGATGGTGTGGGCCAGCTCCAGAAGCCGGGTGGAGCCGGGGAAGCCCTTGAGGGAGAAGTCGGAGCGCAGGCCGTAGCAGATGACGGGGATGTTCAGCTCTACCGTCACCATGAACAGCTGTTCGGCCTGCTCTGCGGTGAGGAACTGGCTCTCGTCACAGAGCACACAGGCCAGAGGCCGGCCCTCGCTGCTGGCGGCCCGGACGGCCTCCACCAGGTCCATGTCCGGCGGCACTAGCAGATCGGCAGGGCGGCGGACGCCCAGACGGCTCACGAGGTCGCCGCTGCCCTTGGTGTCCACCTTCGGCTTGAGGATGAGCACCCGCATCCCCTGCTCCTCGTAGTTGTGGGCCACCTGCATCAGCGCGGTGCTCTTGCCGCTGTTCATTGCGCCGTAACGGAAATAAAGCTTTGCCATATCGAAAAAGTCTCCTCATGAAAGGACTCTCTCAGCCAAAGCCTGACGGAGAGGGCCTGTATTATCGATCGTATCTGCTCAGTCCTGATTGCGCAGCCGGTAGCCCAGGCTCATCAGGCTGTCGCCGAGGTGGACATTCTCTACCACCACGTCGGGGTAGGAGACAGACAGATCGTAGTGGGAGAAGTTCCAGAAGCCCTGGATGCCCAGAGCCACCAGACGGCCGCTGATCTCCTCTGCGCCGCTGCGGGGCAGACAGAGCACAGCCACCTCGGGGTGGTGCTCGGCGCAGAAAGCCTCCAGCTCGTCGATGTGTAAGATCCGGATGCCGTTGATCTCTTTGCCCACCTCGTCGGGGGCGTTGTCGAAGGCGGCGATGAGCTTGTAGCCGTTGGTGTCGGTGGTGATGAAGCGGCTCACAGCCTTGCCCAGACGGCCGCAGCCGATGAGGATGGTGGGCAGGAGGTCGCCGTTGCCAAAGAGCAGATGCTCAAGGATGCTCAGCAGGTTCTCCACCGAGTAGCCGATGCCCTGACGGCCATTCACGTCGCCGATGCAGTTGAAGTCCTGCCGCACCTGAGAGGCAGTGGTACCCATCTGGGCGGCCAGCTCACGGGACGAGATGCTGGTGATGCCGTCGTTCTTCAGGGTGCGCAGGTAGCGATAGTATTTGGGCAGGCGCTTGATGACGGGCAGAGAAGCTTTGCCGGGAGTGTTCATAGGGGGGGCTCCTTTCTTTTTATCCGCAGCATTGCCGGGGAGAGGTGCGCAGCGGCAGGGCGCTCCGGCAAAAGATTTGTACTTTCTTGTACAATAATGATACATATTTGACAATCTTATCTCTAGTATAAAGTATACAGCGCGAAGAGAGAATGTCAAACCATTTGGCACATTTTTTTGAGAAAGAAAAGAAATCTTTGCCGAAGTATAACCGGCAGGAATGCCGGACAAGCTGAAATGAAGCAAAAAGGAGGATGCGCAGAATGTCACAGGAAGAGAAGAACGTCCCCGTGGAGCAGCAGCGGCTGGAAAAAGAGCAGATCGAGGATATGGGCAGCGTTTACCGCACCCGGGGAGCTCACGCCATCCACTGCCTGACGGTCATCGGGCAGGTGGAGGGCCATGTGGAAGCGCCCCAGGGCCAGAAGACCACAAAATATGAGCATGTCATCCCCCAGCTGGTGGCCGTGCAGGAGGACCCCGCCATTGAGGGCCTGCTGGTCCTGCTCAACACCGTGGGCGGGGATGTGGAGGCGGGGCTTGCGCTGGCGGAGCTCATCGCCAGCATCTCCAAGCCCAGTGCGGCGGTGGTGCTGGGCGGGGGCCACTCCATCGGCATCCCGCTGGCCGTCAGCGCCCAGCGGAGCTTCATCGTGCCTACCGCCACCATGACGGTCCACCCCGTCCGCCATTCCGGCATGATACTGGGCGTGCCGCAGACCATGCGCTGGTTCGAGCAGATGCAGGAGCGGATCACCGGCTTCGTGGCGTCCCACAGCGGCATCTCGGAGAAGCGGTACACCGAGCTGATGATGCGCACGGGCGAGCTGGTCATGGACGTCGGCACCGTGCTGGATGGCCGAAAAGCCGTGCGGGAAAAGCTCATCGACGAGCTGGGCGGGCTGTCGGACGCGCTGGCATGGCTCTACCGAGAAATCGAGGGGAAATAAATTGCCATTTGACTTTTCCCGTGGTACAATGAAAGAATCGAGTCGTATCGGAATTCTTCCATCGTCACCGGCAGAGCCGCCCTGAGCGCGCCCTGCTTCATGATATAAAATAAGGAACGGGTTTTAGGAAACATGGCAAAGAGAAAACGCAAGACCTCCGGGCGCAGCACAGCCTCGCGCCGCAAGAACCGGACACAGGACCGGATGCCCGCGGGGCTCATCACCCTGTTTGCGGGGCTGGTGCTCATGGCGCTGGCTTTCGTGCCGGGCAGCTCAGCCTGGCGCACGATGCACGATGTCCTGTTCGGCGTGTTCGGCTGCGGAAGCTTCGTGCTGGGCGCAGCGCTGTGCTATCTGGCCATCCTCTACACCCGGGGCGAAGACCTGCTGCCCCACATCGCAAAGCTGGTGCTGGGGCTCATCTTCGCCAGCGGCACGGTCATCGTCTTTTCTGACATCCCCACCGACCAGACCGCCGCGCAGATGACTGCCGCCTGTTATCAGAATGGGATGAGCGCATGGCTCTCGGGTGGTGCGCTGGGCGCTGTGCTGGGCGGGACGCTCCTGCTGCTCTGCGGCAGACCCGCCGCCAATCTGGTCATGGCGGCGCTGGCGGCCTGCGCCAGCCTGTACATTTTTGACGTTACGCCCGCCGAGTGCTGGCAGTGGCTCTGCAACGTGGGCGGCAGCGTCCACGAAAAGGGCCTTGCCGTCCACGAGCAGAATGCCGCCCGCCGGGCCGAGCGTCTGGCAGAACGCGCCGCCGAGGAGGCCGCGGCAGAGGAATACGAGGACTATGACGACGACCTGCCGGAAGACGAAGTGGGTGAAGGCGGGGACTGCTGCGGCGGCGAAGAGCCTGCCGCGCCCGCCTTCCATATCCAGCCTCCCGGCTGGCTGGCTGGCGTCTTCCACTGGGGCCATCAGGTGATGCAGGGCGGCGAACAGGCGGAGCCTGCCCCTGCGCCCGCACCGGAAGCGCAGACCCCGCCTCAGCCAGAGCCTGCCCCCGTGCAGGTGGAAAAGTCCCGGCCCCGTGCGCCCTTTGATATTGATCTAGGCCCTGACCATACCACCGTCACCGAGGGCGGCAGTGAGCCCATCGAGCCCATCATCCTCGGCCCCGGCGGCACCTTCGGCATGGACCCGCTCCGCCGTGCGCCCATCCGCCCCACCGTGACGCCCATTGTCCCGGACGCTGTGGATACCGCCGCCGAGGACTTCTTCACGGCCCAGCCCGAGCCGACGGTGACGCCCACCGTTACGCCCGCCGCCCCGGCAGAAGAGCCGGAACAGCAGCCCGCGCCTGAGCCGCCGCTCTCCTTCGGCATCCCGCTCTATGATCTGACCCCGACTCCGGAACCGGCCCCGCAGCCGGTCAGCGCCGAGAATGCTGCGGCGTTCCGCTCCGAGCCGGATGAGGACGGCTGGATCAGCATCACCAGCGACCCGGTGGAGGAAAAAGACCTCAACACGCTGGTGGCAGCCGCCATGGAAAAGCCCGCTGTCTCCGAGGAGCAGGCCGCGAACGCCCCCGCCGAAGAGGCGGAGACGGAGGAGAGCTTCCAGTATCAGTACCCCTCCATCGAGCTGTTCGAGCGCGCCCCGGAGGAAAGCGACTCCGGCGCGGAAGACGAGCTGAAAGCCAACGCCCAGAAGCTGGTGGACACGCTGGAAAGCTTCGGCGTCCGCACCCGTGTGCTGGATATTTCCCGCGGTCCGTCGGTCACCCGGTATGAAGTCCAGCCCATGGCGGGCGTCAAGATAAGCCGCATCACTTCGCTGGCGGACGACATCGCCCTGAACCTGGCGGTGGCCGATGTCCGCATGGAGGCACCCATCCCCGGCAAGCCTGCCGTGGGCATCGAGGTGCCGAACCATAAGAAAACGCCGGTCTACATCCGCAGCGTCTTCGAGAGCCAGAGCTTTTTGCGGATGACCTCGCCGATGGGCATTGCGCTGGGCAAGGACATCGCCGGCGTGGCTCAGGTGGCCGACCTGTGCAAGATGCCCCATCTGCTCATCGCGGGCAGCACCGGCAGCGGCAAATCGGTCTGTGTCAACAGCATCATCATGAGCCTGCTGTTCCGCTCCAGCCCCGAGGACGTCAAGCTCCTGCTCATCGACCCCAAGGTCGTCGAGCTGGCTGAGTACAACGGCATCCCCCACCTGCTGATGCCCGTCGTCACCGAGCCCCGCAAGGCGGCCGGCGCACTGGGCGGCGCAGTGCAGGAGATGGAGCGCCGCTACCACCTCTTCGCGGAGAACAACGTCCGCGACATCAAGTCCTTCAATAAGCTGGCGGCAGCGGACCCGGACCTCGAGAAGATGCCCTATATCGCCATCATCATCGACGAGCTGGCCGATCTGATGATGGTCGTCGGCAAGGATGTCGAGGACTCCATCTGCCGCATCGCCCAGAAGGCCCGCGCCGCCGGTATGCACCTCATCGTAGCGACCCAGCGCCCCAGCGTGGACGTCATCACCGGCCTCATCAAGGCCAACATCCCCAGCCGCATCGCCTTCGCCGTGTCCAGTCAGGTGGACAGCCGCACCATCCTCGACGGTGCCGGTGCCGAAAAGCTGCTGGGCATGGGCGATATGCTCTTCATGCCCGTGGGCGCACCCAAGCCCACCCGTATCCAGGGTACCTTTGTGCGGGATGAGGAGATCAGCCGTGTGCTGGACTTCATCAAGAAGAGCGCCACCGTCCAGTACGACGAGGCCATGATAGAGGCCATGGAAAAACACGCCATTCAGGACGGCAAGAAGGGCGGCAGCTCCGCCGACTCCGACGAGGAGGGCGGCAGTGACCCGATGCTCAAGCAGGCCGTGGAGGTGGTCATCGACGCCGGCCAGGCGTCCACCAGCCTGCTGCAGCGCCGCTGCAAGCTGGGTTATGCCCGCGCCGCCCGCATCATGGACGAGATGGAAGAAAAGGGCATCATCGGCCCCTACGAGGGCGCAAAGCCCCGCGCTGTCCTCATCAGCCGCCAGCAGTGGCTGGAAATGCAGATGAATCAGCCGGATGAATGACCTCTCAGTCAAAGCCGGACGGCTTTGCCGGCTCCCCTGATAGGGAAGCCGCTGGCGTACCGGACAGGCTCACGCCGGATGAATAGAATGTTTGATTTCGGAAGCAATAGAGCCCTGCTGGATAGGGCAGGCATCATGAAAGAAAAAGGATAACTATGGAGCATTACACCGAATTTCTCCCCATCAGCCGGGCCGACATGGAGGCCCGGGGATGGGACCGGCTGGACTTCGTGGTGGTGGGCGGCGACGCCTATGTGGACCACCCCAGCTTTGGCACCGCCATCATCAGCCGCCTGCTGGAAGCCGAGGGCTACAAGGTGGGCGTGCTGGCCCAGCCCCGCTACACCGACTGCGAGGACTTCAAGCGGTTCGGAAAGCCGAAGTACGGCTTCTTCATCGGCGGCGGCAACGTGGACAGCATGGTGAGTCACTATTCCGTCGCAAAGATCCCCCGCGCGGAGGACGAGTATTCCCCCGGCGGCAAGGGCGGCGCACGGCCCGACCGCAGCGCCACCGTCTACACCAGACTTGCCAAGCAGGCATACCCCGACCTGCCCGTCATTCTGGGCGGTCTGGAAGCCTCGCTCCGCCGCTTTGCCCACTACGACTACTGGCTGGACACCGTCCTGCCCAGCATCGCCGAGGACTCCGGCGCGGACATCATCAGCTTCGGCATGGGGGAACACCAGACCGTGGAGATCGCCCGCCGTCTGGCGGCAGGGGAGCCGGTGGAGAGCATCACCGATGTGGACGGCACCTGCTACCTGACCGACTTCGACCACCTGCCCGAGCGGTATGTGGAGTGCGCGGGCTTCAGGAAGGTCGCCTCCGATAAAGTGGCCTATGCGAAAGCCTGCCGCATCCAGATGGACAATCAGGACGTCGTCAGCGGCAATATCATCGTCCAGAAGCAGAGCGAGAAGTACCTCGTGCAGAACATCCCCGCAAAGCCCCTCGTCCGCTGGGAGCTGGATAAGGTCTACGCCCTGCCCTACACCCGCCGCTGCCACCCCATCTACGAGGCCATGGGCGGTGTGCCTGCCATCCGCGAGGTGCAGTTCTCCATCATCCAGAACCGCGGCTGCTTCGGCGGCTGCAATTTCTGCGCCATCCAGCTGCATCAGGGCCGACGCGTCACCAGCCGCAGCGCCGACAGCATCGTGGCCGAAGCAGAGCGGATGACCCACGAGCCGGATTTCAAGGGCTACATCCACGACATCGGCGGCCCCACCGCCAACTTCCGTTTCCCATCCTGCCGCGAGCAGATGCTGCGGGGTATGTGCAACGGCGGCAAGCACTGCCTCGCCCCCACCACCTGTTCCCATATGATCGTGGACCACAGCGATTACCTGAAAATCCTCCGCCGCGTCCGGGAGCTGCCCGGCGTCAAGAAGGTGTTCATCCGCAGCGGCATCCGCTTTGATTACCTGATGGCCGACCCCGATGACACCTTCTTTAAGGAGCTGGTGGAGTACCACGTTTCCGGCCAGCTGAAAGTCGCGCCGGAACACTGCGCCCCCAACACCCTCGCCTACATGGGCAAGCCGCCCATCGAGACCTTCAACAGGTTCAAGGATAAGTTCTACGAGCTGAGCAGGAAGGCGGGCAAAAAGCAGTACCTCGTGCCGTATCTCATGTCCAGCCACCCGGGCAGCACCCTCAAGGATGCCGTCTATCTGGCCGAATACCTCTACAAGAACCATATGCGCCCCGAGCAGGTGCAGGATTTTTATCCCACGCCCGGCACCGTGAGCACCTGTATGTTCTACACCGGCCTCGACCCCTACACCTTGAAGCCGGTGTTTGTGGAAAAGACCGCGGAGGGCAAGGCACTTCAGCGCGCCCTGCTCCAGTATTATGAGCCCCGCAACGCCGAAAAGGTCATCAAGGCGCTGAAAATGACCCACCGCGAAGACCTCATCCCCCTGCTGGTTCCCGCCGAGGGCCGCATTGCGGTCCAGCGCTCGGCCCGCAGAGCCGAAGCCGCCGATGTGACCATCCACGGCGACGGCACCTACACCGTCCGGCCCAGAGGCAAGGGCGGCAAGCCCCAGAGCCGCTCCGCCGCCCCGGCAGGCCGTCAGCCCAGCCCCGGCGCACGTTTTGCGCCCCATTCGGCTCCTGCGCATAAACCGAAAAGCAATCAACAGAAAGAGAATACATCGTGGAAAACTTCAAAAAAGAAAAAGTGACCGCTCAAACGCTCATGAGCCGCCTCGCTGCGCTGGCACTGGCCGCAGCCCTTGCGCTGGGCCTCGTGGGCTGTGATACCTCTTCCATCGTCCCGGGAGGCAGCGGTGACGTCATGCCGAACCCGGCAGCTTCTCAGACCGGAACGACGCCTTCCGACGGGCAGGACGCCGCCTTCCAGATGCACTTCATCGACGTGGGGCAGGCGCTGAGCGTGCTGGTGGAGTGTGACGGACAGTTCATGCTCTACGACGGCGGAAATGTGGACGACGGCAGTCTGGTGGTCTCCTACTTGCAGAGTCAGGGGGTCGAGCAGCTGGAGTATGTCTTCTGCTCCCATGCTCACGAAGACCATGTGGGCGGTCTGGCCGCTGCGCTGGCCTATTTTCCGGCCTGCCACGTTTACAGCCCCGTGACGGAAGCCTCCACCAAGTGCTTCAAGGATTTCGTCAAGTACACCCAGCAGCAGAACCTACAGGTGGAAGTACCTGCCGCAGGCACCCAGTGGGCGCTGGGCAGCGCCACTGTGACCATGCTTGGCCCTGTGGCGCAGTACGATGACACCAACGATACCTCCATCGTCCTGCGCATCGACTACGGTGCGACGAGCTTCCTGCTCACCGGTGATATGGAGGCCGACGCCGAGCGCGACCTTGTGAACAGCGGCGCGAACCTCAAGGTGGATGTCTTACAGGTGGGCCACCACGGCTCCAGCACCTCCACCAGCTACGTCTTCCTGAACGCTGTCCTGCCCGAGATGGGCATCATCTCCTGCGGCGTCAACAACAAGTACGGCCACCCCCACGAGGAGACCCTGAGCATCCTGCGGGACGCCGGTGTGGACGTCTACCGCACCGACCTGCTGGGGACGATCACCGTTTCCAGTGACGGCCGGAACTACACGGTGGCAACGGAACACTTCGCCACCGACGCTGAGCTGAACCCCACCGACCCGGCAGCGTCCAGCACGGCCCAGCAGGCCTACATCGGCAACGTGAACAGCAAAAAGTTCCATCTGCCCAGCTGCGCCAACCTCCCGGCGGAGAAGAACCAGATTTTGTTCTCGAGCTATGATGAAGCTGTGGCCGCAGGCTACAGCCCCTGCTCGAGCTGCATCAAATAACAAATAGACAAAAGGGAAGCCCCATCGTCAGATGGGGCTCCCCTTTTGTCATAATATCAGCGTCCGCGTCCGGCTCCGCCGCCGTGGCTGCTGCCGCCGCCCATGCCGCCAAAGCTGCCGCCGCCGCGCCCGGCTCCGCCAAAACCGGAGCCGCCGCCCATACCGCCAAAGCCACCGAAGCCGCCGCCGCGGGGAGGACGAGGCCCACGGGGGCCTCTCGGGCCGCGAGGGCCGCCATAGAAGAAACCGCCGCCGGGGCCGAAGTCATCGTAAGGGCCGCGGGGAGGGCGCGGGCCTCTGTGCCAACGCCGTGCGCCGAACCAGCCAAACGGCCCCCAGAACCAGCCGAAGGAGTGGCCAAGAGGGGTGATAAAGATAAAGAAAACTGCGATGAACAGGATGATATAAGCAAGCATGGAGAAAATGCCGCCGATAAAGCTTTCCCAGATGGAGTAGTGCTTCTGGGGCGGGACAGGCTCGACGGAGGGCCGGGTGGTCTGGGTGTCAGAGCCGTCGGAATAGATGGTCCCGCCGCTCAGAGTGACCCCGTACACCTCTGCGATGGTATTGGCCACATTGGTGGCGCAGGTGAGGACGGCGGCGTCGTACTTCTTGGCGGCGAAATCGTCCTCCATGGTCTGCACGAGGGAGCTTGCCTGATCGGCCAGCAGGGTGCTGCGGAAGCCGTCGCCGTAGGTCAGATAGTAGTCGCCGTCGGCGTACTGGTCCGACTGCATCACCAGCAGGATGAGTACGCCGTTGTTCTTGCTGGAACTGCCGATGCCCCAAGCATTGATGGCCGCCATGGCGTAGTCCTCGGTGGTGGCGCTGCCGGTGTAGTCCACGGTCAGCACGCCGATCTGTGCGCCGTCGCAGCTGGAAGAGAGCTGCGCGTTGAGGGTCTCGAGCTCCGAGGTGGTGCTGTCGCTCAGCACACCGGCGTCGTCCACCACGCATTGATCTTTCGGCAGGCTGGGCAGCTGGATGCTGGCAGCCGAAGCCGCCGGGGCCAGCGCCGTGATGCCGACGGTCACGACAAGAAGCAGTGCCGCAATGCGGCGGGAAAGTGTTTTCATCGTCTTCATGCGAAAAGTTCCACCTCCTGTATGCCGAACAGCTTGCCCAGCACGCTGGCCGGGAAGCCGCCGACGTCTTTCTGGTAGCCCTGGACCGCATCGTTATAATGCAGGTTGCTGATGATGGTCTGCGCACTGTTGAACTGGCTGTACTGCCCCTGCACCGCGCCCATCTTCATGGGGTCTGCGGCCTGCTCCTGCAATTTTGCGTAGAGCTGGCTGATGGCTGTGCCAAGTGTCTCGTTCGACTGGTAGAGCATATGCATCCTGCCGCCGGTGTAAACACTCAGAGAGTCCGGTGCGTGGATCCTGCCATCGGACTGCACCGCCCCGAGGCAGGCGGAAAAAGAGTCCAGCGCAGCCTGTGCCGTCTGCACTTCGGTGCTGTCGGCACCCAGTTTGTTGGACGCGGTGGTGATGATGTTGGCGGCCGTGTTGAGCCGTGTGGTCAACTCCTCATTCAGGGCATAGCCGCTGTCTGCGGCCACGCCAGTGGTGAACCCGTTCTTCACTGTGTCGTACTTTGCCCGGAGCTTCGCCCCGCCAAAGCCGAAAAAGCAGGCCAGCATCACCACGATGCTCAGAGCAGCGGCCACGGCCTGCTTGCCCAGCGCGGCAGGCAGGGCCTTTTCGAGGCCTGCCAGCTTCTGCTGGAAGGGCGTCAGCCGCACTTCCTCCTCGGCGGGCGCTGCAGCGCGATAGCTGGAAGCGTCAAAGCCGCCGGTGGGTCGATTCTGTTGTCTGGAAAAATCTGCGTTTGCCATTTCAGCTCCGGATCTCCATCATCTTCTGTTTCAGCTCGTCTTCGATGCGGGTGAGCTCCTGCTCGGCGGCGGCACGCTTTGCGCGGCCCTCGCTCTGGATCTTGTTCAGCTCGTCCAGCGTCTCGATAAGGCTCTTGTTGGTCTGCTGCAGGGTCTCGATGTCCACGACACCGCGCTGGGACTCCTTGGCCGTCTCGATGGTACCCATCTTGAGGGCGTCGGCGTTCTTTTTCAGCAGCTCGTTGGTCATGTCGGTGACGGCACGTTCGGCCTGCATGGCCTGCTGGCTGTGGGCCAGACCCAGTGCCAGCACCATCTGGTTCTTCCACAGGGGGATGGTGTTGACGATGGTGGACTGGATCTTCTCGGCCATCATGGAGTTATTGTTCTGCAAAAGCCGGATCTGGGGGCCCATCTGCAGGCTGATGGTGCGGGTCAGCTCGAGGTCGTAGAGCTTTTTCTCGAAGCGCTCGCACTGGTCGGCCAGATCGCGTGCGGCCTGTGCGTCCTCAGGCAGGCCGGAAGCCTTTGCCTTGTCCATCGCCTGCTGCAGCTCGTGGGCGCGGAAGTCGGCCAGCTTCTTCTTGCCCGCGAGGATATACATGCTCAGCTCTTTGAAATAGGCCATGTTCAGCTCATACATCTTGTCCAGCATCGCAATATCCTTGAGCAGCTGCACCTGATGCTTTTCGAGGGCGGACTGGATGGTCTCGACGTTCGTTTCCGCTTTGCTGTACTTGGTCTTCATGTTGTCGAGCTGGTTGCCCTTTTTCTTGAAGAAGCCGAGGATGCCCTTTTCCTCTTCGGCGGCGTCAAAGTTCTTCAGCTCCCCGATAAGGTCGGTGATCATGCCGCCCACCTCGCCGAGGTCTTTGGTGGACACTTTGGAAAGTGCCGTCTCGGAGAAGTCACCGATCTTCTTCTGGCAGGCGGAGCCGTACTGCAGCACCTGCTGGCTGTTGGTGATGTCGATCTTCTGAGCGAAGGCGTCCACCATCGCCTGCTCCTCGGGGCTGAGTTTGACCTGTTCGGCCTCGGGGGCCGCAGCGGGTTCGGGCTGCTTCTCCTCGGCGGCAGGTGCTTCCACCGGGTCGAGGGTCAGGGTGGGAACAGCGGGTGTGTCTAAGTCAAAATTGAACGTATTATCAGCCATGAGAGATTCCTTCCTTTCCAAATCGATACACGGCCTTGCCCTCTCCGTCAATGCTTCGCATTGCCACCTCTCCCAGAGGGAGAGGCTTTTCCGGGGGCCGGTATGCTGCAAGTTTCCACCAGAGGCTCTCCCTTTGGGAGAGCTGGCGCGTCAGCGCCTGAGAGGGCAAGCCAGTTTTAACTCAGTCCCTGCCCCTTCATCATATTTTGGAGCACCGTCAGATCCGCCGAGAGGTCCATGCTTTCAGCGGCATACAGTGCATCCAGCTGGTTTTCGAATGCAGTGGCGATGGAAGCCGCGTTCCGCTCCACCTCTGCCCGAATCGAAGCGGCATTTTCGCCCCGCACGCCCTGGCGGGCCAGCTTTGCGTACTGCTCCAGCACGTTCACCGCGTCGGGCAGATAGTAGTTCGCAAAGCGGCGTACCTGCTTTGCCTTGGCGGGGCTGGTCTCCACCGTCTCCACGATGGAGCGGCCTGCCTTTTCCATCCGGGTCATGGCGGCGGAAAGCTCCGGGTCGGGCAGGGCCTCGTTCAGCGCGTGGAGGGCGTCCAGCTTCTGCTGGATGTCGGCCAGCATCTCGTCCACATCGCCGCTGCCGGTGTGGAAAGGCACTTCATGCTCCACCACCCGGGGCGGGCAGACCTTCTTTGCCGCGCCGAACATCACGGCTGCGCCGCCCAGCGCTAGCAGCAGCGCCCACAGCTTATATGCTGGCAGCGCCGCGCACAGCACCGCGAACACCAGCGCCGCCGCATACCACGGCAGGACGCTGGGCTTTTGGGTGCGGATAACTTTGCTCATGCATTTTCTCCTTTCCCGAAGGGGCGCACCGCCCCTTGCACTCTTCCATAATAAATCCTTTTATCCAAAAAACGCAAGTGTTTCATGAATAATTTACAGGTTGGAAACGGTTATATAATCTTTGAGGGCCTCGCCCCAGACCTCGCGCAGGGTTTCGGGGCGGCAGGCGGCGTTGGCGGGGCTGGTGCTGGGCAGCTTGACCGCCGGGATGCCGGAGACCGGCAGCAGATATTTGGTATAAATGCGGTGGGCCGTGGCCCCGTTGCAGAACACTGCCTCAATGGGCGCTTTTGCCAAAAGAGATGCAATGTCGTTCGGCACCACGTCCCGGATAGAGGCGTCCGACGCGCCGGTGATGGTGCAGCTTTCCAGCGTGTCCCACAGGGCGAGGCCGTGGCGGAGGATGATGCCCTTTTTGGCCTCGATGTCCTCCCGGGCGGGGACAGGCTCGCCGGTGAGGGCTGCCATCATGGGCCAGAAACGGTTCTGCGGGTGGCCGTAGTAGAAGGCCATCTCCCGGCTTTTGGGGCTGGGCCATGTGCCGAGGATGAGGGCGCGGCTGTTTTCAGAGTAAACGGGTGCGAAGCTCATCGTTCCATCGTCTCCCATGCAGAGCCGAAGCTGCGGTCGGAGGGCTCCGCCTTCGGGCCGTCGAACCACAGCTCTTCAATAAGGGCAGCAAGTCCGTCCTCCCGCACATCGCCGATGACGCGGTCAGCGGCGGCTTTGGCTTCGTCGGTGCCGTTGGACATGCAGCAGCCGAGGCCGGCTGCTTTCAGCATCCCGACATCGTTGGCGGAGTCGCCTGCCGCCACGGCCTCGGCGAGGGAGAGGCCCATCTTTTCGCAGAGGTCTGCGAGGCCCGCGCCCTTGTCGATCCCGCCCCGCACGATGTCGTAGAAGTGGGAGCCGTCGGGCAGCTGGCCGCCCGCCTGCACGAAGTGAAGGCCGAGGTGGCCGTACTTTTCGTGGAACCGCTCCAGCGCCCCCTCGGGGAAGATGCAGAACGCCGCGTGAGGCATATCGATGAGGTGGCGGTCCTGGTCTTCGCCGTCCACGCAGTCCAGACCGACGCTGTTCATCTGCTCGTAGTACTTGTGGAGGATGTCATACTCGCAGTAAGCGTAGGATGCATCCTTGAAGTCAAATTGCAGGGGGTAGTTGTAGTCCTCACAGAAATCCACCAGCGCGTACATCTCTTCACTGGTCATGGGGTGCTCTGCCACGATGGTGCCGTTCATGTCCACGACGCAGGCACCGTTGCAGGTGATGGCATAGTCGAACCGGATGCCGCCCAGCTGGCCTTTCCGGTTGATGGCTGACCAGGCCCGGCCTGTGCTGAGCACGAATTTTCCCCCGGCGGCCTGAAGCTTCTTCACGGCCTTGACCATGGCCGGACGGGGCTGGCTCTCCCCGAAGGGGACGAGGGTGTTGTCGTAATCGCTTGCGAGAATTTTATATTGCATGGTGTTCTCCTTATATCGATATATAAGCTGAGTATATCACAAAATAGAGGCTTTGTCTCAAGAATATCAACAGTGAAAGCCTCTCCCTTTGGGAGCAACGGCGACGACCGCCGCCAGCGGCGGAAACAGGGAGGAGCTGTTGGGGCAGCGGCCAGCAGGATGCAAGCGACAGCGAAGCAGACGCTGGGAGCCGCAACCCGGGCGGTGGCTGCGCAGCAGACGGAGAGGGCAAGGTCGTTTACAAGAAAGCTGTTTTTTACGATAAAATAAAAACATCCGCATTCCTCTGTTGAAGAAGAAATGCGGATGTTAAAATGGAAAAATCAGGCGATAAATGCCACCACGATTTGGATGCCCACGCCCACAGCGGCGCCGCAGGCCCAGGTCAGGCCGGTGATGAAGAGGTTCTGCTTCCAGGAGGGATTCACCCGCCACAGCACGGCGAGACCCACGCCCGCGCCGGTGCAGAGGCCGGCCACGAGGCTCGAGAAGCGGAGTGCGCCCTCGACGTAGAGCTGGGTCATCAGGACGCTGGCGGCACAGTTGGGGACAAGGCCCACCAGTGCGGCCACCACCGGCTGGAAGAAGCCCATCCGGCCCAGCACCGAGGCGAAGACATCCTCGCCGACGCCCTCGACGATGAGGCCGAACACGAGGCTGAACACGAAGATAAAGACAAAGATCTCGAGGGTGTGGCGGAGCGCGGCCTTCCAGATGGGCTGGGGATGGCCCTCTTCGTCGCTGTGCTCCTCGTGGCAGTCCACCTCGTCGGCGTGGCCGGTGTAGCCGCCGCGCAGGCTGCGGGGCAGGGCCTTGCGGAGGACGAAGTCCAGCAGGAAGCCCACAAAGACAGCGTACACGACTTTGATGACCAACAGCAGGATCAGCTTATCCCAGTAGGCGGGCATGGACACCAGCAGGGGGATAGCCTCGTCGCTGGTGGAGAGATAGACGGCCATCAGCGTACCCAGCGTGATGACGCGGGAGGCGTAGAAGTTGGAGGCGATGGCCGAGAAGCCGCACTGCGGCACACAGCCCAGCACCGCGCCCGGCACCGCACCCCAGCGGCCGCCGCCCGCCAGCAGGGTCTCGATGCGCTCACCGTGGCGGGTCTCGACATATTCAATAAAGAGATAGGCTAAAAACAGGAAGGGGAGCATCTTGGCGGTGTCCACCAGAGTTTCGCTCAGTACATCCAGAAAAAGTTCCATTGTTTGATACCTCGTGATATATAAAGTGTAGATAAGGCTTGTTTGCGCGCCTGTGCGCGGGTTAAATCGTTCTTGCGGTAAGGCTTAGTTCTCTTTTGCGTGCCAAAAGAGAACCAGAAAAGCACCCGCTACTTTCGAAGCGCGGGAGGCACGAGAAAGGGGCTGCTCGCCCCTTTCAGACCCCAAAGAAGAAGTCGAAGTGGAAAAATGCTAGTCGCTGCGCTTAACGCTTTTTTCTCGTTTCTCCGATTTGCTGCTTCGCAGCAGGTGTTACGCCCTCGCAGGGCGTGAAGTTCAGCAGAAAGGTGAAATCTTCGGCGGAGCCGTAAATGGGAGAAGCACAAAAAAATGCGCAACAGCGACGACCGCCGCCAGTGGCGGAAACAGGGAGGAGCTGTTGGGGCAGCGGCCAGCAGGATGCGAGCGGCAGCGAAGCAGACGCTGGGAGCCGCAACCCGTCTTAGCGAAGCGGCTAGCATTTTTGGGCTTCGACCTCATCTTCGGAATTGTTAAGG
>ERZ1023970.38-NODE-38-length-50040-cov-44.240212_pt1 | contig 50040 bp, 79 predicted proteins | sample MGYA00380430_ERZ1023970 | MGnify/ENA primary metagenome ERZ1023970 (study PRJEB33179, sample SAMN07449052) | human gut metagenome | biome: Human-gut; feature: Human associated habitat; material: Faeces | host: Homo sapiens | place: India:Kasaragod | collected... | reverse complement strand
CAAGATGTTTTACGAAATGGGAGAGGGAAAGCTCTCCTTTTTGGTTGGAATTCTTTTCAGATACTTAACGTATTCTTTAATTATATTTCAAGAATTTTACTCATTATTTAAAAGAATCATAACAGGAGAGAAGTACCAGAGAAAATAGAAGGAGGGAACATAGATGTATGGAAACTACAACACAGGGTATGGAATGAATCCATATCAACAGCAGTTAGCACAAAATCGGTTGAACCAGATAGAACAGCAATATAATGTCGGGGCATATCAGCCGAACAATTATCAAATGCAGAATAATCAACAGATGGGAGCAATGCAAGTTATAAAAGGTAGACCAGTATCAAGTTATGATGAAGCAAAAGCAAGTATGATTGACCTTGATGGAACATTGTTTGTGTTTACAGATATTGCAAACCATTGTATTTATACAAAACAAATTCTGTTAGATGGTTCTGCGGAATTAAAAACTTATGTGTTACAGGAACAGAAGCAGAATGAAACAAAACGGAGTGGAGAATTAAACGAAGGGTATGTTTTGAAGAAAGATTTTGACATAACTGTAAAGGAACTTCACAAACAGATTGAGGGATTGAAGGAGGCGTTACCTTATGATACAGCAGATGGTAAATCAGACATTAAGAAGTAACCCGTTATTTCAGAGAGCGCAACAGATGGCACAGGGAAAGTCTGAGGAAGAGTTAAAGCAGATTGCAAACAATCTATGCAAACAAAGAGGAATTGACCTTGATGAAGCCTATGCACAATTTGAAAAACAGTTTTCTGGAATGATGGGAAAACAAAACAATCATGGTATAAACCGATAAGGTTTATATAAATAAAATAATTTAAAGGAGGTACATACTATGGGTATGGATGGAAGCGGTTTAAGTGTAGCAGATGCTCTCGCATTGCAGAGAGACAATGATGACGGAATGTTTGGCGGCAATGGTTCGTGGGTGTTTTTCTTGTTCTTTTTGCTTGCTTGGGGAGGCGGTGGCTTCTTCGGAAACAATCGTGGAGTAGAACAGGTTGCAACAAGTGCAGAGGTGCAGAGAGGATTTGACAACCAGAATGTGATGAACAAACTGAATGGTTTGGAGAATGGACTCTGTGATGGATTCTATGCACAGAACACAACTATGCTCAATGGTTTCAATGGTGTACAGCGTGACCTTTGTTCTGGATTCTCAGAAGTAAATGCGGCAATTAACCAGAGCAGGTTTGACGCACAGCAGTGTTGCTGTGAAACAAACAGAAACATTGACAGTGCAAAGTTCCAGTTAAGTCAGTGTTGCTGTGACATCATGCAGAACAATGATAGAAACACGCAGAGAATCATCGACCACATGACACAGAATGAAGTGCAGACACTTCGTGACCAGTTACAGACAGCGAACTTCCAGTTGTCACAGCAGGCGCAGAGTGCAAACATTATCGGACAGTTAAGACCAACACCAACGCCTGCATATCTGACCTGCTCACCATATGAATCTAATATGTATGCAACAAGGGGATTATATGGTACATATGGAAATGGTTGTGGTTGTAACTCTTGTTGCTAATCCGCTGATGTAGCGTGAGTTATGGGGCGGTGCAAACCGCCCTTTTGATTTGATTAAAAATGAAGGAGGATAAAAAGGATGGCTTGCAGTTTATACAATAATAATGGTTTTGGGTGTGGAGGTTGCGAACATTTTGTTAGAACAAATAGTGTAACACTTGTGGGTTCTGTTTTGGTTCTGAATATTCCACAGGAAACATATAGTAACAAAGAAAAGGTTTGTATTTGTATTGCACAGGCTTTGCCAGATGTAACATCTGCGCAGACTGTTGCGGTTACGATTGGAACAGGAACAACACAGTACCCGTTAATAACAAAGTGTGGAAACAATGTTCATGCAGACCAGATTCGTAGCAGAAGGGTATATCATACTAATGTTGCGACAGATACTGGTTTGTTTGTTGTATCTGCTTGTGAATTGTGCAAGACGGGATTTAATTTCCCTACAATCCCTGCGTAGACAGTGTAGGTGTTTAATATGGGAAATGACAATGGGTGGTTTAATCAACGGACTTTAGACGCAATGGCTTTTATCGGGTTTCTGATAGGTGTTGCAAACTATGAGGAAAACCTGTCAGAAAGTGATGTACAGGACATTATAAAAGGTGCGTTGCGAGATGTACATGAACATCTGGAAGAACAGGACAATAAGATAGACCATATTATAGAATTGTTGGAAGGAGGGAAAGAAAATGCTTGACAAAGAACAGCTGAAAGAGTTATCATGTATGGAGATATATGCAGAGGTGGATAAACATATGACAACGGCACTTATGTTTCATTCTGGAATGTCTGACTATTTTAACTTTATCGGGTTGCATGGATTTAAACGAATACATGAGTTACAGTATTATGAGGAATCCATAGGAAAGCGGAAGTTACACAAAAAGGTGTTAGATATTCATAACAAACTGATACCGATAAAAGGACATGAAAAACCAGAGGTAATTCCGAAGGAATGGTACAATCACACTAGAATGGATATTGATGATAGTGTGTTGACAAAGTTTGTTCGTTCTGCTATGAAGCAATACAAAGAGTGGGAAGAAGAAACAAAGAAGCTCTATGAAGCAGTTTGTTGTGTGTTGTGGGAAAAAGGCTTAGTTGTAGACTACAATTTAATGATGTGTTATCTTGAGGACGTGCAACATGAACTAAAAAAGATATACAGATTATGTGAGGAACTAAACGGAACAGGGTATGATTTGTTGTACATTGTTGAGATACAGAAACAAATCCATGATGAGTACAAAGACAAAATGCGGAAGTTGAAAGTACAGGAGTAAAACAGGAATGTGAGAACATGGAAGAAACAAAACATAGAACATAAATAAGCTTGCTTGTATGTTTACAGGTGGGCTTATTTTTTTTGAAATTTTTACAAAAATGTATTGACGAACATAGAAAAGTATGTTATTATATAATCAAGTTAAGGGAATGAGATTCCCAAGCAAGATAGAAAACAAAAAGATAGGAGAACAAAATGATGAAGGAAAGAGAATTTATTAAAACATTACAGTTTGATGATAATGGTATTGCAGTAACAGAAACAATAACAGGGAAGAGAGCCATCATAGAACGAAATAACATGAATATATACAGACCTTTATATGCTCTACGAGTTGATGGAAAAACAGTGTTTACAAGAGGAACAATTTCAACAGTGTTCAATAAAATCAATCAGCTTTAATTAAATAGATTGACAAGAACAGAAAAAGGGCGTTGACAATCTCGACGCCCTGTGATAAAATAAAAGCATAAAGAAAAAGAAAACAAACAAGTGAAGGAGAACAAAACAATGATGAAAAGAACAGTTAAAATGTTAGAAAAAATTGCAATGGTAAATTTGGAAGATAGAACTTTACAACAGTTAGTTGATATGTTCGAAGAAACAACAATAATCAATGAAGAAGAAATATGCAGTGTAAGAGGTTGGTTGATGGATGAAATAGAAAAACGTAATCCAAAAGGTTTTGACAAATGGCTTGATTTAGAAGAACCAGAAGATAAAGAACTTAGAAATTATGTTTTATAAAATAGTTATTGAATAATTTAACAGTCCAGAACTAAGTAAAGCAATGTGTTATTAAAAATTTTAAAATAGTGTGTTGATGAAAACAACACACTATCATACAATAGAATCGGAGAAGGAGGGCAAGTACAGTGACACCATTACAGAAAAGAAGGTTGAAAAGGAAGTTCCAGAGGTTCTGGAAAGAATGGGGAATTACATGGGAAGAATTTGAAGTGTTACTAGGGGCAATATCTATAATCATGTCCCCATTCATATTAAGAATATTCCTTGCATTTTTTGGAATTTAACGATTGACACGTTGGTATGTTGGTAGTATAATAAAAGTATAAAATAAATAAATTCAATTCAAACAGAAAAGGAGAACAAAACAATGAAAGAATTTGAAACAATGACAGTGAAGGAGTTAAGAGAAGAAAGTAAAAAACGTGGGCTTACATTAGAAAGTAAAGGCAAGAAGTTCACGAAGCCAGAATTAATCGAGAGACTTATTAAGTGGGATATGGAACAGGCAGACATTGATGAAGATATTCAGAAAGCGATTGATGAAGCAGGACAGCCAGACGACAATGAAACATGGGGTGAAGCAGAGTGTACAAAAGAAGTCGAAACTTGTGCAGATTGTGAAGAAGCACCATGCGAGAATACACCAGAGGTTAAAACAAACAGAGACAAAGATGGTTACATTGTATATGCAAAAACACTGGAAGAAATCGAGAAGAAGTATGGAAACAGAAAGAAACAGGAAATCTATGACAACGAGTTAAAGGTAGGCAGTTATGTTGTGTTTGTCCATTATGTAGAAGCGAGAAACGGACAGATTTACAAGAAGTTAAGAACAGCAAAGGTTGTTGGAATCAACAGAAAAAAAGAACTTGTTAGAGTTGTTACTCTGTTAGGAACAGAAAAAGAATTATGTTTTGATGAGTTGCTTTACATCAAGGGAAGTGCAAAGAATTGTTCCTATCCGAAGGACATTACAATGTATCTGAAAGAACAGAGAACAGAGAAAGGCAAGGTGCTTATCAATGAAAGATTTGCAGAAAACAATGTTGTTGATTAAGGACAGCGTAAGAAAGTTATATGATGCACAGCAGGAAAAGAAACAATTTGACAAGTATTATGAAGAGGTGAGGAAGAAAGAACAACTTGCAATTTCAAATTTCATGTTTACAAGTCTCCCAAAAGAACAGAACAGTTTTGAAATAGAACTTGACGAAGGGGCAGGATATTATACAAACCATGTGAAATTGAATGTAACAAGAGTAAGGACAAAAAAAATAACATGGTTGTTAGATAAGCTAAAACAGAGAGTCGGGAAAGACATATACAGTGAGGTTGTGAACAAAACATATACAGTAAATGATATGCAGGGGTTAATTCGGTATTTAAAAAAATGTGGAGTTGACCCAAAGAAGTTCAAAAGGTTTATTGATGTGACAGAAGAACTTGACGAAACAAAACTTGATATGTACTATGAAACAGGAGTGTTAAAAAAAGAGGACATAAAAGGATGTTATGATGTAAAAATGGGAGAGCCATACATCAGAATCACAGAGTTGAAGAGGTAATATGACAAGAGAATATGGAGGGAAAGAACTAGTAAAAGTGCTTATTTATTATGGATTGATTGCAGATGTCGTAAGTTCTGATTTTAACATCATTTGTCCTTTCCATGAGGATATAAACCCTTCCATGAGGGTGTGTCTAACAGATGGTTCTTTCTTTTGTTTTGGATGTGAAGCAAAGGGAAATGCCCTAGATTTTGTCAAAAAAGTACATCCAGAATTAAATGAGTTACAAGCGTGTGTTTTGTTGGAACAAATATTGAACAGCAAAGAAGTAAAAAAGATAAATGTGAAGTACCGAAAGAAAAGAAGATTGCAGAATAGACAAGCCTTGAATGAAGCACATGACTATTACTATGGATTACGAACTGTTGATTGGAATGACATACACACAAAAGAAGAGCATGAAGTTTTACAGTATATGAAACAAAGGGGATTTGATGAAAGAGCATTGAACATTGCACATTGTAAAACAAACTATAATATTGCTTATCCGTTTTTGTTTCCAATATTAGACAATGGGGAGTTCAAAGGATGGGTTGGCAGAACCATGAACAAGTATGTTGAAAAAAAGCGCAAGTATTTATACAATGATGGTTTTAGAAAGCGAGATACATTGTGTGGAACGTATGAGCAAAACAAAGTGGTATTTATTTGCGAAGGGTTCATGGACTACCTTAGTTTGAGGACAAGGGGACACATTAAGAATGTTGTTGCTATTTTGGGATGGCACATATCAGATGAACAAGTACAGAAGTTGAAAGATAAAGGAGTGACAACGGTTGTGTCTGCTCTGGATAATGACAAAGCAGGGAATAAGGGTACAGAGTATTTAAAACGGTTTTTCCATGTGATAAGGTTTGATTATCCAGAAGGAGTAAAGGACGCAGGGGAAATGTCGGAACAAGAGTTAAAAATGGCAATCAGACGGACAAGGAGGGATTATAAACGTGACAGTTAGTTTTAAGTTGAAGATGGGAATGACACTGTTCCATGCACAGACCATGAAGGAATTACGGATTGACAAGGTAATAGAACAGAGTTATAATGAAGATAGTCAAGAGTACAAAGAGTTGTGCAAGGAATATACACAAGTGATAGGATTTGCAAGAGAACTTGACAAAACAGAGTTTGACAAAGAATTGATGAAGGGATTAGCAAGAGAGGCGAAGGAAGTACAGAAAGAAACAATTGAACAGATTGAACAGGTTGTAAAGAATTGCTACTATCAAGGAACAACAGCATACATATCTTTTGGTGGGTATATGATTAACCCAAAAGAGTTTTGTGCAATTCGTCTGGATGGGTTCGACATTCAATTCAACAAAAAGTAAAACAAACAAGAAAGGAAGAACAAACAATGGGAAAAATCAAATTAGCAAACATCAAGAATGAGATTAAGAAAAGCGGAACAAGCAAAGGCAAGTTTTTGTTTTTCAAAGAGGACAGCAAGGTAAGAGTAAGATTCCTCACCGATATGGAAGATGGACTTGAGGTATCTTTCCATGACAGTTTCCAGTTGGGAATCAATGTTCCATGTCAAGAAGTATTTGGAAGGGATTGCGAGTATTGCGAGAATGAGGATTTACGGACAAGAAACATGTATGTGTGGAGCGTATATGATTATGAAAGCAAGGAAGTAAAGCTACTTATGGCGGCAGTCAATAATTGTTCTCCTGTTCCTGCGCTTGCATCTCTTTATGAAAGTTATGGAACATTGTGCGATAGAGATTATGAGATTAAGAGAATCGGAAAAGGACAGAACACAACATACAGCGTGATTCCTCTGGAAAAGATGAAGTTCCGAAACACAAAAGTGAAACCAATGTCAGAACAGGCAATGTTAAAGTGCATTGACAAAGCCTATCCTGCGGATAATTCGGAAGATTTTGAGGACGAGGACGAAACACCGAAGAGAAACAAAAAGAAGGGTGCAAAGTCAAACAATAAGCCGATAAAAGGAAAGATGAATGAGCCAGAGGACGACAATGACGATTGGGATGATGAAGAGGAAGGACAGGACTATGAGAGTATGACAGCAAAAGAGTTGTTCCAGTTGTGTAAGGACAGAGACATTGAGTGCAAGCCAAAGAAAACAAAAGAATATTATATTGACCTTCTGGAAGAAGCAGACGAGGAAGATTCTGACGATTGGGATGATGAAGATTCTGACGATGATTGGGAAGATTAAAACATACAGAACAAAATTAAGGGCTGACTTTGTCAACCCTTTATGTTATAATAGGAGGGTAAGGAAATGAAGAAAACAAAAAGATATATAATCCGTAATGAGGATTGTCGGAAAACAATAAAGCATATGAAACAAAAAGGGATTAAAGTTGATTGTGTGATAACATCACCGCCATACAATACAAGTAGAAAGGTAAGAACAGAAAAAGAAGTTGCAGAAAGAAGGTCAAAGTATAAATTTTATGATGATAGCAAGCCTTTTGAAGAATACAAACATTTTATTGTTACAATAGTGAACAAACTAGATGATATTTTAACAAATGATGGAACAATTATAATGAACCTTAGCTATGCGAGTAGTGTCGATATAGGTATGATAGGTAGTAGATTAATTGAGTTATTATATGGAATTATAGAACAAACAGATTTTGATATTGCAGACATTATTTGTTGGAAAAAGAAAAGCGCACTACCGAATAACAGAAGCAGTAATAAGTGTACACGCATTTGTGAATTTGTTTTTGTATTATGTAGAAAATCAGAGTATATGACATTCAAGAGCAACAAACAAGTAACAAAGCGGATTGAAGAAAAAGGATTGATTTATTACAGCAACGTGTTTAATTTTATAGAAGCACCAAACAACGATGGAAAGAATCCGTATAACAATGCAACATACAGTGTAGAGTTTGTACATAATTTATTACAGATGTATGTACAGGACAACAGTATTGTATATGATTGCTTCGGTGGAACGTGTACAACAGCAGTTGCCTGTAAGAATGAGAACAGGGATATAAAATGTATTTGCAGTGAGATAGACAAAGAACAGTGTGAATATGGAAAGGAAAGATTAAAACATGGGTAATTATTTTGATTTACACAGACATGACGAAACTTCTTTCTTTGATGGATTCGGAAAACCAATTGAACTTGCAAAACGAGCAAAAGAATTGGGATATACAGCACTAGGGTTGAGCAATCATGGAAACATAACAGGGTTGGTGCAACACTGGCTGGCGTGTAAGGAGGTAGGAATCAAACCAATATTAGGGTGCGAAGTTTATTTCCAACCAAAGTTTAACAAAAAGAATCCACAGAGAAAGTCATATCATTTATGTTTGTTTGCACAGAACAAAACAGGATATGAAAACCTGTGTCATATTATGTCAGAGGCAAACATAAAACAGTTCTACTATAAACCGATTGTAGATTTTGGACTGTTGGAGAAGTATGCAGATGGGTTAATCTGTACAACAGCGTGTATTGCTTCTGCAACAAGCCAAGCGATTATAAATGGAAACACAGGAACAGCAGGAAGGTTGCTCGACAAGTTTAAGAGCATATTTGGAAAGAATCTATATGTTGAAATTCAGCCATACAAGATTGATAAAAAAGGAACGCAACAGAAAACAGACTATGTTTTGATGGGGTTGGCAAGGGAACGGAAAATAAAGTGTATATTAACATCTGACAGCCATTTTGGAAGTAAGGAAGATTTTGATACTTATTGTAAAATGCACGAAATCGGGAAAACAACACTTGATGTTAAAAACACTTATTCTGAAAGATATATGCCTAGCGAATATGAGATAGAAGAACGATTTACAACAATCTACAAAAACAGGTTCAAAGATGCATTTAGTGTAGCAGAAATGTTTGTTGACAATCTCAAAAAGCTACAGGATAGTGTGGAAGAAGATATACTTTCACAATGCGAGTTGGTTCTGCCTAAAATTGAAACAAATGGAGAATCAAGCGAAACAGTGTTGCGTAAGATGGTGCAACGAGGATTAAAAAAACGAGGAAAGAATAAACGAGAATACATTGAAAGATGTAAACATGAATTAGATGTAATACATTATCATGGTTTTGATGATTACTTCCTCATGGTACAGGACTATGTGAACTGGGCGAGAGAACATAACATAGCGGTTGGGCCGGGTAGAGGTTCGGCGTGTAATTGTTTGGTAGCTTATGCTATTGGAATTACAGATGTGGATAGTATCAAGTATAATCTGGATTTTAGCCGATTTATGCGTAAGGAAAAGAAGAAGTTGCCAGACATAGATGTTGATTTTGAAACAGACAGACGACAGGACGTTATTGATTATGTTGTGAATAAATACAAAGGACAGGCGGTACAGATTTGTTCTTATGGAGAATATAAGATTGACAACCTTGTCAATGACCTTGCAGGGGTATGTGGATTGCCTACAAGTGGTAAAGAATTAGATGAGTATGACAAGGAACAGAACAAAAAGGTGGTTGCAGAAATCAAACGATTTATACGAGAGTATGAAGAAGATGGCAGATTGAATATGCAGTTACTCATGGAAGATGAAAGAACAGAAGAGTATAACAGCCAGTATGACAACATTATGAAACACTTTTCCAAGTTGTTTGGAAAAATTCGGTATCTAGGAAAACATGCCGCAGGTGTGGCAGTGGTTGGTTCTGATATATCGAATTATACAGCAGTGATTCGTAAGGGTGATATGTTTAGCAGTAGTTATGACCTTAATGATTTGGAACATATCGATTGTACAAAGTTCGATATGTTAGGACTTAAAACAATGTCAGAGTTGCGAGAGTTGGAAGAGTATACACATCATGTTGTTACAGATGAAGATAGAGAGGAACAAGAAATATATGAGAGTTTCCGAGATGGGAAAACAGACGGTATATTTCAGATGGAGAAGTCAGCACCAAAGAAGATTCTGGACATGATACAGTGTGATTGCATTGAAGATGTGATTGCGGTTAATGCGTTGAACAGACCAGCACCGTTACAATTAAAGATGCACGAAACATACGCATATAACAAATTGTCTGGAAATATAGACAGAAGCACACCGTATTATAAGTATACGAAAGAAACATACGGAACGATGTTGTACCAAGAACAGACAGTTGAGGTTGCACAGAAATTAGGACATTTGACACCACAGCAAAGTTTTGACTTGTTAAAGATTATGAAAAAAGCAGAGAATCAGAACAAACCAGAGTACATACCAATCATTGAACAGATGAAGAAAGATTTTTTCAAAGGCTGTAGAAGTGAAGGACTTACGAAGGAACAGACAACGGAGATTTGGGCGAGTATGCTTATCTATGGTTTTAACAAAGGACACAGTACGGGGTACACGATTATCAGTGTAGATCAGATGTGGTATAAGATACACCATCCTGCTGAGTTCTGGTATGTCAAGATGAAGTATGCAGGGAATGATGCAGATTTGCACAAGTATTCACAGTTTGCGGTGAAGGACAATGCGGTTGTGATGTTACCTCATGTGAATTATACAGCAGAAACAAGTATGCGTATGATGGATGGAGAAAATGTTATACAGCAAGGGTTGAGCATCATTAAGGGAATCGGAGAAAAAGCGGCAGAAGCAATCGAACATGAAAGAAAGGAACATGGAGTGTTCCGAGATTATGATGATTTCTACGACAGGTGCAAAGGAAGAACGGTAACAACAAGAGTGATTGACATTTTAAAGGAACAGGGAGCATTGGAGTTTAACAAGCGGCGTTATTTGTCAAGGGTGGTAAAATATAACAGCAGTTTGTTGGGGCGTTAAAATGTTTCATGTGAAACGTACAAAACAAAGGTGGTGAGAAAATGGAACAGTATATACCAAAATATGAGTATTCGCACAAGGTTGATGAATTGAGACAGAACAGAGTGGAAACATCTTTTTACAAATATGGCTCTGCAAGACGTAACTTCGGCAGAGGATATGTCAATGCATTAGGAAGTAATGAAAAGTGCATAGAAGCATATAACAGAACAGGGAACAAGGAATATTTGCTCGATGCTATGAATTACCTTATGTTTGAATTTATGTACCCACAGAAAGATGGTGCATTTTTCAGACCGACAGAGAGCAATGACAGCGCAGGAATTGTTGGAATCAGCGAGAAAGAAATGGAGAGATTGAAAGATGGCTAACAAAACAAAGGGAATCAACAAAGCAGGAATTATGAAGTTGTGTTCCGAGATTGCAAAGAAAGAAGGAGAAGGAACGGTTTACAGTTTGGGAAGCAAAAACGGAGTGTTACGAATACCACGTTGGAGTACAGGGCTTTCAGACTTAGATGCCATCATAGGTGGAGGAATACCGAAAGGCAGAACAATAGAAATATTCGGAGCAGAATCGGCAGGGAAAACAACACTTGCATATCAGTTTTGCGCTCAACATGAAATGTGCCTTGACATTCCGATTGAAGGTACGTTCGATGCGAACAGAGCAAGGTTGTTTGGAAACACACCAAAGCAAATGTTGGTATACAGAGCAAGGTATGGAGAAAAGGCTTTCAACAGGGCAATCAGATTTGCGGAAGAGGGTATACCCATGATTGTGATTGATAGTGTTCCATCCATGCAACCGAAAGATGATATTGACAAAATTAGAAAAGCAGTGAACACAGATAGCGAACAAGAAATGAGGATAGGTGGAGTTGCAAGGCTCATGGACAAATATTTGCCCACACTTGAAGATGTGATTGAACAAACAGGAACAACGGTTGTGTTTATAAACCAGATTCGGGATAAGATGAACGCATTGCCTTTTGGAGATAACATACAAACACCCGGCGGTCACAAGTTGAAACATAGCGCAAGTCTTAGAATACAGGTTGCACGAAAAGGGTATATTGACATTCCGAACCATAACCCTTATAATAGTGCAAGTAAAGAAACAATTGGCATGATTATGAAATGCAAGGTTGTCAAGTCAAAGGTTTGCAATCCAAAGGGTGAGTGCGAGATACCTTTGTTTTATGACAGAGGGTTTGTGGATTTTGCAGACCTTGACAGAGTGAGAAAAGAAATAATGGAAGAACATAAGAGAATGTACAAGGAAATGTTAGAAGATTGATGCACTTTTATTGTATCAAATTTAACAGAACATACATTGGTGATGGTAGTGCAGAGCATAGGTTTTTCGTTTATGCGGAAACAAAACTGAAAGCAGTGAAGAGATTCTGTACTACAACAGGTTATAAAAGTGCTTGCATTATTTCTGTCCATGTGGTATCATAGAGAAAAGAAGGAGAACAAAACAAATGGGATTGATGGACGAAATCAAACGAGAAGCAGAAGGGAATCGAACAAAGATACAAAGCAGTCAAGAAGCAGAATTGGAACATAAGTTGAACGCATTGCATTATCTGGATAAGGACATCAAGAAAGAATTGCAGTTCTTAAAATCAGTAATGACAAGAGGGCAGGAAACAGCAGAGAGGAAAGGACTTCATGCGAGTGCTATTATTGTTTCCGATGATAAGTTCTGTTACAGACAGCAAGTGTTGAGTTTGTTTTACAAACAGGCACAGGGAGAACAAGTACCAGTTGGGTTGAAGCGGATATTTTCAGAGGGTGATGCAATCCATGAAAAGTGGCAACGATTGTTTATTCGTGGAGGGTATGCAGAACCGTTAGATTGTGATTATAGCAGATTCAATGAAGAATTTGACCTATCCTATACGCCGGACATTATTTGTGATATAGATGGCGTAGAAATGGTTGGAGAAATAAAGTCGGTAAATACGTTCCAGTTTAAGAAGCAGAAATATCATGTCTCTGGAAGAAAGCAGTTACAGTTATATATGTATTTAACAGACATCCATGATGGCTTTGTTTTGTGTGAGGATAAGAACACACAAGAAATAAAAGTATATTTGTATAAGTTCAATTACAAAGAGGTTGAACCATACATAGCAAGATTGGAGAAAGTACAGTATTACAAACACAGGCTTGAAACAAAAGAGAAACTTGTGCAGAGACATGAAAGGTGTACAGGGTATCAATGTAAGATGGCAGAACAGTGTCCGATGCGTGAAGTATGCTACGGAAAGAAAAAGGAGAGATTGGAATGAAATTAAAAGAGTTTTTAAAAGAATATGTGTGTCCAAACACAATGATAAGGTTATGGAAGAATATAAATGGACATGAAAGATTATGTCTGTTTGATGAATGCGAACCGGTAATGGATTGGGAACTAATGCAGGATAACAGATATGAAAGACTTCGTAATCTGAAAGTAATCGGAGTTACTGACATCTTGTGTGAAACATATTATGAGGCAGTAAATATTGTTGTTGAATAATTTACATTTAGGGGTTGACTTTGTGCAACCCTTATGTTATTATATAGGTAGAAACAAAGAGAACAGCCGTTGAAGGAGGAAAACAAAATGTTTGATGTTGTAACAAAACAAGGAAGGGTAGTTTATACAGGATTAAAGAGTGCTTGTTGGAGATATTGCGAAATGCATGATAAATATGCAACATGGAGGATTGAAAAACATGTATAGAAGAACAAACAAATGTAAGTATGGAAGAACAATTACAGAGAAAGATTGTATCATCTGTACAATGTATGGAAAGTGCGAACTCACAGAAAGGAGAACAAGAAGGGATGAAAAAGGTTTACCTCTTAGTAGACATAGGAACTGAATTGTTCCTAGTGTTTGCTTCAAAAAGGGAAGGATATACAAAGAACATAGTTTTTCGTGTAGAAGTGGTGAAAGCAACAGTTGACAAAGATGGAATAACATATAACTGTGAAATCAATCGTTGCATGAATGATAAGACAGTGGATGTAAACAAGTATGAAAAGTTCTATATGTTCAGAAATTCAAACATTGATACTGGACACAGAGGGATAGACAAACAATATTATCCAGTGTTTACAACAAAGGAGGGATGCTTACAATGGCTAAGGGGATAACATGTGCGAATTGTTGTTATCTGGATAAAACAGAAAAGGTACAGACAGGGGTGATGTACAAATATGGTTGTAGAAGTCACCATGCGTATATGGGACACATTACAGGTTGGTTGAGTTCAGACAGTGGGCTAAAACAAATGGGGTGTAGTGAATCAAACAAATTATGTTTTGGGACAGTGTTTGGGGTGAGGAAAACCGAAAAGAATCTATCATGCAGATACATCTATCTTGGAACGGTTGGAAAACATTTTAAAAAGCGTTGCCTGTACAATCTGACATGGAAGCAGAAAGAATGTGTTGACGATGATTGGATAGAGGGAAAGAACATACTCATATATGATTATCACAACCTATATGTGGTGTATCAACATAAAAACAGTTATGGATTGACAGGGGTTGAGAACCTGTTGAGAATGGAAACAAAAGAAAGCAAAACAATGATTCGTGAAGGAATTATAACAGTATTGCGAGCAGATGGAATTGAACAGGCAAGAAAGTTACAAAAGAAAGCGATTGAACGATGGGAAGAGGAAAACATACTACCGTTCAATTAGGAGGAGGTGGAAGGGTTGCACGATTATGTCATAGGAATCGACCAATCTTATACAAGAACAGGAATAACGGTGTTAAAAAATAAAGAAGTTGTTGAGATGTTCAGCCTTGAATATGAATATTGCAATAACAATTCAGAAAAAAGAACAGCACTTGAAAACACGCTAAATGAAATTATGATAGACCATAACATAGTAAACCCATTGGTGATAACAGAACGTATCCGTCTGCGTTCACAGGGTTTCTTGTCAGAAGCATATATTAAGTCAACAGGAGCGTTGATTGCCACTATCATTGATTTCTTCCATTATTACAATGAAATCCCAGTGTACAGTGTTGATACACGCTCATGGAAATCTCAAATTGTAGGAAGTAGCAAACCGTTAGACAATCCGTATGGAATCAATCCAGAGAAGTACCGTACTATCTTGTATTTGCGTGATAGGGGGCTTTTAAAGCATATAGCCGAGGAATACAAGGGCAGGGGCAAAAAAGGCATTATAAGCGTGAAAATGGACGTTGTAGAGGGTGGCAAAAAGGTCAAGAAAAAAGTACCATGTGAAATCAATGATGACTTGGCAGATAGCTATTGTATTGCTATGTATGGATATTTACCAAAAGGAAAGCAAAAGTTAAAGGAGGAAACATTTTGATGAAGAAATTATTGGACAGCGAAAATAAGCTGTCCTTTTTTGTTTTAAAAATGTTTAAAAATTGTTTGACATTTGTTTTATTTCATGTTAATATAGTATCAGAACAAATGAGATAGGGGCATAGGAACATGAAAAAGAAACAGCAAGGAGACGTTTATATTACAGAGTTTGAAACTATTACAGAATTGGTTCATTTTATCGAAACAAACGAACCATATGAAAACTTTTTAAACAGGAAAAATGGTTGTTATAGTCTGAGCGGTAGTTATGAATTTACCAAAACAAACAATTTTGAAGAAGCAAAAGACTTGTTATTGCATGGGTGGGAACATGGAACAAAGGAAATTAAAAAGCAAGTAGATGTGAAACAAACGGGAATCTCTACAAAACAAAAGAACGTTTATGATATAGTAGGGTATCAATGTTCCGTTCCAAGATATTTGCAGGGAATCCCAACAAATATGATAAATAGTAAACCTGTTCTACAGAAAAACAAAGTCATAACCATTAACAAAATGGCTAATTATAGTTGTATTGTTGACAATGAAACAATCATAAAAGAAAGTGTGAAAGTGTTACAACTTGTAAATCGGTTGGGAAAGCAGGGGCATCGTGTAAACCTCAATGTAATTTTTGGTACATCTAAAAAGAATCAAGTTATCACAAAAGCTAGAGTTAAAAATGCTTCACAGCGTTTAAACATCAAACAAGTTGCTTTTCCATTGATTCACCCAAGTATGTTACGAAGAATCATATTTGCTGTGTGGGAACGTAGCAAAGAATGTTCCTACCGTGGTTTTGAGTCAGGTTATGGACGAGTTATGGACATAGGTACAATAAAACAATATTTAAACAAAAACGAATATCTAATACCTAGTGTTTTGGAAGAACAAGAAATCACAGATATTGAACAATATAAAATAAATTAAATAATTTATAAAATAGTTATTGACATATATATTTATATATATTATAATATATTATAGTTAAAGAATATATAAACAATAAAACAGAAAACAGAGGTAACAAATAAAATGAAAACAAGAACATTTGTAGAGGTTATTAAGAAAGACGAAGAACATGTTGTAGCAAGAACAAGAACAGATTTTGGTGTTGTTGATATTAAAAGAGTATTCAGAAAACATACAAAGGAAATAAGAGAGTTAAAAAAACAGGGTATCTATTGTTTTGAAATTCAAGGAGTTTTATATTGGTACACATTTAATGAACAAGGAATCGGAAGACAGTATAAAGAGCCGGAGAATTTCAGAGCAGAGGATAGAACAACAAATGAATTTCGCAGAGCAGGAAGAAAAGATAAAGTAATCATTGATGGTAGTGTAGAATTAAGAATGCCAGAGATTAAGAAACCAGAACCAAAAGATGACTGCAATGAAGAAGTAAAACATTGTAAGTATAATATGATTAAGGCTTGTATTGAAAATGACATTCCTGTTTACCTTGCAGGACCGGCAGGAAGCGGAAAGAACTACACACTTGAACAAATTAGTTGGGATTTAGATTTAGAGTTCTATTTTACAAACAGTGTTCAGCAGGAATATAAGTTGACAGGTTTCATTGATGCAGGAGGAAAGTATCATGAAACGGAGTTTTACAAAGCATTTAAGGATGGCGGTATCTTCTTTCTCGATGAAATGGATGCAAGCATACCAGAGGTTCTTGTTTTGTTAAATGCGGCAATCGCAAATAGATACTTCGAGTTTCCAAACGGAAAAATCAAAGCACATAAGAATTTCCGAGTTGTTGCGGCAGGAAACACAGTTGGAAGTGGTGCAGATGAAATGTATACAGGACGTTTGGTATTAGACCAAGCAACTCTGGATAGATTTGCAATCATTGATTTTGGTTATGACCGAAACATTGAAATGCACATTGCAAAAGGAAACAAAGAACTTGTTGATTTTGTGGAAGCAATCAGAACAGAAGCAGAAACAAATGGGATTCGGGCAACATTCTCCTATCGTTGCATTGGAATGGTTACAAAGTTAGAGAAAACAGGACTTGAATTAAAGAACATCCTTGCAATCGCAGTATTTAAAGGAATGGAGAAAGATACTATTAACAATTTCAGATTGTACACGCTGAATAATAAATACAAAACAGCACTGAATGAATTACAGAGGGTAGCCTAATAGGGATACCTGTTCTGTTATATGGAACAAAACAAAATTGAAAAAGTTTTACAAAATGTGTTGACTTATTCCTATACTTGTGTTACTATATAATCAAGTTAAGGGAAAACAATTATTGAAGGAGGAAAACAAAATGACAACAGCAGAAAAGAAAGCAAAGAAATCTTATGAACAGGATTTAATCAAACAGGGTGTTGATAAAGAAACAGCAGAAGTTATGGCAATGGTATTTGTAGAATATGGAATTATAAAGCCAGTTGTTGGTTAGAAATGAGGTGCAAAGCCATGTACAAATTCCCCGTATATTGGACAGACAAACTAAAGATTGATTTTCTACAACGTGTAATATTGATACATAGTTATCTGTATTATGAAGCAGATAACAGTGTGTGGAGTGATAAACAGTATGATGAAGTTGCAAAACAACTTACCAACATACAGAACAAACATACAAAGTCATGGATAAAACAAAACACACAATATGGATATTGTTTTTATAATTTTGATGGAACAACAGGGTTTGACCTTTGGGGTAGGATGAACGAAAAAGACAAACAGTACATTTCAAATATAGCAGAAAGGTTGGTGAAAAGATGAACAAAAGCGTTGGAATGGGTGAAAGATATGCCGTTAAAGAAAGGGCGTAGCAAATGGACAATAGCGAGGAATATGTGAGAAGTTATACTTTCCGAGTAAGTGAACAGGAAACAATGTTCAGAGATTTGTTCGGGAAAGAAGAATTTGAAGAAGTAAGGAAGAAGGGCTTTGCACAGAGAAAACCCTATTTACAATATCTGAAAGAAGAAACAGAAAGGAAGTTAAAAGAACAGGATGGTGAAACAGATGAATGGGGAGATTGAAATAACAATAAAAAGAATTGTGAATATTGAATACATGATAAAATATATGACAGATTTTATTCGATATAATTCTGAATGCAGTAAAAAAGAAGTAGATATGTTTTTAGAAAGTGCAGTCGGAGTTATTGAGTATTTGAACGAGGAAAACAAAAGGTTACAAAGCTTAGTAAATCAACAATCAAAAATGTTAAATTTAAAAAAAGAAACAGAGGACAAAGCAGATGAAGATTGAAAAAGAATATAATGTACAGATGCTTGCAAACATAGTAAAGAAAGCAATCGAAATAACTTCAACAAGAGGTGCAAACATTGACATTATAACAGCACAGGGGATTGTGGATGTTTTGGAAACAGTAGCAAGTTGGGAAAACAAAAGAACAGAGCCAACAGATATAAAGAAAGAAGCATTAAAGAAAGAATGTTTTGGTTGCCATATTAATGGTGATGGAAAATGTAATTTGTGTGTGGATGAAAAAGAATGCATGACTGAGACAAACCCTATGAAAGCAGAAAAAAAGTGCTTTGGATGTTTTGATGGGAACGACATTGAATGTTGTATGTGCGATGACATGAAACAGTGCGAAGAAGAAACAAACAGAAAACCAGATTGTTTTGGAAATTATGAAGAAGAGGATGGTTGGGAAGATAGTTGTGACGAGTGTATGTATGCAAAAGAATGTAAAAAAAGTTTTATTAACAAAAAAAAACAAAGAGAGGGCATAACTATAAATGAATAAACGTTCTACAAAGTTCTATCGGAAAAACGAAGCAGAGGTAATGAAGCGGCTCGGATTCAAGCCGACAAAGAACAGTGGTGCAGGATGGATTGAGAAAGAGGATGGACAGAATGAACAGTGTATCTGTCAGTTAAAATCTACGGACAAGCAGAGCATTAGCATTAAACAGAATGATATTCATATCTTAGAACAAAATGCGGCTGTGGCTCACAAACTGCCCGTATTTGCCTTGCAGTTCCTTAATACTGGCGAAGTATGGGTGATGATAAGACCAGAGGATTTAGGGCTGGTACAGAGCCTTGTGGCTGGTGAAGATATTTCCGAGCAATTGAATGTCAACGAAGATTTGTTTTGCGGAACAGATTTAGGGGTTGACAATGGAGATGGAACAAATTATAATGTATTTGTAGGCGGTAGGAACGCAGGAAAGTCCTACCTCGCTCGGCAAGCCTACATGAAACAGAAAGGGAAGGAACGAGAACAGCAAGAACAAGAGTTCAAACAAAGAATGAAAGAGAAAAACAGAGAAAGGAGAAAACAGGTTGGAAAAGAAATTCAAACAAAAGGGCATTGCAACCTTTGAAGGGTTGAGCATTGGAAAGAACAGAACAGTACAAGTGAAGTTCAAACTCCGATATGACGAAATCCTAACAAGTGTTGAACTGTTACAGGGGTTAAACAATGACATTACGGTTCATGCAAAAACAGCAACAAGCAACCCAATGAGTTTGGGCATCTTCACCATAGGTTCTGTCAATTTTGACAAGGATGGAAATGCAACAATACCATTCAAGTCATTAGTGGACAATGTGAATCTTGACAACATTTGTGCTTTGGTGGATGAAGATTATATCCAGTTACGATTCCAAGCAATCATTGAACTCCCCGACAATAGCGAAGAAGGGGGTGCAGGAGAATGGGAAGATTAACTTACAAAGAACTGTCAAAACAGAAGTTCAAGGAACAGCGCAATGTTGTGATTTCAGAAGCATTTGACAGAGACAACAATCCTCTTGGATATTCCATTGCGGAACAGTTGGTAACAGAAGAAGATGGAAAAGAAATCAAAGTGTTCCTTAAAGGAGGACTTGGCATTGTGGATGAAAAAGGATTGTTACAGTTAAAAGAAGCAGTTGACAATGCTTGTATCAAGTTAGGATTGATTACCGTTTGCGATTGTGAATGTTGCGAAGGGGAAAAATAAAAAGAAAAAGAAAAAGTTACAAAAACGTGTTGACACACAGAACAAGATGTGTTAAGATAGTAGTATCAAATGAAGGGAAATAAAAATCCTTCTGGTGATAAACAAACAAAGAACAGCAAGAGAAGAAGGAAAGAACAAACAAGAGAAACAAAGAATCAAATTAAAAAAGAAAAGGAGAAAAACAAAATGGCAAAAAATTGGATGGCGTATGAAGCCGCAGAAGCAATCATGGGTAACAACGTAGAGGAAATCGCAGAGGTAGGTAGCAGATACCCACTGTTCACAAGAACCGTATCAATGGCAAACAGTGAGTATGTTCTTGGACTTCTGAAAGCAATCCCGAAGGTAACGGCGAGGGTTGTGGAAACAGGTCTGAAAGACATTGATGATGTGGAAACAGAAGCGGAAGGTGTAGAAGAGAAAGACGAAGCACCAAAGAAATCAGCAAAGAAGGAAACAAAGGCAACACATAAGCCGAAGTCAAAGCAGGCATTTGAGGAAGAAGCAGACGATGACGAAGCAGACGAAGATGATTATGAGAACATGACATCTAAAGCACTGTACAAACTGTGTTGTGACAGAGGTATTTCCTCACAGTGTAAGAAGCGTGACAAAGCATCCCTTATCGCAGTTCTGAAAGCAAATGACGGAACAGCAAATGAGGATGAGGACGATTGGGGAGATGAGAACGAGGAAGAAACAGACCCGTATGCAGGAAAGTCTGCAAAAGAACTGTTCAAGATGTGCTCCGATAGAGGAATCAAAACAAAGCCGAGACAGTCCGCAGATGCTTATGTAAAACTTCTGAAAAAGGCAGACGAAACAGAAGCCGAAACAGAGGATGAAGAGGATGATGACGATGATTGGGAAATCTAATCCGACATAACATAACAGAATAATGAAATGATAACAAAGGCAGAGAGGTAGGAACAATGCTTCTCTGCCTTTCTTTATGGATTGGAGGATTGAACATTGAAAACAGAGGACATTTTAAATTTAGATTGCAAGAAGGAAGGAAACAGAGAGTTAATAAACAAGTTCCTTTGGAAAGTAAAACCATGTGCTAAGATTCTGGAAAAGAACCATTACACAAGAACAGAGATAGCACCGATTGAATTATTGGAACAGGTGTTGCATGGATTGTGTGAACGATACCCATATAGATTGCAACAGATATGGACATACAGCGAAGAAAAGAAATTCAAGTTTTACCACATGGGCGTAATTCATGTTACAGATACTTATGAGTGGTTTGGAGATGTGAATGGCGTAACATTGTGGGAGGTTGTTGCAAAGGCAATTATCAAGATTTATGCGGATTTGAAGAAGGAGAAAACAGAACAATGAAACAAATAACATTCTATACAGATGGTGCATGCAGTGGAAACCCCGGCGAGGGTGGTTGGGCGTATGTAGAAGTTGTTCCATGTAGCAATGGAATAAAAACAAATGTGGTAACAGGAAATAAAAAACAGACAACAAACAATGAAATGGAACTGACAGCAGTGTATATGGCGTTAGTAAAAGCCTTAAAGAACAAAACAAAACAGGTCACAGTATATTGCGACAGTGCTTATGTTGTGAACGCTATTACAAAAGGGTGGTTACAGAACTGGCATAACAATGGTTGGGTAACGAAAGAAGGAAAGCCTATAAAAAACAAACATATATGGGAAAAGATGTATTTGCTTGTATATGAAAAGAAGATGAACATAACAATGGTAAAGGTCAAAGGACACAAGGGCGACCCCTTAAATGAACTTGCAGACAAAAGTGCAGTAGAAGCAAAACAAAGAATCATGGAGGGGTAGAACAATGTTGATAGCGGAGAAAGTATTAGAGAAAGATTTTAAAGGAAGAACAACAAAAGAAGCATATTTGAATTGTTGCAAATGGTTATCTACAAATGTGATTGCTGTGAACAATTCAAAACATATTACATACAGAACAGAGAAGGTTGAAACAGATGATTGGAACAGAACAGTAAGATTGACGTTATATGTAACAGCAGATGAAGAAGAAATATGCGAAAGGAATTGTAATATCTGTAAAGAAGTAACAGGTAGTTTCTTTATGACGCAAAACAAATATATGTGTGAGGTGTGCAAAGTGCCACCGTACAGAAAGAGGTTAAAGGATAAGTTGCACTTAATCAAAGAAGAATTGAAAGGAAAGATATTATAATGATGAAAAGGAAGAACAAGAAAAAAACGAAACAAAGAGTATGCGTAGTGTTGTTGCAAACGCTGGCAGAATTGTTTGCAACTTTAAAATATGGGTTAGTTGAGGAATTAGACAAAATAGCCATAGTGATTCAAGTATTAATACCGATTGTGATTGCTAAGATGGATTTAAGCACTCCTAAGATGTTGATAGTGTCGTGTGTTCTGGTGGTATGTGTAAAGTACATTCGGGAAGTAGGATATAAATTGAACCATGTAACAGAGAGAGGGTTTCCGATTCCATTACAGAGATTTACGGACAGAGACGAGAATGGGTTCATTAGCATAAAGGAAGAAGAAACACAAGAAGCAATGCTTTATTTGTGTGATGTAGAGGACTATTTAAAAAGCAAAGGTTGGTTATAGTATATGAGTTATGCACCATGTAAGGGATGTGGAAGAAGGACAGTAAAATGCCATGCAGAATGTGAGGAATACAGAAAGTTCCAAGAAGAAAATGAGAGGATAAAGGGAAACAGGAAGAAGGACACCATCAGCCGTTCTACCATATTCAGAGCAAATTATCACAGTTAAGTGTTGACAATCCAAACAAACTCTGCTATAATAGAATCAAAAGAAGGAGTTGTGCTTGGATTGGCACAAGTAAGTGGTAGCCTTAAATGGAAATGCCTACCAATAAAATAAATTATCACGTTGCCGCTGTGGTAGCCATATATTAGTCGTGGTACAAGAAAATGTGTAAGTATATCCGTTTGACGTAACCGAGAAACGTCATGTAACTTGTAAACATATTGATTCATAAACTAAATATTGTGATTGATTCAAGCGGCAACGTGATTCATCATATAGAGACAGTAACAGACAAGGGCAACCTTGTCTTGTTGTGTATTTAGAGAACAAATAATAAAATAAAAGGAGGATAAGACAGAACATGGGAAGAAGGAAAGGAAGAGAGGTAAAAGAAGCAAGTGAGAATCTAATACCACTGAATGAGAGAACACCAGAAGAACGAAAACGGATAGCAATGATGGGAGTTGAAGCAAGGAAAAAGAAGAAGGAACAAAACATGGCGTTACAGAATTGTATGCGTCAGTTGTTGGAGATGAAAACAAACAGCGATAAAAAGAAACAAGTGTTGCGTTCCTTTGGGTTCACAGATGAAGAACTTACGAACCGTTCCTTGTTGATGGTTGCATTGTTCCAGAAGGGATTGACAGGAGATGTTTCTGCAATCAGAGAGATTACAGACATGATGGACAAACTAGAAATGTTTGAAAACACAGGAAAGGTCACAAGCAATATCACAATCAATCTTGTTGCAAAAGGGGAAACATATCAACCGAATGAACAGGATGAACAAGACATATGGGATGCAGAGAACAATACAGATTGGATGGAGGACAGCGAGGACGATGAAGATTGGGGCAATGACATCTATGAAGGATAGCGGCAGGAAAGCGTCAGCTATTGAAATAGCGAGAGAATATGGGGCTACCCTAAGAAGTTATCACCTTAATATAGAAAATGGCTTAAAAGGGCAAATAAACGGCTTACAGAGGTTATCTGTTTTGGGGTGGATATGGAAACACACAGAACAAAATGAATTATTTTGCAAGAACATATTGACAAACATAGCAGAACATAGTAAAATAGGAGTATAAAGAAATGAAGAACAAAATAAAAACAGCCTTGTTTGTAGTATCACAGATAGTAATGATAGCAAGTATAATCTTGTTATCTTGTTATATTATCAATCATATTACAACAAAAGGAAAACAGGAACAAGAAACAGCAGTTGTAGAAGAATATAAACCAGAACCATTGGAAATTGTGATACCAGAACCAAACAATATGGGTACAGTTACAATCATTACACAAAACCCAAACACAGGAGAAGAAGTCACAACAGAAGTCTATGGACAAATTAAGATTCTGAACAATGGGAAAAATGGAGAACAGCAACAGTATATTTTATATACAGAATAGAGGTTAAACATGAGCAGAGCAGAATTAAGAAGGAAGCAGAGAGAACAGAAAAAGGATAACAAAACCTACACCCTTACAGCAAGGGAGTTGGAACAGTTAGAACAAAGAATCAGAAGGGAAGAACAGCAAAAGGCAAAACAGGTGATTCTTGATAAGACAAATGTTTTAGCAGAACAAATACTAACAATGATGTTGGTAATTCCAACAAATGTGTTGGTGTCTGATTATTGGCAGAAGTCAGCAAAGAAGCGCATACCAAAGTTTGTAGATGATTGTATGAGCCTATATGAAGCATTTACAAGTGGTGTGGTGAAGATGTCCGAAATGGTAGCACTGACAGAAGAATATGCAGGAATCAAGTTAGTGCAGGACGAACAGTTTTCCATGTTTGCAGAAAAGGTGGGAGAACATGAAAAGTAAATTACAGAAGGACATAGACAGTTATGTAAGAAAGTGTGCAAAGAAGCATAACATAACAAAAGAATACAAAGACATCATGGAGTATTGTTATTTGAATAACATAACATTGTTTGAGGTGAAAGCAAATGGCAACTGATGCAGAATTAAAACAAATACAGATAGATAAATACACAAGGAAGCAAGCAGAACAGTTTGGGATTGAAAACAGATTATTACAGTGTACAGAAGAATGTGGAGAACTCATACAAGCGTTAAGCAAGTATCAGAGAATCTTACAGGGAGATAAAACATGCCAGACAGACATGTGTCATGCAGAATATATGATAGTAGACGAGATTGCAGATGTGGAACTTCTGTTAGAACAAATCAAGTACCTATTAGGAAACGAAAGGGAAGTCAGAGAAAGGAAACTATATAAACTTGACAGGACAGAACAAAGATTGTTAGAATAGTTCTATGAGTTCATACAAGAATAGTATATAACAAGTATACAAAGAACAATAGAACATAACATATCATTTAGAACAAAGACAGAACAAAGAACATAGAAAGGGGCATAAAACAAATGCAAGAAATGAATGTTATTTATAAAAACATCAAAGAATTAAAACCATATAAGAAGAATGCAAAGAAGCATCCAAAAGAACAGGTTGAACGAATAGCAAACAGTATTAAAGAGTTTGGTTTTACACAGCCAGTAATTGTAGACAAAAACAATGAAGTAGTAGCCGGACATGGTAGAATCTTAGGAGCAAAGAAAGCAGGACTAAAAAGTGTACCTACTGTATGTTTAGAAGATTTAACAGAAGAACAGATAAAAGCATATAGGCTAGTAGATAACAGACTGAATGAAAGTGAATGGGATTATGGTTTACTTGATGAAGAACTGGAAAACCTAACAGAAGATATAGACATGGATTTGTTTGGGTTTGATGAAAATGTTGATTTAACAAATGCATTCGAGTATGAAACAAAAGACAAAGTAGAAAAGAATTTCTTTGTTGTTTCGTTAGCATTTCCAAAAGATGAAAAAGAAGTAATTATGAAATACTTAAATAAGAACAAAGAAAAGGTACAAGAAATAATAAGAAAGAAAGCAGGGATAAAGCTATGATTGATTGTGGAAGTCAGATAACTATTTGTGATATGCCAGTACATTTTGATAATTATGTAGGTTGTTCTCATGCGTGTGAATATTGCTTTGTAAAGCGTTTAAAAGACATTAAAAAGATAAAGCCGATAAAGAATTGTTATAACAGTTTAAAAGGATTTGTAGAAGGAAAACGACAAAGCGATACAAATTGGTGTGATTGGGATATACCTATTCATTGGGGTGGTATGTCAGACCCATTTCAACAAATAGAAAAAAATAACAAACAAAACATTGATAGCACCTATAGCATTTTGAAGTTATTAGCAGAAACAAAATATCCTGTTGTGATTAGTACAAAAGGTAAGTTATGTATTGATAAAGAATATTTAGATGTTTTAAAAGAGTGTAATGTTGTTATGCAGATAAGTTGTGTTAGCAAATATTATGATAACATAGAAAAGGGTGCGCCAACGTACATTGAAAGATTAAACATGATAGAAACACTAAGTAAAAATGTTAAGAGAGTTATTGTTAGGTGTCAGCCATATTTGCCGCAAGTAAAACATGACATTCTAAGAAATAGTCTAAATGACTTTAAAAATGCAGGGGCATATGGCGTTATCTTTGAAGGTATGAAATATACTAAGAAACCATTAAGCTGTAAATATGAACTAGAAAGAATAGGTTGTGATTTATGTTATAACAAACAAATGTTACAAGAACATTTTGAACTGTTTAAAACAAAGACGCACAAATTGGGAATGAAGTTCTTTGTTGGAGAAAACAGGTTAAGACAAATGGGCGATAGTTTATGCTGCTGTGGTTGTGACGATTTGTTTCGAGTAAACACATTTAACTGTAATCATCTTTTGAACTGCGATAAAACAGAACCTACAGAAGCAATGAAACAAAAAGGTAGTAGTGCAGTATTTCATACGCTAGACCAAAGTGTTGGCACATATGAAAGACAAAGAACATCGACTTTTAAAGAGTTTATGCTAGAAGAATGTACACTTAAAAGAACACAGAAAGCACTTGGTAAGATTTAAGCACTCATTTTAGGGTGCTTATTTTATTATATAAATAAATATAAAATATTATATAAAAACATATTGACTTTCTGTTATGTTGTGTTATAATAGAATCATAAAAGGAAGTAAGAAAACAATCAAATAAAGGAGAACAAAACAATGACAATAGCAGATATAATAAAAGAAAATGATAAGAAGACAGAAGAAAGAATTAACAGGGAAATTGATAGTTGTGGAATGGCTTATAAAATTAAGGATAGCGAAGGGAATCAGTTTGTTTTTGCTGGACTTGCAGGAGGCGGTTTCCCATTGTATAGAGGGAAAGGTGGACAGAAGCATATTTTCGATTTAGTAGGCTATGAAGTAATAGAAAAATATTGCATTTTAAATTATAAATAATTGTTGACAAATACAAGTGAATATGTTATTATATAAGCAAGTTAAGAGAGAACAAACAAAACAATAAGTGAAGGAGAGATAAAACATGAAGAAAACATTAAAAGTTGGATATGGACAGAAAGCAGAGAAGGTAACAATTGAGAGTACATGCAAGAAGCTGTATGGAACAGCAGTGTGGAAAGAATTAGGTAAGGATGTATTCTATTATGTAGAAAGAAGCAGACATTTAGGAAGAACAATAGAGGCGGCTCATAGATATGATTTAACAAAAGAAGAATTTGAAGAATTATAAAATAATAGTTGACATTGTGTAACAAAGATGCTATAATAAAGACATAAAGAACAAGGGAACATAGATAAATAAGGAGTAAACAAAAGGAGAACAGAACAATGAAGAAAGAATTTATCAAAAATAATAATTTAACAGTAATGGTTAGAGAACATGTAATTGAAGAACAAAGGAGGTGATACAGTGAAGGTGATAGACCTTGAAACAATTGAATCAGAGGAAGTCAGACAGAAGATACAGAACATCACAGACACAGTAAGCAGAGAATTGAGAGTATACAGAGCGAGGGTTCGTGTGGAAGAAGGAGTAACAGAGAACAGATATGTTCTGACATTTCACTTTGAAAACAATTACAATTATTCTAGGGTGTTTACCATGAACGAATTGCTTAATGATTTTAGATATTTCCAATGGCAGACAATTGGGAAAGAATTGATACAGGAAATAAAGAGACAGTTTCTTGTAGAAAGGCGATTGACATTCCGATAATGGTGTGTTAATATAAAAGAGTAAACAGAGTAAGTTCAGAAAGGAGAACAAAACATGAGTGAGAACAAAGGGAACAAATTAGTTGTAGACGACATTGAGGTTATCGTAAGAGGTATTGCGAACAAACCGTATTATGAGATTAAGTACAGAGAAGTCGGGAACGATGATTATAACATCGGCTTTGGTTCGTATGATTTAAACAATGTCCTCAAGTGGAAAGAAGAAGAATTTGAGGTTGTTTCCGAGAAAGAGGAGAAAGAAACAAAGGAAGTAACAAACGAGCAGATTTTGGAACATCTGAAAGAGATTGAAATTGCACAAGGCTGTATTGCAAATGGAATCAATACATTGTTCAGTGTTATGAGCGAGAGAAAGGAGCAGTTAAAGTTAAGCAGTGTAGAAGCGGAAACGATTAGATATGGAGAGATTGCACTCGCTTGTCTCACAAACCATATGTCTGATATTTCTGGAATGAATGAGGAATTAAATAGACGTGAGAAAGAGAGGCAGGCATTTGAGGAAGAGGACGAAATAGACGAAGATGATTATGAGAACATGAAAGGTTTTGTTGATTTCTTAAAAGAAATTTTTGAATAAACCTTGACGAACAATAATTGAATATGGTATAATATGATAGACAAAACAGATAAGGTTCGGCGTACATCAGATTGTGTACATTTGCCACTTATCTGTTTTGTGCATATTAAAACAAAGGAGCAAACAAACATGGATGTGAACATTGAAGTGTCAAACAGATTTGCTTCTTTTCTAACCGATTGGGATTATGAACAATACCTGTTATTGGGTGGGTATGGTAGCGGAAAGAGTTACCATGTAGCATTGAAGATTATACTAAAACTTCTGGAAGAAAAACGAACAGCATTGGTGGTAAGACAAGTGCGTGAAACAATCAAAGAATCTTGTTTCGCATTGTTTAAAGAAATCCTTGAAAAGATGGGGTTGTTATCAGACGAAGCGGTAAGAAACAATCACAGACCAAAGGGGGACAAAGTGGTTGCGATTTCTAGCCCTTTGGAAATCCGTTTTCCGAATGGTTCAAGAATCATATTCCGAGGAATGGATAATACGGAGAAAATCAAGTCCATTCACGGTGTCAGCATTGTTTGGATGGAAGAATGTAGCGAAATCCGTTATGAAGCATATACCGAATTGCTAGGGCGTATCAGAGAGCCTAAAGTGACGTTGCATTTTATCTTAACAACAAACCCTGTCGGCAAGGAAAATTGGGTATACAATACCTTTTTTGTGCATACAGATGATAAAGGAAGAGAGAGAACAATACAAAGTCCAGAAGAGTTTTACAGACGTAGAACATTGGTGAACAAAAAGAATGGTGTTTATTATCATCACAGCCTACCAGATGATAACCCGTTCCTGCCTGTTTCATACATTCGCCGTCTGGATGGATTGAAGAGAACAGACAAACAGTTGTGGGTTGTTGCAAGGTGGGGAAGGTTTGGAGCGAATGGAACAAGGGTACTTCCGAACTTTGTTGTTGCGAAGGACAGCAGAGAGTTCAAACGGAAGGTGAACAGCATTTCTTCGCAATTCCATTTCTTTGGTCTTGATTTTGGTTTTGAAGAGAGTTACAATGCGCTTATCAGTTGTTGTGTTGATGATGTAAACAAAGTGCTGTACATTTATGATGAAGTGTACATGAATCAGATAACAGATGATAGATTCTCACAGAGACAAGATGTTCGTGCAGTAGCGGAGAGGGCAGGAAGATGTGAAAAGCCTATTTGTGCAGATAGTGCTAAAATTTTGGTACTTAACCATGTTAAATACTGGGAAGCCCTTAGAGCCTTAAATACCGTAGCGTGACAATTTTAAGGATTGGGTAATCAGTAGTAGTTTAAAGTAAACGGAGGATTTTGATATGAAAGTGAAACAAATAAATAAAATAAAAGGGTTTGAACATATAAACGATGGATATTATGTTTCTTATGATGGAAGAGTATTTTCTCTTAGAACAAACGGAGGAAAGGTTGTAGATGTTTCTCATAGAAAAGAATTAAAGCAGTATGAGAAAACAGGTGGTTATTTGAATGTTGCTCTTACAACAAAACACAACAAAGTAAATTATGTTAGGGTAAACAGATTAGTCGCAAATGCTTTTGTAAAAGGAGAAACATCAAAAAGAAAATATGTTAATCATAAAGACGAAAATAGAAAAAATAATAATGCAGATAATTTGTGTTGGGTGACTCCAAAGGAGAACAATGATTGGAGTTTATCAAAGAAAGTTTATATGTATGATAGCAATGGGTATTTTATAAAAAGTTATATCTCTACAAAAGAAGCACATTATGATGGGTTTAATAGCTCACATGTTGCAAATGTATGCAGAGGAATTGAAAGACAACATAAAGGATATTTGTTCTCATATCAAAAACTAACGAAAGAACAAGCTATTCAACGACTATCGAAAACACATTATGTTAGATATCCAAAATGTAATGGAAGTGAGTAGAGTACACACAAGCGTGTGGAAAAGCATGGAGCAGAAATGCTAAGATATAGTCTAAACTTATATGAAAGTATAAGCAGTTCATAAGAGAACGTGTATAGAGTAGCGATCTATACAGAATATATTGGAACCCAAAACAATTCAGTTTTACAGACAGCAAGGGTACAACATGTATGGAGCGAAAAAGTACATTGGAAGCCGTTTACAGAACACAAAGAAGATGAAACGATTTAACAAGATAGTTTGTTCCCCTAGATGTAAGAACACAATCCGAGAGTTGAAAGACCTTACATATAAGAGGGATTCAAGGGGCAATGCAATCTATGATGAATTTAACATTGACCCACATACATTCTCTGCGTTGTGGTATGCGTTGGACACATATACCGTTGCAGATGTGAAGGAGATTAAAACAAACAGTAAAGCAGGATAATGTTTCATGTGAAACGTAGAGCAGAAAGGAGAACAGAGAGAGAATGAACACATTGAGAAGTAAAACAAAACAAGTAAAAGGCATCAGAGATTTACAGAAACAGAGTTTTGAGAAATCAACAGATGATTACATGGTGGGGTTGTATAATGGGTTAGAGATGGCAACAGCGATTCTGGAAGGAAGAGAGCCAGAGTTCCTAGCCTGTGTAAAAGAACCACCAGTAATAGAGAAAAAAGAAGAACAGACAGGACGAACGATAGCAAGTGGAATAAGGAGGGTATGAGATGAAAGATGTTATGCAAAAACAGTTGGAAGCCGGAAAAGAAGCAATTTTTAACATGAAGCTAAAGAGAAGTCAGTTTCTTGTGAAAAACATGACAGATGATATGATTACAGTAAAACTAGGAAACAATGAAAATGGTTCTGTGATTGGTGCAGGAAGTTGGGAGCGTGTGTTTAATAACATAGACGATAAAACAACAGGAACAGCAGAGAGTACAAACATTGTTAAGGTAACAAGTGTTGTTGCAGGTATGGTAGAGGTTGCATCTGTTGATTTTTAGGAGGTGATGCAATGCAAGACAAACAACAAATATATGGCAGAAACGACATGGTAATGTTGTACAAACATAACAAAATATATGGAAGTTTGGGGTTGACAGAACAATTTGTTTTTGATACAATAAATGGAGAAAACACAGTTGTGTTGAATAATCCAAAGGTAGGAAAGTTTAAAGATGTTGTAACAGATTTAAACATCTTAGGTAATTCACATCAAGACAGCACAACAGGAAAACAGTTGTTTGATGTAAGCGCGTTAAAAAATATTTCTGGTTTTTCTGTTGATGAAGATGGATTTATTATGCAAAAAGTTTACAACACTACTTCACCGAAAACATTAAAAGAATTAATCCCATCAATAGAAGCCGGAAAATCGTATTACCTTTCGGTTGACAACCCGGACGATTTTACAGGATTTTTTGGTTTCACAGGTAGTGTTAGTGCTTGGCACAAAAACCAAACTTTTGTGCCAAAAGAAGATGACTTGAATATACGTCCGGGAATTGTGTCAAAAGTAGGCGGTAATGCAAGATATAGACTAATGATAACCGAGGGGCAAACTGCTAGCCCTTATGAACCTTACACAGGCGGCAAACCATCCCCATCACACGACTATCCACAACAGATTAAGAATGTTGGAAAATGGAATGATGAGAAGCAGAAGTATGAAGTGGATGTGAAAGTTACCAACGCCGAGCAGAATTGGAGCAAAGAGCAAGTCCTCACTCTCACATCCGACCGCCCTCTCACAAAGTGGGACAGACTGGTAGAGCAGGGTGGAGAGATTGGGTGGCTGTATGCAGGGGTTGTTATTGACAGATTTGACGGACAATCTAACAAAATAAGTATTGCAAATAAACAGGGAAATGTTCAAAACTTTTCAATTCGATTCGAGAATGTGGCGAATGGAAACGGAAATTCAGATATTTTTGTGGATAAATATAGGGCTGTCCAATTATCATATACCAAAGCAGAATACGGAATCTGTTGCAACTGGAATGACGGAGTTAAATATTTTAGCGCACCAAACGAAAACGTCGCAACAGTCGATGAATTTAAGGCGTGGCTCATAGAAAATCCGTTAAAAATCGCTTACGAAACTACGAACCCCGAATTCGTCCCCCTACCACAATCCGAACAAGACGCTGTCCGAAACTTAAAAACCTACTATCCAACAACAGTCATCATGGTAGATGGTGGAGAGTTACCAGTAGGCATACAAGCAACATATAAACAAGTAAATAAATAGGGGTGGTATAGATGAGCAAAATAGAATTTTTAGGAATGTTGGTTTTGTGTTTATCCTCTTTGATTGGATTGTTTGTGATGTTGTTTAAACCGTTAAATGATAACACAAAGGCAATGTCTACTCTTGTGTCTAGGATAGACAGAATAACAGAAAAGATGGATGAAAGAGACGAAGAATTGAAACAACACATTAAAGATTTTGATGAATACAAAAACAAAGTTAGGGAAAGTCAGAAAAGGCAATGGGATAAGATTGATGAATTGAGTGATGATATGATTAGCATTAAACATTCAATTAAACAGTAAATAAAACAAAGGAGGTGAGAATATATGTTTAAAAATGCAGTGTTTAAAGTGTCAGTAGATACAAAAAAATGGGCAAAAGCAACATGGGTTCGTGCAGTTAAAACATTCGCAGAAACATTTGTTTCGATGGTAACAGTTGGTCAGGCGTTTAACGAGGTAGGCTGGGCACACATTTTTTCTGTGTCTGGTGTTGCGGCTGTGATTAGTGTTGCTATCAGTGTTGCGGGAATCCCAGAAGTAGAATCAGAACATGAAACAAAAGAAGAACAGGAGGTTTAAAACATGAAAATCGGGTTAAGAGGTGGACATTCACCGAATTGTAAAGGCAAAATTGGCTATTTGGATGAACAGGCAGAAGTAAGGAAAGTCTATAATGAACTTGTACCGATGCTGACAGCACAAGGACATACGATTGTTAATTGTAATTCCGATGCACATAGCGAAGGGCAGGAATTGTATGATGGAACAAGTAAAGCAAATGCAAATGGATGTGATATCTTTGTTTCGATACATATGAATGCATTTAATAGTGTGGCAAATGGCGTTGAATGTTGGCTATATGACCAGTCTAATGGAAACATGAATCAGATTGCAGAACAGATTTGTAAGAACTTTAAATCAAAGGGATTTTACAACAGAGGAACAAAATATAGCACAGGATATCACGATTTGACGGCTTCTGTTATGCCAGCTATGATTATCGAAACATTGTTTTGTGATAACAAACATGATGTTGACATTTATAATTCTTTAGGTGTAAAAGGGATTGCGAGACTCATTGCAGATGGAATTAATAAACAGGCTAGTTCTGGTGCAAGTGATGTCTCAAAACCAAGACCACAAGGCTCTGTTGTTCCGAACACAGGTGGACTTAAAGAATTAGGAAAGGTTAATATCTGGACGAGAGGGTATACTGATAGATGGTGGGACGAAGTCTTGAACGCTACTGACTGGATTGGAGCGAGAGACGGTGAGCCGTTAAGATATTTAGGCTTTAGAGTGTCTGTTGGAAAATTGAAAGTAAGAGTGTGTACACAGAAGAATGGATGGCTTGAATATATTATTTTCGGACAATCATACAATGTCAATGATTTAGTCAATGGGGTTGTTGGTGATGGTTCTCCGATTCAGGCGTTGGAAGCGGAATATTTGACGCCATCAGGGTACAAATATAAATATGCAAAATATTGTTTGTCCGATATTAACAACGAATCTTATTATCCTTATCAGATTGATAATCAAGTTGGCGGTGGTTATGATGGTTATGCAGGTGTTATCGGAATTGCGGCTGATAAGTTGATTATTGATATTGTGTAATTTGTTTTATAGGGTGGATGTTTTCCACCCTATTTTTTATTTGACATCTATTTTTTGTTGTGGTATAATAAAAGAAAAAGGAAGGAGGGAGAACCTTTGGCAAAGAACAAACAATACACAGTAGAGGTAACAAAGGCACTGGCAAGTTTCCCCTATTTTGTTTTGAAGAATGAAATTAAAACAGGATATAATCTATATACAAGAGAATTGCTTGAAATCAAACAAAATTATTTGGATTACAAAAAAGGTGCAGAGTTCTACACAGAGGGTAGCAGTGGAGATTATCAACCGTCAAACATTCGTTTTAAGATTGCGAAAACATTGATTGACAAAGAAGCACGTTTCATGTTTTCACAAACACCAGATGTATTCATACAATCTGTAGATACAGAACAGACAGCCATGAAACAGGTGGAACAATACCAAATATTGATTGACAAAGTGTTAAAGGACAAAAAGAATAATTTCCCTAGAACATTGTTACAGAGTGCAAAAGATTGTTTTATCGGAAAGCGTGTTGCGTGTCTCGTGGATTTTTCCGAAGAGGATGGCATACAGACACATTTTTACAACAGTTTACAGTTCTATTATGAAACAGAGTATGGTTCAGACAGATTAACGAAGTTTATCAGTTTTGAAAATGTAAATCAAACAAAGTCAACACAAGAAAGATTATACCTTGTAAATCGGTATGAGGAAAGGAATGGGACAATTTATATGAGTTCTATCCTTTATAATGGTTTAGGGGTAGTACAGGAAACAGTAATACAAGAACAGGAAATAAAGTTAGATTACATTCCTGTTGTTGTGATTGTGAATGATGGAACATTAGAGGATAAACAAGGAGTGTCAGAGATTGAAAGCCTTACCGAGTATGAGTCTGGTTATAGTCGGCTTGGGAATGGAGATATTGACAGTGAACGAAAAGGAATGAACCCAATCCGTTACACTGTGGACATGAACTCGCATACAACAAAGAACCTTAGTTCTGGTGCAGGAGCATATTGGGATTTGAAATCAGAACAGAACCAGAACAATGTTTCACCTATGGTTGGTACATTAGCGCCTAGTATGAACCACACAGAGCCAGTGAAAGTTACGCTTGACCGATTGAAAACAACTATGTACAATGAAGTTGATATGCCAAACATATCAGAAGAAACAATGGCAGGAACAATTACAAGCGGTAAGGCATTGAAAGCATTGTATTATCCATTACAGGTTCGTTGTGATGAAAAGTTAAAAACATGGAAACCAGCGATTGAGTTTATTGCAGAAGCAATCATTGACCTTGCTGTATTAAACAAAGCAGATGTAGTTTCTTATTATGTTTTAACAGGATTAGATGAAGTACAGTACAACATTGAAGTCATGGAAAACTATGCACTTGCAGAGGATGAAGAAGAAGAAAAAAATTCTGACCTTGCAGAGATTGCGGCAAATGCACGAAGCAGAAAGTCATACATTAAGAAATGGAGAAGGGCAGAATTTAAGACAGATGCACAGATTGACGATGAACTTATGCAGATTGCGATTGAAAACAATATGTTTGATTCTATGAGTATGAACACACAAGTACAGGCAGAGTTAAACAGACGTGGAACATCTGAAAAGGTTGAAGACAATCTGGAAGTGATTGAAACACAGAAAACGTTAGAAGATACACAAACAAATGAAGAATAGGTATTGACATTCTTTGCAGATGTAGTATAATTGAAATATAAAAACAAGGCGGTGAAGTATGGCAAGACAAAAGTTTAGTTTGAAAAATGCAGAACAAGTCAGACAAACAACTACCATGTCACAACAGAAAGAAATCAAAAGGTTATATGAACAATTATACCAAGATGTGACAAGGAAGGTTGGACAATTAGGAAACAATAATTTACAGAAACAGAACTTGATATTGTTACAGCGTGACATCAAGAACAGAATTGCACAGTTAAACAGTGATATACAGAATGGAATCATTCGAGATATGCGGATTGTTTCCAATGAAGTTGTAGAGGATGCAAGAACATTCTTAAAACAGTGTGGGTTTCGTGATGAGGATATACACAATGCGTTTAGTTATGTTCCAGACCAGATTATTAGAAACATCACAAGTGGAAATGTTTACCAAGATGGTTGGACATTAAGTGGTGCTATCTGGGGATATAACAAACGAACACAGGATGATTTAAGCAAGATTATATCTATTGGAACAGCACAAGGAAAATCAGCAGTTGAGATAGCGAAAGAGTTAGAACAGTATGTTGACCCTAGTGCAAGGAAACAGGCAAAAACAATTCAATCGTGGAGATATGACAAGGCGGGAAACAAAATAAAAGACAGTGTATATTTTGGAAAGATTGATTACAATGCGTTACGATTGGCTAGAACAATGATAAGTCATGCGTACCAACAAAGTTTTGAGAATGTAAATAGAAATGACCCATTTGTCGTTGGGTATCGGTGGTTAACCTCTAATTTCCATGGAAGAGTATGCGAGATATGCAGAGAAAGGTCAGAGACAGACCAATTTGGTTTGGGTGTGGGAGTGTTCCCAAAAGACCAGTTACCGTTAGACCATCCAAATGGTATGTGTACATTTGAAGCAGTGATACCAGACAGCATGACAGATATAGCAAGAAAAATAGGACAGTGGTATCAAGCACCGATTGGAACATATCCAGACATAGACAAGTATGCGTTGGATTTTGTTGCATAACAAAATGAACAAGAACAGAAGGGAGAACAAAATAGGTGAAAGTTCAGAGAGTTTGCAGAAAGTGTGGAGAAGTAAATGAGATTGATTCTGGGAATCTGATTCGTATGGATGTATATGACGAGGAAGGAACATATTACAAAATTATGTATTGTGATTGTAAGCGTTGCGGAGAACGTGATGTGGTACAGATTGATAGTACAGAGACATTAGAAATGTTCCGAAAGCTGAAAAGTCTGACAATCAAAGTTGCAAGAAAGAAAATGAAAGGAGAAACAATTAGTCTGAAAGATATTCGTAAAAAAGACAGATGGATGAAGGAGTTACGAAGAAAAAGGGAAGATTTGAATGAACTGTGTAGCGGAAAAAAATTATTTGATGAAAATAAAAAAGTTGTAGTAGAACAGTTGACATTCCCAAAGGTTGGTGATATAATTGAAAGTAACTTGTGATAGATGTCATAAGGAATTTAACAATGTATTGAAGGAAAAGGAAAAACAGATTGATGGACAGTACATCATACGAACATATCTGGAATGCCCACATTGTGGAGAACAATATAATGTTTGTTATGATAGCCAATCCACATTGGTTTTAAAGAAACAGATTCGCAGACATACAGCAATGTTAGGAACAATCAAAGATGAACACCAGTACAGGAGAAAGTTAAAAGATATTGAGAAGAAACAAAAACGGTTAGAAAGAGAAATGAAAATCTTGCAGACAAAGTATTGCAAATATTTTGAAGAAGAAAGGAAAGGTTAGAACAATGGCAGAAGAAGTAAAAGGAACAGAAGGACAGCAGGGAACAGAGACACAGAATCAGCAGACACAGCATAGTACACAACAGAAAACAACGGAAACACAGACAGAAACAAAAGTTGATGTTGAAAAAGTAAAAAGCGAAGCGTTGTCTGGATTTCTGAAAGAACTTGGAGTTGAGGATGCAGAAGCACTTAGGGGAATCGTAACAAAACATAAAGAAGATGAGGACAAGAACAAAACAGAGTTGGAAAGAAAGAATGATACTCTGACGCAGACAACAAAAGAGTTGGCAGATGAACGTGAAGCAAGAATCCTTGCAGAAGCAAAGTTGTCAGCGGTTCAGTTAGGAGCAAAACCAGAGTTGGTAGACGACCTTGTGGTTGTTGCAAAAGCAAAGGTAACAAAGGACAAGGACATCAATGCTGTAATTGCAGAAATCAAAGACAGTACATCTGGAAAGGTGTATTTTAAGTCCGACGAAGAAGAGGAAGAAGAAGCAGGAAAGAACAAAACAAAAGGAAAGACAGTTACCAGAGCAAGGGTAACAAAACCTTCTGAAAAGTCCAAAGGAAAGGAAGAAGGAGAAGGAAACAAAGAAGAACATAAAGGTTCTATGGCTGAACGTCTATTGGCAGGACGGAAGGAAAAGAAAAGCCATTATTTCAAATAGGAGGAAAACAAATGCTGAATAACACAGGTATTAAGAAAGAAACTTATGGTTCTGGAAATCAGATTCTTTTTGCAGTAGAACATCAAGTATCTATGGGTATCGTGGTAGATGAAACCGTAGGAGTTGCAGAGGGAACAAAGAAGATTGCAAAGGCAGGAACACCGATTACAGGAAACCTTGATGCAAGGGAAACAGCATTTACTGCGTCTGTTTCGTCTGGTGATACTAACAAGACATCTAATGCAGTAGGAATCCTGTTACATGATGTCGATGTAACAGTGGGAGATAATAATGGTACAATTTTGTTGTTTGGATTTGTAAACACAAACAGAATTGATGATAAAACAAAAGCAAAGATTACCGCAGAGGTCAAGGCGGCTCTGCCTATGATTAAGTTTGTGGCTTGCTAAAACAAAGAAGGGAGAAACAAAAACAATGAGTATTTACGATTTAATTATCAGCGAAGAAATTGTTGCGTATTGGGAGTTGCTGACACAAGAGAGAGAGCCATACATGGGGGAAGAACTGTTCCCAGATGATAAGAAGTTAGGACTTGATCTCAAATGGTTAAAGGGTTCAAATGGACTTCCTGTTGTTCTGAAAGCGTCTGCGTTTGATGTTGCGGCTATTCCTCGTCCGAGAATTGGATTTGAGAAGTTAAGCGCACAGATGCCGTTTTTTAAGGAATCAAAGTACATTGATGAGGAATTGAGACAGGAACTCAACAAAGTTATCGAGAGTAACAACCAAGCGTATATTGATGCAGTTGTAAACAGAATCTTCAATGACGAAATGGATTTGTTAGAGGGTGCGGCGGCACAGAGAGAGCGTATGCGTATGATGGCTCTTACAACTGGAACAATTGTTATGGAAGGTAACGGACAGGTTTATGAGTATGACTATCAAATGCCAGAAGACCACAAAGTAACTGTAACAAAGTCATGGAGTGACCCGACAGCAACAATCATGGAGGACATTAGAAAAGGAATCCAGAAGATTGTTGATGATACAGGAGTAACACCAGAGAGAGCAACGTGTTCTTCTAAGGTGTTCGGATATTTTCGCATTAACAATGAAATCAAGGCTTCCATCATGGTTCTTACAGATGGAGCAGGCTTTATTTCAGATGCGAAAATCAAACAGTACATTGCAGATGAATTTGGATTACAGATTGTTGTAAATGACAAGCGTTACAAAGATGAAAAAGGAACAGCACAGAGATATGTTGCAGATGATGTGTTTGTTATGTTCCCGTCTGGACAGTTAGGCAACACATGGTTCGGAACAACACCAGAAGAATCTGACCTTATGACAGGAAGTGTTGCAAATGTATCAATCACAGACACAGGTGTAGCAGTAACAACCATTCAGAAAGCAGACCCAGTAAGAGTTGAAACAAAAGTAACTATGATTTGTCTGCCAGACTTCCCAACAGCAGACCAAGTTTACATTCTGGATGTAATTGCGTAAGGGAGGAAAGTAACATGGCAATGGTAACAGCAAAAAGAGGACAGCATGTTGTGAAGGTGAGCAAACATTCTTATGAAACATTGTTCCGTAACAAAGGGTACAGGATTGTTGGAGAGGAAGAAGCGAAACAAGAAACAGACATGATTGATACAGGAGAGTTTGAGGAAGAAGAGGAAGAAGTACACGAGGTTGAAACAATTCCGATTTCAGAGATGAACAAAGAGCAGTTAGCAGAGTATGCGAAAGAACATAACATTGACACATCTGGTGCAAGAAATGTTCGAGAGGCAAGGCAGATTATCCAGAAAGCAATCAGAGAAGCAAAGATGTAACAGAAAGGGAGTGAACAGAATGGATAAATTAGAACAGCTAAAATTCAATTTAAGGGAAAAACAAATTCCTTATTTTGAAGAATCGGAGTTACAGGCATTATTGGATAACAATGGTGGAGATGTGAACAAAGCGAGTTATGAAGGATTGATTTTAAAAGCTGAAACAACAGGCTTGAATGTCAGTGGATTGACTACGCAGGATAGTTCTAGTTATTTCAAGATGTTGGCTTCCCGATATGTTTCTACGAATAGTGGGGTGCTGACATAATGAATGAAGCAAGAATGAAAATGGAACTCCACAAGGTTTTAAGAGAGATACAGATGCATGGAACAGAGTATACATTCTTCCGAAAAAAGGTTGATAAGTATGGAGAGCCAACAAAAGAAGAACCAGAACAAATTGCAAATGTTAAAGGGTTGTTTCATGTATCAAAAGGATATATTACACAGAGCATACAGGATGAAACAAAGACACACAGCAAAGGACAGCCAATGCTGATGGTCGCACATGAGAACATAGGAGAGATTAAGACGGAAGATTTTTTAATAATAAATGAAAACACATACAAAGTTGTGGAGAAGAACAACATACAGGAATATAACATAGTAACAGACATTTCATTGGAGTTGGTTTTAGATGGCAGGAATTAGGATTGATGCTTCAAAGTTGTTGGCAAATCTGGAAAATGCCGAAACAAAGTCACAGGTTGCAATTCGTATGTTTGCACAGGAGGGTGCAAAGAAGTTTGAGAACTATGCAAAAACACATAGACCTTGGACAGACAGAACAGGACATGCGAGACAGAGGTTGACAGGTTGGGTAGAAGTGTTAGCAAATAAAGTACGAATCCACATTGGACATGGCGTTGATTATGGTGTATATTTAGAGTTGTGCCACGAAAAGAGGTTTGCAATCTTACAGCCAACAGTAAACGCTTTGTCCAAGGAAGTGCTAGAAGGGTATGAAGAATTAACGAGGTACATGAAACCATGAGCAGTATTTTAAAAACAGTTTATGATGTGCTAAAGAAAGATGGAAAAACAGATGTATTCTTCCCTTCACAGCATAAGGGGGAGTGTTTGAAAGAATACATTGTTGTAAAGTCAGATGGAACAATTGAAGAAGCAACAGTGTCAAGTGAAAGACCAATCTATACATTGTTATGTTATGTTCCACAAGATGAATACAGCAGATTGGAAACCTTTGTTGAGGAAACAAAACAAAAAATGAAAGAAGTGTTCCCCCTTGTAATGTACATCGGAAATGAAACACCAAGTTTCTATGATGATACTGTAAAGGCTCACATGATAAGTTTCCAATATCAAGGGTGCAGAAAAATAGAAAATTGGTAAGGAGGTAAAACAAATGCCTAGAACAAAAAAGAAAGCGGTTGGGATTCCTACAATCGATGTTTCGCTTGTTGTTGTAAGAACAGGAACGGAAGATAATGGGTTAGAAATCGCAGTTGACACAGCGAACAAAATTAGAGTAGAACCGCAGACAGAAACAACGAATGCTGTAAAGTTGGTAAAACTCGGCAGATTGTTAGCACAGAAGCCGTCAGAGACAACAATTACAGGACATCAGATTACATTGACAGACAATGTGTTCATTCCAGAACTCGTTCAGATTTTTCAAGGTGGAACAATCGAAGGAGAAGGAGACACACTTGTTTACAAACCGCCAGTTGCAGGAAGTGCAGAGAAAGGACAGGTATTTGAACTTGACGCATATTCAGCAGAGTATGATGCAAGTGGACAGATTGTGAAGTATGAGAAGATTACATACCCGAATTGTCAAGGAACGCCAATCACGATTAACACAGAAGATGGTGTTTTTAGACTTCCAGAGTATGTTATAAATTCAGCACCGAAAACAGGAGAAGCACCGTACACGATTAGTTATGTGAAATCTATTCCAACATTTGCGGCGGCGGCAAGTATGAGTGTGCTCAGAAATGAGGTTGCAGTACAAGGGTCAGGAAAAACCTCGGCAGTGGTGAAGTCGTAATAAATGAGATAGGAGAAAAGGAACATGAGTGAGAAATCAAAAGAACTAATGCCAATTTTAGAGCCTACAAGCGTTAAAGATCTTGAAACATATGCAAAAGGGAATGCAGTTATGTTACCTCCGTTTGCGGAAGGCCAGCCATTTGTTGCGATGTTAAAAAGACCATCTATCGTATCTCTGATGGCGAATGGATTGATTCCAAATGCTCTGTTGCCAGTAGCGATGGAGTTATTCGATGGAGAAGAAAGCAAAGAGAAGCAGGACAAAACGCCGGAGGAAAAGAAAGCATCATTTGAAGATACAAGAGCAGTGTTGGAGGTGATTGCAAAAAGTTCTCTTGCTGAACCGACATTTGATGAAATCACAGATTCAGGAATGGAGTTGACAGAAGCACAGCTTTTTGCTATTTACAACTATACGCAGGTAGGTATTAAAGACATGCTTTCCTTTCGTCCGATCAAGAAAGATTGAGAGTGTAATAACAATGTCAAAGCTGTATAATTGCAAGCCTAGCGATATCGTAGGTGTGCAGGATAATTATACAGCTTTTTGTTTTGATGAAGCTTGTGCGTATATCAGGCAAAAGCTAGAAGCAGGAGAAATTCCTCAGTATGAGGAAAACGAGTTGTTTCAGAAGAAACAAGAGTATCATAGTTTCAGCGATTTTTATAGTAAGTTGTTAAAATAAAAAAAGGAGGTGGGACGGTGTCAATAAACATGGGTAAGGCTATTGCGTATCTTGATCTTGATGTTTCATCATTTACAAAAGGATTCGCAAAAGCAAAGTCAGAACTAAAGGTATTTGGTGATTCTTCTGCTACTGTAAGCCAGAAGGTTATAGGATTGGCAAATTCAATGAGCGCAGTTGGCGGGGTGTTGTCTAAGTCTTTCACTGTCCCGTTAGCGACAGCCGGGGCAGTATCATTAAAGTTTTCTATGGATTTTGAAAAGTCCATGTCAAATGTAAAGGCAATATCAGGTGCAACGGGAATAGAGTTTGATGGTCTAAGACAAAAGGCATTAGATCTCGGTCAGAGCACAGTGTTTAGTGCAACGGATGTTGCAAATGCTATGACAGAGATGGCAAAAGCGGGATGGACGTCACAGCAGATCATGTCCGGCATGCAGGGGGTTTTGGATGCGACAGCGGCTTCAGGAGAAGAACTCTCCACGGTTGCTACGATTGTTGCAGATGCAATTACAGCATTCGGTTTGTCCGCTTCTGAGAGCACAAAGGTTGCAGATTTGTTGTCCAAGTCAGCAAATGCCGGAACAATTAGTGTAACAGATTTAGGAGAATCATTGAAGTATGTTGCCCCTGTTGCTAAAACAATGGGATTCAACATTGAGGATGTTGTTACAGCGATTACAGCAATGTCACAGGCAGGAATCAAAGGATCTCAGGCAGGAACGTCACTCAGAACAATGTTTGCCCGACTTGTGAAACCAACAGACGATGTGAAAATTGCCATGGATCAGTTAGGGATTGTACTTACTGATAGTGAAGGTAATTTTAAGTCAATGAATACAATCATTGAAGAAATGAGAACAACATTCCAGACATTGACCCCTGAACAGCAGACTTATTATTCTGCTATCCTTGCCGGACAAGAAGGAATGTCTGGATTAAATGCATTGTTAGGGATGTCTCAGCAGGAATATGACAATCTGTCCTTGAGTATGAAAACAGCAAGCGGAACAGCAAAGGAAACTGCCGAAATAATGCAGGATAATCTTGCCGGAGCAGTGGAACAGATGACAGGATCTTTGGAGTCTGCGGGGATTGCGATAGGATCTAAGTTGACTCCGAAGGTGAGAACGATTACTGGGTGGATTGAAGATTTAACAGATAGATTCAACAGTTTATCGGATGAAGAACAAGAACAGATTGTCAATTTTGGACTTGTGGTGGCGGCGGCAGGACCCTTCATAATGGTAAGCTCAAAGTTGTTAAGAGGAGCAACAGAACTTGGAAAAGGGTTTGGTATTGTAAATAGTGAGATAAGCCTATTTATAAAAGCTTTGAAGTCGTCTAAAAATGGGATGCAAGATGAGGATGTACAGGCAGGGAGACTGTATAAAACATTAACATCTTTAAAGGGCATACTTACACCAATGAATCTTGGGATTGCGGCGGCAGGAACGGCACTTGTATCATTAGGCGTAGCTACATATGATGCACACAAACGCACAGAAGAATACAGGGAACAATTAAGGGAAGAAACAGAAGAACAGAAGGCGTTGACAGATGCAATCAATAAACAAGTAGAAGCAAAGAATCAGTCAGTGGAAGCGATTGATGAAACTGTAAACAGTGCAAATGCAGAGTATGAAGCAAACACAAAGCTGATGGAAAAACTAACTCAGGTTGTAGATGAAAATGGGAAGATTGTAGCCGGGAAGGAAACGTATGCCCGTGTAATCGCCGGGGAGTTGTCAGATGCAATCGGAACAGAGATTGGAATATCAAATGGACAAATTACAAATTATCAAGCATTATCAAATGAAATATATAAAACAATTGATGCAAAGCGAGCATTGGCAATTCAGGAAGCAATGTCAGAAGAATACAACGAAGCATTGGCAAAACAAGCACAAGCGGAGAGGCTGTATAATGAATCAATCTATGAAAGGATTGATCTTGAATCACAGCTTGCAGAAAAACAATCAGAACTTGCACAGATTCAAAAAGAAAATGCTGATTATATCAGGGAGCATGGAGAAGCAAGTTATGAGCTTGGACAAAAGTATAATCAAGCGGCAGAGGAAGTGTCTGCGTTACAAGATAAGCTAAAAGATAACAAGGAAGAGCTAGGAGAGCTAACAGAAACATATGAGCATTGGAATCAAGTTGTTCAGAATTACGAAGGTTTGAGTGCGGCATTAATTGAAGGGGATGCGGCTAGTATAGATATGGCTCTGTTGAAGATTCAGGAGAGTTTTCTGACAGCAGAAACAGCAACAACGGAATCATTAGAGAAACAAAGCGAAAACCTGAAAGAAAAGTATGACCAGATGGTAAAAGCGTTTGAGCAGGGAAACACTAATGTCACACAAGAAATGATGGATCAGATGCAATCGCTTGTTCAGCAGTCAGATGAACAATTACAGATATCTTTAGATCAATCAAAACAAAAGCTTACCACCTCATTCCAGAATATAGGGATGGAAGCACCTCAAGCAATGATTGATGCTTTTGCACAGAAAGATTCAGATATACAGAATCAGGTTTTGACAATGTTATCAATGTTGCAAAACAATGTACAGTTGTCAGGGGAACAGTTAAAGACAGTGTTTACAACCCTTGGTATTGATGCCCAACAGTCGTTAATAGATCAGTTGACAGTATTACAGCCTAGTGTGCAGGAGAGTGCAATTAATTTGTTATCACAGTTACAGTATGGAGAACAGGCGAAAAGACCTGATGTGCTAGCACAATTGAGAGATCTCGGGATACAGGTTGATAATAGTGTCGCAGGAGGGATAGACAGTAATGAACAGGTTGTATCAGATGCGGCGGCAAATGTTGGAAGTGCAGGAAACAAAAGCATGCAGGATGAGCTTGGGAAGACGTTAAAATCTCCTGATGTTGACAGTAATACAGAGACGAGTGCCGCTAGTGTTGCTAGGGCGGCTAGATCTGCGTTTGAAAATGCTTTTGCGACTCAAATTACTGCGACAATCAGAGCGTCTGTATCAGGCGTTGCGGCAGGAGTAGGTGCGCTTGCGTCTGCAATCAGCGGATCTCATGCAGGAGGATTGTCTTATGTTCCGTACAATGGATATGTTGCAGAATTACATGAAGGTGAAAGGGTGTTGACAAAACAACAGAACAGAGAGTATAATGAGGGTAGAACAGGACAAGGTGGAGATACATTCAATTTCTATAACACGAAACCGACACCTTATGAGTATGCAAGACAAATGAAGAAAGCAAAACGAGACTTAGCACTTGGTTATTAGAAAGGGGAAAAATATGATACAGGAATTGCAGATAATAAACAAGGTAAATGGAAAACAGTTAAGTCTTGCAAGGGATGGCTATACCCAGTATGTTTTGGATGAAGTTGATTGGGATGTTCCATCCGTAAGTTTCAGTACATATAGAGTTCCGTTCCAGATAGGGGTTTCCTTGTCTGGGGTGGAACTTGGAATAAGAAAACCATCCATTACAGGGTATGTTGTTTCTAGAGTACATGGAAGGGATTTTCTTGGTAGAGGTTGGAACGAATTTTTAGAAGCACAGTTGCAAGACATAGAACAAAAGAAGTATGAATTGAACAGAGTAATTAATCCGCTACAGGATATACGCATTATTATAGGCGAATATTTTATAGAGGGCAGACCGTCAAATGCCGTAAAGTTCAGTAACAAAGAAAATGAAAATAATGAAGTATTGTGTATGTTCACAATAGATGTTGATTGTTTTTCTCCTATGTTTCGATTGAACAAAGGAAAACAAACAGTGTTAGCAAAAGTTCAACCAAAGTTCCGTTTTCCATGGATTTTGAAGGAAATGGGGAACATTATGGGTGTTGTGTCTAATCAGAAGATTGTCAATGTTATTAATGATGGAGATTGTGACATTGGTGGAATCATCAAACTCGAAGCGGTTGGCGGTGCAGTGAAAAATCCAACCATGTTTAATGTCTATACAAATGAAAAGTTTATGATAAGATTAACATTGCAAGAAGGAGATTATCTGTTGATAAATACAAAGGTTGGTGAAGAGAGTGTTTTATATCACCATGTTAATTATTTATCAACAGGAAAATCAAAGGATGAAAATGTAATTGCTGATGTGATTGAAGGGAGTACGTTTTTAAAATTCAAACAGGGGAGCAATTTGTATGGATATTCTGTGGAAGAAGGCAATGACGTGTTTGTGAATCTAACAATAGACATGGATGAACAATTCCTCAATCTGAAAGGAATGTGACAGTATGGAAGTGATTACAGTATTTAACAAGTATTTTGAACGAATTGATATATTAAGAAAGTACACATTTATGCAGTACACAGATAAGTTTAATGGTGTTGGTGAGTTTAAAATAAATGCTATTTTATGTGATGAAAACCTATATTTGTTGGATAAAAACGAAGTGTTTTTTGTTGCATTTGACAGAGCAATGATGGGGAGAATTGATAAGGTAGTAAAGGACAGTGACAGTGAGTTTGAAAGAACGATTGAGATTACAGGACGTATGATAAAATACAAACTCCAAACAAGTGTTGTATATAAACAGCAGATATACAGCGGAAGAACAGCAGAGGTGGTAAAACAACTTGTGAAAAACAATATGTGTGTTGGCTCTGTTGGAGATAAAAGGTATATTAATTTTGAGTTTAATATACCAAGCGACAGATTAAGTGAAATGACACAGATAAATAATGGGCAATGGACAGGTGGAAGTGTGTATGATGCAGTACAGCCATTGTTACAACAGGACGAAATGGGGTTTGATATTTTACCAGTGATTACGGAACGATATGAATTAGGGGAACAAGCGCCTATTACAAATATACAAAAATGGTATTTTAACATTAGATTCGGAGAAGATAGAACAAAAAACAATCAGAGTGGAAATAAACCTATTGAGTTTTCTCATTCATTAAGCAACCTAACAAGATCTACATATGAAAAAGATATGAAAGATTATTGCAATGTTACTTATGTTGCAGGAGAAGGAGAAGGAAATGACAGAACATGGATTGAGGTTTACCAAGATGGAATAAAAGGAACAGACGATGAATGGGATGCAGTGGGTTGGCTACGGGATGAGTTATTTGTTGATGCAAGAGACTTGCAGAAAACAACTGATAATAAATCATATACAGACGCAGAGTACAAAGAAATGCTCACACAGAGGGGAAAGGAAAAACTAAAAGAACATATTGTGTTTGTTTCATATGATTCTACCGTTACAAATGAAAATGAGAAATACAAGTATGGTAGAGATTTTTACAATGGGGATTTTGTTACGGTAGTAGACAATGAGTTAGGCATAACAGTGGATGCACAGATAACAGAGGTAACAAAATCCAGAGAGGGTTCAAGAGAAATACTTGACATTACATTCGGTTATCGTAGCATACAGACATATGAAAGATTGATAAGAAAAGGAGTGATATAACATGGCAGAGAAAAGCGGTTTTTTTAATGCGAGAGAAGCTGAAGATGGAACATATGACAGAGAGTATGATGCGGAACAGTTCGCAGAGTATTTTGCAAATTTTATCTCAAATGGAGTGTATGCGAACCCAGCGAACCAATTGAAAGTTGTGTTTGATGATTCACCTAGCAAACCGTTTGTTGTGATTGTAAGAAAGGGAAAAGCCTACATAGATGGGTACTGGTATGAATTGACAGAGGATATGGAAATTACAATTCCTGTGAACACAAAAGCATACATTGTAAAAGATGTTATCCGTTGTACATTGGACAAAGCGGAACGAAAGGTAAGTATTGTTTTGGAAGAAGATGTAATAAGTGACCATCCTACAAATGACAATAATAGGCATGATTTGATATTGTCAACGATTATTGTACAGCCAAATGCGTCAAAGTTAAATGCAGAGGACATTACAGACAAACGACCAGATAAGACATATTGTGGGTTTGTTACTGGTGTGATAGACCAAATAGATACAACAGAGTTGTTTCAGCAGTATGATGAGACATTCCAGACATGGTTTAACGAAATGAAAGGTCAATTATCTACAGACGCGGCAGGAAATCTACAAACACAGATAGGGTTGCTGAGCAATCTAAAAACAATTGTAAAAGATTCTATTGTAAATGCAATTAACAGTTTATATGATAGTATTATAGGAAAAACATTAAAAACATTGGAAGAGGTAAGCTCAAATACTGAACAAGGATATTATGTCGATGCGCTTGTGGTTGATGAATTAAATAAGAAAACGGATGCTTGCGAATATCCGTTATCATCATTTTCATTTCAAACATTTTATGATATACAAACTTTTTCATGTTATAAGATTGGTAGAATCGTACTGCTTAATGCGTCAGTGGTTTTAAAAGCTGGAACTACGTTTTTTGCAGATAATTTATACCTCCTTACTTCTGGAAGTATACCAGAAGAACTTAGACCTAAATCATTGGTAAATATAGATATGTGGGGATGCAATATTTCATACGGAAAAACAATAAAATGTTCTGCTTTTGTAACCGATGATGGCAATATAAAGTTTTCAACACCGACAGCGCATAATTATTATAGAATCAATGCAATATGGGTGTGTAAATAAGGAATATATCTATTTCCATCTTCCTTTCGCATAATAATATGCGGTTATTTCATTGATATTCAGCAAGTTTATGTAAATGAAGGAGGTTATAGAACATATGCAAAGCGAGTTTGAGAATATCTTATTAGATACACAGAAAGAATACAGACGTTCTAACAGGATGAAAGATAAAATTATAGTTGTGTTAATTGTGTTAATGTTCCTTGAAGCAATAATTGGATATTGTGGTTTTGTATGGTACGAGAGCCAGTTTGATTATGTTACGACAGATACTGGTTTGTTTGTTGTATCTGCTTGTGAATTGTGCAAGACGGGATT